>Ga0335069_10006656_pt1 | contig 16760 bp, 17 predicted proteins | sample Lox_Sample_11_FD_206714 | JGI IMG/M metagenome (GOLD analysis project Ga0335069, IMG submission 206714) | Soil microbial communities from Loxahatchee National Wildlife Refuge, Florida, United States - Lox_Sample_1.1 | ecosystem: Environmental > Terrestrial > Soil > Wetlands | place: USA...
TTCCTGCCGGCGTCGCTCGTCGACATCCGCCGGGTGCAGGACCTGGACGAGTACCTCGGCCAGGAGCTTCGCTGCAAGGTGATCGAGCTCAACCGGTCGCGCAACAACGTCGTGCTCTCGCGCCGCGCCGTCCTCGAGGACGAGCGCAAGGAGATGCGGCAGGCGATCCTCGACAAGCTCAACCCGGGCGACGTGGTCGAGGGGACGATCTCGAACATCGTCGACTTCGGCGCCTTCGTCGACCTCGACGGGATGGACGGCCTGATCCACATCTCGGAGCTGTCGTGGAGCCACGTCAACCATCCGTCCGAGGTGCTCGAGATCGGGCAGAAGGTGAACGTCAAGGTGCTCGACATCGACCGCGAGCGCCAGCGGATCTCGCTCGGGCTCAAGCAGACGCAGACCGACCCGTGGCAGCAGGTGCTCGAGAGCTACCAGGAGGGCGACGTCGTCCAGGGCAAGGTGACGAAGGTGGTCACGTTCGGGGCGTTCGTCGAGATCCTCCCCGGCGTCGAGGGCCTCGTGCACATCTCCGAGCTCGCGCAGCACCACGTCGAGAACCCGCGCGAGGTCGTGTCGCAGGGCGACACGGTCAACGTGCGCATCCTCGAGGTGGACGCCGACCGGAGGCGCCTGTCGCTCTCGCTCAAGCGGGTCGAGGACGGGATGCCCGTCCAGCCGAAGCCGGGCGACGAGGCCGCGCCTCCCGCGATCGACCTCTCCGAGGACGTCTTCGCCGAGGCCGAGGAAGCGCCGCCGCTCGACGAGCCCGCCGAGTCTCCCTCCGAGGAATAGCTTGAAGCGGCCGCTCGCGGTCGCAGTCACCGGGGGCATCGCGGCAGGCAAGAGCGAGGCGCTCGCGGCGTTCGCGCGGCACGGCGCGGCGACGCTGTCGGCGGACGCGGTCGTCCACGACCTCCTCGCCCACGACGACGAGGTTCGCGCCGCCGTCCGCGACCGGTGGGGGATCGACGCCGACGACCGCGCCGGCATCGGCGAGATCGTCTTCGGCGACCGTGCCGAGCTCGACTGGCTCGAGCGGCTGCTCCATCCGAAGACGCGGGCGGCGACCGCCGCCTGGCTCGAGACGGTGGACGCGCCGCTCGCGGTCGTCGAGGTGCCGCTCCTGTACGAGACGGGCGGGGAGACGCGGTTCGACGCGGTGGTCGCGATCACCGCGCCGGCCGAGGTGCGGGCCGCCCGGCGCGGGGAGTTCGGCGACCGCGAGGCGCGCCTCGTGCCCGACGAGGAGAAGGTGCGGCGCGCCGACTACGCGTACGTCAACGACGGGTCCCTCGACGACCTCGACGCCTTCGTCGCGGAGGTGGTGGACGAGCTGTGCGCACGCTGAGACGGCTGACCATGGTCGCCGCCGTCTTCGCAGCGCTCGCCGGCGTCTTCCTCTACCTGCAGCGCACCGAGCCGCCGTGGTGGGCGCGGCTCTGGTACCCACTCCGCTACGACGCGATCGTGCGCGGGCATGCCGCGAACTACCACCTGGACGCCGCCCTGCTCGCGGCGGTGATCGAGGAGGAGAGCAAGTTCAACACCGACGCGAAGTCGCGGACGGGCGCGCTCGGGCTCATGCAGCTCCAGCCGGCGACCGCGAAGGGCATCGCGCTCCGCACGGGCGGCTCGAAGTTCGCCGTCTCCGACCTGTACGTCCCGGAGATCAACGTCCGCTACGGCGCCTGGTACCTGCGCCACCTGATCGACAGGTACGGCGACGAGCGGGACGCGCTCGCGGCGTACAACGCGGGGCAGGAGAACGTCGACCGGTGGCGCGCCGCGCACGAGGGCGTCCAGTTCCCCGAGACGCGTGCCTACGTCTCGCGGGTCGAGTGGCTGAAGACGAAGATCTACCGCCGCGCGTACGCGTCGCAGCTCGGCTACTGAGGACCAGGTACCGATGGGGACGCCGGGCCGCGGCCCGATGCTCCTGTCGTGATCCGCGCGTCCGTCGCGTGCGCCTCAGCCGTCGCAGCCGTGCTGGTCTCGCCCGCGGCGCACACCGCGGCCGTGCCCTGCGGCGACCCGGGGGCGAGCGCCGGGAACGCACGCGCGATCACGGCCGCGCTCGTGTCGGGACGCGACGTCTGGGGCGAGTCGCTGCTCGCCGCGCGAGGCGGCCCGACGCTCGCCGGCGTGCGGCGGTTTCTGAGCCCGCTGCTCTACGCGCGCGGCCCGCGCGGGCAGCGCCTGACCGCCTCCGGCGTCTACTACCTGCCGTTCGCCGCTCCGCCCGGGGCCGCCGGCACGTCGCGCACGCATCTCCACGTCGCCGACGGCAGCGAGCTCATCGGCGGCCGCGTGGGTGGGCGCTCGCTCACGATCTTCGTCGGCGACGGCACGGAGCGGTACGGGTCGTGTCTCGGGCGCCTCGTCCCGGCCCGGCTGGAGGACGGCTGGCTGCCGGTCCTCGAGACCGGGTACGAGGACGCGCAGGGCGCGCAGTACCGGCAGGAGTCCTTCGCCGCCGAGACGAGCTTCGTCTCGCTCGACGTCGACGCCCGCGCCGCGACCGGCGACGTCGAGGTGCGGCTCGCGCCGTCGGACGGCCAGCCGCTGGTCGTCACCGTGCCGCAGGGGACGACCCGTGACGTCACCTTCGCGTGGCCGCCGCTGAAGCCGGTCGATGCGGATACGTACGGCCGCGCCCGCGACGCGCTCGTGCGCCGCTGGCGGTCGCGCCTCGACGACGGAGCGCAGATCTCCGTGCCCGAGCCGGCGGTGCAGGACGCGGTCCGCGCGCTGCTCGTCCAGGAGCTCGTCCTCGGGTGGCGCTACAGCATCGGCAACGCGTACGAGGAGCTCTCGTTCCCCGAGGGCCCGGACCTCGCGAGCGTGATGGGCGAGCTCGGGTTCGCCGACGTCGACCGGGCGATCCTCGAGACGTCGCTCACGCGGTCGTCGAGCGGGTACACGAGCTGGAAGGCGGGAGAGCGGCTGCTCGACTCCGCGATCTACTTCCGGACGTTCCGCGACCGCGCGTACGTCGACCGCGCCACGCCGGCGCTCGAGGGCTTCCTCGCCTCGCTCGAGCACGCCTTCGACCGCGACGGGCACGGGCTGCTCGCGCGCGAGCGCTATTCCGCCGACATCCCGGACGCGGTCTTCGGGACGCATGCGCAGTCGGTCGCGTGGGCGGGACTGCGCGCGATGGGCGACGTGTGGGACGAGACGGGCCGTCCGGCGCTCGCGCGCCGGGCGCACGACCTCGCCGCGCGCCTCGAGCCCGGCCTGCGCGCGGCGATCCACGCGTCGGAGCGCCGTCTCCCGGACGGCTCGCTGTTCGTCCCCGCGCGCCTGCTCGACGACGAGCAGCCGTACGAGTCGCTCGTGGAGACGAGGCTCGGCAGCTACTGGAATCTCGTCATGCCGTTCGCGCTCTCGTCGGGGATCTTCCCGGCGGGCGGCACCGAGGCGCAGGGGATCCTCCGGTACGTGCTCGGCCACGGCTCGCGCCTGCTCGGTCTCGTGCGCGCCGGCGCCTACGCGCTGTACGGCCGCTCGGCGCCGTTCCCGGTCTCCGGCACCGATGAGGTCTACGGCGTCGACGTCGCCCGCTTCCTCGCGGACGGCGAGCAGGCGGACCAGCTCGTGCTGTCCCTCTACGGGATCCTCGGCGCGGCGATGACGCCCGACACGTTCGTCGCGGGCGAGGGCGCGAGCGTCGCGCCGCTCGACGGGCTCGGCCACCGCGCCATGTACCTGCCGCCGAACAGCGAGACCGGCGCGGCGTTCCTCGAGACGCTGCGCGAGATGCTCGTCCACGAGACGGCGACCGGCGGTCTCGAGCTCGCGTTCTCGACGCCGCGCGCCTGGCTCGCGCCGGGGCAGCGCGTCGCCGTCGAGCGCATGCCGACGAGCTTCGGCCCGGTGTCGTTCTCGATCGCCGTCGCCGCCGACGGGCGCTCTGCCCACGTCGGCGTCGCCCTTCCGTCGCGCCGCGCGCCGAAGCACGCGGCGATCCGGCTGCGCCTCCCGGCAGGCGCGACGCGGACGATCGACCTCACGAGAAAGCGAGGCGCCGTCTCCTTCGACGTGCGCCTCGCTTCTCGCTGACCACGATTTGAATCTAGAGCTCGTTCGCGTTCAGCAGGCCGAGGCCGACGAGCATCTGCGGGAGCTGCCGGTCGTACCGGAGGACGTGGGTGTGGACCCACTGACCCGTGTGGACCTTCAGCGGCTCGTCCGGGTCGAGCTTCTTCAGCTCCGTCACGAGCTTGCCCGAGTGCAGCTCCGGATGGACGATGATCTGGTCGGCGTGCGTCCACCAGATCTGCAGAGGGACGCCGGAGGTCGCGATCGCCTTCGCGTACGTGAACACCGAACGCGTCTCGAACTCCTGCGGCTCCGTCGCGGGCGTGCCGCCGACCTCGCGCCGGACGAACTGCTGGAGCTTCAGGCCCACCGGGCCGTTCCAGCCGGCGAGGCAGGTCTTGTCGCAGGGAAGCGTCGCGAAGTTCTTGTACTGGAGGGCGAAGTCGACGAGCGGGTCGACCGCGACCGCGCCGGCGAGCAGATGCGGATGCTCGCCGAGGAGGAGCAGCGTCTCCTGGCCGCCCATCGAGCCGCCGACCGCGTAGATGCGGTGGAGGTCGACGTGCACCCACGGGAGCGCTTCCTGGAGGATCTGCGGCATCCGGGCGAGGTCGTCGACGTCGCCCTTGGCGCCCCAGGCGAAGCGGCCGCTGAGGTGGTTGCCCATCTGGTCGGGGTTGATCACGGCGAAGCCGCCGATCGTGGGCAGGTTGCCCCAGAGCTTCGCGTTCGTCCGGCCCCAGCCACCCCGGCCGTGCGGCGAGATGACGAGGGCGATGGACGGGTCGTTTCGCTTCGTGTACCAGCTCGGCAGGAGGACGACCGCCTGGGCGGTCCGGCCGTTGTGGGCCTCGTAGGAGATGGTGATCTGCTGGACGGAGGTGGTGGTGGTGGAGGGCGGGTTCGTTGCGACTGCGGGCGCGCACGCGGCGAGCGCGAGCGCGGCGGCGATGCCGGTGATGATGTGGGGCTTCGTGGTCATGCCCCGGTCATCCGGCGGCGCGCCAACGCGCCGCTCATGACCGGGTCATGGCCCGCTAACGGGCTAGCTCAGGCGCTGCTCGAGCTCGTTGCTCTTGTTCGTGAGCGCGGCGAAGCCGGCCTGGAGGAAGTCGTTCGCCCGGCGGCGGCGAGCGTCCACGTCAGCAGCCGGCCGACCCGCGGGGTGAGGACCTGCGTGGTCGCGACCCCGGCCGCGACCCACGTCCCGACGCAGCGGCTGCGGGTGACGAGCTCGCCGATCGCCTCGCGCGGGCCGCGGCCGAAGAGCCCGGCGAGCCCGCCCGCGAACGTCGCCATGATCGCCGCGTACGCGGTGTAGGGAGGGGTGCGGCGCGCATCGTCGAGAACGACCATGCGGATACCCTGTGTCTCCCGTGGCTGCGTTGAAAACATCCGATCTGTACCGGCCGACCGGCGACCAGCCGCGCGCGATCGAGGCGCTCGCCGAGGGGCTCGCCGCGGGCGAGCGGTTCCAGACGCTCGTGGGGGCGACGGGCACGGGCAAGACCGCGACGATGGCCTGGACGATCGAGAAGATCGGGCGCCCGGCGCTCGTCATCGCCCACAACAAGACGCTGGCCGCCCAGCTCTGCAACGAGTTCCGGGAGTTCTTCCCCGCGAACGCGGTCGAGTACTTCGTCTCCTACTACGACTACTACCAGCCGGAGGCGTACGTCCCGCAGGCGGACCTGTATATCGAGAAGGACTCCTCGCGCAACGACGACATCGACCGGCTGCGCCACTCCGCGACCTCGAGCCTCCTGTCGCGCCGCGACGTCGTCATCGTCGCGTCGGTGTCGTGCATCTACGGGCTCGGCTCGCCGGAGGAGTACAAGGAGCGCATCGTGATCGTCAACGTGGGCGAGGAGCAGGACCGCGACCTCATGCTCCGCAAGCTCATCGACATCCAGTACGTGCGCAACGACACGCTGCTCGGACGCGGCCGCTTCCGCGTGAAGGGCGACGTGGTCGAGATCCAGCCGGCGCACACGGAGACCGCGTACCGCGTCTCGTTCTTCGGCGACGAGGTCGAGCAGATCAGCCACTTCGACCCGCTCACCGGCGAGGTGCTCTCGCGCTACGACACGATCACGATCTTCCCGGCGACGCAGTACGTCACCTCGAAGCCGACCATCGAGCGCGCGCTCGGCGAGATCAGGCACGAGCTGAACGAGCAGGTGAAGGCCTTCGAGGCGGAAGGGAAGATGCTGGAGGCCCACCGCATCCGCCAGCGCACCGAGTACGACCTCGAGATGATGCAGGAGCTCGGCTTCTGCAACGGGATCGAGAACTACTCGCGCATCCTCGACGGGCGGCCGCCGGGCTCGGCGCCGCACACGCTGCTGGACTACTTCCCGTCCGACTTCGTCGTCTTCGCCGACGAGTCGCACCAGACGATCCCGCAGATCGGCGGCATGTACGAGGGCGACCGCTCGCGCAAGCAGACGCTCGTCGACTTCGGGTTCCGTCTTCCCTCCGCGCTCGACAACCGCCCGCTGCGCTTCGACGAGTTCCTCGCGAAGGTGCCGCAGATCGTGTTCGTCTCGGCCACCCCGGGCCCGTACGAGCAGCGCCAGTCGACCCGCGTGGCCGAGCAGCTCATCCGCCCGACCGGCATCGTCGACCCCGACGTCGAGCTCCGCCCGACCCGCAACCAGATCGACGACCTGCTCGGCGAGATCCGCCAGCGGGAGGCGGTGGGGGAGCGCACGCTCGTCACGACGCTGACGAAGAAGATGGCGGAGGACCTGACCGACTACCTGCTGGAGTCCGGCGTGAAGGCGCGCTACCTGCACTCCGAGATCGACACGCTCGAGCGCATCCAGATCGTCCGCGAGCTGCGGCTCGGCGAGTACGACGTGCTCGTCGGCGTCAACCTCCTCCGCGAGGGCCTCGACCTGCCCGAGGTGTCGCTCATCGCGATCCTCGACGCCGACAAGGAGGGCTTCCTCCGCGGCCGCACCTCGCTCATCCAGACGATCGGCCGCGCCGCGCGCAACGTCAACGGCAAGGTCCTCATGTACGCCGACAAGCAGACGGAGGCGATCAAGGAGGCGATCGACGAGACCGACCGCCGCCGCACGATCCAGCTCGCCTACAACGAGGAGCACGGGATCACGCCGGAGACGGTGCACAAAGGCGTCTCCGACATCGCGGAGTTCCTCTCGCTCGAGGCCCCGCACGTCCCGGCGCGCCGCCGGCGCGGCGCGAAGAGGGTCGAGGGGATGGACCGCGGAGAGCTCGAGAAGCTCGTCGTCACCCTCGAGGAGGAGATGTTCGCGGCGGCCGAGGAGCTGCGGTTCGAGTATGCGGCGAAGCTCCGCGACGAGATCAAGGAGCTGCGCCGCGAGCTGCAGTCGGTCGAGGCTCCCGCGTGACCCTCGCCGCCGTCTCGGCCGGAACCGTCGTCGGCGTCCTCGTGTCCGGCTTCGTCACCGGCGCGCTCGCCCGCCTCGCCGTGCCCGGCCCCGACCCCATGCCGGTCTGGCTCACGATCGTCATCGGGATGGCCGGCTCGCTCGGCGGCGGGGCGATCGCCTACGCGGTCGGGTCGCGCAACCCGTACGTGATCGGGCTCGCCGGGTTCGCGCTCGCGATCGGTCTCGTGATCGCGTACCGGCGCTTCGTGCAGCGGCGCGCGAGCTTCGGGCGCGACGCGTATCGGTTTCCCGAGCGCGGCGTCGGCGTCGAGGCCTATCGGGAGCGGCTCCAGCGGGCCGGCATCGACCCCGACCGCATCGGCACCGCGTCGCCGTTCGGCGCGTCCCCGCCGACTGCGCAACCGAGCGCAACGGCGCGCGCGGACGACCCGACGGAGAATCCGGCGCACTTCCTCGGGCTGCTCGAGGAGCTGCACGACGCCGGCGTGCTCGCCGACGCCGAGTACGAGGCGGCGCGGACGCGTTTGCTCGAGAAGCTCAGGAGCTAGGAGGCAGTCATGGTCCTGTGGTTCATCATCGTTCTCCTCGTCGAAGGCCTCGTCGTCGGCGGGCTCGCCCGGCTCGCGCTCCCGGGGCCCGACCCGATGAGCATCCCCGCGACGATCGGCCTCGGCGTCGGGGGCGCGATCGTCGGCGGGATCGTCTCGTGGCTCTTCCTCGGGCACGCCGGCGGGATCGTCGTCGCCGTCCTCGCCGCAACGCTGCTGCTGTACCTCCATCGGCGCTTCGTCCAGCACCGGCCGCTGACGGGACCGGGCGCGCGGCAGCTTCCGCCGCGCTGAACGTATGAACGGGTGGCAGCCGGCGCCTGCTCTCCAGCGGGCGGTGCTGTTCGTGAACCCGCGCTCGGGTGAGGGCAAGGCCGAGCGCGCGCGGCTCGCCGAGCATGCGCGTGCACGCGGGATCGAGGTGGTCGTGCTCTCCGGCGGCGACCTCGCCGCACGCGCGCGCGACGCGGTCGCGGCCGGGGCAGACGGCCTCGGCGTCGCCGGAGGCGACGGCTCGCTCGCCGCCGTCGCGACCGCCGCGCGCGACCACGGGCTGCCGTTCGTGTGCATCCCGGCAGGGACGCGCAACCACTTCGCGGCCGACGTCGGCGTCGGCCGCCGCGACATCGTGAGCGCGCTCGACGCCTTCGGCGAGGCGCTCGAGCGTCGCATCGACGTCGGCGAGGTGAACGGACGGCTGTTTCTCAACAACGTCTCGGTCGGCGTCTACGGCGAGGCGGTACGACGGGCGGGCTATCGCGACGCGCGCCTGCGCACGCTGCTCGAGACCGCGGCGCGAGGCGCATCCAAGACGCCGGACGTGCGGGTGGCCGACGACGACGGTGTCGAGCACCGCGGGCCCGCGGTCGTCCTCGTCTCGAACAACCCGTACGCGGTCGACCGGCCGCGGCGGCCCGCGCTCGACGGCGGACGGCTCGGCGTCCTCGTCCTCGACGGCCGCCCCGGAGCGCGCCCGCGGTCGTGGACGGCGGAGTCTCTTCGCATCGAGGCCGCCGGGCCCGTGCACGCCGGGATGGACGGCGAGGCCGTCGAGCTCGAGCCGCCGCTCGCGCTCGTCACGCGGCCGCTCGCGCTGCGGGTCCGGATCGCGCGGGGCTCCTAGTCCGTTCGCGGAAAGCGGCGCACCGCGGTCGGGCGGAATCCGTCGGGGTGCCACACGTGCGTGTGCACCTCGATCGCCTCGTCGTCGATCGCGTACGCGTGGAAGCCGCGCGCCTCGCCGCGCCGGTCGGGCCGGGGCTGCCCCAGCCCGGGCGCGATCGAGACGACCACCGCGCGCGGCGCGTCGCTCGTCACGACCTCGAACTCGCGCCGCTCGCTCACCGCCGCCTGGTGGATGTGCCCGCCGAGGATGAGGTCGGCGCCGGAGTCGACGAGCCGCGCGAGCACGTGGTTCCGGCGCGAGACCGGCCGCTTCCAGCTCCGCCACGGGGCGCCGACCATGTGATGGTGGAGCGCGACCACGCACACCGCGCTCGCCGGGGCGGAGAGGAGATGCACCTCCGCGCGCGCGAGCTGCTCCTCCCGTACCGCGCCGGACTGGTAGCGCCAGGGCCGCACCGAGTTGAGGCCCACCGCGACGAGGGTCGAGGACGCGTACACGGGCTCGGTCGTCTCCCACAGGCGCTCGAACTCGCGCCACGGATGGAGCGCCCGCGCCGGGTCGGCCGGCCGGGGGATGTCGTGGTTCCCCGGGACGGCGAGCACGGGCGGCCCGAGCGCCCGGAGGAACCGCGCTGCCCGCTCGTGCTGGTCGCGCCGGCCGCTGTGGGTCAGGTCGCCGGTCGCGATCACGAGCTCGGGCGCGACCTGTGCGGCGACGGCGGCGATCGCCTGCTGGACCGCTTCGTCCTCGTGCGCGCCGACGTGGAGGTCCGATACATGAAGGATGCGGACGGGCACGACCGGCTGAGGCTATAGATTCCCGGGACATGGCAGACGAGACCGCGGAAGTCTTCGACGACCTGTACCTCGGCCTTCGCGCCGGCGGCGCCCTGCGCAAGCAGCGCCGCGGCGAGCCGCTGACGACCGAGGAGCAGGAGGTGCTCGGCCGCTGGCAGCGGCTCTCGACGTGGCGCAAGGCGTTCGCGATCGGCGCGTTCGCGTTTGGCACCTTCGGGCTCGGGTTCACGCTCGGCGGGCTCGTGTTCGGCCGCTGGCGCAAGGCCTAGCGGCCTTCGGCGTCCTTCGCCGGGAACAGCAGCGGCGGGATCTCCCCTTCGGCCGGGTCGGCGCCGCGGAGGACGACGTCGACGAGCGTTGCGAGCACGGCCGCGATCGGGATCGCGAGCAGCACGTAGAAGCCGCCGAGCAGGATCCCGATCGCCGTTACCGAGATGAGCACGAGCAGAGGCGAGAGCCCGACCGCGTGCCCGAGCACGCGGGGCGCGACGAACAGGTCCTCGATCTGCCGCAGCGTGACGACGGCGATGCCCGCCCCGAGCGCCGTCTGCCAGTCGACGGTGAACCCGACGCCGATCGCGAGCGCGCCGACGAGGAGCGGGCCGATCACCGGGACGATCTCGAACACGCCGGCCGCCGTCCCGATGAGCAGCCAGTATGGCTCGCCGTCGAGCCAGAACGCGACCGAGAGCACGACCGCGACGAAGACGATGAGGAGCAGCTCGCCGCGGACGAACGCGCCGAGCTTCTGGTCGATGAGCAGCCACGTGTCGCGCGTGACGCGCCGGTGCCGCGGCGGCAGCAGCGACTGGACGAGTGCGATCCCGCGGTCGCGCTCGAAGATCCAGTACGCCCCGACCGCGAACATGAAGAAGACGCCGATCAGCACCTCGAACGCCGTCTTCGTGACCGACACCGCGCTGTGCACGAGGTTCCCGGCGGAGGGGAGCTTCTTCAGGCGCTTCTGGAGCCCGAGCAGGATCTCGCGCTCGATGCCGTGCGAGTGCTGCGCCTGATGCTGGAGCTGCGAGGACGAGGTCGGGACGCTGCCGATCGCCTGGTCGACCTGGCTCACCGCCCGCGGGACGATGAGCCAGAGCGCGAGCGCGACCACGCCGAGCAGCGCCGCGTAGTGCAGGAGCACCCCCGTACTCCGCGGGACCCGTGCGCGGCGGTGGAGCCCTTCGACCCCGGGACGCATCGCCGAGGCGATGATGAACCCGAGGAAGACGAGCGCGATGACGGCCTTGATCTTCCAGAGCGCGAGCGCCGCCACGACGATCGACAGCGCGACGACCGTGGTGGTCGCCGCACGGCGTGCGGTGCCTTCCATTCCAGGGATTTGTCGCCTTCCGGCGAAAGGTGCAAACCCCATGGAAGAGCGTGTCTACCTCGACGCCCGCAGGCACGGCGTCGTCCTCGTCCGCCCGCTGGGCCGGGCGCTCGTGATCGCGCTCCTCGGGGGCGCCGCGTTCCTCGGGGGCTGGCCGGTGTCGCTCGCCGGGGCGGTCTTCCTCGCCGTCGCCGCGGCGGGGGCGGTCGTCGCCGTCTGGCGCTGGGACCGCACCCGCGTCGTCGTGACGGGCGACAAGCTCTTCGTCGTCCACGGGACCTTCCACCGGCACGCCGCCGCGGTCCGGCTCGCGAAGGTGCAGACGGTCGAGCTCGAGCAGACGCTCCTCGGCCGCCTCCTCGGGTACGGGACGATCGTCGCCGGCGACCTCGAGATCAGCGGCGTCGCGAGCCCCGGCGAGGTGCACGGACTCCTGTCCAGAGCCTTACCGAACGCCTGACCGGATCCCGGCTACCCTGCCGCACGTGCTGCGCCTGGAGCGACACCGGCTTGGTCCGCGGATCTACGTGCTGGGGCTGCGCGTCCACGAGTTCGCGCTCGGGTTCGCCGTGCTCGGGGGGCTCCTCGCCGGCGGCCTGACCGAGGCATGGGAGCTCTCGCGGACGACGATCGCGGCCACCGCGGTGGGCTCGTGGCTCGTGATCAAGGACTGGCGGGACCTGTTCCCGTCCACCCGCAACACCGCCGCCTGGAGCCTCCTTCCGCACCGCGTTCCGAAGCGCTAGAAGCCCCTTCCGAACACACGTTCGGTGCAGTACACTGGCCCTCTATGGCTGCCGACGAGCTGGTCGTCCACGGCGCGCGCGAGCACAACCTCAAGGACATCACCGTCCGGCTTCCGCGGAACCGCCTGATCTGCATCACCGGGCTGTCCGGTTCGGGGAAGTCGAGCCTCGCGTTCGACACGATCTACGCGGAGGGGCAGCGGCGCTACGTCGAGTCGCTCTCCGCGTACGCGCGGCAGTTCCTCCAGATGATGGAGAAGCCGGACGTCGACCACATCGACGGCCTCAGCCCGGCGATCTCGATCGACCAGAAGACGACCTCGCGCAATCCGCGCTCGACCGTCGGCACGGTCACGGAGATCTACGACTACCTCCGCCTGCTGTACGCGCGGGTCGGCCGCCCGCACTGCCCGGTCTGCGGCAAGCCGATCGCCGGCCAGTCGATCGACGCGATCGTCGACCAGGTGCTGCGCCTCGAGGACGGGACGAAGTTCACCGTCAACGCGCCGGTCGTCCGCGACCGCAAGGGCGAGTACAAGGACGTCTTCGAGGAGCTGCAGCGCGAGGGCTTCACGCGCGTGAAGGTGGACGGCGAGCAGTACCTGCTCGAGGAGGGCGTCCCGCCGCTCGACAAGAAGTTCAAGCACACGATCGAGGTGGTGGTCGACCGGCTGGTGATGCGGCCCGACCTGCGGCTGCGGCTGACGCAGTCGATCGAGACGGCGGCGGGCCTGGCGGAGGGCCTCATAGTCGTTTCCGTCGTAGACGGGAACGACATGCTCTTCTCGCAGAACTTCGCGTGCCCGGACCACGGCGTGTCGCTCCCGGAGCTCCAGCCGCGCATCTTCTCGTTCAACGCGCCGCATGGCGCGTGCCCGCGGTGCACGGGCCTCGGCTCGCAGCAGGAGATCGACCCCGACCTGCTCGTGCCCGATCCGTCGCTCTCGCTCGACGACGGCGCGCTCGTGCCGTGGTCGGTGGGCGGCTCCTCGGGCTTCTACGAGGCGGTCATCCAGGCGATCGCCGACCGGTACGAGATCGACACCTCGAGACCGTGGGAGGCCTTGACGGAGACGGAGCAGAACCGCTTCCTGTACGGCACCGACGGCGAGCGCGTGTACGTCCAGTACCGCAACCGCATGGGCCGCCGGCGCCAGTACATGCTCGCCTTCGACGGGATCGTCGCGAGTCTCGAGCGGCGGTACAAGGAGACCGACTCCTCGCAGCAGCGGGAGCGGATCGAGGAGTACATGTCGCTGCGGCCCTGCCCGGTGTGCAAGGGCGCGCGGCTGAAGCCCGAGGTGCTCGCGGTCACCGTCGGCGACAGGTCGATCCACGAGTTCACGCAGATGTCGGTTTCCGCGGCGCTCGGCTTCTTCGGCGAGCTCGACCTCACCGAGACGGAGCAGCTGATCGGCCACCGCATCGTGAAGGAGATCCGCGAGCGGCTCACGTTCCTCGACGACGTCGGCGTCGGCTACCTCACCCTCGACCGCGCCGCCGCCACCCTCTCGGGCGGCGAGGCGCAGCGGCTGCGGCTGGCGACGCAGATCGGGTCGCAGCTCGTGGGCGTGCTCTACATCCTCGACGAGCCGTCGATCGGCCTCCACCAGCGCGACAACGCGCGCCTCATCGCGACGCTCGAGCGGCTGCGCGACATCGGCAACACGGTGGTCGTCGTCGAGCACGACGAGGAGATGATGCGGCGGGCCGACTGGCTCGTCGACATGGGGCCGGGCGCCGGGCTGCACGGGGGCGAGGTCGTGGCCGAGGGGCCGGCGGCGAAGGTGGCGCGCAACCGCCGCTCGGTCACCGGTCAGTTCCTGTCGCACGCGCGTGCGATCGCGATCCCGGAGCGGCGCGACGACGACCGCGGCGTGTTCACGGTGCGCGGCGCGGCGCAGCACAACCTCAAGTCGATCGACGTCGAGTTCCCGATCGGGAAGTTCGTGTGCGTCACCGGCGTGTCGGGGTCGGGCAAGTCGACGCTCGTGAACGAGATCGTGTTCAAGGCGCTCGCGAACCGCCTCAACAGGGCGCGGGTCAAGCCCGGCGTGCACCACGGCGTCGAGGGGATCGAGGCGTTCGACAAGGTGATCGAGATCGACCAGAAACCGATCGGCCGCACGCCGCGGTCGAACCCGGCGACGTACACCGACCTGTTCACGCACATCCGCGAGCTGTACTCGCTCACGCCGGAGGCGAAGGTGCGCGGCTACAAGCCGGGGCGCTTCTCGTTCAACGTCGCCGGCGGGCGGTGCGAGACGTGCAAGGGCGACGGCCAGATCAAGATCGAGATGCACTTCCTGCCGGACGTGTACGTCCCGTGCGAGACGTGCAAGGGCGCGCGCTACAACCGCGAGACGCTCGAGGTCCGCTTCAAGGGCAAGTCGATCGCCGACGTGCTCGACATGTCGGTCGAGGAGGCGCTGCAGTTCTTCGCGAAGATCCCGAAGATCCGGCGGCGCCTGCAGACGCTGCACGACGTCGGGCTCGACTACATCAAGCTCGGCCAGCCGGCGACGACGCTCTCGGGCGGCGAGGCGCAGCGCGTGAAGCTCGCCGCCGAGCTGTCGAAGGTGGCGACCGGCAAGACGCTGTACATCCTCGACGAGCCGACCACGGGGCTCCACTTCGCCGACATCGAGAAGCTGCTCGAGACGCTGCAGCGGCTCGTCGACAACGGCAACACGATGATCGTCATCGAGCACAACCTCGACGTCATCAAGCAGGCCGACTGGATCGTCGACCTCGGCCCCGAGGGCGGCGACGCGGGCGGCGAGATCGTCGCCACGGGCACGCCCGAGGAGGTCGCGCAGGTCGAGTCGAGCTTCACCGGCGGCTTCCTCCGCCACGTCCTGCCCGAGCCTGCAGTCGCAGCAGCGTAGTTCGGGTGAAAGTGCGCAGCACTTTCACCCGGCCAGAGGCTACCCTGCCGCCCGTGGAGAGCGAAGCCGCCGGCGCACCTTCCGCGGTCGAACGGACGTGGTGGCTGCGCGTCCCCGCGGTCCTCGTCGCGCCGCACGCCGTGCTCGTCGCGCTCCGCGACGGCTCGCAGGAGGCGATCGAGGCGCGCCAGGAGCCGATCGTCGCGCTCGCCGGGCTCGCCGGCATCGCGGGCGTGCTCGGCACCCATATCGCGCGGCAGCTCCTGAACGACGGCTCCATGTCCACGTCGCTCATCCCGGTGTGGGCGTTCTTCGGCGGGGTCGTGTACGCGCTCGCGTTCTACTGGGTGGGCGGCGGCCTCCTCTGGGGCGCGTCGCGCCGCCTCGGCGGCCTCGGCGACTGGCGCCGCTCGCGCCAGGTGCTCGCGCTCGCCTCCGCGCCGCTCGCCCTCACGCTGTTCACGCTCTGGCCGGTGCGCATCGCGATCTACGGGATCGACCTGTTCCGCACCGGCGGCAACGACTACGGCCGCGGCGACGCGATCTTCGGCGGTCTCTTCTACGCGGCGCTCGCCTGGTCCGTGTGGCTGCTCGTGGTCGGCGTCCGCGCCGTACACGGCTGGACATATGCGCGCGCGCTCGCCGCCGTCGGCCTCGCGGCCGTGGTGCCGGCGCTCGTGATCCTCGCCACGACGGTGTGAGGAAAAGCCGCATCGCGGTTCCGGCCGGCCGCGGATGGACGGCCCCGCGCCCGCATGGATCGTGACCTCATGGACACCATGTGGGCCGTCCGCAAGCGTGCCGCGGAGCCGGGGCTCGTCCTCGACGAGGTGCCGGTCCCGATACCGGGCGAGGACGAGGTGCTCGTGCTCGTCGAGGCGGCGAGCGTGTGCGGCACCGACCTCCACATCATGCGCTGGGACGCGTGGGCGCAGCAGCGCATCACGCCGCCGCGCACGCTCGGCCACGAGTTCGCGGGCACCGTCGTCGACGTCGGGCGCAACGTCCGGCACGTCGCCGCCGGCGACTACGTCTCCGCCGAGAGCCACGTGACGTGCGGATACTGCTTCCACTGCCGCACGGGGCAGGCGCACATGTGCGAGCGCACGAAGATCCTCGGCGTCGACCGCGACGGCGCGTTCGCGCAGTACGTCGTGGTGCCGGAGTCGGTCATCTGGACGAACGACCGCGCGAAGCTGCCGCCCGAGATCGCGACGCTGCAGGAGCCGTTCGGCAACGCGGTGTTCGCGCTCAGCCACGCCGACGTCACCGCGAAGTCGGTGGCGATCCTCGGCTGCGGCCCCGTCGGGCTCTTCAGCATCCCGATCGCCCGCGCCTCGGGCGCGACGCGCATCCTCGCCACCGACCGGCGGCCGTTCCGCCTCGAGCTGGCGCGGCGGATGGGCGTGACCGCGGCGCTCGACACGACGGGGGTCGACGACGTCCCGGGATGGTTCGTCGAGCAGAACGAGGGAGAGCACGTCGACGTCGTGTTCGAGATGTCCGGGAACCCGGGGGCGATCGCGAACGCCTTCGAGATCGTCCGCAACGGGGGGCGCGTCATCCTCTTCGGCCTTCCCGCCGAGCCGGTCGAGCTCGACATCGCGGAAGCGCTCATCTTCAAGAACCTCGAGGTATCGGCGGTCAGCGGCCGGCGCGTGTGGGACACGTGGTACCGGACGCGCTGGCTGCTCGAGCACGGCATCGTCGACCTGCGCCCGCTCATCACCGCCGAGCTCGGGCTCGACGACTTCCAGCGCGCATTCGAGTTGCTCGACAGCGGGGAGGCGTGCAAGATCGTCCTCCATCCGGCACGAGCGGTCGCGGAGGTGGCGGCATGACGCACCTGCAGGAGGAGATCGGGTCCGAGCTCGCGGCGCTCCGCGAGGCCGGCA
>Ga0335069_10006657_pt1 | contig 16759 bp, 14 predicted proteins | sample Lox_Sample_11_FD_206714 | JGI IMG/M metagenome (GOLD analysis project Ga0335069, IMG submission 206714) | Soil microbial communities from Loxahatchee National Wildlife Refuge, Florida, United States - Lox_Sample_1.1 | ecosystem: Environmental > Terrestrial > Soil > Wetlands | place: USA...
TCGATCGCAGTGGTCTTTTTCTCTGCGGCATCAACGCTATAACGCTCGACAATCGCTTTGTAGACGGGGTCTTTTGCCTGAAAGGCTTCTTTGAAAGCATCCGGGGTTCCCCCCTTCAGCGCCTCGATAATCAAACGTGTGCAACTTCCGAATCCGCCGATCAAATACAGCGGTTGGCCGGAATGGAGCGCCAACAGTGCTTCTTCGAGAAGTCCAGGATATTTTCCCTTGAATCCGGTGATCTGGCCGCCAAGCAGCACACGGGCGCTGGTCTTTTGGGTCATCTCGGTTCGCATTAGAGTGAGCGATCGCGCCCAAGCGTAGCGGCCCTGAGAATCATCAGGCGTGATGAATACCTTTTCATCCACACCCAAATCGGGAGGTGGCGGAAACCGGTAGTCATGAATTTCATCAAGGTATTCACGCCACGCTCCAGGGTCGAGGCGGAGGTGGATTGGCCAAGAGAGAAAGTTATGAATACGCTCCTTGGTGCCTGCTCGGTTATGCGTGCGAACGAGCTCGAAGAGAATCTGGGTGAAACCGCCGGGGCGAAGGTCGCCGCCATAGGCGAGGGATGCTCCTTGCACGAGAAGATGGCGTGCGCATTCCACCATGGCGTCTTCAAGATGGACCTGCCCCATACTACGTTCCGCAAGGTCCGGAGAGTCGGAGATCGAGAGTCCTATGAGTTTGCCCTTAAGCGGTGCTGGGCTCTTGGCTAGGCCTTGGGCGATGATTGCCGTCGGTGTAGCAAACATCACATTAGACGGATTGAGGTCGTCGAGAACCTCGATTTCCTCATCCCCCAACGGAGGATCGGGATAAAGCAAGAGACTGGGTTTGGTTCGGTCGCACTTTTTCGCCCGAAGAAGGTTTCTGTAGGTCAACATTTCCGGTGCAGTACCGATTTGAACGCAAGAGTCCGGCAAAAATCCTGCAGCTTTCAGCGTCCTTACATGTTCGAGAAAGTAGACGTTCCTCAATACCTCCCGAAGCGCCGCATCCATCACAACTTCGCAGCGACGTTTAGAGTCGAAGGGCCACCTCACCGTCGGTGTGTTCCCGAGATATGGGAAGAACCTCTCCTCGCCCACAGTCACCGCATTTACCACGAGCACGGGACAGGCATACTGTTTTGCAAACAGTACCTCCTTGCGGCACCACTCGCGCTCGGAATAGGTGTTCGTCTGTACTACCACCATTGCACTGTCGGCAACGTTCGCTTGAATTTCTTTTTCAAAGTTGGAGCCCGCGGCGATGTCATTTGAATCGTAAAATGTCGCAACAGGAAGATGTTGGCGACCGTAGTCGCGAAGCTCAGTTGCAATGACGGTACCTTCCCGGCCGTGCTTTGAATGGCTGATGAAGAGCTTCACGGGCGCGTAGCTCTTTTCAAGAACACCGAAATTCTGCGTTTCAACGTCCCCTGGTCTCCCAAGAAGCAGCCGCGCCAGCTCGTGGGTGAGCGCCGAAATAAGGCGAGGTTGTCTCTCCGGTGCGTCGAAACTGTAAAGCCGGATGCAGTTTGTCTTATCGACGACGGAGTGAACTTTGTCCTCGCAGGCGATGGGCAGAAAGAGATGACGTTTGCCCTTCTGAGCAACTTCACTCTCAACGGCTCTTACACAATCTCTCCATGCCTGGTGAGCCCGAATACTGGTGTCGAGCAGGGCGATAACGACAGTACTCTCGGCGGCTTCAAGGGCGAGGGCGCCGGGTAACTTCGCTTCGTCGGGCGTGGACCCCGCATGGAAATAGACCGGTATCCCTAGGCCGCGGGAAGCCGGCCGCTCTGCATCACGGCACAAGCGGGAGTAAATATGGCGCGCGAGATCTTTGCCGGCCGAGAATTCGGTATTCCAAAGAACGCGAAGAAGCAGCCTCGGTTTGAACGGTATTTTTGGCATGACTCGAACCGCAATGTGTTACGGGAATGGCGCGACAGTATTACGCATCCGGGTCCTGATCCAGCCACTTATCCAGTGCTTCGGGGTCCCACGCTAAGACTTTCGTCGAACGGTCTCCGAGCGCGGAAGGTATGCTTTCGTCACTAGATCCCTTCAACGTCATCCCACGATTGCGCTTCCACGTGTTGTCGCCCGAAGCCCCTCTTTCATCTCGTAAAAAGTCATAATCTCCCAGTGCACCCAATCACTCGTGTACGTATCGTCACCTATCAAGACGACCAGTTTTGAGGCTCGGTCGAATTTCTTTTTGATTGCATCACGGACAGGTTTAGAGCGGGCATCGGAAGGGGGATACTTCAGCGGTTTTCCACTAGGCCCCAGAACCGGGTCCTTGAGTGAGTGATCCTGAAAGTCCAAGGGGTGATTGGGGTTGTTCTTCAGCAGCTTGAATGCCGAGACCTGTCTTTGATCATCATGATCGTAACTTACAAAAACATTGGCTGCCACTTGCTGTCTCCTCTAATCATCCGCGAGTAAGCTTAATTGAGGCCTATTTATACGCACGTCGTATAGGCACTGAACCTGTGCGATGAATTCGCGCTGGCCTCCGTAACTGGGGTGCCGTACTTGGATCACCTCTGTAATGCCTGTCAACCGAGCCGCAGCCTTGGCGGCGTCGTTCCCGATGGCCACAAGTCGGCGAGGACGCAACATCGCAACCAATTCCCCTAGCAGCGCTTCGCCGACGGCGCGCTCTTGCGGATTGTGCGACCTATTGGTGAATGGCGCATCGGGTTCGTGGGGATGAAGCGGAAATACGTTCCACAGAAATACAGGGGCACGAACGAGCCCAAGCATACTCCAGATCACGGCGGCGGTCCGCTCAGCCACAAACGACCCGGCGGTGGCTCTCTCAATCGATATCTTCCATCGGGCTGCGTGGATCGGCAGATGCACGTCATCCGTCAGGGCGAGACCCGTGCGCCGCCCTCCGCGATGCCCCAAGTCGCGCCCGATCCACAAAGCATCAATCTCTATCGTCGAAGCTGCGAGCAACATCTGCAGAAGAGCCTGTGATCGGCGCAAAGGTGCGTCCTCAACGTCATGCACGGCGCATCGGTCCACGTAGGGATTAAAGGCGTTTTCAAAATGCAATTGCTGAAGACAGCCTACGAATTCCGCCGGCCTCACGCTTTTCCTCCCTTCAACGGCAAATACTCGATGCTGCGTTTGGAACGATCGCCTACGACGATACCTCCCCTGTTCGCACGCACCTGTCGGAAAACATCATAGCCCCGGAGAATCGCAACCTCCCATAAACTCAACGGACAAGCCTCAACCTCATAACCCGTAACGAATTGTTGGATGATTTTCAACAGGTCGAAGGAGACCCGCTTCTGGCCTTCGAAGTAGTTCAGGTTCTTCGCACGGCCGAATACCCATGCGGTGAGGCCTTCCTCGACGACAATGGCCCGCCCGCCGTCCTGGGCTTCGTCAACCTTGGGAGCACTTTTGCGCTTCTGTCTGAGAAGAGCCCTGAAGGTAGGCGACCAGTGCAGGATCGCCGCATGCGCGAAATGAAAAACGTCGTGGAAGCGATAGCCGTCGGGATCGCGGATATTGTCGGTCAGCGGGTCGCCCACGAATACGCCGTTCATGCGGAGGTAGCTGCGTCCGCTGGCGCGCTCATCGATCGTTATTTCAAAGTGCATCGGCAGCCGTTCCTCTTCCGGAAAATTGTCGTCGAAGGTCGGGAGCGTTGAATAATCGGGATCGACAAAACGACTTCTCGTCTTGGCGATGTTCTTCCGAACGACTGCCGCAAAAGAGAGCCCGACCGGTTTAAGCGCCTTAAGATAGCAGGCCACGAATGCGGTAAGCGCAGGGCGCGCGGCGTCCGGAGAGGTCCGGACTACGAACAGTGCGGCGGCGGATTTGCCCAGCTCAAGCAGAGCGGCGTCAAGCTCCGGCACGCTCAGCGGTGTTGCGATATGCGAAATCGGGCTGTCTACCATGTCATTGGCAGCGATAGAAGCCGTGTAGCCTTCCCCGCGTGCCGCTTCGGCAACGATTTCATCAAGGCCGACGTTAAGACGGCGGCACAGTGCGGTCAGGTACCACAGCGCATCCCCGAATTCCTCTTCCACAGCATCTTGGTAGCCTGAGTAAACTTCCCTCTCCCGGTGGAATTTCTTGGCCGTAGCCATGATGCTTCCGACCTCGCCGAAGAGGCCCAGCAGGATTGGCTGCAAGTCGTCCCGCGAAAGCACATCGGTAGGTTTGACCTGGCTCATGTAATCCGTAAGAAGGATCGACGAATGTGACGGACTCAAGGTGACTCCTCCTGCGAACTGTTTAGGGCGTGCGGCACCAATCCAACGGCTCGCTCACGAAACCGGCTTCGCCGCGCGACCGAATCCACGCGACAAATTGTTCGACGAATGCCTGCGGAAACTTGTTTTTGTGATTCCGCACTACGAAAAGACTTATGTGATTTGGGCCGTAGTTGAGAAATCTTGCAGGAACCTGCGGCCCGGAACCGCCCCAATAGATGAAGTCGTTACTGACCAACACGCGGTTGGCGCTGGTATCCGTGGTGATATTCAATTGGTTCGGACTACCGTCCTCAAGCGTATGGTGCGAATCGGCCTGGTACCAATTCCTGCCGTTCGCGGCCCGGGAATAAATATTGTCGCCGAAGGCCTGCTTCTTGCTGCCGCGCAGGTTCGGTTTCTTGAGTTGGTATTGCGCGTCGTTCCAATACTCCTCGAACGTCATCGCGCCGGTGATTCGCATGACATAAACGAGGTACTTTTCGCGGCGCCGTTTCTTCGATCCGGTTCCGACGACCCAGTCGCCGATTTCGGCGACGCTCCTGACTCTCGGCTTGCACGTCGCAAGCGTGCAGATTCCGAAGAAAGGATTAGGTGCGAACCCGTAGTCGCGGGCCACCACGTAAGAATGCAGTCGCACTATCCGCAACCGTGTCGGGTAATCGGACGCGGATCGCGGAGCTCACCGGTAGGCTCGCGCCATTCATTCGTCTTTCCCAGAATCGCATCGACGATGCCGTCGCTCTGCCATCCTCGAACATCGTCTGCGTATTTTTCCAGGGCCTCAGGTACATCGCAGTCGTTGGCACCCTGCGCATACACGCCGATGATTCTCTTTCCCTGCTTTGCCGCGTATTCGATCTCCCAATTGACCCACTCGCTTTCTTTAGTCTTGGGAGTGATGTACACGAGCAGAGTGCTCGCCCATTGGATCTGCGGAGCCAGAATCTGATTCTTGATGTAATCAGGATCTTTGGCATCGTTGGGCTTGGTTTTGTTGATCGAGGAGTCGCGTACCATAAGGCCACCCTTTGCAATCAAGTCCTTCAGCTTTGTAAGTCCCACGTCATCCTCGTGGACGTGACTGATGAATACATTCTTTATCTCGTCAGCCATACTCCTAGACCTCTGTGGCGCAAAAGAGTTGTCCGGGGGAATAGGTGAAGTATAACTCCAATAGATAGAAATGCAACTGATGGTTGGATATGAGTATTGGCAATTGGTGAGCAGATCAACGATGACTGTCGATTTGTCGGGAAGGTAGTCGGCTGACATTCGATCAGTCGATTTCTGTCCTGAGTGCGGTGAAGCCTCGCCATCCTTATATGGAGTGAGCTAACAGTGTGCCTTATCAGCCATTAACTGAAGGCCTCTTTTTTATACGGTTCATTGAGCTTGGGATCTTTTGTCCGCCTTCAAAGACGGAAATTAGCACATTCCACAGACACACATATCCTCTTTCCCCTGGTGGCAGAGTTCAGCGAGCCAGACTCACTCCTCTCGTCTGGTTATTTCTCGCATAACATGCCTGATGAGCCATGAAATAAGGCAGATTACGTAGGAAGTGTGGAGAGCGTGTGGAGAGCGTAGAGTTCTACGGTGAAGAAGAAATCGAATGAAGGTACATGCACATCACCTCATTCGGGACCGAGACCTTGATGATGCTGGTCAGAATCCAGGGTCTATTTTTCGCCGGCGACCCCGCAGCCACGGCTGTATAAGAGGCAGTCCAACGCCGCCACATGTATTCTAACAACGACATAGATGCCAGCTCAAGCTGCGTTCTTCGGGACCCGCGGATATCGACAATCGCGGACGCCGTACATTGGGCGGAAGAGATTCTGAAGGAGATAGATGGCAAATGGCCGACGAGATGATCGAGGTTCCTGCTGGTCTTTCGAAACGAGCGAAGCTGTTTGGGGCTGTCTTCGTGGTTCTCTTTCTCATTGCACTAGTGCCCCAGCTCCTAGTTAAAGACTGGCTGTGTGCTAGTCCTTGGTTGAAGAGTGCGCTTGTCGATGGACCCGGATTCTTAGCAATGATTATTGCCTGGTTCGAGTTGCGGCATTCTGGTGAGGCAAACGAGCTACGGAAGATTGCCAACACTTACCGCAATGAACTTAACACCCTCCAGGTGGAGCTTAATGGGCTTCAGATGGGGCACAATACGCTCCAAGCAGAGCGTAATGCTCTTTTGGAAGAACGGAATGCAATCCAGGAGCGGGCAAATCATCTTCAGGAAGAACTTGGCAAGAAGCAGGTCGAACATCTTGGGATCATGGCGGAGCTAATGAAACGTGAACCCACCAAGGCCGAAAGGAATGCTGCTACCCTCAGGAAATACCTGCGGAAGATGGCCGCTGTGACCAAACAAGGACTGGAGAGTCTGGGAAGTGCCTACGAGCTTGTTGAGCTAAAAGATGACACCCTCACTTTATTCTCTCCAGCAGCGAACGGAGCGAGTGCGATTTACCGCAAAGTTGATTGCGGAGATCTCACGATTGATGAAAACCCCCATGGCAGTTGTGTCGTGCGTATTAACGTAGTCAAGTATCAGGGGCAGCCAGTTGACGTGGGGCAAATCACGAGATGGGAAGACCGCTTTGGAGCCACACCGTCATTCGACAAGGCACCAGTCGCTGCGTGTAATGCTTCGTATGGAAAGGGTGGCTCTGCTGAAACGAGGACACTCACAATCTTCCAGTCAAAGGATGGAAGCAATGCATTCCAGCTCGAATCCAGTCAAGGGTGGACCACTGTTGGAGACAATGTGGCAATCTCCAAAGCGTTCATGGCGAATCAGATCGACTACTTTGCCGAGAACTTCACCCGGAACACGTTTGGCCCATTTGCCATACAGGGAGGTTACAAACTCCACCTTTGCTAATAAGAGAAATGCGTCTGCCGATTTGAGCCCCTAGGTGTAGGCGAGCTAATTCCATGAGCAAAGACCTCGGCTACTTAAGCCTTCCGGATGTGCAGTATCTGCTGGTTGGGTTGGCCATCAATGTAAAGAGATGCGCGGACGTTCTTGATGGGGTGCTTACCGCATTCAACCAACAAATGGGGATTCCGGACCAGATCGTCGCGTGGAATGTCAAAGGCGGCAATGCAACGGGACCGCTGTCCTTTCCGGGTCGCGGACGCTTCATCATCGAACTCACACAATCCCTTCAATCAGGCGGCCAGGAGTTGTGGACTGCCGCTCTGCTTGAAAAGCACAATGAGAAAGAGAAGGCGCCGGTTGTTTTTATCCGCATGCATTCTCCTTCACTCGATATTCCGATGCGTCTTGAAATTCCCTTGCGTGCATTGATGAAAGGCGGTCCGCCCTTAAAGGGGACCTACTGCGTTTATCTTCACGCGCTCATTGTTAATGACGGAACGGAATTCGTTTACTACGGCATCACGAAGCGTGGGTGGAATCTTCGCTTCGCTGAACACACTAGAGCCGCAGTAGCCGAAAAGTCCCGCAGATTGTTTTCGCGAAAACTGAATGAGCTGATCGAAGCCCGTGCTGCGCAGCTCATTGGAAAGATTGACGGCAGGCCCAAATTGGCGGCGATTGTTTCGTCGCTTCCTGGCGTGGGACTCAGCGAAGATTCTGCGATGGATATTGAAGAATATCTCGTCGAGAAATATAGCCTCTCGTCCCTACATCCCCGCGGTCTGAATATGATCCCTGGCGGCCGCGCGGGCATAGCCGCTTTACACCTTGTGTCCTCTGAAAACGCCAAGAATGTGGTGGAAACCGAGGAGCGCGAAGTTGCGTTGGACCAATACCTCAAAAACCATCCGCAGCTGGGCGTTCCTAATCCTGGTGTTTCCGAGAAATGGAACGATCCCGCCTATGCCGAAGCAGTGATTTGCGGTCGGGAGAATCGCCTTGGTCCGGATCAAGTCCGCCGAATTAGGTATCTTGCCGCGCTGGGCGTTACAGCTGAGCAGATAAAAGAAGATGTTGGTGCAATTGACGAGGCGCAGATTCGGCGTGTGACTGCAGGTCGAACCTATTTGCGGATCAAGTGATTCGCGTTACTGCTGATAGGGAGGCAACGCTGCAGCTGGTGGCGCAACAGGGCGCGCCCTTCGCCAACGTTCCACGGCGCCCCGCAATGCTGCAAGTTTGCGACGATGATTTCCAATGAGCGGCAGTAGAGCGTTCTCGTCTGCTGCCGCCAGCCTATCGCGGTCTGTCATCTTTGCGTCGCTGATGCGCCGATAGTCGGCGCGATCGAGGCTGCGCTCGGCATATCGTGCAAGGTCAACGACGGATCCTTGAATTCCGAGGTCGAGCCTCAATACGAGCCGCGCGATACGATGCTCCAGCGCAAGGCCCGGATGTAGAAGCTGCGCAACACGTCCAATCATCGGAAGCACGTCACAGGTGCGGCTTGCAACGGAGCGTATCGGCCCAGCTGACCCATCGAACGCTCCTCCAAACTGGCTCATTGTGCGTTCGATCTCCTCCATTGCCATCCCGGAGATGTAGTACAGACAGGCGGTCGCTTTTTTCGCGCGTGCCGTGTCTTGTCCACGGGCGGTTACGTTCATTTGCAGGTTGCGTAGGATGGTCCGTGAGATGCCCTGGGCCTGCAGCTGCCCGAACCAATGTTGCGGCTCCTTATGCTTGCTGACTTTATTGAGAGGAAAATACACGTCATCCAATTCAGCGCTCGTCTGCGCAATGGCAATCAATGCCGGGTCTGTCACGTCGTCAGCGCGAAGTGCGCGAAGGCAGGCGACTGCGCGAAGTACAGTTTCCACTTCGACCGCGCTTTCGCCGGCAAGACGCCCAAGAGCGGTAATGTGAAACCGGCTGGTTTCACCGCGCTCGACGAGTCCGTATCGCGCCAGATCATCAAGCGCACGTTGCAGGCCATGCCGGTCCCACCCGGCTGGGTTGCCGGTCTGTTGCATCCGGAAAACTCCGAAGCTCGATTCCAGGAAGGCGATAATTTCATCGCCAGATACTCCTTCGGATGCAAAGCCCGCGGCGACCAAAACCCTGATAATAAGCGTGCGAGGGTCTGCAGCAAGGAACCGCGAGACCAGGTTTTCAGGCTGCGCCGAAACATATCTCTGCCAGTATTCGTTCTCTTCACGGGGACTCGTGGCGATCAGATACGATGCTCCGCGCTCTGCATAGCCGAGACGCCCTGCCCGCCCCACGAGGTTTTTGTATTCGGCAACGCTATAGGGCTGCGGTCCGTCCCCGCCCGGATGCTCAAGTCCGACAATGACGACCGCAGACGCCGGAGTGTTCACGCCCATAGCGAGCGTCGTCGTGGCAACGATCACGCGCAAACGGGTATCACGTTTGCGGAAGTGCTCCTCAATGACGCGCCGTTCCTCCCGGTCCAGATGGGAGTTGTGGAATGCGATGCCATGCGCAAGAACACCGCGCAGCTGGCCAGATGCCTGTGAGGGATCACCGGCAGGAAGGTCCTGCAGAGCTTCAGTGGCTGGAGGAAGCCTCAAGGCCTCGGCGAGATATTGCGCACCGTGGCGTGTCTCGCCCGTCGTTTCGCGGAACACGATCACCTGCTTGCCTTCGCTCACGAGACGTTGAACAAGAGGGATGACCCAGTCCCGATGTTTGCCCTCTCCGCGATGAGGCTGGATGTAGCGGTTTTCGCTGCGATGCTGGCCTGAGTCTCCATCACAATAGCGAAAGCGTCCGTCGTAACAAATGACCCCTTCGTCAAGGGGTACAGGGCGCTGGACCTTGCGTAGAAGCCTTCCTCCGAGCCAGCGCTCAAGGCCATTCGTATCGCCGATCACCGCTGACAATGCGATGAGCTGAGGTTCGATACCTTCGCGACGGCGCATCTTGAGCAATGTCAGCAGGAATTCAAGGTTTGCTCCCCGCCCCGCGTCTGCGATCATCTGAACTTCGTCCACGACGATGGTGCCAACCTGGTGCAGTACGTATGGATGAGTCAAGGCGATTGCTGCGAACTTCTCATAGGTGAGCAGGGCGATATCGTATTGGCCGCGCAACAGCGGGCCGATGTCGTCGGTTTCACCGGTGGCTTCGATTGTTCGAATGCCGAAGGGAGCGTAGACACGCTGGAATTGGCGCAGCTTGTCATTCACCAACGCCTTGAGGGGCATCAGAAATAGTGCCCTCCGTCGATCGAGTGCGCCTCGAACGGCAGCTAGTTCGCCGAGCATTGTCTTGCCGGAAGATGTCGGTGCCGATGCAACGAGGTGTTCGCCGTGGAGTATGCCATAGTCATTGATCGCATCAAGCTGGAGTTGGTTAAGCGCCGGGATCTCGCTCGCCCATGCCTGCACGACATCGGCAGGAAAACCGAAATCAACAAGACTTTGCACATCGGCGGTGGCGACTGGATTTGCGTGTTCGGGAAAAGCTGCACGGAAAATCGGGCCTGGTGACAAAACGGGCCAGGTAAACTCGCCCTCAAACGTACCGCGCACGGCAGGATGCTGTTCGTGCCCATATAGCCGCGCACCGTCAACGACGCGCCTTGTGACGTAATCGAGCAAGCCGAGCACGCCAAGACGGTCACCGTGACGGATTTCGACCGGCCCCTGCAACGCTTCAAGCAGGTGCCATGTCAGCAGACTGTGCCCGAGGCGAATGATCTCCCAAGCCTTCTCCGTAGGACCCGAGGCGGTCAAAATTATGCGCCCCGTGCCGCTGATCTCATTTAATTTCGCATCCACTGATTGAATATCGCGCGGCCGCGCTTCGGCCTGAAGTGCCTTCGCGCCCATCCCGCCGGAGAAGCAACAATCCAGAATTATTAAAAGTCGCCGCGCCGGGATTCGCGCGCACCACTCTCCCAACGTGGTAAGCGACAGGGTGGTGTTTGCAAGATTGAAGGGCTCCGTGTCGTAGGTGACCAGCTCATGCGTCTCGGTGCCATGACCCGAGAACACAATAACTACAACATCGTCTGGATCAACTGTCTCAAGCTTTTCAAACTTCTCTCCAATCGTGCCGAGAGTGGCCTCCTCATCCATCAATAATGTCGTGTCGCCGCCAAGGGTATCTGTAAAGAGGGCATGCAGGGCCATCGCATCACGGCCGGAACACGACAGCCACTCGATGCCGGGAGATGCGTAACGGTCAATGCCGATGAATAAACCCTTGAATGCCATCCTTTACTCCTTAATCTCCTCAACTTCCTTACTACTCGGCACATTTTCGTAGTCGTGGCCAGGGAATTTCTTACGCAGGCCGCACGGGTGAATACCGCAATCATCACCTAACGCTACCAACGAGGGAAACTGACACTCCTCGTGACAATTGCCGAAAGCAGGCGGCTCTGTAATGTTGCCCACGAAGTGATATAGCTGCGCCCCAGGGTTCCCCTGACCCAGCGGATCAAGTGTCAGCGCGAGCATTTGCAAAACCTGTATGCTGGCGCAGGCCATGGAGAACACAAACACGTTCTCGCGCATCTTTAGCGGGTGGTCGTTCGAGAGCCCTGAAATGTAGGTCGGATCGTCCAGCAGCCCTTCTCGCTCGGCTTGCACCAGACCGGGATCATATTGTCGCAGGCATTGCAGGCATCGCCGCCCTGCGGTTGCTGTGTGAGCTTTCCAATCCGCAGCCGCCAGCTTGCCGTGTTTGTTGCATCGAACCGCAATCCCGCCGTCAATGACCGGAATCAGGTGGGCGTAGGCGATCAGGTTCAGGATGTAACGGCCCCATGGCCGGTCAACGCAAGAGAACAACACGTCGCAATCAAGCGCGGCTCGGAAGCCTTCGTCTTCAAAGACCGCGCAGGGAATAGTCTCCACGCGGAACGTATCGGCTGTTGCGCGCGCCAACAGGTGTGCTGCCTGCACGTCCACTTTGAGTTGACCGACATCGTCGCGGGTCGCGTAGCTGAGACGGTCCAGATTGTGGATCTCAATGAAATCGAAGTCCATGAGCATCAGGTCTTCGAATCCGCTCCGGGCGATAGCGTCGCCCACAAGGCCGCCGACGCTTCCTGATCCGATCAGGCCCACCCTCAGACGTGCAATGTCACGCTGGGCCGCTGCGCCCCACGCGGATACGGTGCGAACTTGCTCGGCAGTTGCAACAGGCGGAGGTGCCAGCTCGTCCAGATATGTGACCTTCAGGCGGTCGCCGACGACCCGCACCGTGGCGCAATTATGGCGCGCGTAAGTGCGCGGCGCCGTTCTTACCCAGAAGCGGCCGCTCCAGCTTGCGTCACCTGCGATGGTGAGCCCTACGAACGGCTTGCGTGTAGCACCCAAGACAGCCGCGGCATGGCCCTGCTCGGCGCGCACGTCATCAAGGCTCATGCCTTGCCAGCCGCGACCACGAGGATGGCTGTGCATCAACGCAAGCCCCGCTTCATTGGCAGCAGCTTCAGCCATCGCCCTCTCAAAATACGCGGGCTCAAAACTTGCGTTTCCGTGCACGTTCCGCTCACCTTCATCGGGGAGCACAAGCTTGTGAATAAGAGCGGTAGTCCTGGTGCGGCCCGTGCTCGGACGCCATAATGCGAAACAGAGGTCCTCCTGTCGGTCGCGCCGGAGGAGATGAGCGCGAGCGACACCGGCAAGCTGCTCGGGTATCGCCACACTGTAGGCGGCCCGGCTCATTGGGTTTCCCACAAACGCCAGATGTGGCCCATGTAGGTAGTAACGGTCCGCTTGCGCTGTCCCCAATCCTGAAACGGTCTGGACCAGTACTGCCAGTCTCCTCCCGCAAGGCGTTGGAAGTCCGGCGACTGGTGCACGCCGCCTGCAGGATGCGGTTTGTCATTGCCGGGATGGATCGCCTGGATGTACGGCGAAACGTGGGGCCCTCCGGGCGGAATATTCGGAAAATCCTGCGGCACGATGAACCCAAGGCGGACGGTCTGGCCGGAGCGGGTGCCGGTTTCGACCGGGTAGTTGAAAAGCACGTGATCCGGCATAGCGGGCAACGCCTGTGCTTCGTACCCGAGTCCGCGCAAGCCTTCGATGAAGGCGGCGGGGCCCGTGAGGTCGGAAACCGGCGTCGGGCCCGTTGAGACGATCTGGAAGTTCATGCCGTCGTGCATCTTGATCTTCTCGTCTCCCTTACCCTGGAAACTGATCTTGTGGTCGCCCTTGATCTCGACGAGATAGTTTGTAGCTGGGTCTTTCTTGCCGAACTCACGGATGATCTCGTTCGGGGTCAGCTCCCGCTTTCTCGTTTCATACTCTTCGCCATTCACGGTGAAGTGAATTTCTCGTGGTTGGTGCTCTGCCTCGCGAAGTTCCTCCACGGCTTGCTCAATGTCGTGCATCGCGGTCTGCTCGGCCGCCTGTGCTGCCCACTCGTCACGTTGTGCGTTTTGCAATGCTGCCTCGGCCCGATGGAGATGGGCTTCGGCCTGTTTTACTTCTTCGGTATTTTCCATGCTGACCTTCTTTCTGGCCCGTGTCTGACAATTTGAGCCTGAAAGGATCGTATCAAGCATTGCTAAGTATGTCAAGCAACAATTTAGCGATGCTTGACAATATTAGCGACCAGTGTGACAATCGCCTTAGGATCAATAGGTTAAGAATCAGGAGAGAGTTCTTATGTCCAAGCCGACCGATCCAGTCTCGCCAGACAATTCTCTGGGCGCACACCTTACGAGACTGCGGACAGCAACGGGCTTGTCCTTGCGACAGGTGGAAGAGGCAACAAAAAAGGAAGTCTCAAATGCTTATTTGAGCCAGCTGGAGAACAACAAGATCGTGAAGCCGTCGCCGAATGTTCTTCACGCGCTGTCGGTGGTTTATGAAACCTCTTACGAGGATTTAATGAAACGAGCTGGTTATGTTTCCTCTGATACTGCTCACGCAAAAGCCGCGACCTTCGCGGTTGGGAATCTTACGCCTGACGAAGAGAAGGCCCTGCTCGACTACCTGGCGTTTATACGGGGGCAGAAGCGCAAATGACCCGTCCGGACGACTCCCTCCTCGACTCGCATCAGCTCGCCAATGTACTGCGGCATGCGGATCGGTTGCTGGGGGATGCGTCCGCAATCGGGCGCTTCCCGACACCTATCGACGACCTCTTAGCCGCAGGCAAGCTAACCGTCGTCGATGATGAGGTGCTGAACGAAGGATTCTTGGAGCAATTCATCAAGAAAGCCAAGGCCACCGTCGCAACTGTAAAGTCTGCGCTGAGCAAGGTGCTGGGTCTCTTCGAAGCGAATGATCGGTTTGTTGTGATAGACAAAAATGCACCAAAGCCGCGGGTCCCGTTCATAAAACTGCACGAGGCCGGCCACGGCACAATGCCGCATCAGAGCAAGCTCTACAAAATCATGCATGACTGCGAAAAAACGCTCGAACCGGACATCGCTGACCTTTTCGAGCGCGAAGCGAATGTCTTCGCTTCCGAGGTGCTTTTCCAAGGCGAAGGATTTTCTCAGGAAGCCCACGCTCAGAGCTTCGGTATCAAGGTTCCTATGAGCCTCGCGAAAAAGTACGGCGCTTCCAACTACGCCACGTTTAGACGGTATGTGATTTCTAACCCTCATTCGTGTTGTGTGGTTATTCTGGAGCCGCCGGTATACGCGGCGGACGGAAGTTTAACCGCAGAGGTAAGGCGCGTAGTGGTGTCGAAATCCTTCAAAACGATATTTGAGGCTAAGGTGCTGACCTCGACTGTAACGGATAGTCATCCCCTGTATTCCGTTATTCCGGCCAGCGGGAAGCGTATGAGCTTTGACAGGGAAGTTGTTCTGACCGACCGAAACTGCGATGAGCGGATCTGCACAGCGGAAGCGTTCTACACCAAACATCAAGTATTGGTTCTGATTCGCGACACCGGTTTGAGCAAGAAGTGCAGCATCGTGGTGCCCTCTAGCTACTCGCTGAAGCAAGTGAAGTAGAGCACGTATCGAGAAGCGTAGCTTCCTGCCCCTCTGCCTGCCGCGTTCTGCCGTTGAGCGCTGTCACGCCGGCGTTCTGAAGTCGATTACGGCTGACTGTTTGAATGTTAAGTCCGCGAGGAGCACGTGGTGTAGAAAAGGCTGAACTCAACGGGCACGTTGATTCAGACCAAAACCACGGAGGCTCCTCGAAGGACATATGTATTACATCGGACTCGATGTGCACAAGAAGACCATCAGCTATTGCGTCAAGGATGCGAGCGGTCGCGTTTGCCAGGAAGGTAAGGTCGGGGCAACGCGTTGGCAACTGGATGAATGGATCAAGACTCTGCCACAGCCCTGGACAGTGGCGATGGAAGCTACGATCTTCACCGGCTGGATCTATGACCATCTAAAGCCACACGCAACCGATGTGAAGGTTGCGCATCCCCTCATGCTGCGTGCGATCGCCGCGGCCAAGAAGAAGAACGACAGCATTGATGCCGGCAAGATCGCGGACTGCCTGCGCTGCGATTTCCTGCCAGAGTGCCACATGGCGGCGACCGAGACTCGAGAGCGCCGCCGAACGTTGCGCTATCGGCATCTGCTCGTGAGGCAAATGGTCCAGATGAAGAATCGCGTATCCGGCTTGCTGATGGAAACTGGGGTGAGCCACAACAAGCAGCGACTGCATAAAGTGGGTTATTTCCCGGAGCTGTTGGCGAACGCCGATGCGGTGAGCGCGAGTATCCGTCCGCTGCTGCAGTTGAGTCGTGAGTCGATCACGCGATTGCAAAGGACCGAAGGAGCCATCATTCGCTCGCTGCAACGCGATCCACTCCTGGCCGAAAGAGTGCGGCGGCTGCAGACGATTCCTGCCGTTGGCAAGGTCACAGCACTGACTTGGGCATTGGAGATGGGGGACATTTCACGTTTCCGATCGATCCGACAGGCGATCAGTTACTGCGGACTTTGCGGCGACGAGAAACGTTCCGCAGAAAAAGTAATGCGCACGCCTCTTTCGAAGCAAAGGAACAAACATATTCAGCGTGTACTCATCGAAGCGGCGAAGTTGGCGCCTCGGAGGAATCCTGATCTTGCTCTGGTCCATGCAAACGCTAGACAGAAAGTGAATGCTAATTGCGCCACTCTCGCTGTAGCTCGCAAGTTGGTTGCATATCTCATGGCTGTAGATCGCGAGCAGCGAGACTTTCAACCAATGCGAGGATTTGCTGGCACTGCGGCCTAAAAACCGCAACGAAAGGAAAATCTCAAGATCGTAAAGCGCGCAGACTGCCAGGTCCCGCCCGCTGTGCCGAGTGAGCGATGGAGACTAAAACTCTCTTGAGGCTCTCCACTGACTGTTTCGGGACTGGCAGAGAACACCAACTCAATCTTCTGCGACGGCCCTCGCGGGCCCGAGGCAGCAAATGGATGTCAGGTTCTGCGAAGGCAGGGACCAAAGCCGAGAGGCACTGATGCGAGCTGAAGATCTTGATCTGAGAAGTGCGCGCTCTCACGAGCGCGCCTGGCCACGTGTGTTTTTCCTTGACAGAAGACTTACATGGATGTCGGCGAGCACGGAGGATGCATCAGCGGGCAAAATCAACGAAGTCGGTGTGCGGGCAGTGTGCCTGGTCCCGAGCTTGGGATAGAGAAAGAACTACAATTTCGGAGAAAAGGGCGGTTACTCAGA
>Ga0335069_10006658_pt1 | contig 16759 bp, 10 predicted proteins | sample Lox_Sample_11_FD_206714 | JGI IMG/M metagenome (GOLD analysis project Ga0335069, IMG submission 206714) | Soil microbial communities from Loxahatchee National Wildlife Refuge, Florida, United States - Lox_Sample_1.1 | ecosystem: Environmental > Terrestrial > Soil > Wetlands | place: USA...
GACGAGGCCGCGGAAGAGCTGGTTCGCCCACCACCAGCCGATGTCGGTCCAGGTGTGGCCCGGCACGATCGCTTCGGGTCGCGCGGTCGCGATCCTCAGCCGTGCGGTCGGCTCGGCGTTCGGCTCCGGCGCCGGCCGGCGCGCGAACGCCTGTTGGTAGGCGCGATTCGCGGCCTCGTACTCGAAGGCCACGTGGTGGGTGAGGCCGATCCGCAGCAGCGTGTCGCGGGCGAGCTGCTCGTCCCCGAGCCGATCGAGATACGGCACCGCGCGCCGGTAGTAGTCGATCGCCTCCTGGTTCGCGTAGAGCGCGCGGGCGGCATCTCCGGCCGCGACGAGGTAGCGGGCCGCCTTCTCGGGCTGGTCGGCCTCCTCGAAGTGATACGCGAGGAGCCCCGGGACGTCGGCAACGGCGTCGGCATCCATCTCCTCGAGCGCCAGGCCGGCCGTCAGGTGGAGGTCGCGGCGGCGAGTCTCGAGGAGATTCCCGTATGCGACCTCCTGGAGCAATCCATGCCGGAAGCGGTACTCGGGGTTCGGCCGCCGCCGCACCTCGTCGATCAGGCCGACCCGTTGCAGGTCGGTGAGCACGGGCCCGAGGCCGGCCCCGGCCGAGAGGCGCTCGAGCAGCGGCGTCCCGAACGTGCGGCCGATCACGGCCGCCGCGCCGACGAGGTCACGCGCCTGCGGGGTCAGGCGTGCGAGCCGCGCCTGCAGCGTCTCCTGGACGAGGGTCGGCACCGTTACCGCCCCGCGGTCCGAGAGCACATAGCCGTCGTCGAGACGCACGAGGGTGCCGCTCTCGACGAGGTCGCGCCCGATCTGCTCGAGGAAATACGGGTTGCCGCCCGATCGCTCGGAGAGGAGCGCCACGAGATCCTCGGGCAGCTGTCCGCCCACCGCGTCGCTCGCGAGGGCACGGGCGTCCTCGGCCTCCAGCGCAGGAAGCTCGAGCTCGTGGTGGCGGTGTGGGTAGAGCTGGCGCGCGTGCTCGCCGAGCCGCCAGGCTCCGTGGTCGCGCTCGCTCCGGTACACGAGCAGGAGCACGACGGCCGCCTCGTCGCTCGTCGCGAGCAGCGCCTCCACCAGCCGCAGCGTCGCCTCGTCGGCCCAGTGGAGGTCTTCGAAGACCAGACAGAGGGGGCGCTCGCGTGCGAGGGCCACGACGAGATCGCGCGCCGCGTCGAACGTCTGCCGGCGGACGCTGTCGCGACTGAGGTCGCGGAGGACGTCCACGCCGTCCGGGCCTGGAGGAAGGCCGAGCACCGTCGCGAGGAACGGATACGCCTCGTCCGCGCTCGCGCCGAGGACGCGGGCGAGTGCCGCGCGGAGCTCGACCCGATTGCGGGCAGCGGAGTCGGTCGGGGCGAGTCCGAGCCAGTCGCGGAGCAGCTCTCGCACGGGCCAGTACGGAATCCCCTCCGTGTACGCGACCGCGTGGCCCTCGAGGAAGAGCACCCTCTCGCCGAACCGGTCGCGCGCCTCTGCCACGAGGCGCGACTTGCCGATTCCGGCCTCGCCCGTGATGCAGACGATGCCGCCGCGGCCCTCGAGGGCGTCATGGAAGACGCGCTCGATCACGGCCAGCTCGCCCCCGCGCCCGACGAGCGCGCTTCGAGGCGTGCGCCGGCGCTCCGACTCCGCGACGACGCGGAAGGCCGCGATCGGCTCGCTCTTCCCGGCGAGCTCGAGCTCGCCGAGCTGCACCAGCTCGAACGCGTCGGCCAGCTGGCGGGCCGTGAGCTCGGCGACGACGACGTCGCCGACGCGGGCGGAGACCTGCAGCCGCGAGGCGACGTTGACGGTGTCGCCGAGTGCGTTGTAGAGGACGTCCGCAGGCTCGTCGGCCCGCACGAGAACCACGGGCCCCGTGCTCACGGCCATGCGGGCCGCGAGCTCGATCCCGTACGCGTCGCCGAGCTCGCGCCCGAATGCGTCCAGTGCCTCGTGCGCCGCAAACGCCGCGCGCACCGCGCGCTCCGCGTCGTCCTCGTGCGCGACGGGCGCGCCGAACAACGCGAGGACACCGTCGCCCGTATGCTGGGCCACGGTGCCGCCGAAGCGGCGCACCGCGTCCTCGAAGATCCGGGCGATCTCGTCGAACAGGACCTTCGAGCGCTCCGGGCCGAGCTGCTCGGCGATTCCGGTCGAGCCGACGACGTCGATGACGAGCGCCGAGACGATCCGTCGCTCGCCCGCGATCTCAGCCGCGGGACGACCCTGCGGCGATCGACTCTGCGGCACGACCATCGGCCTCACCCCCTGCGTCAAAGCATCTCCCTCCGCGCCCGGGCCTGCATCCGTGCCCGCGCTGATCCCGGCTACACGGAACTACCGGCCGGCGGTACCTACGGGACGACCGGACGGCGGCTATGCCCCCGACAGGAATTGAACCTGTGCACGCGGTTTAGGAAACCGCTGCTCTATCCACTGAGCTACGGGGGCAAAACAGCTCAACCATGCGGGTTTGAGCTGGATGCTTCCCGGCAACTGTAGCCCACGCGTCAGCCGCGATTCTCTGACTAAGCGCGCAAGCCTATCGCCGCTGGGGCGATCGCTCCCGAGAGCTGGCCGCCGGCTGCGAAGGCGACGTCTGTGGGCCGGCGCCCCCGCTAACCTCGCCTCACACTGTCGGCTAGGCTGCGGCACGTGAAGACGGCGATCGTCACCGGCTCCAGCGGACTGATCGGCTCGGAGATGGTCATGTTCCTCGACGAGCGGGGCTGGGCCGTTCACGGCGTGGACAACAACATGCGCCGGGACTTCTTCGGCGAGCACGGCGATACGACCTGGAATCTCGAGCGGCTGCGCACCGCGACCCGTCGCTTCACGCACCACGACCTCGACATCCGCGACCGAGCTGCGATCGAGCGTCTCGTCGCCGACGCGAAGCCCAGCCTTCTCGTCCACTGTGCCGCACAGCCGTCGCACGACCTCGCCGCGAGCCGCCCGTTCGACGACTTCGACGTGAACGCGGTGGGGACCCTGAACGTGCTCGAAGCGGCCCGCAGGCACGCGCCCGAGTCGCCGTTCGCATTCCTCTCGACGAACAAGGTCTACGGCGACGCGCCGAACGAGCTCGAACTGGTCGAGCTGGACACCCGCTTCGACTATGCCGACCCGGCCTGCTCGAACGGGATCGACGAGACGATGCGGATCGACGCGACGATGCACTCCGTCTTCGGCGCCTCGAAGGTCGCCGCCGACGTGATGGTGCAGGAGTACGGGCGCTACTTCGGGATGCCGACGGTGTGCTTCCGCGGCGGCTGCCTCACGGGTCCGAACCACTCCGGCGCCGAGCTGCACGGCTTCCTCGCTTACCTCGCCCGTGCGACGCGCGAGGGTCTGCCGTACCGGATCTACGGTTACAAGGGCAAGCAGGTGCGCGACAACATCCATTCGCACGACGTCTGCGCGGCGATCATGGCGTTCGCGGCAGCGCCACGTCCTGCCGCGGTCTACAACCTCGGCGGCGGCCGCGCGAACAGCGTCTCGATGCTCGAGGCGATCGCCCGTTTCGAGGAGCTGTACGGCCGCAAGCTCGACTGGGCATACGTCGACGAGCCGCGGCGCGGCGACCACATCTGCTACATCTCGGACCTGACCCGTCTCCGCACGGACTACCCCGACTGGGATACGACGATCTCGCTCGACCAGATCATCGCCGAGTTCGGGCAGGTTGGCGTCTCCGCCGAACGGCCCGCCACGACGACGCTGAGTCCGTGAGAGCCTGAGGCGCGCGCGTAGAGCCGGCGGCGGCGGAAACGGTGGCCGCCGCACGTAGACCTGTTTTACGTGGCGTGCGGCAAGAAACCGGGCCGGGTACCGTCTAGATGGGTAGCGGCTACACGTGGTAGCCGGCCCCGCCATGACTCGATTCGCCTCCACCATCGCTCTCGCCCTGAGCGGCAGCCCGCCGCGGCACTGGGTCGTCGCGCTGGCGGTGGTCTCCACCTTCGCGGCCGGGGTGTTCGCGGCGCAGATGATCGCCTCCGCGCGGAGACGGCCCGCTCCCGCGAGCGACTCGCAGGAGGCGCTCGCGCTCGTCGGGACCGCACTCGAGTCGACCCACGACCTGCAGGCCCTGCTGCCGGCGATCCTCAAGATCGCGGTCGAGGGGACGGGCGCCGCCGGCGGTCGCATCACGGTCGGCGACACGGACGCGGCCTCCGTCGGCGCTGCGCCGTCGCGCGAGTCGCTTGTGCTCCCGCTCTCGGCGGAGCCGGTGCCCGCCGACCTGATCCTCTACCCCGAGCCGGGCGGCTTCGGCCCGGCCGCCAGGTCGCTCGCGTCGTCCCTCGCGGCCCAGGCCTCCGTCGCCCTCGACAACGCGCGGCGCCACCGGCTCGTGGAGCGCCAGGCGGCGACCGACGAGCTGACCGGCCTCCCGAACCGGCGCCTCTTCATGCGCTCGCTCGGCGCGGAGATCGCCCGCGCGAAGCGGACCGGGGAGGCCTTCGGCGTGGTCATGCTCGACCTCGACGACTTCAAGCGCGTCAACGACCGCTTCGGCCACGACGCGGGAGACCGGGCGCTGAAGGTGTTCGCGGACATCCTCAGGAGCGCGATGCGGGAGACCGACGTCGCCGCCCGGATCGGCGGAGAGGAGTTCGCCTGCCTCCTGCCCTCGAGCGACGAGGCGGGAGCACACGGCCTCGCCGAGCGGGTCCGGAGCGATCTCGCGGACTGCGTGATCGCGCTCCCGGACGGCCGCGAGTTCTCGCTCACCGCCAGCCTCGGCATCGCGGCGTACCCGGAGGCGAAGACCGCAGAGGGTCTTCTGCGCGCGGCCGATCTCGCGCTCTACCGCGCGAAGTCCGAGGGGAAGAACCGCGTCGCCTCGAACGGCGGTGGGCGATGATGCTTCGGCTCTCCTGGACGAAGTCCGCTCTGTTCGTGGTCTCCGCGGCCACGAGCGCGTACCTCTGGGGCCAGGTGCTCCAGCCGCAGCTCGCGCAGGTCGCATCGCGTCCGCCCCGCGCGCTGCCCGCGGCTCCGCAGGTCGCGGCGCCCGCGGCCCGGCCGAGGGTCCTGAGGACGTCGAAGCCGCGGGCCGTCGTGCAGAGCTCGCCCGTTCGCCCGGTGACGCAGGGCCCGACCGCGCTCATCTCGCAGCCCGTGGTGGTGCCGGCGGCCGCGGTCGCCAATCCCGTGGCGCCGCCCGTGAAGGGTCACCGCCCCGCGCCGACGGAGCCGGCCGGTCCCGCGCCGACCCCGACCCCGACTCCGGCGCCGGCTCCCGCGCCGACCCCCGCGACTCCTGTTCCTGCGCCGGCTCCCACGCCCACACCGACGCCGGCTCCGACCCCGGCTCCTGCTCCGGCGCCTGCTCCGACGCCCGAGCGGGTCCCGGCCGTGAGCCCGCCGCCGCCGGTGCTCACGCCCGGTCCCGCTCCCACTCCCGACCCGACACCCACGCCCGGGCCGCCGCCGGTCGACCAGCCGTCCTCGGATCACGACCACAGCCGCAACGATCAGCACCAGGGCGGAGGGGACGGCCCCGACCAGCGCTGCCACAGCGGCGATCACGGGCAGGACCCGCACCACGGCCACTAGCCCGGCTCCGTAGTTTGCGCGGACGATGGTCCGGCGCGCCGCGGATGTCGTCACCACCCTCCTCCTTCAAGGTCTCGGGTGGACAGCCACGTACTCCCGGGGGGCCGAGATGAACCTGGCGGGCCGCGCCGGACGCTGGAGCGCGGAGCACTGGAAGAGGGCCGTGGTCGGCTGGCTCGCATTCGCCGTCGGTGCGATGGTGCTCGGGAACGTGGTCGGTCACGTCCAGATGGCCGACTCGCAGGCGGCCTCGGGCGAGGCGGCGCGGGCGCTGACGATGCTCGAGCGCGCGAACTTCAAGCAACCGGCGTCCGAGGCCGTCCTGGTCCAGGCGCGGAACGACACGCTGCGCAACCCGGTCTTCCTCTCCGCGGTCAGCAGCGTCGTGCAGACGTTGCAGCAGCAGAAGGACGTCACGAACCTCCGCAACCCGCTCGTCGACCCCACCAGGGGCGGTGCGGTCTCGCGCGACGGCCACTCGGTCCTCGTTCAGTTCGACATCCGGGGCGACCCCGACAAGGCCATGGACAAGGTCAAGCCGATCATGGACGCGGTCGCCGGCACGCAGACCGCCTTCCCGAGCCTGCGGGTCGAGGAGGTCGGCACCGCGAGTGCGACGTACGTGCTCGACAAGAGCTTCACCAAGGACTTCGCGAACGCCGAGAAGATGACGATCCCGATCACGCTGCTGATCCTGCTCGCCGCGTTCGGATCGCTCGTCGCGGCCTGCCTGCCGGTGGTGCTCGCGTTCTCGGCGGTGCTCGCCTCGCTGGGCCTCTACGCGCTGGTCACGAACGCCTACAGCGGCGACTACCAGACGACCTCGTCCGTGATCCTGCTGATCGGGATGGCGGTCGGGGTGGACTACTCGCTCTTCTACATCCGCCGTGAGCGCGAGGAGCGCACGGGCGGCCGCGAGCCGCGTCCCGCGCTGCTGCGCGCCGCGTCGACGTCGGGCCAGGCGGTGCTGATCTCCGGCCTGACGGTTCTCGTCGCGATGGCCGGGATGCTGATCGCGGGGAACAAGATCTTCACCTCGATCGCGCTCGGCACGATGCTCGTCGTGCTCTGCGCGATCGTCGGCTCGCTGACCGTGCTGCCGGCCGCGATGGCCAAGCTCGGCGACCGGATCGACCGCGGCCGGGTCCCCTACATCGGGCGCAAGAAGCAGGCGGCGGGCGACTCGCGCTTCTGGGGGTTCGTGCTGAGCCGGGTGCTGCACCGCCCCGGGATCTCGGTAGCGGTCGCCGGGAGCCTCCTGCTCCTCGCCGCCTCCCCGGTGCTGAGCATGCACACGAAGCTGCCGAGCTTCACCGACATGCGCAGCGACCTGCCCATCGTCAAGACCTACGAGCGCGTGATCACGGCGTTCCCGGGCGCGCCGACGCCGGCGGAGGTCGTGATCCGCGCCGACGACGTCCGCAGCCCGGCCGTGGTCGCCGGGATCGGGCGCCTCGAGACCGCGGCGATCGCGAGCGGCGTGATGTTCAGGCCGATCATCGTCACCACGAGCCCCGACCACACCGTCTCGAACGTCTCGATCCCGCTCGCCGGGAACGGCGACAACCCGACCTCGCTCGCCGCGCTGAAGACGCTGCGGCAGACGGTGCTGCCGGCCACGCTCGGCCAGACCGACGGCGTGCAGTACGCGGTGACGGGCCAGACCGCCGGCACCAAGGACTTCAACGACCTGATGAAGCAGCGGATGGGATTCGTGATCGCGTTCGTGCTCGGGCTGGCGTTCGTCCTCCTGCTCGCCACCTTCCGCTCGATCGTGATCCCGATCACCGCGATCTGCCTCAACCTGCTGTCGGTCGGCGCCGCCTACGGGCTGCTCGTGCTGATCTTCCAGCACAGCTGGGCGGAGACCCTGCTCGGCTTCACCTCGAACGGCGCGATCGTCTCGTGGCTGCCGATGTTCCTCTTCGTCGTCCTGTTCGGGCTCTCGATGGACTACCACGTCTTCATCCTCAGCCGGATCAAGGAGCTCCACGACAACGGCGCGACCACCGACGACGCCGTCTCGCGCGGGATCCGGCGCACCGCGGGCACCGTCACGAGCGCGGCGATCATCATGGTCGCCGTCTTCGCGATCTTCGGGACGCTGCACATGGTCCAGATGAAGGAGCTCGGCGTCGGGCTCGCGCTCGCGATCCTGATCGACGCCACGGTGATCCGCGGCGTCATGCTCCCGGCGACGATGAAGCTGCTCGGCGACTGGAACTGGTACATGCCGCGCTGGCTCGACTGGGTTCCCTCGCTCACGCCCGACGAGAGCCCGCGGCGCGCGCCCGAGCGTGACAAGCACCTGGGCATTGCCTAGGTAGACCTTGCTCCGCGGCGGAAGCCGCGGCTAGATTCGCCGCCATGCGCAGGGCAGCCATCGTCGGTGCGATCGCGGCAGCGGTGCTGGCCGCCTTGCCGGGCGCGACCTCGGCCCACCCGGAGGCGAGCGGCCGCCTCACGGTGTTCGCGGCCGCCTCGCTGACCGAGGTCTTCCCCGCGATCGACCCGCGTCCCCGCTACGGCTTCGCCGGCTCCGACCAGCTCGCGTTCCAGATCCAGCAGGGCGCCCCCGCCGACGTCTTCGCGGCCGCGAGCCCGAAGTACCCGGAGGCCCTCTACAAGCAGGGGCTCGTCGAGAAGCCGATCCCGTTCGCGACGAACACGCTCGTCCTGATCGTGCCGAAGTCGAACCCGGCCGGGATCCACTCGGTCGACGACCTGACGAAGCCGGGCGTGAAGATCGTGATCGGCGACGCGTCGGTGCCGGTCGGCTCCTACACGCGCACGGTGCTGAACAACCTCGGGATCTCGGCCGCCGTGATGAAGAACGTCGTCAGCCAGGAGACCGACGTGAAAGGCGTGGTGGCCAAGGTCGCGCTCGGCGAGGCCGATGCGGGCTTCGTGTACGTGACCGACGTCAGGCCCGTGCGCGGCAAGGTCGCCGCGATCGCGATTCGCGCCTCGGCCCAGCCGCAGGTCGTCTACGAGGTCGCCGTGGTGAAGAGCTCGAAGTCGCTGAAGGCCGCGTATGCGTACGTGACCCGGCTGATCCGGCCGCCGGCGCAGAAGATCCTGGTCCAGTACGGCTTCGGCCCGCGCCCGAAGCCGTAGCGGGCTTTACATCGATCTGAGATCGTTCCCAGCCGATGGGCGTCGCCGTTCCGGTCGATCACTCCGAGCCGCTCGACAAGGGCCTGAAGGCCGGCGCGCTCGGGCTCCTCTCTAGCGTCGTGATCGGCGTCGCCTCGACGGCGCCGGCCTACAGCCTCGCGGCGACGCTCGGCGCGGTCACGGCTGTGGCCGGGATCGGGTTCCAGGCGCCGATCATCATGGTGCTCGCGTTCGTGCCGATGTTGTTCGTCGCGCTCGGCTTCAAGTACCTGAACCAGGCCGACCCGGACTGCGGCACGACCTTCACCTGGTGCGCGAGGGCGTTCGGCCCGATCACCGGCTGGCTCGGAGGCTGGGGCCTGATCTTCGCGGACGTCCTCGTGATGGCGAGCCTCTCCCAGATCGCCGGGAGCTACACCTTCCAGCTCTTCGGCTGGACGGGCCTCGCGAACAGCAAGCTCTGGGTCGGCGTGGCAGGCGTGATCTGGATCCTGCTGATGGGGCTGATCTGCTACATCGGGATCGAGGCCTCGGCGCGCACCCAGTGGGTGCTGCTCGGCGCGGAGATCCTGATCCTGGTCCTCTTCTCGGTCGTCGCGCTCGTCAAGGTCTGGACCGGCCACGCGCCCGGAAGCGTCAACCCGTCCTGGAGCTGGCTCAACCCGTTCGAGATCAAGTCGTTCGGGGCGATGAGCAGCGGCCTCCTGCTCGCGATCTTCATCTACTGGGGCTGGGACACGTCCGTCTCGGTCAACGAGGAGACCGAGGACGCGACCGAGACGCCGGGCCGGGCGGCCGTCGTGAGCACCTTCCTCCTGCTTGCGATCTACGTGGTCGTCTCGGTCGCCGCGCAGGCCTTCCGCGGGATCGACTACCTGAACAACAACTCGGACGACGTGCTCGGCGCCCTCGGCAGGGGCGTGCTCGGCTCGCCGTGGGACAAGCTCCTGATCATCGCCGTGCTCACGTCCGCGGCAGCCTCGACTCAGACGACCATCCTGCCGACGACGCGGGCGACGCTCTCGATGGCGAGCCACGGCGCCCTACCGAAGACGTTCGCGAAGATCCACCCACGCCACCTCACTCCGAGCGTCTCGACGATCTGGATGACCGCCGTCTCGATCGTCGTCTTCGTCGTGCTCAACACCGTCTCGAGCAACATCCTGGCCGACTCGGTCACCGCGACCGGCTTCGGGATCGCGTTCTACTACGGGCTGACCGGGCTGGCCTGCCCCTGGTTCTTCCGGCACGAGCTGCTCAAGAGCGCCCGCAACCTCTTCCTGGTCGGCCTGCTGCCGCTGCTCGGCGGCATCATCCTCTTCGCGATCCTCGGCGACAGCGGCTACGAGGCGTGGAGCCCCGCCAGTTCGGAGACGGGCAGCGCGTGGCTCGGCATCTCGCCGCCCCTTGCGATGGCGCTCCTCGGGCTCGCGATCGGGATCGGGATCCTGGTCGCCCAGAGGATCGTGGCGCCGGAGCCGTTCTTCCGCTGGAAGACCGAGGTCGCAGATCCCGCAGTGCTGGAGGCATCCCATGGCTAGAACGATCGTGATCGGCTACGACGGCTCCGTCGGCGCGGGCCACGCGCTCGAGAAGGCCGTCGAGCTCGCGAGGCTCGAGGCCGCCCGGGTCGTGGTCGTGTTCGCGTACGAGATCCCGGCGGCCTACGGCGGCGAGACGGGCGACTACCGGCGCGCGGTCCGCGAGCTCGCCGAGGAGACGACGGCCGCGGCGGTTCCGCTCCTCGAGGAGGCGGGGCTCGAGTACGAGATCGAGCTCGTGCCCGAGCGCCCGGTCCAGGGGCTCGTCGACGTCGCGGAGAAGACGGGCGCGAGCATGATCGTGATCGGCACGAGCGGCGAGCATCCGATCAAGGGCGTCGTGCTCGGCTCCGTCCCGCAGAAGCTGCTGTACGTCTCGCATGTGCCGGTGCTCGTCGTGCCGGGCCCGGTCGAGTGAAGATCCTCGTCGTCGGCACCGGCGGGGTCGGGGCGGCCGCCGCGACCGTCGCGGCGCGGCGCGACTTCTTCGAGTCGTTCACGCTGGCCGACCTCGATCCCGAGCGGCCGTGCGCCGTGGTGGCCGGCCTCGACGACGGGCGCTTCGCCGCCGCGCAGGTCGACGCCTCGGACGAGGCGGCTCTGGTCGCGCTGATGCGGGATGCGGACGCGGTGCTGAACGCGACCGACCCGCGCTTCAATCCGCCGATCTTCGCCGCCGCGCTCGAGGCCCGGTGCACCTACCTCGACATGGCGATGATCCTCTCCGAGCCGCACCCGGAGCGCCCGTACTCCGATCCGCACGTGATCCTAGGCGACCTCCAGTTCGCCGCGCACGAGCGCTGGCGGGACGCGGGCCAGCTCGCACTTCTCGGGATGGGCGTCGAGCCGGGCCTCGCCGACGTGTTCGCCCGCTACGCCGCCGACGAGCTGTTCTCCGAGCTCGACGAGGTCGCGATCCGGGACGGCGCCAACCTCGAGGTCGACGGCCACGACTTCGCCCCGACCTTCTCGATCTGGACGACGATCGAGGAGTGCCTCAACCCACCGCTCGTCTGGGAGCGCGGCCGCGGCTTCTACACGACCGAGCCGTTCTCCGAGCCGGAGCTGTTCGACTTCCCGGAGGGGATCGGGCCGGTCGAGTGCGTCAACGTCGAGCACGAGGAAGTCGTGCTCGTCCCGCGCGAGCTCGACTGCCGGCGCGTCACGTTCAAGTACGGCCTCGGCAGCGAGTTCATCGACGTGCTCAAGACCCTGCACAGGCTCGGGCTCGACTCGGTCGAGCCGGTCTCGGTGCGCGGGGTGGAGGTCGCGCCGCGCGACGTCGTGGCCGCGTGCCTGCCCGACCCGGCGACGCTCGGCGACCGGATGCGGGGGAAGACCTGCGCCGGCACGCTCGTCACCGGGACCGGGAAGGACGGCGCGCCGCGGGCCGTCTACCTCTACCACGTCGCCGACAACGAGCGGACGATGCGCGAGTACGGCCACCAGGCCGTCGTGCTCCAGACCGCCCTGAATCCGATCGTCGCCCTCGAGCTCCTGGCGACCGGCGCCTGGAGCGGCGTGGGCGTGCTCGGCCCCGAGGCGTTCCCGCCGCAGCCGTTCCTCGAGCTGCTCGCCGCCTACGGCGAGCCGCACGGGATGATCGAGGGCGACCCACGGTTGTGACGGGCGCCCGGCCCCTCGCGGCCCGGGCGCCCGCCACGATCGACCGCTAGCTCGCCGCGGCGAGCAGCGACGCCCTGAGGATCAGCGCGCCCGCCTGCACCGAGAGCGACAGCGCCTGCCGCTCGTTCAGCGCCTGCCCGCCGAACTCGGCCCCGTCGAGGAGGTCCTGGATCTGCGCGGCCAGGGCGTCCCGCTGGGTCGTCAGCGCCGAGATCTTGCTCTCGGTCGCCGTGTACTTCGTGTCGCTCGTCGAGCTCCCGCTCGCGAGCGCCGCGGTGGACGTCTTCAGGATGTCCTTGCCGAACTGCCCGAACGGCGCGTCGAGCTGCTTGTAGGCGGCGTCGAGCAGGAGCAGCGTCGCCCGGTGCGCCCGCAGCGACTGCGGCACCGCCCAGTCCTCGAGGTAGGAGGGCACCACGACGCCGTCGTGGACGTAGTCGTCGCTGAGCCCGAGCAGGCTCAGCATCGTCGGCCTCACGTCGGCGTGATCGGTCCAGTCGCTCGACTCGCCGAGGTTCCGGACCCCGGGCCCGACGTAGCCGACCCAGGTGGTCGCGATCTCCGGCTGGATGTCGCCGTGGTTCCAGGCGAATGCCGGGTTGATGCAGGTCAGGCACGTGCTGGACGGGAAGTCCGTGAGGAAGTAGTCCGGGTTCGCGAACAGCACGAACTGGGCGTTCCGCGCCGCGTCGCCCGAGGTGACCATGTGCAGCGCCTTCATCCCGGCCTGGTCCGCCATGCGATCGGTCAGCACGTCGGTGTTGCCCGTGTACGGGTTCTGCGCCGTCAGCGCCGAGACGTCCCGCTCGAAGGTCCGTGTCAGCGGATCGGTCTGATCGAGCGGGCCGCCTCCGCCGGCCGCCTTGTGCGTGAGGTAGAACGGCGGCGCGTCGTCACCGTGGACGGTGAACGAGTTCGGCGCGCCCGAGCCGAGGAACTGCGACGCGAGGGCCGGGAACTGGTTCTGCACCAGCGTGTCGATGTTCGCGCTCAGCTCGCCGATCTGGTTCGGGCCGCTGTAGTCGCACGGCGTGTTGACGCCGTCGCAGTTCGTCTGGGTGACGCCGACGAAGTGGTCGCCCTCGTCGACCGTGAACACGAACAGCGTGTTGGCCTTCGTGATCCCGTCGCTCTGGAGCCGCTGGAAGAACGCCGCGAAGGCGTCGTCGTACGACTTGAGCTGCGCCACGTAGCCGGCAGAGCCGGGGCCGTAGGCGGTGTGTGCGTTCCCCGACACGCCGTGGAAGTCGTGCGCATCGGAGATGTAGGCGAACGTGACGGGCACGCCGTGCTCCTGCATCGCCGCGACGTACGACAGCGACGCGGCCGCCGACATCCCGTCGAAGCCGGGGAAGCCCGGCTGGCCGAACGGGTCGGTGATCGGCTGCCCGAGCAGGTCGGTCAGCGGCACGCTCGCGGGCTGGCCCGTCAGGACCGGATCGACCGCCTGGGCTCCGAACAGGCCGTTGAAGCCGGTGTAGCCGCCCGGCTCGGCCGGCAGCGAGTCGGTCTGGCCCGCCGCGCAGAGCGCGTTTCCGGCGGCACAGTGGATCGCGAAGCCGACGAAGTCGGTCTGCGCCTTCGCCCGTGCCGCGGAGCCCGAGGGCGCGGCGTTGGAGGCCGCCGCCTCGGCGAACTGCGGCGAGCCGGTGCCGAACACCTTGGTGATGTCGCCGCTCGGCCCGGTGCCCGTGTTCTCGAGCACGGTGTTCGCCGTGGCCACGGCGCCGAAGTTGCAGCCGGCCCGCGTGAACGGCACCCACGGCGCCGGCACGTTGGTCCCGTCCGGGCCGACCATGTTCGGGATGGTCGTCGTAGCGCTCGCCGGGTCGGTCCAGTAGCCGAACGAGCTCGGGAACTGGAACCCGCCCGCGCCCGTGAAGCGGACGTAGCTGTTCGAGACCGTCTGGCCCGTGCGGTCCGGGTAGAGGCCGGTCAGGGTCGAGAGGATCCCGCCCGCGGTGTGCGAGATCAGGATCGTGTGGTCGTTCGTGCCGATCGTCCCGTTGTTCTCGATGAAGTTCAGGAGATGCGGCATCTGCTCGAGGTCGGACGGGACGTTCGGGTTGTCCCGCATGAAATGGGTGTTGTCGAACTGGACCTCGACGACGTGCTTGATCTGGCCCTTGGCCGAGTTGAGCCGGCAGCCTCCGGCCGATGTCCCCGCAGCGCTCTTCGACGCGGGCGCGGACGTGGTCGCCGCGGCCGTGGCCACGGCGACGCTCAGGCAGGCGAGCGTCAATGCGCTCAGCATGCCCAGACGGCGTGAATGCATGAGAACTCCCCCTGAGTTCGACGGCGGACGTTGACCATTGCATCCTCTCTACCCGGCTCTCGAGCGTGGGTAACGGCACGGTGGCCGAACGGTGACAACCGCCTTTCGATCTGTACTCCTGTCCAGGTGACAAGAAGCACAAGCAGCTGGATACTGGGTCGCTATGACGAAGACGGTGGGGGTCGGGGCGGCACTCGTTTCAGCGGTTTCGTTCGTCGTCGGCGCGCTCGCGCTCTACTGGCGGTCGTAGGGCTTGGCGACGCGGACGGCGGCGGCCGGCGAGGAACGGCGAGCCCGGATCGAGCATCTGATCGGATCGCTCGTCCGCGAGCGCGACCGGCTCCGGCGAACCGGCGCGGAGGCGGCGCTGCTCGTGGCGAGCGAGCACGCGATCGCCTACTGGCACGAAGAACTTCTTGGATCGAGCCACTCCGGCTCGTGGTCCGGCGATCCGGCTGACCGGGCCTCCACACCCGTGGGCGGGCAAGCTGCTCCTGTGCTCGCCCGCCCACGGTCATCCGAACCGCGCGCCTGACACGCTGCCTTCCGGGCGGCTTCCAAATACGGCGATCCCAACCTATAGTTCGGTCGCGGGTCGTACATGATTCGCCTGCGGGGGAGCCCCTTTGAGACCGATCACGAGACGCCGGAAACCATGAGCCCCACCGTTCACGCGCTGGTCCGGTTCTGGTGGATCGTCGCGGCGGGTCTCGTCGCCGCGGTGCTCGTGGCTGTCGCCCTCGCCGCGCAGCAGCCGTCCCCGCTCTACACGGCCATCGAGAACGTGCTCGTCACGAGCCCGTCCGCCCCGTACCTGCGCACGGTCCCGGCGGCGACCAAGGCGAAGCCCGCGTCGAGCTCGACGATCCAGACGGACACCCAGGCCCTCGTGAACGCGGCGAACCTGTACCCGCTGCTGATCCAGTCCGAGTCGGTCGCGAAGCTGCGCGACTCGCTGTACGGGCCCTCGCGGGGCACGCTCGCCGTCTCGGCGCTCGCCTCGTCGACCAACACCTACGGGGTCTATCACCCGTCGCCGCTGCCCGTGATCACGGTCAAGGCCTCCGCCCACAGGCCTGCCGCCGCTCAGAAGCTCGCCGTGGACACGGTCAAGGCGTTCGATGTCTGGATCGTGAAGCGGCAGACGGCCTCCGGGATCCCGGCGGCGCAGCGGATCTCCGTCGACCGGCTCGGCGTGAAGATGCACTCCACCGGCAAGCGCTCCTACGGCCTGCCGCTGTTCGCCGGCCTGATCGTCCTGCTCGGCTTCTGCGGCCTTGCAGTCGTCGCCGATCGCCTGCGGCCGCGCCGCGACGAGCCGGCGGAAGAGTCGGCACCCGCGAGGCCGCACAGGCACGTCGCGTGAGCTCGTCCGTCCTCGAGCTGCGAGCCGATCGCGCCGGGGCCGCCGCCGACCGCCGCGAGATCTCGCTCGCCTGGGCGTGGAGCATGTCGCTCTTCGTCCTCGTCGTCTGGCTGATCCCGATCAAGACGTACAAGCTGCCGGTGCCCCTGCCGTTCTCGCTCGAGGTCTACCGGCTGGTGATGCTGCTCTTCCTGGCGGCCCTCGGGTACGCCGTCGTCGCGGGCACCCGCAAGGTCTCGGCCGCCGGCTTCGGGAAGCCGGTCGCGCTCCTCGCGGCGGCGGCGTCGCTCTCGGTGCTCGTCAACGCGCGGGCCTCCTCGCAGGCGGGGATGGAGGCGACGGCGATCAAGGCGCTGCCGTACTTCCTCGGCTTCCTGGTCGCCTACCTGCTCGTCTGCTCGACCGTGGACGGCGTGCGCGCGATCGAGCTCGTGCTCTCGGCGCTCGTGGTCGGCGGCGCCGTGGTCGCCGTCGCCGCGCTCTACGAGTCGCGGACGCACTACAACGTGTTCGAGCACCTGCACACCTGGTTCACATTCCTCGTCCACACCAGGGTCACGGAGGACACCCAGCGCGGCGCGCGGCTCAGGGTGAGGGCGTCGGCGCAGCATCCGATCGCGCTCGGCGCGGCGCTCACCCTCGCTGTCCCGATCGCCGCGTACTTCGCCGGCCGCGCCTCGACGCGGCTCCGCGCGCTCGCGTGGGCCGGCGCCGGGCTGCTCCTCGTCGTGGGCGCGCTCGCGACCGTGTCGCGGACCGTCGTGCTGATGGCCGTCGCGATGGTCGCCGTCGCGCTCGTCGTCCGCGGTCGCGCCGTCCGCCGCTACTGGCCGGTCGCGCTGGCCGTCGTGGCCGCGTCCCACTTCGCGGCGCCGGGCGCGATGAGCTCGCTGTACCACGCGTTCGTGCCCCGCGCCGGGCTGATCCAGTCGCAGACGGCGCTCGGCGGCCATGTCGGCTCCGGCCGGATCGCGGACATCGCCCCGGGCCTGCAGAGCTGGGAGAAGGTGCCGTTCTTCGGGCACGGCCTCGGCACCGGCAACTCGACCGGGTCGACCGTGCCGGGCGCGATCGTCGATCCGAAAACCGGCGTCCCGATCATCTTCGACGACCAGTACCTCAACTCGCTGGTCTCGATCGGCTTCGTGGGGCTCGTGGCGGTGATCTGGTTCGTCTGGGGCGCCGCCTGGCGGCTCGGCGGCGCGGCGCGGCGCGTTCGCGGCCGGGAGAGCGACCTCGTCGCCGCCTGCGCCGTCTCGTGCGCGGGGTTCGCCGCCG
>Ga0335069_10006659_pt1 | contig 16759 bp, 17 predicted proteins | sample Lox_Sample_11_FD_206714 | JGI IMG/M metagenome (GOLD analysis project Ga0335069, IMG submission 206714) | Soil microbial communities from Loxahatchee National Wildlife Refuge, Florida, United States - Lox_Sample_1.1 | ecosystem: Environmental > Terrestrial > Soil > Wetlands | place: USA...
ATAGACAAGCCGCGTCGGCGCGTGGGCTTCCGCAAGGGCGCCGATGTCGATGAGGAATTGTGGCCCGCAGAGGCGTTCGGCGGCGTCAGCGACGAGCAGTTCTGGGATGACCTGGCGTCGGACAAGCCGCTCGCCACCACCGCGCGCACCGCCCAGCAGGATCCCGGGCCCCGGAAGCGGTTGCCCGATTCCGCGCCGCCCGGAGACACGCAGGCGGTCCAGGCCATCGGCGGCGACCGGACCCGGGAAGACCGCACCCGCGAGGACCGCACCCGCGTCGAAGGCAGGCGGGGCGCGGGCTCCGGGGCGCACCCGGAATCACGGACCGGGCCGAATCCGGCGACCGAACGCACCATGATCCAGCCTGCCTACGCGGCCACCCAGCCCACTCAGCCGACCCAGCCCACTCAGCCGACCCAGCCTGCCGAGGGGCGCGGGCGGCGCCGGGCGAGCAGCATCGACGACGAGGATCCGCTGACCAGCGCGGCCTTCTCGCTGCGAGCGAGCGGACCGGTCGACGGGCGGTCGTCTCGCAGGTCACGGGACGCGTCCAGGGAGCCGTACGGCGATCCCCGGCCGGGCGGCTCATGGTCCGGCGGTCCTGGTCCGGGGTCTGGCAGCGCCTCCCCGTATTCGTATGCCGCCGGGACCTCCTACGGCGATCCGTCCTCGGTCACCCAGGCGATGGCCAGCACCCCACCGTACGGCGAGAACTACGGGTACGGCAGCGGGGGTCCGGCGGCGTCCTCGGCGGATGACCAGCGCCGGCCGGCCGGCACCGGGAGCCACGCCCGCCACGGCGGCAACGGCGACGGCAGCCACGCCCGCCACGGCGACGGGAGCCACGCCCGCCATGGCGGCAACGGCGACGGGAGCCCGGCCGCCCGGGCCGCGCGGCGGGAGTACCCGTCAGACGGCTCCCCGGGCGCGGGCAGCTATCCTCCGGCCGCCGGATACGCCCCCGGGGGCGGCGATCGGGGCGATGCCTATCAGACCGGGGGCTACCCGGCCGGCGGGTACCAGGGCAATGGCTATCAGGCCGACTCGTACCAGACCGGCGGGTACCAGGCCGGCTCGTACCAGGGCAACAGGCGCCCGGGCAGCAGCCATCGCGCCCCGTACGACCCGAGGGAAGACTACCGGCGGTTAACCCAGCCGCGCTGACCAACGGGCCGGGCGCATGCCTCAGCCCGGCTGGCAGGACGGGCACCAGAACGTTACCCGGTCGTCCTGTCCGGCCGAACGGACCGGCGTGCCGCACCGGCGGCACGGCCGGCCGCGCCGGCCGTAGACCCAGTTCTCCTCACCCCGGCGCGTGCTGCCGGTGGTGACGTGGCCGAAGCGTTCCTTGTTCGCCTCCAGCAGCCGCTGAGCCAGTTCGGCCATCGCATCGAGGCCGTCCACCCCGCCCGCGGGCCGCCACGGATTGACGCCCCGCAGGAACAGCACCTCGGCCTTGTAAACGTTACCGATGCCCGCCAGGTTGCGCTGGTCGAGCAGGGCCTCGCCGATGGGCCGGTCCGGTTCGGCGCTCAGCCGCCGCACCGCCTCGGCACGGTCCCAGTCCGGGCCGAGCAGGTCGGGGCCGAGGTGACCGACGACCCGCGCTTCCTGGCTGGTGCGAAGCAGTTCCACCACGCCGAGCTGATACCCGATGGCCTGCCACTCCTCGTTGGCCAGCAGCAGCCTGATCCGGTGACTCTCGCGGAGCCGCTCGGCCGCGGGCCGGACCCGCCAGTTGCCGTCCATTTTCAGGTGGGTGTGGACGGTGAGCCCATGCTTGGTCCGGGTGAGCAGGTGCTTGCCGCGCGCTACGGTCTCGGTCACCACGTCGCCGGCCAGATCGGCGGTGGCCAGCCGGGGGACGCGGAAGTCGCTGCGGATCAGCACCCGCCCTGCCAGCGCCTCGTGCAGGCGCCGGGCGGTGTTCCAGACGATATCTCCCTCGGGCATGGACTCCAGTGTGCCCCGACCCGGGGGATCATCCGCCCATGCTGCTCATGGACGCGGACGCCGAGGGGGACATGCCGCTCATGGAGGGCGACTGGGACATGCCGCTTACGGACGGGGACGCGGACGGGTTCATGTTCATGTTCATGGGCGAGCCGCCCAGGCCGATGTTGTGATGGATCGCCACCCACCAGTTCCACACGTCCTGGTGCACCGGGCCGGCCACCACGCCCATGACGTGGCCGTCGTTCTGGGTCCAGACCATGTACTCCAGGCCCTGGGTGTAGTTGCAGAACACCCGGCCCGCCGCCTTGTCGTCGGTGAACCCGGGCACCATCATCTGATCGACCGTGTAGACCTTCGGGTGCTGGAAGAGGTGGTTCCAGCCGACCTCGCCGTAGGTGACCTGGGATTCGCAGTCGCTGAAGTTCTGCTTGAACTGGCCGGAGTTCAGCGACGCGACCTTGTCCATGTACGCCGCGTACAGGGCCGTCAGGTTCGGGTAGGTCCGGAAGACGACTCCGCTGATGCCGACGAACGGGGCGGTGCAGGTCACCTGGGCCGAGTTGTCCTGCTTGCAGGTCGAGGGGGGCAGCAGGCCCTTGGCGTCGGCGCTCTGGTTGGTCACCACGAGCGCCTTCATCAGCGCGCTCTCCGCAGGCTTCTTGGGCTTCGGCTTGGCGGACATCGTCGGCATGGCCGTGCCCTTGTGTGAGCCCGAACCGCTCAGCCCGGCCCAGATGCCGACTCCGGCGAGCGCCAGGACCAGGACCGTCAGGAGCGCGAGCCAGCGCGGCTGGCGGTACCAGCGGGGTCCCCGCGGCCCTCCCGGCGGCGGGGCGCCGGCGGGCTGACCGGGTTCGCCCGGCCCGCCGATGCCGTACTCCCGGCGGTGGGAGGTGAGGGTCCCGCCCGGCTGACCCGGGCCGGGCCGGCTCGGCTGACCGTAACCGCCCTGACCGTAACCGCCCTGACCGTAACCGCTCTGACCGGAGTCGGCCTGGCTGTGACCGGCCTGGCTCGGACCCGGCTGGCTGGCCCACGGCTGCCCCGGCGCGTAGGCCTCCGCCGCGGCGGCGCCGGCCGGCGCGGCGGGATCGGCGGCGTGGGCCTTGCCGGCCAGGCTGCTCCAGGAAAACCGGTCCGGCGGCGCTCCGCCCGGCGCCGGGCGCCCCGCCGGGCGCCGGGGGGGGCGCCCGCCTGCGGCCCGGTCGTCACGGTACCGAAGGCCAGGGACGTTTCCGTCCCCGGGCCGAAGATGCCCAGGGCCATGCGGGCGGCGTCGACGAACTCGCGGCAGCTTCCGTAGCGCTCGTCGGGCCGCTTGGCCAGCACCCGGGCGAACACCTCGTCGATCTCGGGCGGCAGCTCGGGACGCAGGACCGTGGGCCTGGTCGGCGTCTCCTCGACGTGCGCCCAGATGATCGCGGCGTCCAGGTCCTTCTCGAACGGGACCCGCCCGGTCAGGCACTCGTACAGCACGCAGCCCAGCGAGTACTGGTCGGCCAGGCCCAGCACCGACATGCCCCGGATCTGCTCCGGGGCGACGTAGTCGATGGTGCCGAGGAACTGGCCCGTCGAGGTCAGCCCGCTGCGGGACATCGCGTGCTTGGTGATGCCGAAGTCGGCCAGGTAGACGTGATCGGGATCGGCCTCGTCGCTGCCCCGCTCGATGAGCAGGTTCCCGGGCTTGACGTCGCGGTGCACCAGCCCCTTGCGGTGCGCGGCGTCCAGGGCCCGCGCGGCGTGGCCTACCAGGAACAAGGCGGTGGCCGGGAGGATCCGGCCGCGCTTCTTGATCATCTGCCGCATGTCGGTCCCCGAGACGTACCGCATGGCGATGTACAGCAGGTCTTCCTGGGAGCCCATGTCGTAGATCGGGATCACGTTCGGGTGGTTCAGCGAGGCCGCGATGCGGGATTCCTCCAGGAACCGGGCCCGGAATACGTCGTCGGCGGCCAGTTCGGGCGCCAGCACCTTCAGCGCGATGACGCTGCTGAGGCGGAGGTTCTCCGCCTGGTAGACCACGCTCATCCCGCCGCGGCCGAGCACCGAGCGCACCCGGTAACCCGCGAACTCATCCCCCACCAACGGCAGCCCGGCCCTCACGCACTCCCTCCCCACCGCCCCCGCTGCGGCTCGAATGCCGGTGGCGATCCCCTGGCAGACCCATTCGCAAGAATGGGCTATCTAGTTAGATGTACTGGCAAAATCGGCGGTCGTCAACGCTTGCCCGCGAACCGCGACGTGAGTCTGATGATGGAACATCAAGGACCGGAATGGAACACATTATGGGCAATGCGGCTGCGGAGATAGATGCTGACAGCAACCCATGCTCACCACGGGTAACGCTCGCACCAGGGCCGGGGCGGGCAACCTGATCCGTTCGATCAAAAAAGATTTTTAATTATCCCGAACGGCGTGGGTGTTATCATATTGTGAAACGGAATTGAGGTCTCCGGGCGGCCAGCTGACAAGTGCGTCAGCTTCCGGGGCCGGGACAGCCCGGGACAGGCTGGCCGCGTACCCGGCGGTCCAGAGAGCGAGCACGGCGATGATCGCCGTCAGCACGGCGAACGCGCCGGCCTGCCCGGTCAGCGCGGCCAGGCCGGCCACCAGGTACGGCACCGCGAAGCCTAGGTAGGCCAGGGCGTAGTAGCAGGCGATCACGGCGCCGCGCTCGTCCGGGCCGGCCATGTGCTCGGCCTACCGCAGTCCCGAGACCAGGCACAGGCCGTAGGCCAGGCCGAGCAGCACCGCGGCGAGGCCGGCCAGGAACCGGCTGGGGGCGGCCACCGCGGCGATCCCGACCGCGGCCCCCGCCACCGCGCAGCCCAGCCCGGCGACGCTGCCCGCGAGAGCGTCGCGCAGCCGCCGGGCGAACGGCTGCACCGCGACCCCGGCCGAGAACGGTGGCGGTAGGCGATGAGCATCGGCGAGAACTGGTTGGCCCCCCAGCCGACCGCGAACATCGCGAACGCGATCCTGACCCAGGCGCCGAGATGTTGCCTGGTCACGGTTGCGGCGGCCATAACACCGACCTTAACCCGGAAACAGTCAAATATGCGTTTGACTGTCATGGAGCTAGGGTTGGTTCATGGATCCGGATGCTGACCTGGCCTCGGTGGCCGCCCTGATGGCCGACCGGCACCGCGCGCAGATGCTCCTCACCCTTCTCGGCGGGACGCCGCAGTCCGGTTCGGCCCTGGCCGAGTCGGCCGGCATCTCCCGCTCGCTGGCCAGCGCGCACCTGAAGAAGCTGGTCGCCGGCGGGCTGGTCCGTGCCAGGCCCAGCGGGCGGCAGCAGCTCTACTCGATCGCCTCGGAGCCGGTGGCCGACGCGCTGGAGATCCTCATCCTGCTCGCGCCGCCGGGCCAGGTCCGCTCGCTCGGCGACGCGACCCGGGCGAAGAGCCTGCGCTGGGCGCGGATGTGCTACGACCACCTGGCCGGCGCGGTCGGCGTCTCGGTCACCGAGGCGCTGATCGGGCGGGACCTGGTCCGCGAGCGTGACGGCGGGTACCTGATGGGACCGGGGGGCGCGGCGAAGTTCGGTGACTTCGGCATCGATGTGAGCAGGCTCGAGCGGCGGACCCGGCCGCTGCTCCGGCCCTGCCTGGACTGGAGCGAGCGCCGCTATCACCTCGCGGGCAGCCTGGGCGCCGCCCTGACCTCCTCCCTGCTGGCCCGCCGCTGGATCAGCATCAGGGAGGCCAGCCGCATCGTCACCGTGACCAAGGCCGGCCAGGCGGGCCTGCGGGAGTGGCTCGGCGTCGACCTAGCCAGCCTCAGGCCCGCCGCCTGAGCCTTGGACAGCGCCTGGGCATGAAGAGCGCCTGGGCATGGAGAGCGCCTGGGCACGGAGAGTAGGCCGCATCGCACCGGTCCATTTGGGGCTGAGGGCCCACGCACCCCATGGCGGGAATCGTGAACAGTAACGGATGGTGCCTGCGAGGCACATGAGCTACCACGATCAGCGCTCCGCGGCGACATTGTCACGGAGCCTGGTCAGCAGGGTCTCGAGCTGGCCTGTTTCACTCTCCGAGAGGCCGGCGCGCAGCCGCTGGTCGAAGGCCATGGCCGCATCCCGCAGGCGGAAGAAGAGCGTGTCGCCGTCGGGGGTCAGCTCGACCAGGTGCAGCCGGCGGTTGGCTGGATCACGGCGCCGGGTCACTAGCCCGGCCGACTCCATCGCGTTCAGGTGGTGGGTGAGCGTGGCTCCCTGGACCCCGACCGCCTCGGCCAGCTCGCGCTGGCTGGCGAGCTGGCCGCTCTTGAGCGAGATCAGCACGAGCCAGACCGGCAGCGACCCGCCCGCCTCGGCCAGGGCGTCGTTGAAGGCGCGGCTGACGGCTCTCGAGACCCTGGTCAGGTACAGGCCCAGCGGCTGGCGCGCGGGCGGCTGGTGCGTGACCGCCTGGTGCGCGGGCGGCTGGCCTCCGGGACGGGACATGAGCAAAAGGTAACACTCCTCGATAGCTCTCTAACCGTTTGATATCATATGCTTCGATATCGAATGATCACGGGAGGCAGATCGTGAACGATGGGCTCGGGGGTCAGCCAGCAGATCAGGGCCAGCGGGAGCCTGTGGCCGGACAGCAGACGACGGCCGGCCGGTGGCCGGACAGCAGTCAGCTGCCGATGAGCGGGCGGGTCGCGCTCGTGGTCGGCGCGAGCAGGGGCATCGGCGCGGTCACCGCCGAGGCGTTCGCCGCCGCCGGGGCCGCGGTGGTGCTCGCCGCCCGCGACACCACCGCGCTGAAATCCGTCGCCGAGGGGATCGAGGCACGCGGCGGCCGGGCGCTCGCCGTCGGCACCGACGTCACCGAGGCCGGCTCGATGCGTCACCTGTTGACCAGGTACTGTCCGGGTTCGGCCGGCTCGATGCGGCGTTCAATAACGCCAGCGCGGGCCCGCTGCCTGCGCCGCTCGCGGACATCGACCCGGACGAGTTCGACCTCGGCATCGCCACCAACATCCGCGGCACCTTCCTCGGGACGTTAGTGGACAGCCCACTAGCCGGACTCGTGGCTTTCGTGAGCGAGGTCGACGATGCAGAACCGGTTGCCTTCGGTATCGGCCAGCACGATGAAGTCCGGGTCGTCGGGATAGCTCTCCCAGTCGACCCGGCGGGCGCCCAGCGACACCAGCCGGGCTGCCTGCGCCTCTTGCTCGGCCACGCCGGTGACGTGCAGGTCGAAGTGGAGTCTGGGGTAGTCCTCCGGCGGCGTCTCGCTGAGCTGCAGCGCGATCATGGTCCCGGTCCCGCTGGGCGGGCACAGGACCTTGGCCCAGCCGCCGAATCCGTCCTCGCGAACCTGGTAGCCGAGCGCCGCGCACCAGAAATCCTCGGCCCGCTGGCGGTCGGTAACTCCCAGCACCACCACGCCGAACGTCAGCATCGGCAGTCACCCTTCCCCTAGTCTCAGAAGACGCACGAGCGCGAGCCCCGGTTAACGCAGCCTGGCCGGGCAGCTCGGGCCCGCGTGCCCGGCGCTGTTACTCAGCCAGCGCCACGATGGCAACCAGCATCTCAGTCGTAACTGGCATCACTGCGGGGGACCCGCCAGCCCGTACCAGCGACCCGTGCCTCGAGCCGGCCGGCGGGCTCGCGGGCTGGCGCTAGCCGGCCCAGTCCGGCAGATCTTCCCAGTGGCCCAGGCCTGCCATCTGATGGTCACTTCGGGGTATCCTGAACGACCCTTATTGGCAACCTATAGCTTCACGTCGTTCGCCGGACCGGCAACCTCACGCTCACCTGACGGAGTTACCGGAATCGTGATTTCCCTCCGCCGGCACCATGATCACAGCGCTGAGCCAGACGGGTCGGCGAGATGGCCGCGATCATCCGGGATAGCGAAAACGCCGACCGGGACGGCAAGCCCCCGTCAGCGCCTGAAAAGCTACCCGCGACATCTGCATTCGTCATTTCCGCTGCGAGCGAGAGCAGCAATATTCACGCGGCCAAACATGACCTCAGTGTAACTATTCATATCATGCCATTGCGCGCCAGAAAATGTGCTGGCTGCCATTGATGGTGATTACGCGATAGGGACTGCGACCCTCTGGGCGCTACCGGGGCGGCGGTCGATTATCGTCGCCAGCCCGCCCGGAGCGAGCGGGCGGCCTCCCAGGGCACGACAGGCTCGTATTGTACTCATAGTACATAATAAGTAACTCTCTGCTGCCCATGCCGCCTGTCTCAGGGCACCGGCGGCGGCATGCTCATCGTGACGAGCTGATGCCCGGAGGCTACCCGCCCACCGCCCGAGCCGGACCCCGGAGTTCACTTGCAGTTAGCGGATGAGTGAACGTTTGTCCAGCTCACAGGCATAATTAATGACCGGTTTTACATATCGGCACATACCCCCTTACCGAATAATAAATACGCACCGTAACTATGTCGAGATACTTCTGTAACTTTCATGTAATCTCGTGTGAAAGCTGGTATGCGTGAAACATATGTATACCAAAATGTTCCATAAAATGGAACATTTTCTGGATTTCCGGGATTTCCGGGCCATCATGTCGCATGCTGTTTGACGCCAGGGACCTACATTCCACAGCGTGAAGAAGCGCTTTCCCTGCGTCACGCGGGTCAGTCGCACCTTAGCAGCGACCACGAAGAGGCCCGCGGCACCGGCCGCCCGGTCCGGTGCATTCTGTCAGATCCCAGGAAAGCCGGAAAAGGAGCGGGACTGTGTCACTGCGACATAAGCTAGGCACCATCGCCGGAACGATGGCAGTATCTCTGGCGCTTCTCTCAGGAACGGCTAGCGCTCATCCGCTATCGTTCAACCAAAAGGCATCCAACTACGCAGCGACGTTCATCGGAAAAGTTCCCTACACGTACGGCGGCAGTTCGCCCGGCACGGGTTTCGACTGCAGCGGGCTCACCCATTACGTATACGGCCATTACGGCAAATCGATTCCCCGGACAGCGGACGCGCAGTTCCGGTATTTCCATCGCGAGAGCAAGAGCAGGGCATGGGGCGGGGACCTCGTGTTCTTCCATGTGAACTCCAACCCCAACAGCTACGTCTACCACGTAGCCATCTACGAAGGCAGCGGCCACATAGTCGCGGCCACCCATCCCGGCGGAGGGATCAGGTGGCAGACGATCTGGTCTTCTAACGTGACGTTCGGCACGCTCACCCACTGAGCCCTGGCCGAGGACGCGCCCGCATGCCAGCGCGCCGGCCACGATGGCAGCCCCACAATGCGGTGGGCGCAGCCAGCATCAACTCGCCGCGCGGCGGCCGTGCTCCCGGTATCTCCCATGACCCCATACCACCGCGGCCGCTGCGCGGCGTGCCCGGTATCCGAAGTCCGGTCCCGGACAGCTGGCCCGGCGGCCGGCCGAACGCCCGCCGGTCCCCGGTTCCGCCCGGGGACGGGCGGGTCCCGGTTCCCCCGGGGGACCGGCGGCGAGTCCCGGCTGACGGCTTCCAGCCACGGGGTCAGGCTAGCCCGGCACGTTCCACTCAACCGTCGAACCGAACCCGCTGAGCGAGTTCCACCGGACCGCCGAGACCGTGGCCCCTTCCGCCACCTGGAGACGCGCAGAAGGCCGTTACGGTGCACGGTAAATGCGTCCACGAGTATCCGCGTGGCCAGGCCCGTCCGGGCAGCGAACGGCGCGCACTGGGGCGGCCGAGCACAAGAGAGATCGAGCTGTCTGCCGGGACCATCAAACACAAGGACGCAGTCGTGCTAACTTTGTGGCCGGGCTTACGGCTGAGGTGATCCGGGCCGGGCCCTGGGGCGGGTGATTCCGAGGGGTGGGCCGTGGCGGACTTTGCTAATCCGTATTCATTAATTCCACTTGCCGGAGATGGTGACGGCCAGGTGCTGACTGGTCACCCAGCCCTGCTTGAGCAGGACGGAGCGGACCTGGACCTGCTGAGCCGCGCTTACCGCGTGGCAGGCTCGTCCGGACTAGCCGCTCTGGCAATGCCTGACGGCAGAGGAGGGCAGTGGGGAGGCTTGTCAGCCATGGGGACGTGATGGGCGATGAGGCGCCCGGGGCCGTCGGGTTCCTGGCCGGGTTCTCTGTCGGCTCGCGGATTGCCTCCTACCGGCTGGAGGAGCAGATCGGCCGGGGCGGGATGGCGGTGGTGTTCCGTGCGCAGGACGAGCGGCTCAAGCGGCAGGTAGCGCTCAAGGTTCTCGCGCCGACGCTGGCCGCCGACGAGGGGTTCCGGCACCGTTTCATCCGGGAGTCCCGGTCCGCGGCGGCGGTCGATGACCCGCACATCATTCCCGTGTTCGAGGCAGGAGAAGCCGACGGGGTGCTGTTCATCGCCATGCGGTACGTGCCGGGCGGCGATGCGGGCACACTGGTGCGCCAGCAGGGGCCGCTGCCCGCGGCGCGCGCGGCGGCGATCATCTCCGCGGTGGCCTCGGCGCTGGACGCCGCCCATGGCGCCGGGCTGGTGCACCGTGATGTCAAGCCGGCCAACATGCTGGTGGACGTGCGGCCCGGCCGGCCCGATCACGTGTACTTGTCCGATTTCGGGCTGACCAAGGGGGCGCTGTCCTCAGCCAGCCTGACCGGGGCCGGTCATTTCATGGGGACGCTGGATTACTCCGCGCCGGAGCAGATCCGGGGGCAGAAGGTCGACGGGCGGACCGATGAGTACGGACTGGCGTGCGCGGCGTTCGCGTTGCTGTCGGGCCGGCCGCCGTTTCCCCGCGATGAGGGCATGGCGGTGCTGTACGCCCAGCTGTCGGAGGCGCCGCCGCCGCTGACGTCGCGGCGGCCTGGTCTTGCGGCGGCCGTGGACGAGGTGCTGGCGCGGGCACTGGCGAAGGCTCCTGAGGATCGTTACGCCAGCTGCGGGGAGTTCGCCGACGCGCTGCGCGTGGCGTTCGGGCTCCAGCGGTACGACTCCGACGTGGCCGTCGCGCTGCACCAGCGGACCCTGACCGACCAGCAGCACAAGCTGGGGCTGGATCACGCCGACACACTGGCGAATCATGCCAGCCTGGCGGCCTCCGGCTCGGAGGCCGAGCACTCAGACGAGGCCATCGCGCGGCAGCAGCGGACCTTGAGCGACCAGCAGTACACGCTGGGCCCCGATCACCCCGAAACCCTGGCCACCCGCTTCCGCATCGCCGAGGAAATGGCCGCCCGGGGTGACCACGCCGTGGCGGAGCACGCCTTCCGGGAGGTGTTCGCGGCCCGGCAGCGGACGCTGGGCCCCGATCACCCCGACACCCTGGCGGCCCGGTTCAGCATGGCCCAGGTGATGGCGGCCCGCGGCGATCACGCCCGGGCGGAAGACGAGTTCTGGCACGTCTTCGCGGCCCGGCAGCGGACCCTCGGCCCGGAGCACCCCGACACCCTGATCGCCCGGTTCAGCATCGCCTGCGAGATGGCGGCCCGCGGCGATCACGGCGGCGCGGAGGACGAGTTCTGGCAGGTACTCGCGGCCCGGCAGCGGACCCTGGGCCCCGATCACCCCGACACCCTGGCCACCCGCTTCCGCATCGCCCAGGAAATGGCCGCATGCAGGGACCACGGCGGCGCGGAGATCGCCTTCCGGCACGTGCTCGCGGCCCGGCAGCGGACCCTTGGCCCGGACCACCCCGACACGCTGGCCACCCGGTTCAGCATCGCCCAGGAAATGGCCGCATGCGGGGACCACGGCGGCGCGGAGATCGCCTTCCGGAGCGTCTTCGCGGCCCGGCAGCGGACCCTCGGCCCCGATCATCCCGACACGCTGGCCACCCGGTTCAGCATCGCCCAGGAAATGGCGACCCGCCGCGACCACGCCGGCGCCGAGCACGAATTCCGGCAGGTGCTGGCCGGACAGATGCGAAGCTTGGGGCCGGACCACCCGGACACGCTGATCGTACGGTTCAACATCGCCCGCGAGATGGCCGCCCGCGGGGACCACGCCGGGGCCGAGAACGAGTTCCTGGATCTGCTCCCCCGCCTGGAGCAGGGGCTGGGCCCGGACCACCCGGACACGCTGGCCACCTGGTTCAGCATCGCCCAGGAAATGGCCGCCCGCGGGGACCACGCCCGCGCCGAGAAGGAGTTCCGGCTCGTCTTCGCGGCCCGGCAGCGGACCCTCGGCCCGGACCACCCCGACACGCTGGCCACCCGGTTCAGCATCGCCCAGGAAATGGCCGCCCGCGGGGACCACGCCGGAGCCGAGAAGGAATTCCGCGGCATGCTGCCCCACCTGGAACAGAAGCTGGGCCCGGACCACCCGGACACGCTGGCCACCCGGTTCAGCATCGCCCGCGAGATGGCGGCCCGCGGGGATCACGCCGGGGCCGAGAACGAGTTCCGGGATGTGCTGCCGCACCTGGAGCAGAGGCTGGGCTCAGACCATCCGGTCACGCTGATCCTCTGGTTCAGCATCGCCCGCGAGATGGTGGCCCGCGGCGACTACGCCGGGGCGGAGAACGAATTCCAGGATATGCTCCCCCACCTGCGGCGGAGGCTGGGCCCCGACCACCGGGACACGCTCGCCGCCACTGACTGGATCGACTACATCCAGAGGAAAAAAGACCACCGCCCTGCTGAGCCTGACCGCAACCTGACGGGCGGATCATTATTCGGGCCTGCGGATCGGTTCGGCGGAGACAGGGAAGCCTGACTTGCGCGCTCGCGCCGGTGAACCTGATGATCGTTCGTCAGTTCTCGTCTTCTGCCCATGGCCGGACGCTTCTGCGGGCGGCGTCAAGGATCAGCTGCGCCTCGATACTGACCCGCGTTTCGGTGATCCCGTACATCGGCCACCGGCAGATGAACTCCAGCGGCCCGCTCGGGGGCAGCGGCCATGCCCACCACCGCAGGAGCTGGAAGTGCGACGTGCCGCCGCCGCCGCGCGGTTGCAGGATCGGCCCTGGCGGTTCGGCGTCACCGTCTCTCCGTCCGGTGGCGGCCGTGCGGCCGTCGGCGAACTGCAAGCTGATCGGAAGTTCGGCCTCCGGCGGGTTCCAGGGGTGATGCACCCGGCGTGGCGCCGGTTCCGGGGCCGGCGGCTTGCGAAAGAAGCGCATGACACCAGCCTTGACCCGGCGTGCTCACCGTGCAACTCCAGGCCCAGGCGGGAAAGGGGCCGGTACCGGAGGCAAACTGCCGGCGCGTACGACAACTAGCTGCCCTTGACAGCTTGCGGAGGGTGTTCGTGATCGTGCATGTTAGCGGTTGTGCGCTCGCGTTACTGTACTCCGGCGGTGATGGTGGTGCTGGCCGGGATGTGCCTGGCCGCGATGTTCGCGGCCCCCGCTGCGGCCATCCCGCCTCCCATTCCGCCTCCCGCCCCCGGCGTGGCGCCTGGCACGGCGGTGACGCCCGCCACGGGAGTCGACATGCTCTACACCGCCACCGACGGCTCGGTGTGGATAAAGCAGGGCGTGGGCACAGGCGGCCCGCCGGTGCCGTATGGCGGCCGCCTGGTCAGCGCACCCGCACCGATCTGGACCGGCAGCGCGGAGATCGTCTTCGGCCAGGGAACCGGCAACCAGCTGTGGTACAACCAGACGAACACGGCGTTCGGGACACCGTGGCACAGCCTGGGCGGCAGGCTCACCTCCAAGCCCGGCGCGGTCTGGCTGGGCGGCGGGACGTACGCGGTCTTCGCGCGGGGCACCGACGGGGCCGTCTGGCAGCGCGTACACACTGGCACGGTATGGCACCCCTGGCAGCGTGTCGGCGGCCACGTGCTGGCCGGAACCGGGCCCACCGCCGCGTATCTCGCCGGTACCGGCCACATCTACATCGGGGTCGTCGGCACCAACCGGCAGATGTACCTGAAGGTCGCGAACCGGAGCACCGGGTTCCTCTCCATCGGGGGCCAGACGACCGCCAGCCCGGCGCTGACCGCGATCTCACCCTCGACGCTGGTGGCCTTCAGCCGCGGTACGAACGGCGCAGGCTACTACAACAGGTACACAGAAGCCGAGGGCCTGACCGGCTGGCGGCCCATAGGCGGCCGGCTGACCTCGGGCCTGGCCGCAGGCAGCGGCAAGGTAGCCGGAAAGGCAACGACCTACACCTTCGGGCTCGGCACCGACAACCAGGTCTACGAGAAGACCGGAACCTGGGCAGCGTACCCGCCGAGCTTCGGCGGCTGGGTCCAGGTAACCGGCTAGCCTCATCCGCCTTGCTCGCGCTGGAGATCAAACCGGAGATCAAAGCCACCCCAGCCAGGACATCACCTCATGAGCGACTATCCGGACCGCGCGGTCGTCGTTGACCACTATGTCCTCGACTCCGATGCCCTCGCCATGGGCGATCGACGCCGCCGCGTCACGCAGGTCATCGCGCCTGCCGCTAGTGACATCGCTAGCCAGGCGCCGCTCGATATCTGGCCAGGACACCGACAGGCGAACCACCCGCAGCGGCACCCCTTTCGACCACCGCAGCGAGGGCGAGCGTGGCATGGACCTGGGCTACGGCGGCCCAGACAGCGGCGCTGTCCTGCCCGTCTCCGTGGCCGAGGTATTCGCCCGCCTTCGCCGCGAGTTCCTCTGCGCGGCGGAAATGGTCTGCTCCCGTCATCGGGCCTCCAGTTGTCTCGCTATCCGGTACTGGAGTGATACCTCGCTCGTCCGCCCCGTGAACCGGCCGGGGATCAGGCATGAGGCACGGAGACCCTCGACCTGGTACGTGCTGGCGCACAAGGCCGCCCGCACTGGCCCGGGTGTGGCCGACCACGGAGGACAATCCTCCGGCAGGCCGGGCTGGCGTCATGGATGGCCGTTTACGGGCACCAGATCGTCAGCAGGCCCACGGTTTTCGAACTTATATTTCCTGTGATGTCGCAATCTGTTAGGATCATCGAAATCCCGTCGCGGGAGGCCGTGATGACGAGCAGTGCCACAGACTGGCCCGACCCGGTCCCATACTCCGAGCTCAGCGAGCGGCAGCAAGAGATCCTGCAGTTCCTCTGGAACTGCCCGTCTTCCTACTCGCCTTCCTTCCGGGAGATCGGCAAAGCGGTTGGGCTTAAGGGCCCGAGTGCCGTCCGCTACCAGATCTGCACGTTGGAGCGCGAAGGGTGGGTGCAACGATGCCCGGGGCGCCCGCGGGCGCTGGAGGTGCGACGGCGCGATGGGCAGCTCCCCCTCCGTCCCGAGTTGCCGGGAACTGGCTACCTTCGGGTCCCCAGCTGGGGGTTCGTCCCCGCAGGCGAGCGTAAGGAGGCCATGCAGATCAGGGACGACGACTGGCAGCTGCCCGCGGAGCTTGTCGGCAACGGACAGCTATTCCTTCTGCGAGTCCGCGGGGACTCCATGATCGACGCCGCGATCCTCGACGGTGACTGGGTCGCGGTCCGACAGCAGGAGACCGCCGAGAACGGCGAGATCGTCGTCGCGATCATCGATGGCGAGGCCACGGTCAAGACCTTGCGCCGGTCGGACGGCCAGGTCTGGCTGATGCCGCAGAACCCCGTGTACCCGCCGATACCCGCCGAGCAGGCCACCATCCTTGGGAAGGTGGCTGCCGTACTGCGCCGCCTTTGACCAGCCTCTGACCGGAGAGCGTGGCCCGGGAGTCCATCTCGGTCGCCGAACGAATGAGCATCCGGCCATGAAGATCGCTGGCTGCCCTGACTGAGCTCGGACCCAGAGATCCCTCGCCTGTAAGCGGGTACCACGGTCCGGACATATCCACGGCGGTTGTTACTCAGTACATCGTGCTGCGTCGCGCCGTGACGAGGATCGTGACCGTGCTCGCGCGAACCGGCCGCCCGAGTCGTTCATAAATAGCCGCGTTTTCATGCTCAAGGGCTTGACGCTGGCCCGGTGAGAGCCGGGCGTAAAACGACATCGTGCGAACGATAGCGTTGAGTTCGTCGGCAGTTTGCTCGATGAGTTTCGGTACAGCCGCCACCTGAACATCATCGAACAGGCGGCTGGCGTAGTCTTGCGCCACGTCGTAGCTGCCGAGCCATGCCCACACCTCTGAGACGTTTTCACGGCGCTGTACCACCCCCGCGAGCGTGGCGTCGAGATCCCTATAGGCCGGCCAGTTAGCGGCGATGTCCGGTGCGACCTTCCTCAGGGCAGCCAGCACTGCTTCTTGATCGTGCTTGCTACGTGGCTCCTCAAGTCCGAAGTATTGTATGAGCGCGAGCGTTCCGCCGGGAACCAGCACGTCAGCGATTTTGAGCCAGCTAACCTTGGGATCGACCCAATGCAGTGCGGACGCCGAGAAAACGGCCCGAAAGTGCTCATGAGGGAACGATGCATCCTCGAACCGAGCGTTCATGAACTCCACCGCTCCAGCGCCTTCCAGGTTTTGCATGGCCAGTGCGATGAGGTTCTTACCGGGTTCGAGTGCCGTGACGTGCAGGCCCCGGGCGACAAGACTGCGCGTTAGCTGACCGCTCCCGCACCCGATCTCGAGCACCTGATCACCCTCCCCGATACCTGCGACCTGACAAGCTTGATCGACGAATTCGTCGGGATACGTCGGACGGTTGCGGTCATATTCAGCCGCTACCTCATCAAAGACTTTGCCGCAGTGGCGTGCGCTAGCCGTCGGCAGCCGTGTCATTCATTGTCCTTTCTTCATATGGACGGAGCGGATGTTCCAGCGCAGGTCAAGGAGGCGGAAGGCGGGTGAGCCGGCCTGTAGGCCGGGTTCTGTGCCCCGCGCGCGGGGCGGCGATCATCCATCTAGGACTGCCGTTGCCGGCAGCCTCGTGCGGTCTACCCGCGAGCATCGGGCGGGCCGCCCTCAATCGCTCGCGCAGGGAGCCGCTGGCTCCCCTCTTGACCTTGCTCCGGGTGGGGTTTACCGAGCCGCCGCAGTCACCTGCGGCGCTGGTGGTCTCTTACA
>Ga0335069_10006660_pt1 | contig 16759 bp, 12 predicted proteins | sample Lox_Sample_11_FD_206714 | JGI IMG/M metagenome (GOLD analysis project Ga0335069, IMG submission 206714) | Soil microbial communities from Loxahatchee National Wildlife Refuge, Florida, United States - Lox_Sample_1.1 | ecosystem: Environmental > Terrestrial > Soil > Wetlands | place: USA...
AACATTTCATCCTTCGCCCTCGAATACTCCACCCAGCGTGAGCGAGACTGCAAGTCCATCGGGCTCAGCTTCCAACGCTTCGTCACGTCGGCCATGCGGTCCTGAAACCGCCGCTCCTGCTCTTCGTCGCTCACCGAGAACCAGTACTTGAGCAGGATGATCCCCGAGCGAACCAGCATCCGCTCGAATTCCGGGCAGCTGTGCAAAAACTCCAGGTACTCGCTTTCCGTGCAAAAGCCCATCACGTGCTCGACGCCGGCGCGGTTATACCAACTGCGGTCGAACAGCACGATCTCACCAGCCGCCGGCAAATGGGGAACATAGCGCTGGAAGTACCACTGTGTCTTCTCCTTCTCGGTGGGCGTTCCGAGAGCCACCACACGGCAGATGCGAGGATTCAGTGTCTCCGTGATTCGCTTGATCGCGCCTCCCTTCCCCGCCGCATCGCGGCCTTCGAAAAGCACGACGACTTTCAAGCCCTTCTGCCGAACCCACTCCTGCAGCTTGACCAGTTCAACTTGCAGACGTCGCAATTCCCCCTCGTACTCGACGTCGTGGCCCAGGCGGATGGATTTGGGTTCTTTCTTGGAATCGTCTAATTTGGCTTCCTTTGCGCCCGTTGCCTCGCCACGCGACATGAATCCCCCTTTTCAACTCCCGCTCGACTGCACAAGGGACATCGGCAAGTTCGTTCCTTGTCTTGAGCCAACGCCCCAGGGGCAGCAGGCACACCGCGGCGTTGCTTTACCTTGCTCCTTGACTTCGTGCAGCACAAAATAAGGAGCGGTAACCATCGGGCGAAAGCAGAAAATTCCTGCTCCAACTACAGACACCGTATGGACCCACCATAAAGTGAGCCTGCCATCGGCCGAGCGGGACGGATCGGAGGCACGCGCGAGCTCGTGATCTCAGGCCTACCCTACATCGTCGTCTATCGTGTTCAGGGCGCTATTCTGCAGCTGTTGCGCATCTACCACGCCGCGCAAGACTGGCCTTAGCGAGATGCTTTTGCCACTTCTTTTCAATCATTTACCCGTGTGACCACCATCACAATCGCTCGTGACTCCTATCACGGCTCCCCGTACCTACCTAACCTAACCTTCCTCTCAGGGTGAGGTCATCTCCATGAAGGTTCTGGAAGCAAACGAGGCTGCAACCATGGCGTCCACGCAATCCGCGCCGCATTCATCCAAACAGGAATTCAAACCGCGCCTGATTTTCTGGGAAGTCACCAAGGGCTGCAACCTGCGCTGTATTCACTGCCGCGCCACGGCGACCGAACTCAGCGCTCCGACCGACTTACCGACCGCCAAGGCGCTCGATATCATCGATCAGATCGCTGCGCTCGCCAATCCCATCCTCGTGCTCAGCGGCGGCGAGCCGCTGTATCGCTCCGATATTTTCCAGCTCGCCACTTACGCCAAGGACAAAGGCCTGCGCGTTGCGCTCGCCACCAACGGCACGCTGGTGACGAAGGAAGTCGCGCGCATGATTGCCGACTCCGGCATTAAGCGCGTTTCCATCAGTCTCGACGGCGCCGACGCCCTCACGCACGACACGTTCCGCGGCATTCCTGGAGCCTTCGAGGCCGCCCTGCATGGCTTCCGCAACCTGAAAGAAGTCGGCATGTCGGTGCAGATCAACATGACGATCGCGCGCCACAACGCCGACCAGCTCCCGCGCGTACTCGAACTCGCCAAGACGGTTGGCGCGGACGCGCTACACACGTTCTTACTCGTGCCCGTCGGCTGCGGAGTCGACATTGCCGACGATCAGATGGTGCCGCCCGAGCAGTACGAAGAAATGCTGAACTGGTTCTATGACCGCTCGCTCGAAGGCGGCATCGAACTGAAGGCAACCTGCGCGCCACACTATTTCCGCGTGGTCCGCCAGCGTCGCGTTGCCGATCGCCGCGCCGCCGAAGCCGCCGCGAAAGCCGCCCCCACTGCGCACTCTCACGCATCGGATCACGGCAACGGCCACCCCGGCGCAATCGGCCCCACCGACATGCTCATGCCCGGCGGCACAGGAATCTCACTGGTTCCGCAAGGGACGTCGCAAATGCCGCCTCCGGGCCAGCACACGGGTCACCCCAGCGGACATCCCAATGACATGAACGCGATGACCAAAGGATGCCTGGCGGGAACCGGCGTCTGCTTCATTTCGCATGAAGGCGAAGTGTTCCCCTGCGGATATCTTCCGGCGATCGCGGGCGACCTGCGCAAGGAACCCTTCGCTAACATCTGGGCGAACGCGAAGGTGTTTAGCGATCTCCGCGACACGGACAACCTGAAAGGAAAGTGCGGCTGCTGCGAGTTTCGCAACGTCTGCATGGGCTGCCGCGCTCGCGCCTTCGCGGCGACTGGAGACTATCTCGATCCCGAGCCCTTCTGCGTGTACGAGCCGAAGTCCGAGCACCTCAAGGCTAAAGTTCTAAAGCACGACCACTGATTGTTTCCTCAATTCATGACGAGCGGGAAGGGCTGAATAGAGTTCTTCGCGCTTTTCCTTTTTTCCTGCCATCCTGAGCGGAGTGAGGTGAGCGAAGCAAGCCGAACGCAGTCGAGGGACCCCACTGCCTCGCCGCTGATCGCCCTTCGGGAGAGCCACTACAGGGTTGCCTTCTCCGTCTTCTCTTCCAGTTTGTCCAGAATCCCCGCCGCCGCGTCCAGAATTTCCTGATCCACCTTGCGGTTCGACGAAATCGCTTCGGCCAGCGGAATCGAGATGATCTTGTTTCCCCGCAACGCGGCCATCTGGCCGAACTCGCCGCGGTGAACCATGTCGATGGCGCCGAGTCCGTAACGCGTCGCGAGCACCCGATCAAATGCGCTCGGCGAGCCGCCACGCTGAATGTGCCCGAGCACGACCGACCGTGTTTCAAAACCCGTGCGCTTTTCGATCTCGCGCGCCAGCACCGATCCAATGCCGCCCAGCCGCAGGTGCCCGAATTCGTCGCGGCCCACATCCTGCAGAACCGGCGCCCCTTGCTGCATCTCGGCACCGCCCGCAAACTTCGCGCCCTCCGCCGCAACGACAATGCTGAAGTATCTTCCCCGCGCGTGCCGCTGCCGGATCAACTCGGCGACTTCGTCAATATCGAAAGGAATTTCAGGCACCAGAATTACGTCCGCGCCGCCGCCAATGCCGCTGTAAGTTGCGATCCAGCCCGAATCGCGGCCCATGACTTCCACCACGATCACGCGGTTGTGCGCCTCGGCCGTCGTGTGCACGCGATCGATTGCTTCCACAGCAATATTCACGGCCGTATCAAACCCGAACGTAAAATCCGTGCCCGCCAGATCGTTGTCGATCGTCTTCGGCACGCCGACCACCTTCACGCCATTGGCAAACAGTTTCTGCGCGACCGACAAAGTGTCGTCGCCGCCGATTGCCACCAGCGCATCGCAATCATGTTTTTTCAGGTGCTGGATGCAACGCTCGATTCCATCTCCATGCTTCGCCGGGTTGGTGCGCGACGTGCGCAGAATCGTTCCCCCGCGCGGCAGAATTCCTCCCACGGTCGACAGATCCAGTTGCATGGTCTTGTCCTCGACCAGGCCGCGCCAGCCTTCCTGAAAACCCACAAAGTGGTCTCCGTAGTGGAATGACCCTTTCCGAACGATCGCCCGGATGACCGCGTTCAATCCCGGACAATCGCCTCCGCCCGTCAACACCCCGATCTTCATCACCTTCTCCTGGTTTTAGGTTTCAATGATATGGGTTCAAATGCTCGGCTCCCGCGACGGATACACTCCGCCTTGAGCTGTTAGTCAAATGAGCCGGAACCTATCAGATTATCACGCGCTTCCTATGTGGCGCGGACGCCCCCGTCCGCGAAAGGCCTGCGAAAAATCTTCTCTCGGGAGGATTCTCGGACGATCAGCCCTGCTCCAAAATCTTCACCTTGCGCGCACGCCCTCTTTTTCGCAACAATACTCGCCACCGGATCACCAAACATGCCAAAACTTCTGCGAACGCTCATCTGGGCCGCTGTGAGTCTTCTCGGCGCTGCCTCGTTAGCCACCATCGCCCTGCATCGTGGCGAGCAGATCAACGCCATGTGGCTGGTGGTTGCCGCCGTCTGCACTTACGCCGTCGGATTCCGTTTCTATAGCGCTTTCATCTCCGCCAAAGTGCTGGCTCTCGATCCACGCCGCGCCACGCCGGCCGAGCGACTCGACAACGGCCGCGACTTTGTTCCCACCAATAAATGGGTCGTCTTCGGCCATCACTTCGCTGCCATCGCCGGCCCCGGCCCGCTCGTCGGCCCGGTACTCGCTGCGCAGTTCGGCTATCTGCCGGGCACGCTTTGGATCATCGCCGGCTCGGTCCTCGGCGGTTGCGTGCAGGACTTCGTAATCCTGCTGTTTTCCGTGCGCCGCGACGGCAAATCGCTCACCGAAATGGCAAAGTCGGAAATTGGTCCACTCGGCGGCTTCATCTCCTACGTGGCTGTCATCAGCATCATCGTCATCCTTCTCGGCGCGACGGCTCTCATCGTCGTCAACGCCCTCAAGTCGAGCCCCTGGGGAACCTTCACCATCGCCATGACCATGCCCATCGCCGTGTTGATGGGTGTCTATCTGCGTCGCATTCGGCCGGGCAAAGTACTGGAAACTTCCATCCTCGGGTTCGTCCTCGTCGTGGCCGCCATTTTCGGCGGGCAATGGGTCTCGCAATCTCCAAGCTGGGCTGCGGTCTTCACTCTCACCGCGCCAACGCTCGCCATTCTCATCATTACTTACGGGTTCGCGGCCTCGGCCCTGCCGGTATGGCTGCTGCTCGCGCCGCGCGACTACCTCAGCACCTTCGTGAAACTCGGTACCATTTCGTTGCTCGCCGTCGGCATCGTCGCCCTGCGACCAACACTGCACATGCCGCCGATTACGCGTTTCGCCGATGGCACGGGGCCCGTGTTCGCCGGCACTATCTTTCCTTTTGCGTTCATCACCATTGCCTGTGGCGCGGTCAGCGGCTTCCATTCCCTGATCTCCAGCGGCACTACTCCCAAACTCATTCGCCACGAGCCAGAGACGCGCATGGTCGGCTACGGCGGCATGCTCGCCGAATCTCTCGTTGCCGTCATGGCCATGATTGCCGCTTCCGTTCTCCAGCCCGGCGTTTACTTCGCAGTGAACAGCCCGGCAGGCATCGTCGGACAGACTCCCGCCGCAGCCGTTTCCGTCATCAGCAACTGGGGATTCAACGTCACCGCCGATCAAATGGCCGCTCTCGCGCGCGCGGTCGGTGAGCAGACTCTCTTCAATCGCACGGGCGGTGCTCCCGCATTCGCGGTCGGCATGGCGCAGATTTTTTCCAACTCCCTCGGCGGACAGGCCGTGATGGCGCTCTGGTATCACTTCGCCATCATGTTCGAGGCGCTCTTTATTCTCACGATCCTCGACGCCGGCACCCGCGTCGGCCGCTTCATGCTGCAGGATTTCTTCGGCCATATCTGGAAGCCGCTCGGCCGCACCAGTTGGTACCCGTCCATTCTGTTCACCAGCGCCGTCATCGTCAGCATGTGGGGATATTTTCTCTGGCAGGGCGTGAAGGACCCGCTCGGCGGCATCAATTCTCTGTGGCCGCTCTTCGGAATCTGCAATCAACTCCTCGCAACCGTCGCCCTCTGCGTGGCCACCACCATCATCGTCAAGATGGGCCGCGCCCGTTACGTTCTCGTCACGCTCATTCCGCTCTGCTGGCTCGTGGCCGTGACGTTTACCGCGTCCTATCACAAGATTCTCGATCTCAACCCCCGCATCGGATTCCTCGCGCATGCCCGCCAACTCGCTGCCTCAGGAGCCAACCCGCGCCTCATCTTTAACGATCGCCTCGACGCCGCCGTCACCGGAGTCCTCGTAGTCATGGTCGCGATGATCCTGGTTGAATCCGGGATCGAATGGCTGCGCGTGGTCTCCGGTAACAAGCCCGCCGACTGTAAAGAAGTGCCATTTGTGATGACGCGGCTGGCGCTGGAGGAGAGAGCATGAGCGACCCACGCGTCAAAACACCGTGTCATCCTGAGCGGAGCGAAGCGCCCGCGCAGCGGACGCTTCGCGAAGCCGAAGGACCCCTATTCCCTCTTCAGCTGTTGGCATCGAAGGCATTCGAAGCGTGCAAGCTCGCCTACGCCGCCCTCCGCGAGATCTTCGACGAATCGGCCTACCAACGCTTTCTCGCCCGCCATTCCCTCACATCCTCCACCACCGCCTACAAACTGTTTCTCCGCGAAGGCGAAGCTGCCAAAGCCCGGCGCCCGCGTTGCTGCTGAAACCACTCTCTCGCTCCGGCCCACAAACTCCGCAGTGCTACACTTCCCTCATGCGCGTCCTCGGCATCGATTGCGGCACCGAGTACACGGGCTATGGCATCGTCGATCTCTCCGAGGACGCCGGATTCCCTGCCTCCCTCGACCGCCTCGTTTGCGTTACCTGTGGCGCCATCCGTGTTTCGCCGCGCGAGCCCATGCCCACGCGCCTCTCGCACATCTCTCGTGCCCTGGAGCAACTCATCGCCACTCACCACCCCGACCGCGTCGCCATCGAAGACGTGTTTTACGCGGTCAACGTCAAATCCGCCCTCAAACTCGGTCAGGTCCGCGGCGTGGCCATGCTGGCCGCCGCCTCCGCGGGCCTCGAAGTTTCTGAGTACGCGCCACTCTCCATCAAGTCCGCCGTCGTTGGCTATGGCAAAGCCGAGAAGCACCAGGTGCAGCAGATGGTCACGCGCCTCCTGCGCCTCGCTGCCATCCCCGAGCCCGCCGATGCCGCCGATGCTCTCGCCATCGCCATCTGCCATCTCCACACCGCAGCCACTCTGCAGCGCCAGACCAGCGATCCCCCAGCCGCGCCCCGACCCTCCCGCCGTGCCGCCCTTGCTCGCTGACCTTTCAAATTACCTTCGCCCCTGTCCGGATGTTGTGGCACCATCGAACACTCGTTTGTGCATTGGACGTGATATTCGCCGCCGTCAGACGCTATCCTGAAATCACGCTGAAAGGCCGCTTCACACATTCATCACAGAGGTCTTCATGGGATTGCGCCATTCCGTTCTGGCCACGCTTGCTGTCTGCCTGCTCTCATCCACCGCGCTCTACGGCAAGAAAGTCGCTTCCTGTACCTTCGACACCTTCACTGCGCCGTCAGGCTACACGCTCGACACGGTCCAGGGAATCGGCGATGACGGCACCGTCGTCGGCCAGCTTATCGACAACGACAAGCAGGTGGGCGTTGCTTTCCTCCGCAATCCTTCCCGAAAGATCACCGTCTTCAGCGCCCCGCAGTCTCTCGGTACCTGGATGTACGGACAGAACGGTACGGATACAAGCGACGGCTATTTTCTCGACAGCAAAGGCTCGCTCCACGGATTCACGCTCACCGGCTCCAACTTCGCTCAAGTTGATTACCCGAAAGCGTCACAGACCCAGCTCTTCGGCGTGAATAAGAGCGCCGCCCTCGTCGGGAGTTTTACGACCGGCACGCAAACGAAAGGATTCCTGCTGGTCAATGGCAACTACACAACCATCGCCTACCCCAAGCAGGATCGTAACTACGCCATGGCTGGCAACGATAGCAACACCGTCGTCGGCTATTACTCAGTGAACTGGGTGAACTACGGGTTCTTCTGGCAGAACGGAACATTCACCGACATCAACTACCCAGGCGCGAAGTACGGGACTGCTTTGTACGGGATCAATAACGACGGCGTCATCGTCGGCAACCACTTCAGCGCCGACAACGCCTACGGATTCCTCTACCAGAACGGGACTTTCAAAAACATCGTCTACTCTGGCGCGAAGTACACCACCGCCGGCGGCATCAATAACAACGGCGTCGTTTCCGGCCTGATCTTCTTCAAGGGCGGCAAAACCCTCGGCTACACCGCGACCTGCAAGTAGCCAGGTTTCGTTTTGGATCAAGTTTGACGCGGACGTGCCCCGAGGCAGAATGCAGAGATCCTTCGTTCCGCGTGGCTCGCTCCGCTCACCACGCTCTGCTCAGGATGACAACAACAGGCCTACTGCGCCGCCACCGCCTGCCCCACTGTCTGCGTATCGAAGAACTGCGACAAGTCCGCATGGCCCGCCAGCGTATCTCGAGTCTGACCCTCTACCAGGATGCTCACGCGATGAATTCCCGGCACATTCGTTGCCAGCGTCTCCACCAGCGAATTCACCGTCAACTGCTCCGTCAGAATTCCCGATCGGTGCTGATCGGCGAACGCCGCGTTGACATCAATCACCGCCGCCCCCGGATTCACCAGATAAATGCTTCGAATGTCTGCCGCCGCCGCAAGCGGATGCGCAGCTCCCGGCTGCTGATAAATGCGTAACAGCGCATGCAGCAGCTCTTCGGCGCGCTGCTGGCGTCCCCCCGGGAGCGGAATCTGCGCACCCCGCGCGCGGAGAATGCCCGCCGCGTCGTCGGCGACATAAAGCGTCACCGCTTCCGTCGGTCCCAAAGCCGGCGCTCCCACAGGCAACGACTCTTCCAGTTCGAACTCTCCAGCCCGCAGCCGCATCTGGCGCAGATAAATTCCCATCGCCACCACTAAAACCAGTAGCACGCTGACTGCAATCAGGAGTTGGCGCGAGATCACGGTTGCACCCCCAGTCGGTCCCGCATTGCGACTACACCCTCTGCAATCGCCGCCGCTGCTTGCTGCTGATAATTCGCCGACGTCAGGTCCGGCCCGTTGCTGCCGGGAGCCAGTTCTACCGCCACCGCTGGCATCAGCAGATTGTTGAGCGGCCGCAAGGATGCCGCCCCTCCTCGCGCCGCGATCTGCTTCTTCTGCAGCGCACCCAGCACCGCGCCGGCTACCGCGCGGCTGATCGGCAGCACCGGCGTCTGCGCCGCATTCCACGCGCGAAATGCGCCTTTGCTGGGGTCCTCCACCGGCAGCAGCGCCGAATACACGTGCGCTCCGTTTCCCTGCGACGACACATGCAGGCTGATGTAAACGCTCGCGCGCGCCGCGTTAGCCTCGCTTGCCCGCTGATCAAGCGTGACCGCCGTATCCCCATCGCGCACCATCAGTACGGCAAAACCTCGCACCTCAAGTTCATGACGCAAAAGTCGCGCCCATCCCAGCGTCACGTCCTTCTCCACAAGCTGATTCGACAGTGCCGCACCGCGCTCATCTCCGCCGTGCGCCGCATCCACCACTGCCAGTGGCCGATGGCTGACCGGCTGAGTCCCGCTACCTCCGCCCGAAGGGGCCGATTGCGAAGGCGCCGGACCAGAACCCGGCGTCGGGGCATCTCCCCCTGCGCTCGACGGCGCTGCCGCCAAAATAATCGTCTTCCCGCCATTTGCAAACGTGGCCATCAACGGACTGCTCGCTGCCACATCCAGCTCCGCTACTCCATTCCCTTCCGAGTAATTCGCATGGGTAATCGTTTTGCTGTCGAACGAAATCGTCTGGCTCCCCGGCGAGACAATCGGGTCGCGCTTGAAGACCATGCGCACACGTCCGGGCTCGGTTGAGATTGTCGGATTGACGGGAGCTGTGAAATTCAGCAGCAGCCGCTCCGGCGGCCCCGTCTCCAGTTGAAAACTCGGCTGCAGCGCCACATCGCCGATGAAAAGCCGTCTCGCATTCTCGCGGAAGTTGACCTGTGTTCCTAAAAAGCGGGGTAACAACGTGACAACGGCCGAAATTGGAATCAGCCCCCGTGCATTCTCGACAAGGAACGGCGCCCCCAGATCGAAGTCGCGCCCTTGAATCTTCGCCCGCGAGCGGTCTGCTATAAACTCACCGCCCACCGAATTGAAGCGAATCGTCCACCGCCCCCGGGCCCACTCGCTGCCCACCCGGCCCAGCGGCTCGAGTAGTTCGAGCAGCCCGACATACTCTCGCCCGTTCCGCTCCGTCACTGACAGTGAGTAAGTAGCCACGGGAGCATACACCGAGAGGCGCTTTTCGTCGGCGGAGTTCGCCGCGGCCAGCAGCGTGGCTGCGGCTAGCACCCAAACTAACGTCTTCTTTGTCACGGTGGCGCGCGGCTTGTGCAGCACTAAGGAATTGTCATCCTGAGCCATCCGCAGGCGAAGCCGAGGATGAGCGAAGGATCTGCATTTGTTTTCATTGCGCCAGTCCACTAGTCCAGCCCATAAATCGTCAGCCCGCTCAGCAGCTTGGGATAGAAATCCGTGGACTTCTGCGGCAGCACTTCTCCGGCAAAGGCGATGTCGCGCACCTGCCCCATGCGAACCGGGTTCATCAGGAATGCGGCTTGCGCTTTTCCCTCCCGCACTTCGGCGAGCGCTTCCCGTGCTTCTCGCAAATAGCGCACATGGGTCTGTTCCCGGATCGCCTCTTCCGAAATCCGCAGACAATTCTCGAGCACGCACTTGTGCAACTGCACAACATCGAGCCCCTGCTGTCGCAGCGACAGGTTGCCGAAAACGTGCGCGCCCACGGCCTTCGGTGTGTGCAGCAGCCATGCGCTCTTGTTTGTGACCGCGAGCAGCGCGGTTCCGGCATGTCCGGCTTGGCAGAGAATCTCTGTCGCCCGAACCGCGTCTACGTCCGGGTCCACAGTTTCAACATTAAAAAATTTCCGAACCTCCGCCGGAAACTCCGCCCACACCGCGTCGGTCAATCCGCTCACCACCCGATGTGTCGGCAGAATCACCAGCCCAGGGCAGTCCATATCCACAAATGTCATCATGACGTGGTCATGAGGCGCGTGGGCATGGCGCTCACGGTCATGAGGCATGCTTGCCGCCGTGCCCCCGGCTTGCCTTCGCTCATTCCGATAGGTAAGTGCCGTCTCATAGCGATGATGCCCGTCGGCAATAATCAACTTCCGGTCGCTCATCTGCTCCTGCACCCGCGCAATCGTCGACGCGTCGGCGACACGCCAAACCCGATGCGCAACCCCATACTCATCTCGAACCTCGATGTCCGGCTTTCCCGCGGCGGCTCCATCGAGGATTGCGTCCACCTTCCCTCCCCCGCCATACAACATGAAGATTTGCCCGAAGTGCCCGCGTGTCGCGCGCAGCAGATCCAGCCGGTCCGCCTTCGGCTTGGCCAGCGTCTGCTCATGCCGGAAAACTACCCCTGCGGCATACTCTTCAATCTTCCCCAGCGCAATGAACCCCCGCCGCTCCGCCTGGGCCTGGCCCCCCGGCACCTGAAAGGACTGTACATAGCGGTAAATCGACGGCTCCCCGTCCTGTCTGAGTACCCCACTTTCGCGCCATCCCCGGAACGACGCCGCAGCTCGCATATACACATTTTCGGATTCTGTATCTCCAGCAAGCCGTCGTCCCAGAATGATCCGCACCAGGTTATAGGGGCTTGCCTCGTAGTATGCCTCCTGTAGTTTGGGAGATATTTTGTCGTAGGGCTGCGTTACGACTTTCTCTAGAGCGACCCGCTCCGGGGCGTACCGCCAGGCCTGAAATGGTGCGATTTTCGCCATGGGAATGAACGCAAAATTGTAGCAGGGACATAGACTTTCCGCGCTTTTTACCCACTCTGTGCCAACTTTTGCACTTTCGTCCCGGTGGCGCGAATATTCCGGACATTGCCACTGAAAAAGCTCTTTTCTTCTTTTCTACTTGTGCTAGTATCCGGCTGAGAAGGGTTGTGGGCTTGCCGTGTGGGGGGTGGCTCAAGAATCCTCTGACGCGGATTCTCATCGCTGGGCCTATGCTGTCGCCTTCACAGTTCTCGGTTCGGAGCTGTTTCGCACTTGCTCTCCTGATTGCTGTTTGCAGCACGCCCCTGCTTCTTGCCCAAAACTCCGTCGAAGACGTTCACATCCAACCGCGCGTCCAGACACCTCCTCCCAAGGAACCCGAAGGCGATCCGTCCCTTCGCACCCACACCAAGCCCCTCCGCGCGGATGTCGACCTCGTCCTCGTACCGGTCACCATCACCGATCCTATGAACCGCCTGGTCACGGGACTCGACCGCGAGAATTTCAACCTTTTCGAAGGTCGCGATCAGCAGGACATTAAAACGTTTTCGAGCGAAGACGCTCCCGTCTCCCTCGGCGTGATTTTCGACATGAGCGGCAGCATGGGCAGCAAGATCGAACGTGCGCGCGAGGCGGTCATCGAATTCTTCAAAACCGCCAACCCGCAAGACGAGTTCTTCATGATCACCTTCGCCGACAAGCCCGAGGAAGTCTCCGACTTCACAAGTTCGGTTGAAGACATTCAGGGAAAACTCATTTACACCATCCCCAAGGGCCGCACGGCCTTGCTCGATGCGATTTACCTCGGCGTTAACAAGATGCGCCAGGCGAAGTATCCCAAGAAGTCACTCCTCATTATTTCCGACGGCGGCGACAACCATAGCCGCTACACCGAGGGTGAAATCCGCTCCATGGTCAAGGAAGCCGATACCCTCATCTACGCCATCGGCATCTACGATCACTGGTTTTCCACCGACGAGGAACGCCTGGGCCCCACCCTGCTCAGCGATGTCACCGAACTCACTGGCGGCCGCGCCTTTACCATTGATAACCCTAACGACCTTGCCGACGTGGCCACAAAAATAGGCATCGAGTTGCGCAACCAATATGTGCTGGGATACCGTCCAAAGAACGTGGCTCGCGATGGCAAATGGCGTAAAATCAAAGTCAAACTCATTCCTCCAAAAGGATTGCCACCCCTCCGTGTCTATGCCAAGACCGGCTATTACGCGCCAACAGAATAGCTTCGCCGTTGCACTTCTTTTTTTTCTGATAATCTCGCTCGATTCACCCGCCCAGACTGTTACCCCACCTCCGGCGTCATCCCCGGCAGTCAACTCCCAGTCAACGCCGCCGCCTGCATCTACCCCGGCCGCCAACCCCGCTCCGCCCACCGCTCAAACCAACACTCAAGCTCCAGACGCTAACGACGCTGGCACCTTCGTCTTCCGCAAGCAAGTCGAGGAAGTCCTGCTCCACGCCACCGTCATCGACAACAAGCAGCACATTGTCACGAATCTGGACAAAAACAATTTCACCGTCTTTGAAAACGGCCACCAGCAGACCATCTCCTCGTTTCGCCACGAAGACATCCCCGTCGCCATGTGTATCGTTGTCGACAACTCCGGCTCCATGCGCGAAAAGCGCGACAAGGTCAACGCCGCGGCCCTGAATCTCGTCCGCGCCTCCAATCCCAGCGACGAAGTTTGCGTCGTCAACTTTAACGACGAGTATTACCTCGACCAGGATTTCACTTCCAGCATCAACAAGCTCAAGGAAGGTCTGGAAAAAATCGAATCCCGCGGCGGCACCGCTCTCTACGACGCCGTCGTCGCCTCCGCCACTCATCTCAAGGAACACGCCAAGCTCGACAAGAAAGTCATCTTCATCGTCACCGACGGCGACGACAATGAGAGCGTCGAAACCCTCGAGCAGGCCATCCGTCATCTCCAGATGGAGAACGGCCCCACCGTCTACGCCATCGGCATCCTCGAAGGCGAAACGAATGCCCGTCACGCCCGCCGCGCCCTCCAGGTCATGTGCGATAAGACCGGCGGCATCGCCTTCCTCCCCAAAACCCTCGACGAAGTCGATGCCATCAGCAAGGCGGTGGCCCGTGACATCCGCAACCAGTACACCATCGGCTACAAGCCTTCGACGCCGAAAGATCAGGGCGGCTACCGCGAAGTTCACGTCGAAGCCAAGGCCCCCAATTACGGCAAGCTGGTAGTCCGCACCAAGAGCGGCTACTACGCCGGCCCCGCCCCCGCCTCCGGCGCGCAATAAGATCGCGTGGCGCGGGCGCCCCCGCCCGCGTTTCCTAGTCGCTCATTACCCTCTCCTTATCATTCTGTGCCTTGTCATTCCGAGCGGAGCGAGGAATCTGCTTTTTGACGGCCCACGTTACCAAATCCCGCCCGTGGCACACCCGTGCATTGACGCTCACCCCACCCCTTCCATACTCTGATACCGTGCCTGTCATAACCTCCAACCCACGCCTCCGCGTCAGCGACGACATTACCCAACTCGTCGGTGAAACCCCCATGCTGCAACTCAAAAGGCTCGCGCCGACCGGCTCCGCTGACATTTTCGCCAAGCTCGAATTCCTCAACCCCGGAGGCAGCGTCAAAGACCGCGCAGCCATCGGCCTCATCGCCCGCGCGGAAGAGGAAGGCAAGCTCAAGCCCGGCGGCACCATTGTCGAAGCCACCGCCGGCAACACCGGCATCGGCCTCGCGCTCATCGGCGTCAATCGTGGCTACAAAGTTCGTCTCTTCGTTCCCGAAAAATTTTCCGAAGAAAAAGTCATCATCATGCGCGCCTTTGGCGCCGAGGTCGTTCGCACTCCTGACTCCGAAGGCATGCCGGGCGCAATCAATCGTGCCCGCGATCTCGCCGCTTCCGATCCCAACGCCTTCCTCGCCGCACAGTTCGACAATCCCGCCAACACCGACTACCACTACGAAACCACCGCCCGCGAAATCTTCGAGCAGATGGAAGGCCGCGTCGACGCCATCACGATCGGCTGCGGCACGGCCGGCACATTCACGGGTATCGCCCGCTTCCTCAAAGAGCGCATTGCCAAGGTTCACGCGGTTGCTGTCGAAACGGAAGGCTCAGTCCTCGGAGGAGGCCCCGCAGGCAAACACAAAGTCGAAGGCATCGGCAACAGCTTCATCCCCGGCAACTTCGACCGCTCCGTCTGCGACGAAGTCTTCAAAGTCACCGACGTGCAAGCTTTTGGAATGGTCAAAGAATTAGCGGCCCGCGAAGGTGTACTCGGCGGATCCAGTTCCGGCGCCAACGTCTACGCGGCGGTCGAAATCGCCAAACGCCTCGGAGCAGGAAAGCGCGTAGTCACGATGATCCCTGACTCCGCCGAGCGCTATCTCTCCAAGAAGATTTTCGAAGGCGGCATCTAAGGATGCATTGCTCTCCACGCCGGAAAGAGCTGGGCGGGGCATCTTCCATCCCGTTGTATTCTCACGCCTGACTTTCATTGACTTGCCGCTCTGGCGCACGTAACATTCGCAGCCAATGATCGGCGAGACCATCTCCCGCTACCGCATCGTCGAAAAGCTGGGCGGCGGTGGAATGGGTGTGGTGTATAAGGCTGAGGACGCAGAACTCGGCCGCCTGGTTGCCCTCAAGTTCTTACCCGATGAGGTCTCGCGAGATCCCCTGGCGCTGGAACGCTTTCGCCGCGAGGCGCGGGCCGCGTCCTCTCTCAACCACCCCAACATCTGCACCGTTTACGACATCGGCGAGGAGGACGGGCGGGTCTTCATCGCCATGGAATATCTGGACGGCATCACCATTAAGCACCGCGTTGCCGGGCGGCCTCTCGAAACCGACCTGCTCCTGGCGCTTTCGATCGAAATCGCCGACGCCCTCGATGCGGCCCATGCGGCAGGAATTATCCACCGCGACATCAAGCCGGCAAACATCTTCGTTACCAAGCGCGGCCACGCCAAGATTCTCGACTTTGGTCTGGCCAAGAGAACGGAATCAAGCCTCAAACGGGAATCCGGTTCTGGTTCCGAAGATCCGACACTGTCGCTCAAAGACCTGACGACGAGGAACGTCGCTTTGGGCACCGTGAGCTACATGTCGCCCGAGCAGGTCGGAGGAAAACCGCTTGACGAGCGCACCGACCTTTTTTCCTTCGGCGTGACTCTGTACGAGATGGCAACCGGCCGCCTGCCCTTTGACCGCGAGACCCACGGTGCGACCTATGGCGCCATTCTTCACGAAAAACAGGAGCTGCCCAGCCACTGGAATCCTCAAGTTCTCGCGCCGCTCGATGGAATCATCAGCAAAGCTCTCGAGAAGGACCGGGCATTGCGTTATCAGCACGCATCGGAGATGCGGGCCGATTTGCAGCGGCTGAAGCGCGATACCGAGAGCGGGCAGGTTTGGGCGCAAACCTCGGGAACAGCCGCGACTGTGGTCGCTGCCGCGAGTAGCCGCAGAAAAGTTTGGCGAACTGCCCTGATGGCGACGGTTCTGATCGCTGCCCTGATCGGCGGTGGCGTCTTTTATCGCTCCCACCCGCAAAGGACTGGCCTCAGCGAGAAAGACACGATCGTGGTCGCCGATTTTTCCAACAAAACGGGCGAAACCATCTTTGACGACACACTCAAGACGGCGCTCAGTGTTTCGCTGCGCCAGTCGCCGTTTCTGAATCCCTTGTCTGACAGCGAAGTCGCAAAAAACCTCAAGCTGATGACGCGCCCGCGCGACACCCGGCTCACTCCTGACATCGCGCGCGAGCTGTGCCAGCGTGCGGGCAGCAAGGCATATGTCGCCGGTTCCGTGAGCAGCCTGGGCAGCCAATACGTATTGGAGCTAAAGGCGCTGAATTGCGAAAACGGAGACACACTGGCGCAGGAACAGGTCACGGCCCCGTCGAAGGAGAAGGTGTTGGATGCCTTGGGCGGGGCCGCGTCCAAACTGCGTGGCGAGTTAGGCGAATCGCTGGCGACGGTCCAGAAATTCGACATTCCCTTAGAGGACGCCACGACGTCATCGCTCGCAGCCCTCAAGGAGTACAGCCTTGCCGAAAAGGCGCGGAACGAGAAAGGCCCATCAGCGGCCCTCCCCTATTACCTCCGTGCGATCGAACTCGATCCCAACTTCGCCATGGGCTACCGGATGCTGGGCAACGCTTACAACGGCATAGGACAACCCGGGCGCGCCATGGAGTATTACACCCGCGCCTTCCAGTTGCGGGAGCACGCCAGTGACCTCGAAAGGCTCTCGATTACCGCCGCGTACTATCGCGATGTCACCGGAGAACTGGAGAAGGCCGCGGATGCC
>Ga0335069_10006661_pt1 | contig 16757 bp, 13 predicted proteins | sample Lox_Sample_11_FD_206714 | JGI IMG/M metagenome (GOLD analysis project Ga0335069, IMG submission 206714) | Soil microbial communities from Loxahatchee National Wildlife Refuge, Florida, United States - Lox_Sample_1.1 | ecosystem: Environmental > Terrestrial > Soil > Wetlands | place: USA...
TGGCGATGGACGACGCCCAGAAGACCGCCCTCACCCGCTACTTCGAGAACGCCGACAAGCTCGCGATCGCGATCGCCGACATCGACGTCCTGGTCGCCGGCGACGAGGCGCTCGCCACCTTCACCCGCAAGGACTCCTTCGTCGACAAGCGCAGCGGCCGCGACATGCAGCTCGAAGTCCGCCTCTCGAGCGAGCTCGCTCGCGACGGCGCCCACTGGAAGATGAAGGGAGTCAAAAAGGGCTAACTCCGAGCCGAGCTGCGCTCGGCTCGGAGTTGAGGCGAGGGTGTGGCGGGCGTGGCCCGCGCGAGCGGCATGCCGCGGCCGGCGAAGCCGGCGCGGCAAACTGGTACGAACGCGGAATGCTCACCCGAGCGCACGCGCTCGTAGCTAGGCACTGTCGCACCGGATTCCGCACGCGTGGCTGCATGCCGCGCCGGCTTTGCCGGTCGCGGCACCCCGTTCGCGGGGGGCACTCGGCCACACGCTCGCCCAACTCCGAGCCGAGCGCAGCTCGGGTCGGAGTTAGAGGGTTATTTCGACTCCGATCAGCGGGATGATCTCGGTGCGGACGCCGGCGTCGATGAGCGGGAAGATGGCGTTGGCGAACATGATCACGGTGTCGCGCCAGATGTTGAGGCGGCCGCCGAGCGAGAAGTCGTAGTAGTCCGGGCGGTGGCCCTGGAGGCCGAAGAGCGGCTCGGCCGTGAGGCGCGGGCCCGGCCGCACCCGCACGACGTCGAAGAAGCCAGGCGGCGCGAGCCGCTGGAACGCATTGCGGCCGAGCACGGCCATGCCGATCGTGGCGCCCTCGGTCACGCCCCAGTCGAGGCCGATGCCCCAGCGCGCCTCGCTCGTGCTGACGTCGTCGGCGACGAAGTCGACGCCGCCGTTGAGATGTCCCGAGAGCCGCGCCCACTTGGCCGGCTGCCAGGCCCGCGTCGAGAAGTAGAGCAGCGGCGCGACCTCGTACGTCCCCGTCCCCCGGAGCTGTTGGACGTCGCCGGAGGGGAACCGGAGCACCAGGCCCGCCGCGACGTGGACCGGGTCCCGGTCCCACAGGCGATAGCGGCCGCGCAGGATCACGTCGCCAACGCCGGTGTCGCGCGACGGCAGGTCGGTGAAGGTGTGGACCGCCTGCCCGGTCGCCAGCACGGTCGCGCTGAGCGCGAGCGAGGTGTCGAGGTCGCTGTAGATCACCGGGAGGGTCAGGTTGATGTCGGCGTCGTCGGTGATCCCGTAGGTGACGCTGAACGTGGTCTGGTGCAGGACGGCGCTGGCGTCGAGCTTGTCGAAGGTGGCGGTGCCGACCACGTTGAAGCTCGAGTCGATGAGGGCGATCGGGACCGTGTCGCTCAGGTTGTGGACGTCCTTGCCTTCGAGCGTGGCGAGCGCGACGCGCTGGTAGCTCACGCCGAAGTTCCAGTGCCCGCGGCCGATCGGGTCGGCGCGCTCGAGGAAGAGCTGGCCTCCCATCGCGGCCTCGCGCTCGAACGTCGCGGTGGCCGGGTCGAACCGGTAGGACACACCCGCCGACGCCGAGATCACCGGATACGAGCGCGAGAACGATTGGGCGATCTCGTTGGTGAGGCGCCCGAAGATCACCTCGGTGACGCTCTGGGATCGCGCGACGCCCGGGACCGCCATCAGCAGGACCACAACCGCCCAACGCATCCGCCCAACTGCCGAAAAGGCGTGGGGGAGGTCAAGAGCGGTTGGTCAGTCCTTGCGGGTGAGGTAGTCGCCGAGGAGGCCGGTGGTGTGCTCGGCCTCGTGGCAGTAGACGCAGAGGTTCTCCCAGTTGCTGCCGTCGGACGGGTTGTTGTCGTGGTTGCCGTCCTTGTGGTGGACGGTCAGCAGGTGGACGTTCGACGCGTCGAAGTCGCGGCCGCACTTCGCGCAGAGCCAGCCGTGGAGCTCGAGGGAGCGCTCGCGGTAGCCGGCCCGGCGGACGCGGCCGGCGGTCTTGGTCTCGCGGATGAGCGCGTCGGTGTCGACCGGGGTCCGTCGCGGTCGTCCCGAGGGCCGGAAGCTCCGGGTCGCCATGCAGACACCATAGCGCGCGCGGGGAGCCCGTGGGAGCCCGGCGCGTGTCGCGAGAATTTCATCGGCGACGCATTGCCACCTGCGGGAGAGTCCGGCTTCCTGATGACTGCGGGTCGCCGCGACGGCTGGCCGCATCCGCACCATGGCTCCGTACCGGCAGCGTCGTGATCTCGGTTCGTCCCTTCCCCCCGCGCCCACGGTCCGGAGGCGCGTGGCGCTCCCGCGCGTCGACCTGGTGGTGTTCCTCGTCGCCGCCGTCCTGCGGCTCGCCTGGGTGCTCGGCCTCCCCGACGCCCTCACCTGGATCGACGAGCAGCAGTTCGTCGACATCGGGCGCGCGCTCGCCGCGGGCCACGGCTACGTGTCGGACAGCTACCGCGCCAACCCGGTCCTGCCGGCGTACCTCGCGCTCGTCTTCCGGACCTTCGGCGACGGCTACCTCGCGGCGCGGGTCGGACAGGCGCTGCTGGGCGCGCTCACCTGCGTGCTCGTCGCCCGCGTCGCCCGCCGCATCGACGGCGAGCCGGCCGCCGCGATCGCCGGCGGGCTCGCCGCGCTCTATCTGCCGCACGTCTACCTGACCGGCGTGTTCTACGTGGACACGCTGGTGACGTTCTTCTCGGCCGTCACGACGCTGCTGGTCCTGCGCGCGACCACGCGCCACGGGATGGCCGACTGGGTCGTCGCGGGCGTCGCGCTCGGGATCACCGCCCTCACCCGGCCGCTCTACGTCGCGTACCTCCCGCCGGTGTGCGTGTGGTGGCTCTGGCGGCGAGGCTCGCCGCGGGCGGCGGCACAGTGCCTGGCGTTCGTGCTCGGGGTCGCGGCGACGATCCTGCCGTGGACGGCGCGGAACTACCGCGTCTACCACCGCCCGATCCTCGTGAGCTCCGGCTTCGGCACCAAGCTCTGGGAGGGCAACAACCCGCTCGCGTACGGCGACGCCGACGACCGCGACCTGCGCCCGTACGGCGACGTCTGGCGGAAGCGGCTCGCGCACCTCCCTGCCGGCGAGCAGCGCGCGCTCGTGGCCGCGTACGCGCCGGTGCTCGACGCGATCGAGTCCCGGATCGAGGCGGGCGAGGATCCGTTCGTCGTCACCGACTCGATCCTGCTTCCGATCGCGGTCCGGCACATGCGCGAGCATCCCGGGCGGACCGTGGAGCTGTTCGTCCGGAAGCTCGTCACGCTCTACTCCGCCTTCAGCAAGACGCTCACCCAGAACCACGACACCTCGCGCCGCAACAAGCTGCTGGCGGCGCTCGCCTTCTACCCGCTGCTCGCGCTCGCGACGGCCGGGGCGGTCGTCGGCGTGCGACGGCGGGCGCGCGTCGGGGTCGTGCTGGTGCTGCTCGGCGCGATCAGCGGCGCGTACGCCCTCCTCGACACCTGCACGCGCTTCCGCCTGCCGCTCGACCCGTTCCTGGCGGTGCTGGCCGCGCTGCCGCTCGCCGCGGCATGGCAGCGGATGGTCGGCCGGCGGCGGCCGGCGCCCGGGCCCGCACCCGGCCGGGCGTGGAGCCCGCCGCTCGGGTGGGTGAACGGCGTGCTGCTGCTGGTCGCGACGAGCCTCGTGCCGTGCATGGCGGCGCTCGCCCGCGTCTGACCGCCTCTGGACCACCCCGTCGAAAGCCTCTAGGAACGCGGCCGGCTGCCATGTCGACCTCGACCGCCTGGAGCACGCTCGCGCGGGTCCTGATCGGCGAGCCCGAGTACACCTCGCTCGAGGTCGCGAAGGCGACCGGGGTCCCCATCGAGGAGGCGCGGCGGCTCTGGCGCGCGCTCGGTTTCGCCCCGGTGCCGGAGGACGAACGGGCCTTCACGCGCTCCGACGTCGCGATGCTGGGCGCGGTCCGAACGCTGCTCGAGCAGAAGGTCGCGGAGCCGGCAGTGATGCTCCAGCTGACGCGCGTCGTCGGGCAGGCGCTGGCGCGGGTGGCGGAGGCGCAGGTGGGGGCGACGGTGTCCGGCGGGCTCTCCAGCGAGGCCCTGCTCGAGCGGACCAGCGCGCTCGCGCAAGGGGTCGAGCCGTTCCTGGCGTACGCCTGGCACCGGCATCTCCTGGCGGCGCTGCTGCGCGTCTCGGCCGAGCGCGACCAGACGTCGGGCGCCGCCCCGCTGGCGGTCGGGTTCGTCGACCTGGTGGGGTTCACGGCGCTCAGCCAGCAGCTCAGCGAGGGCGAGCTGGCCGAGACCGTCGACCGCTTCGAGGCGCTCGCCTACGAGCACATCCCGGAGCGTGGCGGGCGGGTCATCAAGATGATCGGCGACGAGGTCATGTTCGCCGCGGACCAGGGGCGCGTCGCCGCCGACATCGGGCTCGCGCTGGTCGAGGCCTACGCCCACGACCCCATGACGCCCGAGGTGCGCGTCGGGCTCGCCGTCGGGCCGGCGATCTCCTGGGAGGGCGACCTCTTCGGCCCGACCGTGAACCTCGCGAGCCGGCTCGTGAACATCGCCCGCCCCGGCACCGTGCTGGTGTCCGACGAGCTCGGCGCGCAGCTCGAGGCGACGCACCTCTACTCGCTCCGACACCTGCGGCCGATCGCGCTCAAGGGGATCGGCCGCGTGCGCTCCTGGGTGCTGCGCCGCCCGACCGCGTCGACGACCTGATCAGCGCGGGCGGCCGAAGAACTCGCGCACCAGCGCGTGCGTGCGCGCAGGGTGCTCGAACTGGGGCACGTGGCCGCAGTCGTCGAGCACGATCGAGCGCGCCGCGGGCAGCGCCTGCGTCACGTGGCGCGCGAAGCGGCAGGGCACCAGCCGGTCACGGTCGCCCCACAGGAACAGCGCCGGGCGCTCGAGCGTCGGCAGCCGTTCCCAGAAGCCGGCCTGGCCGTGCGCCTCCTCGAGGTAGATCTGGCGCGCGGCCGAGAAGAACGCGATCCGGCCGCGGGGCGTCGCGAAGACCCGCGCGAACTCGTCGGCGGCGGCGGCGTACCACGCGTCGTGGAGGCGACTCGGCCGCGAGAAGATGCCGCGCAGCACGCCCAGCACCAGCGGTCGCGGCGCCATCATCGGGATGGCGCTCATCTCCGCGAACAGCAGCCGCACGAGCGGGACCAGCCCCCGGAAGCGCTTGAAGGCGAGCGACGGCGCGAAGAGCGCGAGGCTGCCGACGCGCTCGGGCGCGGAGAGCGCGGTCTCGATCGCGATCCGGCCGCCCATCGAGTTGCCGATCAGGTCGGCGCGCTCGATCCCGACGGCGTCGAGGAACGCCACCAGCCAGCGCGCGAAGAAGGCGGGGTCGTAGGCCCGCACCGGCTTGTCGGAGTCGCCGAAGCCCGGGAGGTCGACGGCGAGCACCCGGTGGTCGTGCGACAGCTCCGAGAGCGTCGGCAGCATCGACGCGTTGGTGGCACCGAGCCCGTGGATCAGCACGACGGGCGGACCCGAGCCCGCCTCCAGGTAGAACGAGTCGATGTCGAGCGCGCGCACCGTCCGCGCGCGCGGGAAGCGCGCGGGGCGCTCCGGGTAGTCGACGCCCTCCAGCTTGAGCACCAGCGCCAGGTTGCCGCGGATCGTGAGGCCGCCGTCGAGGAACGCGTCGACGCCCGACTTGGTCCCCTCGACGACCGCGGCCAGCGTGACCGCGTCGGCGTGCACCGTGGCGGTAGGGTGCGGGAGGCGGCCCCCCATCAGGGTCATGTGCCGGCCGTCGATGGTCACGGTCCAGGCCGTGTAGCCGACGTCGAACACCACCGTCGCGTGCTGGCCGGGGAGCAGCGGCGACCCCGCTCCGAGGCGCCGCTCCAGCGCGCGCGCCAGCCGGTCCTCCGGCGCCGGCAGCTCGACGTAGCGGTCGGACTCCGATCGGATCCGCAACGTCGCCCCGGCAGCGATCACGAGACTACCTCATAGCGCGGATGCGGCCGCACTCCAAGCGGAACGACGGTGGCGCACCAGACACAGCACGACGACCCCGGCCGCGAGCCAGCCGGGCCAGTCGCCGGCGCGGGCGTAGAGCGTCAGCCCCTCCAGGGGATGGACCGTCGCGCGCAGGTTCTCGCGCATGAAGAGCCGACTCTGGACGACCACGCGGCCAGCCGGGTCGACGATCGCGCTCACGCCGCTGTTGGTCGCGCGCACGAGATAGCGGCGCTGCTCGACGGCCCGGAGCCGCGCGAGCGCGAGATGGATCCAGGGCTCCGCGGAATCGCCGAACCAGGCGTCGTTGGCGAGCGTGACCAGCAGGTGCGGCTCGGACGCCCGGACCATCCGGCGGACGAAGTCGGGCCGCACGACCTCGTAGCAGATGGGCGTCGCGAGCCGCCACGGGCCGAGGTGCAGCGCCGGCGTTTCGGTCGAGGCGTCGAACTCCTGCAGGTTCGGGAACCAGCGCCGGATCGCCGGCAGGGCGTCGCCCAGCGGCACGTACTCGGCGAACGGGATCAGGAGGTTCTTGTCGTAGGCGTCGCGGATCATGCCGTCGGCACCGATCAGGAAGACCGAGTTCGCGTGCAGGAGCCGGCCGTCCTCCTCGTGCGTCGAACCGGTGCCGAACAGCAGCGGGACGGAGAGGCCGGCCAGGACGAGGTGGCCGTCGAGCGGGAGCGGCCGGCGGAGCGCGCGCACGTACGCGGTCTCTGGCCACACCACCAGGTCGACGTCGCCGGCGGCCAGCAGCTCGCGGGTCTGCTCGAGGTGCTTCTCGTGCGCCACGATCCCCTGCGTGCGCTTCTCGAGCAGCCCGAGGTTCGCCTGCACGACGCCGACGCGAAGCGCCGGCGCGTCGGCGGGCATCGTGGCGAAGCGGGTGAGGCGCGCGCGACCGTAGAGGAGCGCCGCCGCCACGACCACCGCCGTCGCCAGCCACACGCCGACGGGGCGCCGTCCGCCGCGTCGCCAGGCGACGGTCTCGAACAGCGCCGCGTTCACGACGCCGAGCAGCCCGGTGAGCAGCAGCGGTCCCCCGAGGTCGGCGGTCTGCACGGCGATCGGCACGTTCACCAGCGCGCTGCCGGCGTTCACCGGGAAGAGCTGCGGCTGGAGCCACTCGAGGAGCAGCAGCGACGGCACCCCCGCCGCGAGGACCGGCCAGCCGCGGCGCCGCACCGCCCGGAACAGCAGCGCGTACGCCCCGAAGCCGCCCGCGAACCAGAGGCCGTAGCCGCCCCACATCACGGCCCCGGCCAGCCGGTTGCCGGCGAGGAACGCGTCAAAGAGACGCCACAGCCAGACGAACCCCCCGGCGTACGCGACCAGACCGAAGACCGTCCCGGTCAGGAACGCGGCTCGCCACCCGCGCTCCCCCACCCGCTCGAGCGCCCACCAGAGCGGGACCAGGAACACCAGCAGGCACGGCCAGACGTCCCAGCCGAGATATCCGAGGAAGTAGAGGACGCCGCCCAGCGCGGCCGCGAGCGTCAGGCCGACGGGAGATCCCGACATGGCGCCGTGTCGGGCGCGGCCCGATCGCGCGCGCTCCGGCCCTCCTGGTCGCGAGCCTTGGGATCGGCGCCGTGGGCCAGCAGGAACGCCGCGGAGTCGGCGTTCCCCTTCGCGCAGGCGACGATCAGCGGCGTGTCGCCGAACTGGTCGCGGACGTTGACGTCGCCACCGTGCTCGACCAGGAACGCGAGCACGTCGGGATGGTCGCCGAGCGCGGCGTGGAAGAGCGGCGTGCGCTGCTGGCCGTCGCGACGGTGGAGGTCGGCGCCCTGCCCGGCGAGATAGCGCAGGATGTCGAGGCGGCCGGCTTCGGCGGCGAAGCTCACCGCCGTGCGCCCGTTCGCGTCGGGCTGGTCGAGCGCGGCGCCCTTCTCGTGGAGCCAGCGGACCAGGTCCAGGTCGCCGGCATCCATGGTGGCGAGGAGCACGACCGAGCGGCCGAGCTCGTCGGTGGCCGCGAGGTTGGCGCCGCGCTCGAGCGCCCGCTCGACGGTGGCGCGGTCGTCGCGCTGGACCGCGTCGCGGAGCCGCTGGTCGATCGTGAAGGGCTGCGGGTTGCGCGGCTCGCCGATGCCCAGCGCGCGGCCGGGCTCGGCGGAGACGGCGGTGCCGGGGGGCAGCGCCTTGGGCGTCGACGGCGTGGAGCCGCCCTCGCACGCGACCATCAGCCCCAGCAAGAGAAGCGCACCGCGCGCAGCACGGCGCATCGGGCGAAAGACGATCGGTCGGGGGCCCGGACAGGCCCCCGACCGCCGTGTCGGTCGCGTGCTCAGCCGCCGTTCGCGATCGCGTCGTTGATCAGCGGCGCGACGATCTGCATCCCCGGATCCTCGTCGTTGTAGTAGTTCTCCGGCTCGACGGTCCGGGTCTGTTGGTTGTTGCCGACCCACCTGGACAGGAACGTCTCGAAGGGCATCATGCCGCTCGGGCACTTCCAGCTCTGTGTCCACGGCCACTCCAGCGCCTCGTACCAGTACTTCTTGCGTACCGTCGGGCACGCGTGGCTGCCGATGAAGGTGATGATCGACACGCAGTGGCTGGCGTTGATGGGGCGCTCCCACGGGACGTGGTAGCTCCAGTTCGACTTGGTCTTGATGGTGTTGATCAGGTTGGTTTGATCGGCACGCCACTTGGCCAGCACCTGGTCCTTCGTGATGCCCGGATAGAAGCGCTCGTACGAGAAGCGGGAGAAATTGTAGTCGCTGTTGTAGGCCGTGTATGCCATCAAGTCGTTCGGGAACTCCGTCGCGACCATCGTGTTGATGCTGCCGAAGTCGTTCGGGTTGAACGACGCCGGCATCGCCGAATACAGCGACGTCAGGTTCCACTGCGTCTTGATGAGCGTGTGCAGCGGGTAGGAGTTGTACGTCGAGTTCGGCGCCGGGAACGCGGGACCGGAGTCGTCGAGGAGATACGCCTTGGTCGGCACCAGCGTGCGGCGCGCCTGGTAGAACGTCGCCGCGCTCGCCACGCCGCCGGCGCTGAAGCCGGTGACCAGGAGCTTGTTGATGCTCGGGAAGCGCGTGTGGAGGTAGTTCAGGATCGCGATCGTGTTCGTGTAGCCGACGTGCCGGAAGACGATCGGCGGGTTCGCGCCGGTCGGGTCCGTGTACGTCACGACGCGGTTCCCGACGTGCACGTCACCCGTGCAGTACGGGACGTACACCATGTCCCAGCCGTTGGTGACGATCGGGTTGCGCGCGCGGCCGGGGATGCCCGGGTCCGCGCCGTCGATGATCGGCGACACGTACTGCGGCTCGAACTGCGTGATGTAGTCGGTCGGGATGCCGTTCGGGTGCGCGGCACCGAGGACGCCGGCCTGGCCGCTGCACGTCGGATAGTCCCAGCAGGCGCCGCCGCCCTCGAAGGAGATCACCATGTTGTTGGAGGTCGGCGAGTCGTAGTACCAGAACCGATACTGCGAGCCGTCGCTGCAGTACGTCCCGGGAATCTCGACCCGCTGCCAGGCGTAGGTGTTGCCGCCGTCGACGACGTCCTGGATGCCGATCGCCATGCCGGCGCGCGGCGCCGACGCCACCAGGCCGAGCGCGAGGAGCGCGGTCGTCCAACCTCGGAGCGTGCTGCGTAGCTTCATACGTCGTCCCCCCTTGCGACGGATCCTGGCGGGGCCATCCCGCCGTATTCGAAAATGCGTTCGGGGCGGCTATCACGCGATCGGGTTGGTATCAAGAAAAATCGTGCGGAAAATCGAGCCGGGTGCCACGCGCGACGCGGAGCAGCGCGTCACGGCGCGTCGGCGTCGGACGGTGCGGCGGGCTCCGCCGTGGGCGGCGGGTCGGCCTCGAACGCCTTCTGCTCCTCGAGCCACGCCCGCCGGGCCGCTTCGTGCGCCTCGCGACGCTGATGCGCTTCCGCCATCTGCCGGGGAATCTCCTCGAGCCGCGCCAGATGTAACTTGATCGCCAGCTTGAGTAGCCCCTCGTTCCGGACGCCGAGCTTCTGCCAGTAGTTCTGGAGGAGATACGCTGCGAACTGAATGTAGTCCGTCGACATCTGCTGGCGGTGCGCGAAGTAGGCGTCGACCTCTTCCTTGGTGGCGGTGTTCGAGAGCACCTTTCCGTACTCGACGTTCCAGCGCTCCCGCTCCTCCTCCCGCGCCCGCAGCACCTCGGGGTCGGTCGTCGGCGCAGCGGTGCGCCAGAACGTGTTGTTCGGCATCGCGGCGCGCACCTCGTCCAGGTCGACCGCCGCCCAGGGGTTGCGGCCGTGGTGGCGCGGGGTCAGCGGATCGTCGGCGTCGGCATCGTCGGCGGGCGCGTCCGCGGGCGGCGCCAGCGACGCGGACGGCGCCTCGGGTGACGACGCGCCACCCGAGACCGCCCCCCCCGAGGACGCCGTCGTCCCCGGGTACCACCGGCGACCGAGCCAGACGCCCACGACCACCAGCACCAGCGCTCCGACGAGGCCCACCCGACGCATCGGGGCGCCTCTAGCCCATTCCCGCGGGCCCCATCAAGGCATTTCGCGGGAGTCGACGATGGTCAGCGGAGGCGGATCTTCCCCCCGCCGCCCGCGGGCGGCGCGCCGCCACTCAGGATCGAGCTGGCCGCGCCCGGCTCGGGAATCACGAGCTGGGAGGCCGCCTGCCGGCGGAGCTCCTGGATCTCGCGCACCGTCTCCTCGAGAGCGACCTGCCCGGCCGCCCCGAACTTCGCGACCGCCTCGGCGAGGCTGGTCGCAGGAATGTCGAAGTGGAGCGGCAGCATCCCGCCCGCGGTCACGATCTGCGTCTGCCCGGAGAACAGCACCGGCCGGCCCGGGTCGACGCTCCCGTCGCTCTTCACCGGGATCAGCTGACGGATCGTGCCGATCCTCCGGTCGGTGAAGACCTCCTCGCGGTACAGCTCCGCCGGGTCCATCGCGAAGTCGATCTCGTGTGGTTCGGGCATGCGCGCTCCTCCAGCAGCGTTCGAGTGCCGCACACGATAGCAGATCGCGACGCCGGACACGTCCCCCCCCCCGACGTGCGCCCCTCCCCTCCCCGCATCCGCCGGGCGCCGACTCTTGACGACGGACGGCGATTCGAGGCGAGTCGTCCGCCATGGGACCGCTCACTGGAATCCGGATCGTCGAGCTCGCGGGCATCGGCCCGGGGCCGTTCGCGGGCATGCTGCTGGCCGAGATGGGCGCCGACGTCGTGCGGGTCGACCGCACGGCCGACGCCAAGCTCGGCATCGCCCAGCCGACGCAGTACAACTTCTACACCCGCAGCCGGCGCTCGGTCGCCGTCGACTTGAAGCAGGCGGCGGGCGTCGAGACCGTGCTCCGGCTGATCGACCGCGCCGACGCGCTGATCGAGGGGTTCCGGCCGGGCGTGACCGAACGACTCGGCCTCGGCCCCGACGTCTGCCTGGCCCGCAACCCGAAGCTGGTCTACGGCCGCATGACCGGCTGGGGGCAGACGGGACCGCTCTCGCACGCCGCCGGCCACGACTGGAACTACATCGCGATCACCGGCGCGCTGCACTCGATCGGGCGCCGCGGCGAGCGGCCGGTGCCGCCGCTCAACCTGGTCGGCGACTTCGGCGGCGGCTCGCTCTACCTGGCGCTCGGCATCGTGGCCGCGCTGCTCGAGGCGCGCGGCTCCGGCAAGGGACAGGTCGTCGATGCCGCGATCACTGACGGCGCGGCGTCGCTGATGACGCTCTTCTACGGGCTCCGCGCCGCCGGCACCTGGACCGACGTGCGCGGCGAGAACCTGATCGACACCGGGGCGCACTTCGGCGAGGTCTACGAGACCAAGGACGGCAAGTACGTCACCGTCCTCGCCATCGAAGCCAAGTTCTACGCCGAGCTGTGCGAGCGCATCGGCATCGACGCGCAGGCGTTGCCGAAGCAGAACGACCGCCGCCACTGGCCCGAGCTGAAGCAGAAGTTCGCCGAGGTCTTCCGCACCAGGACCCGCGACGAGTGGTGCGCGCTCCTCGAAGGCACCGACGCCTGCTTCGCCCCCGTCCTCTCCATGGAAGAGGCTCCGCACCACCCCCACAACGCCGCGCGCAACACCTTCGTCGACGTCGGCGGCGTGATGCAGCCCGCCCCCGCTCCCCGCTTCAGCCGCACCCCCGGCGCCATCCAGGGCCCCCCCGAAGCCCCCGGCGCCAACACCGACGCCGTCCTCGGCGAATGGGGCTTCGCCGGCGACGAGATCACCCGCCTGAAACAGACCGGCGCCATCATCTAGACGCCGGCCACCCCATCGTAGCCCGCCCCGTTTGCATGCCGCACCAGCTTCGCCGGCCGCGGCACGCCTCCCGCACGAACCACCAGCGCCGCACCCTCGCCCTGTCGGGACGCGCTCGTTACCCGTGCGCGAGCTGCTCGCGCACGGGTAACGAGGGTGTCCCGACGCTGGTGACCCACAGTTGGTGGATCGCGCGCGTGGCGCCGACGTGCAGGCGCCGCCGGCTGGCCGGCGTGTCGGGGAAGTGCTGCGCGCTGGCCTCGATCAGCACGACGTAGTCGAACTCGAGCCCCTTCGCCTGCTCGACCTCGGTCACCTCGACGCCGGGCGCGAACGTGAACGCCCCCTCCTCGACGCGGCGGAGCCGCGCCACCTCGCAGGCCTCGAGCCCGCGGTGGTAGAGCGCCGACAGCTCGGCGCTCGGCGTGAGCAGCGCCACCGACGCGAGCGGCTCCTGGCGCGCGAGGTCGGCGAGCGCGTCGGCGAGGAAGGCGACGCACGCCCCGTGGTCCGTGAAGCGGAACAGCTCGACCGCCGGCCCGGACCGCGTCGTACGGGGCGGCGCCGCATCCTCGCGCAGCGCGCCCAGCAGCCCCGCCGCGAAGCCCGCAATCTCGGCCGTGCAGCGGTAGCTCGTCTCCAGCGTCTGGACGGCGCGTCCCTCGAGCCCGAGCCGCGAGAGGAACTCCGCCCACGACGTGAACCCGCCCTCGCTCGCGACGTGCTGCTGTGTGTCGCCGGCGAGCGTCACGCTGCGGCGCTCGTCGAGACAGCCGAGCAGCACCTGCACCTCGATCGGCGAGAAGTCCTGCACCTCGTCGATCGCGACGTGGCGGTAGCGGAGCGCGCGCCCGTCGCGCGCCGGGAGCTGCCCCGCGCGGAGCTGCCAGAGGCGGAGGAGAAGCGCGTCGTCCTCCTGGTCGAGCGAGGGGGCGACGGCGGGATCGCCGGCGAGCCAGGCAGCGACCTCCTCGCGCCGGCGCTGGTGCCAGTCGAGCGCGCGGCCGAGCGCCTCGGGGCCGAGGCCGTCGGGCGCCGCGCCGCCGACCGCCGGCTCGAGCAGCGCGCGGTGGCCGAGGGCGCTCGCCCAGTCGTCGAGCACCTGCGCCGGCGTCGCGGCGCCGGGATGCTCCACCACGTATGCGGCGAGGACGTCCAGCAGGCCGGGGTGCAGCTTCAGGCGGGAGACGACCGCGGGCGTCTGGTCCGCGCGCTCGCGCGGCAGTCGCGGGAAGAGCCGTCGCGTGTGCTCGCCGGCCCATTCGTGGAAGGTCCGCACCTGCACGCCGTGCACGCCCAGCGCGGGGAGCACGTGGCTCACGTAGTCGCGGAGCGCGCGCGAGAAGACCAGCACCAACGTGGCGGCCGAGTCGATGCGCGGCTCGTCGTAGGCGAGGTACGCGATCCGGTGGAGCGCGACGGTGGTCTTCCCCGAGCCGGCCGTGCCGCGGATCACGAGGAAGCCGCTGCTCGGGCGCGTGATCAGCTCGAACTGCTCGGGGTCGAGCAGGCTCGCGATGTCGGGGAGGTGCTTGTCGGCCCGCCGACGGACGCCGCGCAGGTCGGTGCCGAAGCGACGCGCGGTGCCGGCGTCGGCCTCGTGCGCGCGGAGCGCGGTGCGCTCGCCGCCGCCCAGCCGGACCGCGGCGCGGTCGACGGACCGCCAGCCCCCGGGCGCCGCCGCGTCGGCTTCGAAGATCCCCTCCGGCGCCTCGACGCGCCGGAGCGTGCGATCGCGGATCGTGACCGTCCGGCGCGCGGTGACCACCCCGGCCCGCTCGCGGCCCGCGATGTCCTCCTCGTACTCCTCGCCCTGACGGTAGCGGTAGAAGATCCGCGTCACCGGCGCGTTGCGCCAGTCGACGATCGGGAATTCGGGCAGGAGGCGCGTGGTCTTGCCGAGCAGGATCTCGAGGTCGGCGCCGTTCTCGCGCAGCCGCAGGTGCCCGAAGTACGGCGAGCCCTGGTCGACGTCGATCGGGCGCTCCGCGGTGCGGAGCTGGCGGAGGATCGCCTCCTGCCGGTCCCACTGCTGGACGAGCGCGCCGCGGTCCACGGTTTTGGTCGTGCCGTCGTTCAGGGTCTCGCGGAGGTGCTCCAACTCGGCGACGACCGACGCCTCCGAGGGAGCCGTCGGCGCCCTGGTCTCGGCGAGCCGCTGCGTGACGGCCGCGAGGACGCGCAGCTCTTCTGCGACGATCTCTGGGATCACACCGTGCCCGGAAGCCAAGTGGGCAACGGTAGCGAGTTCGAGGAGGTGGGGAAAGGAGCCCGGCGCTCAGGAGAGCCCGGCCCGGTACCACCGCCCGACGAACGCGGCGATCCCGTCGCGCTGGGCGAAGGTGTCCCGGTCGGGATCCCAGATCCCGAGGCAGAGGCCCATCAGGACCTCGCGCTCGGCGTCGCCGGTCTCGTCGGGCCCGAGCTGCCGCAGGTCGAAGTCGACGGTGGCGCGGACCGCGGGCCGCGCCATGCGCCGGCCGACGACCGGCGATTTGTCGCCGAGCGTGAAGAGGTCCACCATCGCGTCCGCGACCGACTTGTCGGCGTACGCCGCCATGGCCGGCGGCGCGTCGGCCGGGCCCTTCCGGTAGCCGGCGGCCACGGCCGTCAGGGTGGTGATGACCTCGGGCTCGGGGTCGTCGTACCCGTTGCGGGCGAGCGCCGCGGCGACCTCGGCGCGGAGCGTGGGGTCGAGCTTGACGGGCGGGCGCGGGGGCGGCGCCGCAACGGGCGCCTCCGGCTCGGCGATGATGGGACGCGCCGGCGGCTCGATCGGCCCCGGCCTGGCCGCGGGTTTGAGCGGCGGAGCGGCGGCCTTCGGCCGCTTGGCGACAGCCGCCTTCGGGGGGGGCTTCTTCGCCTTCGGCGCCGCCTTCGCGGGGGCCTTCGGGCGCGCCTTTGCCTTCGGCTTCGGCTTGGCCTTCCCGGCCGGTTTGGCCTTGGCCGCGCTCTTCTTCCCGCCGGGCTTCTTCCCCACTGTCTTCCGCACCTTCACCATGATGTCCCCCCATCACCACGACGGACGGATTTGGGCTTGTTCTTTGAACCAGCCCGTGCGCGTCGTCAACGTCCAGGGGCTTTCCGAGACAAGACCGGCGCCGGCGAAACCGGTGACCCGACGCGCCGCCGCTCAGGGCGTCCCGGGGTCGCAGGCCCGCAGGCGGGCGCGAAGCTCCGCGACCACGACCGAGAACTGCGGCTCGCGATGGAACTGCCCGTGGCCGCCGGGCACCGGCACGACGTCGACGCCCCCGGTCGCGAACCGGGCCCAGAGGTGCCGCCGGTCGGCGGCGGGGGCCACGTGGGACTCCGCGCACCGGAAGTAGACGATCTGCCCGGCGACGGGTCGCTCCAGCCGGTAGCGGGCGAGCGCCGCGCCATGCGCCGCCGCGACCCGGATCCCCATCGCGACCAGGCGGTCGCCGGCGCCGGCGGGCTGGCTCCAGTCGCGTCGCACCGAACGGTCGACGCCGGCCGGCGTTACGCAGTCGGGAGGCGTCGTGTCGACCATGGCGAGCAGCGCCACCCCCTCCCCGGCCCGCTCGAGCTGCGCCGCGATCTCGAACGCCAGCACGCCCCCGAAGCTGGTACCGAGGAGGCGGTAGGGCCCGCGCGGCTGGATGCGACGGATCTCCGACCGGTAGTGCGCCGCCATCTCCGGGATGGTCCGGCAGCCGGCGCGCTCCCAGTCCATCGCCGGCGGCTGGAGGCCGTAGAACGGCTGCTGCTCGTCGAGCGCGTGGCCCACCAGCATGAGCCGGAGTGCGTGGCCGAAGGCGCCGCAGATGCCGAACAGCGGCGGCCGGACGCCGGCCGCGTGCACGACGAGGCGCCCGTGCGCGGGCGGCTGCCATCCGTCGTCGAGGAGACGCGCCGCCATCCGCGCCACGGTCGTCGCCTCGTGGAAGGCGTCGAGCGGCAGGCTGCGTCCGAACACGTCCTCCACCTCGGCGAGGATCTGCACCGCGGCCAGCGAGTCGCCGCCCAGCGCGAGGAAGAAGTCGTCGTCGACGCCGAGCCCCGCGACGCCGAGCGCGCGCTCCCAGATCTCGACCAGCGTCTCCTCGACCGGATTGCGGGCCGCGACGTACGGCTCTCCGACGGCGTCGGCGCGCTCGGCGAGCGTCCGGCGGTCGATCTTCCCGTCCCGCAGCAGCGGCAGCGCGTCGACGACCACGACCGCCGCCGGCACCATGTGGACGGGCAGCAGCCGCCGGAGGCGCTCCCGCAGCTCCGCGCGGTCCTCCCGGGCGCCCGCGCCCGGCGCGACGAACCCGACCAGTCGCACGTCGCTCGGACCCCGGCGACGGGGCACGACCGCCGCGTCGCGGATCCACGGCACGCTCCGCAGCACGTGCTCGACCTCGGCCGTCTCCACCCGATAACCGTCGATCTTGAGCTGCGCGTCCGAGCGGCCGACGTGGACCAGCTGCCCGTCGGGCGCCATGCGCGCGAGGTCGCCGGTCCGGACGATCGCGCGGCCGGAGGCCGGCTCGACCGAGCGCACGCGCGCGGTCTCCTCCGGCTGCCGCCAGTAGCCCGAGAACAGGTACGGGCTCGCGACCAGCACGTGCCCGACCTCGCCCGGCGCGACCGGCCCGCCGGTGTCGTCG
>Ga0335069_10006662_pt1 | contig 16755 bp, 12 predicted proteins | sample Lox_Sample_11_FD_206714 | JGI IMG/M metagenome (GOLD analysis project Ga0335069, IMG submission 206714) | Soil microbial communities from Loxahatchee National Wildlife Refuge, Florida, United States - Lox_Sample_1.1 | ecosystem: Environmental > Terrestrial > Soil > Wetlands | place: USA...
TTTTATTTTATAAGTTTTTATAATTAATTCGGCAATTTTAATTTTTATATTCACCTGTTTATCAAAAACATGTCTTTATTGGCAAAGTATTTAATTTTTATATTTTAATTTATATTTATAAAGTCTAACCTGCCCACTGATATATTTTATATTGAAGGGCCGCGGTATTTTGACTGTGCAAAGGTAGCATAATCATTAGTCTTTTAATTGAAGGCTTGTATGAAAGGTTGGATGAAATATAGTTTGTATCTTAAAAATTTATGGTTGAAATTTATTTTTAAATTAAAAAGTTTAAATTTTTTAAAAAGACGAGAAGACCCTATAAAGCTTTATTAATTAATTAATTAATTTTATAAAGTATAATATAAAATAATTTTATTAAAAATTATAAGTTAAATTTTATTAATTAAATTAATTTTATTGGGGTGATAGTAAAATTTATTTAACTTTTATTTTATATTTTCATTTATTTATGATTTTGATCCATTAATATGATAATGATTAAAAGTTTAAGTTACTTTAGGGATAACAGCGTAATTTTTTTAGAGAGTTCTTATCAATAAAAAGGATTGCGACCTCGATGTTGGATTAAGAGTTATTATTAGGTGTAGAAGCTTAAAGTTTAAGTCTGTTCGACTTTTAAATTCTTACATGATCTGAGTTCAAACCGGTGTAAGCCAGGTTGGTTTCTATCTTTTAAATTTACAAAAATTCTTTAGTACGAAAGGACCAAGTATTTATAATAATTTTATTTTTATTATGAATTTTAATTAAAGATAAGTAAAATAAATATATAAGATTATTTAAAAATTATACTATTTTGGCAGATTAATGTAATAAATTTAGAATTTATATATGTAAATATTATTTTACAAATAGTATAAAAATGTATTTTTTTGATTTAATTTTTCCTATTATTGGAAGTTTATTATTAATAGTATGTGTTATAGTTGGAGTTGCTTTTTTGACTTTATTGGAACGTAAAGTATTAGGTTATATTCAAGTACGAAAAGGGCCTAATAAAGTAGGTTTTATAGGATTTATTCAGCCATTTAGTGATGCAATTAAATTATTTACAAAAGAACAAACATATCCTTTAGTTTCTAATTATATTTCTTATTATTTTTCTCCAATTTTTACATTATTTTTATCTTTAATTATTTGAATGTGTATTCCCTATTTAATTAAATTATATAATTTTAATTTAGGAGTATTATTTTTTTTAAGTTGTACCAGAATGGGGGTTTACACTGTTATAATTGCTGGATGGTCTTCTAACTCTAATTATGCTTTATTAGGAGGTTTACGAGCAGTTGCTCAGACTATTTCATATGAAGTAAGATTAGCATTAATTTTACTATCTTTTATTTTTTTAATTGGGGGATATAATTTTTTTATATTTTTATATTTTCAAGAATTTATTTGGTTTATTTTTATTTGTTTTCCTATAGGGTTAGTTTGATTTGCCTCTTCTCTTGCAGAAACAAATCGAACTCCTTTTGATTTTGCAGAGGGGGAGTCAGAATTAGTTTCAGGATTTAATATTGAATATAGAAGAGGGGGCTTTGCTTTAATTTTTTTAGGGGAGTATGCTAGAATTTTATTTATGAGTTTATTATTTTGTGTTATTTTTTTAGGTTCTAATATTTATTCTTTATTTTTTTTTTTTAAGTTAACTTTTATTTCTTTTTTATTTATTTGAATACGGGGGACTTTACCTCGTTTTCGGTATGATAAATTAATATATTTAGCATGAAAAAGTTTTCTTCCTTTTTCATTAAATTATTTAATATTTTTTATTGGATTAAAAATTTATTTTATGGGTTAGCTAGTAATAAGATTATTTTAATTTTATAAAAATAATTAAAATTAGTATAAAAGTTAATAGAAAATTTAAATTTCTATATTATGTTTTCAAAACATAAACTTATTTCAAGTTCATTAACTTTTGTTTTATTTAATATTTATATAATATATATATATCATTTTATTTATAGTAAATATTTATCTCAGTATATAGTTATTAAAGGGTTTAATAAATAATATGAAAAATATAAAATAGTTAAAATTTGTCCTGTTAAAATATAAGGATCTTCTACAGGTCGAGCTCCAATTCATGTTAATAAAATTACAATAATTAATATTAATCAAAATATTATTTGATTAATAGGGTAGAATTGAATTCCTCGAAATTTTATAGTATTAGTAAAAGGTAAAATAAATAAAATAGCAATAGATATAACTAAGGCAATTACCCCTCCTAGTTTATTTGGGATTGAGCGTAAAATTGCGTAAGCAAATAAGAAGTATCATTCAGGCTGAATATGGGGGGGAGTAACTAAAGGATTAGCTGGAATAAAATTATCGGGGTCTCCTAATCCGTAAGGGTCTATTAATGTTAAAGTTAATAAAATAAATAGTATTATTATAAATCCAAAAATATCTTTAAAAGAAAAATAAGGATGGAAAGGAATTTTATCAGTATTTCTGTTAATACCTAAGGGGTTATTAGAGCCTGTTTGATGTAAAAATAAAAGGTGGATTATTGTTATAGCGGCTACAATAAATGGGAGTAAAAAATGAAAAGTAAAAAATCGAGTTAAAGTAGCATTATCTACAGCAAAGCCTCCTCATAATCATTGAACAAGATCATTTCCTAAGTAAGGAATTGCCGATAATAAATTTGTAATGACTGTTGCCCCTCAAAAAGATATTTGACCTCAGGGTAAAACATATCCTATAAAAGCGGTTCCTATTACTAAAAATAAAATTACTACTCCTACAAATCAGGTAGGTATATATAAAAAGGAACTATAATAAATTCCTCGTCCAATATGTAAATAAATACAGATAAAAAAAAAAGAAGCACCATTTGCATGTAAAGTTCGTAAAAGTCATCCATAGTTTACATCTCGACAAATATGATTGACTGAATTAAAAGCTATTTCAATATCAGCGGTATAATGTATTGCTAAAAATAAGCCAGTTATAATTTGTACAATTAAACATAATCCTAATAAAGACCCAAAATTTCATCAAGCAGAAATATTAACAGGAGCTGGTAAATCTACTAGAGCATTATTTATAATTTTTAATAATGGGTGATTTGATCGTAATGGTTTATTCATAAATAAATAATTTTAAATTTTTGGTCGTAGTGGACCATAAAAAATATTTGTAATTTTTACTACTACAATTAAGGTTAAAAATAAATAATTAATAAGTAATAAAGTAATTAAATTAGTGGGAAAATTATATAATTTGTTTAAATTAATTATATTTTCATTAATATATGATACTATAAAATTAGTTTGATTTATTTCATTATTATAAATTATTGAAATATTAATAAAATTATAATCTAAAATTAAAAATATTATCATTATTATTGTTATAAAGATTATTGATAAAAAAATAATTTTAAAAGAGAAATTAAATACTTCATTTGATGCTAAAGAACATACATAAATAAAAAGTACCAGTATTCCTCCTAAAAAAATTAAAAATAAAATGTAAGAAAATCAAAAAGTTTTACTATAATTTCCTGAAATTAAACAAATAATAAAGGTTTGAAATAAAAGTATAAATCCTATAGCTAAAGGATGTTTTATTTGAATAAAAATTAAATTAATTAATATTCTTAATATAGAAATAATAAATTTAATAATATCAGGAAATAGTTTATAAAATAAAATATTAATTTTGGAGATTAATGAAAAAGTTTTACTTTTTTCCTGAAGTTTTAAAAAAATGTTTTTATTTTTGATTTACAAGACCAATGTTTTGAATTAAACTATTAAAACTAATGATAATATTATTTAATTGAATTTTACCTTTATTTTTATGTTTTAGAGGTATTTTAGTTTTTGTTTCTAGCCGTAAGCATTTATTATCTACTTTATTAAGTTTAGAGTTTATTGTTTTAGGCCTTTTTTTATTTTTATTTATATATTTAAATATTTTTAATTATGAAAGATTTTTTAGAATAATATTTTTGACATTTAGAGTTTGTGAGGGTGCTTTAGGGTTAGGAATTTTAGTTTCTATAATTCGGACTCATGGTAATGATTATTTTAATAGTTTTAGAATTTTACAATGTTAAAATTTTTATTTATAATTATTTTTATAATTCCTATTTGTTTTAAACAAAAGTTATTTTGATTGGTTCAAAATTTATTATTTTTTATTATTTTTTATTTTTTATTTTTAAATATTTATAATAATATATGGTTTTCTATTAGTTATTTTTTAGGAATAGATATTTTATCTTATGCTTTAATTTTATTAAGTTTTTGAATTTGTGTTCTTATGATTATAGCAAGAGAAAAAGTATATCAGTTAAATAATTATAGAATTTTTTTTTTGGTTTTTATTTTATTTCTTTTAATTATATTATTTTTAACATTTAGTGCAAATGATTTATTTATATTTTATTTATTTTTTGAAAGAAGTTTAATTCCCACATTGTTTTTAATTTTAGGGTGAGGGTATCAGCCTGAACGTTTACAGGCTGGAATATATTTATTATTTTATACTTTATTAGCTTCATTACCTTTATTAATTGGTATTTTTTATCTTAAAAATAAGATTAATACAATAAATTTATTTATTTTAATAGAATATAATAGTATTTTTAATTTATTTTATTTTAGAATAATTATAGCTTTTTTAGTAAAAATACCCATATTTTTAGTACATCTTTGATTACCAAAAGCTCATGTTGAAGCCCCAGTAGCGGGATCAATAATTTTAGCTGGTGTTTTATTAAAGCTAGGGGGCTATGGACTATTACGGGTTTTTCCTTTTTTAGTAAAAATTGGTTTAAAATTTAATGTTAATTGGATTTCTATTAGTTTAGTAGGAGGAGTTTTAGTTAGATTATTATGTTTACGGCAGACTGATTTAAAGGCTTTAATTGCTTATTCTTCTGTTGCACATATGGGAATTGTTTTAAGAGGATTAATAACTATAAGATTTTGGGGTTTAAGAGGATCTTTTACTTTAATAATTGCTCATGGCTTGTGTTCTTCTGGTTTATTTTGTTTAGCTAATATTATATATGAACGAATAGGAAGTCGAAGACTTTTAGTCAATAAAGGTTTAATAAATTTTATGCCTGGGTTGACTATTTGATGATTTTTACTTTGTTCTGGAAATATAGCTGCACCTCCTACTTTAAATTTATTAAGAGAAATTAGATTATTAAATAGAATTGTTGCATGATCTTGAGTAACCATAATATCTTTAATTTTTTTATCTTTTTTTAGAGCAGCTTATACTTTATATTTATATTCTTATAGACAACATGGAAAATTATTTTCAGGGTTATATTCGTTTTCTTTTGGGTTTAATCGAGAATATCTTGTTTTATTTTTACACTGATTTCCTTTAAATTTTATAATCTTAAAAAGAGAAAGACTGGTTTTATGATTATAGTTATTAATTTTTATTTACTATTAATTACTATAATTTAATTATTATTATTATTAAAATAATAGTTTAATTATTATTATTATATTATTATTGTTAATAATATTATTTAATATTTTATTTAAATAGTTTAATTAAAACTTTGATTTGTGGTGTCAAAAATACAGTAATTTATTGTTTTAAATCGTGCATATTATTTCAATTTGTTTTATTAGATTTATTTTTTTATTTATAGTTAGAATAAGATTATTTTTTTTTAGTTTAAAATTTTTATTTAATGAATTAGTTTATTTTATTGAGTGAGAGATTATTAGATTAAATTCTAGTATAATTATTATAACTTTTTTATTTGATTGAATAAGACTTATATTTATGTCTTTTGTTTTATTAATTTCTTCTTTAGTAATTTTTTATAGAAGGGAATATATAATAGGGGATTTATTTATTAATCGTTTTATTTTTTTAGTATTATTATTTGTTTTTTCGATGATAATAATAATTATTAGACCTAATTTAATTAGTATTTTATTAGGTTGAGATGGGCTAGGTTTAGTTTCTTATGTGTTAGTTATTTATTATCAAAATGTTAAGTCTTACAATGCTGGTATAATTACAGCCCTTTCTAATCGAATTGGGGATGTTGCTTTATTAATAGCTATTGCCTGAATATTAAATTATGGAAGATGAAATTTTATTTTTTATTTAGAAGCTATAAAAATAGACAAAGAAATATTAATTATTGGTAGTTTAGTAATGTTAGCTGCAATAACAAAAAGAGCTCAAATTCCTTTTTCTGCTTGGCTTCCTGCAGCAATAGCTGCTCCTACTCCAGTATCAGCTTTAGTACATTCTTCTACATTAGTAACAGCAGGGGTTTATTTATTAATTCGATTTAATTGTTTATTAGTAGATAGTTTTATAGGGAAGTATTTATTGTTGATTGGAGGGTTGACAATATTCATGGCAGGATTAGGGGCTAATTTTGAATTTGATTTAAAAAAAATTATTGCTTTATCTACTTTAAGTCAATTAGGTCTTATAATGAGAATTTTAGCTATAGGATTTTTAAAGTTAGCTTTTTTTCATCTTTTAACTCACGCTTTGTTTAAAGCCTTGTTATTTATATGTGCCGGGGCTATTATTCATAATATAAAAAATTCTCAAGATATTCGTTTTATAGGAAATTTGATAAGTCAAATACCTTTTACTTCTTCTTGTTTAAATGTAGCGAATTTAGCTTTATGTGGACTTCCTTTTTTAGCTGGATTTTATTCAAAAGACTTAATTTTAGAGATTGTCGAAATATCCTATTTAAATATAATTAGTTTTTTTCTTTATTTTTTTTCCACAGGGTTAACAGTTTGTTATTCTTTTCGGCTAGTTTATTACTCTTTAACGGGGGACTTAAATAGTAATGCACTGCATCCTTTAAATGATAATGGGTGAATAATATCTAAAAGTATAAGTGTTTTATTGTTTATAGCTATTATTGGAGGAAGTTTACTTAGTTGATTAATTTTTCCATATCCAGACATAATTTGTATTCCTTTAATATTAAAATTATTAGTTTTAAATATTTGTGTATTAGGGGGAATAGTTGGCTATATTATTTCTAATGTAGGAATATATTTTAAAAATAAGGCTTTAAATAATTATTTTTTTGCAGTATTTAGAGGAAGTATGTGATTTATGCCTTTAGTTTCTTCTTTAGGCTTAATTTTTTATCCTTTAAACACTGGGGTATTAGTTTTTAAAAGATTTGATCATGGATGAAGAGAATTTTTTGGGGGGCAGCAACTATATAAGACTTTAGTTTATTTTTCTAAATTAAATCAAACAATACAAAATAATAATTTAAAAATTTACTTAATGGTTTTTATATTATGAATTATAATTTTAACAATTTTAATAATTTTTTAAACTTAAATAGCTTATAAATAAGAGCATAATATTGAAGATATTAAAGAGGTTGTATAACCTTTAAGTAATTATTAAAAGTATTAATATTTATAAAAGATAATAATAACTTTATTATTACAGTGAAAATGTAAAGTTTTATAATTAAACTATATAAATAAAAATATAAATGGAATTAAACCATTTAAGAAAAAAGTTAGCAGCTTTTTCTTGAACCTCATATTTTAATTGGAATTATCATTCATTTTTATCATTAACAGTGATAAACCGCTTTTTGGTTTCAATTAATTTTTATTATATATATATATATATATATATATTATTATTATTATTATTATTATATTGTAATTTTAATTAAAATAAGGGTATTAAATTACCTAAAATTAGGTCGAAACTAATTGCAATTTTATCGCTTCTTATTTTAAGATAAATTGAAAATTTTCAATATTTTTTGAATGCAAATCAAATGTTAATATTTAACTATTATCCTTTTTAGTACTTATTAATTTATATAAAAATTTATAATTAAAATTTATCTAAAATATTTTATTATTTTTATAGTTTAGTTATGTTATGTTGATCAATTTAGTGCCCCATAATTTCATTCATGGAATAGTCCTAATAATAAGATAAAAATAAAAAAGATAGTTGTTATAGATCATATAAAAATGTTAGAAGTTTTAATAATTATAATTATTGGTAAAATAAGAGCAATTTCTACATCAAAAATTAAAAAAATAATTGCAATTATAAAGAATCGAATAGAAAAAGGAAGTCGAGAAGAATTAGAGGGGTCAAATCCACATTCAAAGGGGGATCTTTTTTCTCGATCTGTTAAAGTTTTTTTAGATAAAATAGAAGCTAAGGTTATAATAATAATTGTAATAATAAAAATTATGTAAGAAGTTATTATTAATAAAAAAATTATTTATACTAAATTTAATTTAGTCCTTATGATTGGAAGTCATATATACTTATATACTATATAAATTTATCTACCTCATCAGTAAATAGAAATATATAAAAAGAGTCATACTACATCAACAAAATGTCAATATCAAGCAGCTGCTTCAAATCCAAAATGATGTATTTTAGAAAAATGGAAATTTATATGTCGAATAAGACAAACTAATAAGAAAGAAGTTCCAATTAAAACATGTAAACCATGGAATCCGGTGGCTATAAAGAAAGTTGATCCATATACAGCATCTGCAATTGTAAAAGAGGCTTCTATATATTCATAGGCTTGTAATATTGTAAAGTAAATTCCTAGTAAAATTGTAAAAAATAACCCTTGTGTAGTTTGAGAGTGGTTTCCTTCTATTAAACCGTGATGGGCTCATGTTACAGTAACTCCTGAGGCTAGTAAAATAGCAGTATTTAATAAAGGAACTTGAAAAGGGTTAAAAGCTATAACTCCAATTGGTGGTCAAATTGTTCCTAATTCGATAGTAGGAGAAAGGCTTCTATGAAAAAATGCTCAAAAAAAAGAAATAAAAAAAAATACTTCAGAAATAATAAAAAGAATTATTCCTCAACGTAATCCAATGGTAACTGTAAATGTATGAAGTCCTTGAAAAGTTCCTTCTCGAGAAATATCTCGCCATCATTGATATATAGTTAAAATAATAATTAAGTTACCTAAAATCAATAAATTATTTTCATATTGATGAAATCATTTTACTAGCCCGGAAACTGTTGTTATAGTTCCAATAGCTCCTGTTAAAGGTCAGGGACTATAATCTACTAAATGAAAGGGATGATTTGAATGTGTTGACATAATATATTATTATTTTAATATTTTTGGATAAATTAATTTACTTCTCTAGAATAAAGTGTGCTTAAAACGGCAAAAACATATGATTGAATAATAGCTACAGCTGATTCTAGTATTAAAAGAGCAATTTGTCCTAAAATTAAAAAAGAAATTATTAAATATGATAAAGAAGGCCCAGTGTTACCTAATAAAGTTAACAGTAAATGGCCTGCAATTATATTAGCTGCTAATCGCACAGCTAAAGTTCCTGGTCGAATAATATTTCTAATTGTTTCAATGCAGACTATAAAAGGTATTAAAATTGAAGGGGTTCCCTGTGGAACTAAATGGGTAAATATATGTTGAGTATTATTAATTCACCCATATAATATAAATCTAATTCATAAAGGTAAAGCTAATGTTAAAGTTAAAGTTAAATGACTAGTACTAGTAAAAATATAAGGAAATAGTCCTAAGAAGTTATTAAATATAATTATAGAAAATAAACAAATAAAAATAAAAGTTCTTCCTTTATGTCCATTTAATCCTAAAAGAGTTTTAAATTCTTTGTGTAAAGTTAATAAAATATTATTTCAAATTAAATAATAACGAGAGGGAATAAGTCAAAAAGTAATTGGGATATATAATAATCCAATAAAAGTACTTATTCAATTAATAGATAAATTAAAAATAGTTGTTGAGGGATCAAAAATAGAAAATAAGTTAGTTATCATTTTCAGGTTAAAAATAAATTTTTAAAATTATTAGTTTTATTGATTTTATTATTATTTATAGGAATATTATTAAAATAATTTAAAATATTAAATAAAATAAAAATAATACAAAAAATAATAAATAAAATTAATCATCTAATTGGTGCTATTTGTGGAATTAAAAAATATTATAAAATTTTAATAATTTTAGTTTGACAAACTAATGTTATTACTTTAACTAATTTTTTCATTAAGAGTAGTTACTATTTTACTATAATGTGGTTTAAGAGACCATTGCTTGTTTTCAGCCACTTAATGATAAAGAATTATTTATGTTAGAGATTCATTTAATAAAATAATTAGTAGGAATACTTTCAATTACAATAGGCATAAAACTATGATTTGCTCCACAAATTTCGGAACATTGACCAAAAAAAAGACCAGGTCGATTAATTAAAAAATTAGTTTGATTTAATCGACCTGGTGTTGCATCAATTTTTACTCCTAAGGCAGGAACAGTTCAAGAGTGAAGTACATCTGCGGCAGAGACTAAAATACGAATTTGATTATTTATAGGTAAAATAGTTCGATTATCAACATCTAATAATCGAAAGTTATTAATTTGTAGTTCATTTCTTGGAATTATATATGAGTCAAATTCAATATTTAAAAAATCAGAATATTCATAGCTTCAATATCATTGGTGACCAATAGTTTTTAAAGTAATAGCTGGGTCATTTACTTCATCTAATAAATAAAGAAGACGGAGAGAGGGTATTGCAATAAATATTAAAACAATAGCTGGCAGAATTGTTCAAATAACTTCAATAGTTTGTCCATGTAATAAAAATCGGTTAGTAAAAGTATTAAAACATAATATAATTATTAAGTAGCCTACTAAAATAGTAATTATAGTTAAAATTAATAAAGTATGATCATGAAAAAAGTTTAATTGTTCTATTAAAGGAGAGGCTCTATCTTGTAATCCAAAGTTTGATCATGTTGCCATAAAATATTTTCTAATAAAAAATAAATTTTTATATATGAAGCTTAAATTCATTGCACTAATCTGCCATATTAGAAAATATTAATTAGTAGTTAATAAAGGAAGTTCTCTGTAACTATGTTCTGCAGGAGGGAGATTTTGATATCATTCAACAGAGGAATTAAGTTGAAGAGGATATAAGGGAGTTCGATGAGAAATTATTCTTTCTCATATAATAAATAGAAAAAAAAGAATTCCTAATAAGGAAATTGTAGAGCCAACTGAAGAAACAATATTTCAAGAAGTGTAGGCATCTGGATAATCTGAATAACGTCGAGGCATACCAGCTAATCCTAAAAAATGTTGGGGAAAAAATGTTAAATTTACACCTAAAAATATAATAGTAAATTGAGCTTTTAATCAAATTTCATTTATTGTTAAGCCAGTTAATAAAGGGTATCAGTGAACAAATCCTCCTATAATAGCAAAAACAGCTCCTATTGATAGGACATAGTGAAAATGGGCTACTACATAGTAAGTGTCATGTAATACAATATCAATTGAAGAATTAGCTAGAACTACTCCTGTAAGACCCCCTACAGTAAATAAGAATACGAAACCTAAAGCTCATAATAATGCAGGGGAATAGGTTAATTGGGTTCCATGAATTGTTGCTAATCATCTAAAAATTTTAATTCCTGTAGGAACAGCAATAATTATTGTTGCAGAAGTAAAATAAGCTCGTGTATCTACATTTATTCCTACAGTAAATATATGATGAGCTCAAACAACAAATCCTAAAAGACCGATTGCTAATATAGCATAAATTATCCCTAGAGCACCGAAAGTTTCTTTTTTTCCTCTTTCTTGACTAATAATATGTGAAATTATTCCAAATCCTGGTAAAATTAAAATATAAACTTCAGGATGACCAAAAAATCAAAATAAATGTTGGTATAAAATAGGATCTCCTCCTCCCGCCGGGTCAAAAAATGAAGTATTTAAATTTCGGTCAGTTAATAACATAGTAATTGCTCCGGCAAGGACTGGTAAAGATAGTAGTAGTAGAACAGCTGTAATTACGACAGATCATACAAATAAAGGTATTCGATCAAGAGTAATACCACTTGATCGTATATTAATTACAGTTGTAATAAAATTCACAGCTCCTAAGATAGATGAAATTCCAGCTAAATGAAGGGAAAAAATAGCAAGATCTACAGAAGCTCCAGTATGTGCAATTCCAGAGGATAAAGGGGGGTAAACTGTTCAACCAGTTCCTGCTCCATTTTCTACAATAGATCTTGAAAGAAGAAGAGTAAGAGAAGGAGGTAATATTCAAAAACTCATATTATTTATTCGGGGAAAGGCTATATCAGGGGCACCTAGTATAAGGGGTACTAGTCAATTTCCAAATCCACCAATTAAAATAGGCATAACTATAAAAAAAATTATAACAAAAGCATGAGCTGTAACAATAACATTATAAATTTGATCATCACCAATTAATGCTCCAGGATGGCCAAGTTCTGTACGAATTAAAATACTAAGAGATGTCCCAACTATTCCAGATCATGCTCCAAAAATAAAATAAAGAGTTCCAATATCTTTGTGATTTGTAGAAAAAAGTCATTTTTGCGTAGTATAAAAATTAAATGGCTGAATTCTATAGGCAATAGATTGTAAATCTATTTATGAGGGGTACCTCTTTAATTAATAGGCTTTATATTCATAAAATGATATTAGACTGCAATTCTAAAGGAGTAATTATATATTTACTAAGGCTTATAAGAATTTTTACTTATATTTATAACTTTGAAGGCTATTAGTTTTTTTAACTTAAATCCTTTAAAATTAAATTATTCAGTAAAAAAATCTAATAACTATTAAACCTGATAAAGAGATAAATGTTAATAATAAACATATTAAATAATTTTTATTAAAATAAAAATTATTTAATAATCAATTATTTTCATTATGATTTAATAAAAAAGCAGCATAACAGATACGAATATAAAAAAATAAAGTAATTAAAGTAAAAGTAACTATTAATATTATTAAAAATAACATATTTGTATTTAATATAAATTCAATGATTATTCATTTAGGAAAAAATCCTAGAAAAGGAGGGAGTCCCCCTAAAGACAATAAAGATAAAAATAAAATAAATTTAATAATTTGATTATTATGAAATAAAGTAAATATTTGATTAATATGAAATAATTTAAATCTATTAAATATAAAAATAATTCTAAAAGACAAAAAGGAATAAAATAAGAAATAAGTTATTCATAAATTTTCTCTAAAGAATATTCCAGCTATTATTCAACCTAAATGGTTAATTGAAGAAAATGCTATTAGTTTACGAAGAGATGTTTGGTTTAATCCTCCAAGTGATCCCATCAAAATTGAAATAACAATAATAAAATATAAAAAATTAAAATTTAGGCAATAAGATAAAATCATTAATGGGGCAATTTTTTGTCAGGTTATTAAAATTAAATTAATATTTCACGATAAACCTTCTATAACTCCGGGAAATCAAAAATGAAAAGGAGCGGCCCCTATTTTTATTATTAAAGAAGAAGAAATAATTAAATTTATATAAATTTTTATAAATTCATTAATATTATTTAAAGATAATATTAAAATTACAATAAATAAAAAAATAATAGAAGCTAGAGCTTGAGTTAAAAAATATTTTAATGAAGATTCAGAAGATATTAAATTATTTGGTCTAATTATTAAGGGGATAAAAGACAATAAATTAATTTCTAAACCGATTCAAGCTCCCAATCAAGATGAAGAAGAGATTGAAATTATAGATCCTCTAATTAAAGTAAAAAAAAATAATAGTTTAGATAAATTTTTTAAAATTAAAAAGAAAAGGATTATAACCTTTATAAATGGGGTATGAACCCAATAGCTTAATTAGCTTATCTTTTTTTTTTTACATTTTAGTGTAAGATGCACAAAAATTTTTGATATTTTTAGAGATAGTTTAATTCTATTAAATGTAATTTAATAAATATAATTAAAATTATATAATTTATCCTATCAAGATAATCCTTTTTATCAGGCAATTTATTTAAAAAAAAACATTTTTTTTTTTATTTATTAAATAAATAAAAAAATTGGAACATAATTTAGTTTTAAAATAAATTTAGGTTAATTAATTTAATTTTTTTTATTTAATATGTATGTAAAATTTTAATTTAATATTATTAATTTATATAAATTTAAAATTAAAATGTTAAATTATAATTTTTAAAAATAATAATAAAAATTATATAATATATATATTATTTATATTAAATATAAATGCTTATATTTTAATTTATTAAATAAATTATATCGTAGATTTCAATAGGCCTAAGTGTCCTATTGGAAAAAGAGAGATAGAATGTCAAATAAATAAGAATTTAATTAATAGTTTAATCTATTTATACGATAGATTATATATTTATATATAAATATTATATTATTATAATTATATATATATATATTATAGAATAAAATATTTAATTAAATTTAATTTTTATATAATAAAATAAAAAATTGTTAAATTTAAATAAAATCATCTTAAATTAATATAAATTAATTTTAATAATTAATTTTAATTATAATTATTAATTAATTTTTTATAATTATAAAAATTAATATATTTATTTTATTATTATTATAAAAATTAAATTAATAGTAATATTTTATATTAAATATATAAATATTTTACCGATTTTTATAATTTATATATTCATATAAAAATATGTTAAATTAGTTTTTTAAACTAAAAAAAAAATGTTTTTTTAATTTAATTACTAGATATTTATATTTAGTAAATAAATTTTAAAATAATTTACATTAAATTATATTATTTAAAAAAATTTTTACTCAAATAAATAAAATTAAAAATTAATTTAATTAAAAATTTTAATAATTTAAGGGGTTATTGAAAATTAAATTAATAAAAATAATAATTAAATATTAATTTTTAAAATTAAGGGATTTAAAAATTATGTTATTATTATTATTTTTATTATATTTTTATTTTTAAAATTAAGGGATTTAGGTATAAAAATATAATATTTTAATTAAATTTTTATTTTGGGGTTTTTGTTGGGGGGGAATTTACTAATTTTAATTATTTAAAATAAATTAAATTTACACATAAAAAAAATATTAATTTACCATTTTTTTAATTTTTAAAATTAAATTTTATTTTAGTTAAAATTTTATTTTATATTTAATTTACATGTAATGTTATAAATAAATTATTTTATATTTTAAAAATATAAAATAAGTTATATTCGCAGTAATTAATATTATTTATTTAAGAAATTATGAAATAGTAATTTATTATAAAGTATTGATTTAATTTGTGCCAGCTATCGCGGTTATACAAATAATACAAGTAAAATTTTTTAACAATAGTTTAATTTTATTTTAATAATTAAAATTAAATAATTTAAATTTTAGGTAAAATTATAATTTAATTATTTATTTTTAATTTTATTTATTTTATTGAAACTATAAAAATTTAATTTAAAACTAGGATTAGATACCCTATTATTTAAAAAATAATTTAATTATATGTTTGAGTAGTAATAGATATATTCTTAAAACTTAAAAAATTTGGCGGTATTTTAGTCTATTCAGAGGAACCTGTTTTATAATCGATAGTCCTCGTTTAACTTTACTTAAATTTGTTTAATATGTATATCGTTGTCATCAGAATATCTTAAAAAAGAAATAATTTTCTTAATTTTTAAATATTAATAATGTCAAATCAAGGTGCAGTTTATATTTAAGTAAAAATGGGTTACAAAAATATTTAATTATAGATAATTTTTTGAAATATAAATTTTAAATTGGATTTGATAGTAAATTAATTTTAATAAAATTAATTGATTTTAGCTCTAAAATATGCACATATCGCCCGTCGCTCTTATTATTATAGTTTAATTAAATTAAATAGTATTTAAAATAAGATAAGTCGTAACATAGTAGGTGTACTGGAAAGTGTTTCTAGAAAAACATTTTAAAGCTTAATTAGTAAAGCATTTCATTTACATTGAAAATAAATACGTGCAAATCGTTTTAAAATGATAAAATTTTTATAGTAATTTTTTATTTATTTTATAATTAAAAATTTATTTATATAAATATAATATTTAATTTATAAATTTTTAATATTTAGAAAATTTTATTTATTTTATTAAAAATAATTTTATTTTTTTTGTTTAAGTATTTTTTAAAGAAATAATTTTAATAATTATAATAAATTAGTTTTGAAAAAGAATATTGAAATAATTTGAAAAATTTTTATTTTAAAAGAAAAATTTAGTTTTTGTACCTTTTGTATCAGGGTTGATTTAATTAAAATTTAATTATATTTTAATTTTCTCGAATTTAAATGATTTAATAATTTATTTTAGTTATTGTTGCATAAATATTAATAATAAATTATTTGAAATTAAATGTTATTCGTATTTAAAAATATCTAGTTTTTTAAGAAATAAATTTAATTTTAATATATTTTATTTAATTAATTAAATTTTTAATTAATTAATTATTTTATATAAATATTTTAAGGGATGAGCTTTAAAATAAATATTTATAATTAATAGAATTAGTTATTATAAATAATAGGCTTAGAAATGGTCATTAATTTTAATTATGTTATAATTTATTTAATAAATAAATTTTATTTGATATTATTTAATTTAATTTAAATATTTTATTAAAATTTTATTTTTAACAATAATAAATAAATAAAAATGATTAAATTAGTAAAAATATTTTATTTTTAATTGTAAATAATTATTAATTTTATTTTATAAGTTTTTATAATTAATTCGGCAATTTTAATTTTTATATTCACCTGTTTATCAAAAACATGTCTTTATTGGCAAAGTATTTAATTTTTATATTTTAATTTATATTTATAAAGTCTA
>Ga0335069_10006663_pt1 | contig 16755 bp, 18 predicted proteins | sample Lox_Sample_11_FD_206714 | JGI IMG/M metagenome (GOLD analysis project Ga0335069, IMG submission 206714) | Soil microbial communities from Loxahatchee National Wildlife Refuge, Florida, United States - Lox_Sample_1.1 | ecosystem: Environmental > Terrestrial > Soil > Wetlands | place: USA...
AGCCGAGGTCAGGGAGCGCAGTGGCCTGTACCTGATCACGAATGCGTTTTTGTGGGAACAAGCGCAGACTTTAAGGCCAGCCACCGGAACTGCGACGCTTGGGAGCGTGGTCAACCCGCACCGCCCTTATTCAGGAAATACATAGCCCCTCCTAAATTTGGAGCTGGACAGGAAACAAAGCCCGACAGATGAACGACCCGGCGTCCAAAACGACATTCTCGGAAAGTTCGCGGTGCGCGTCCCACCCGGCCCTGAACAATTAGCCCGCGACCAGCCATCGCTACTTCAACCGCGCGCCGCGACCGGCCCTGACCTGATCGGCAGTCTGCATAACAGCGATTAATGTCTTGCACCGAGACAGATAAGAATAATTTATCAAGATTAAAAAGCCTTACGATCCGGTAGGTATGATGCCAAGTGGTGTAACTGACGGCTGGTATGGACGAGCAACACTATGTCCGGTGTGGCCTAAAACTCTGGTACACCGCAAAGGCGAACATAATTAAACAGACTGCAATCCAGACCCGAAACGTAGCTTCATTCTTAATAATGGACGGAAAAACAGCAATTGTCACGGTGAGCACCAGGAGTATCGGACCACGAATACTATTTCTCTTCATGAACAACTGAGAACCGATGAGAAAGAGAACCCCCGCCGCGATGGTGAACGCCGCTTCGATAATCTTCTCGCTCAGTGAAAGAATGCCACCGCCAAGTAAGAGCAGATCAGCGAAGCCAACCACCACGAGCAATACGCCTGCAGCGACCAAGAACCACGTCTCACGCCGCGCTCCGGGCATAATCACTCCTTTCGGATTAAGACTAGCACATCTTGAATCCGTCGGCCGGTGATCTAGAGCAAGCGGGAAACGCCTAAGTGTGGTCCCCTCGACGCGGCGCCAATGTCGGACACGCGTTCGGAGTGGAAAACGGGCTTGTCGGAAACCGTACCGAGCCAGTTGGATTTCTTAGTGAGTTGGATCAGCGGCAGCCAACGGCGTATGCGACGCCGCGCCACACATCTCGCCCGCTGTAGTGGCCGGGCACTCCCGGCCTCGTAACTTCGTAGGACAGGCATTCTTGCCTGTCCAATTTTCGACGTCCGCGCTAGTATTGATGGTCCGAAGGCGACGGCCACTCCGGTGCGCCGCGCAGCAAAACACACGTGACGTTGTCCGGCCCGCCCGCCTCTTTCGCCGCTTCGATCAGCGCCCGGCATTTGTATTCAAGCCCGCCGTGATCCGCTTCGTTATCGCGTAGCACGCTCTCGATCACATGCGCTTCCACAACGCCGTGCAACCCGTCACTGCACATCAACAGCAGCGCCGAAGGCTTGAGCTGCACCACGTAGTAATGGATGGACAGCGCCCCGCCCACGCCAATCGCCATGGTCAGCACGTGGCGCATCGGATGGTTGCGCAGGCTCTCCTCGTCCAGGCCCAGCGGCCGGCCCACTTCATGTACCCAGGTTTGATCTTCCGTGATCGGCCGGAAACCAGCGTCGTCCAACAGATACGCACGGCTGTCTCCAACGCTTGCGATCGCTAATTCGTCGCCCGATTCCAGCACCGCGACCAGCGTCGTCCCCATGCCTTCCAGTTGCGGGTCGCTGTTCGACGCCTCGAGCACCCGCCGGTTGGCCTCCTCCACCGCGCTGAGTAACACCTGCGGGTCGCGCTGCCACGATTGCCGTACAACCTCCGCCACCGTATCGATGGCCAGCCGCGAGGCCATCTCGCCCGCCCGCGCCCCGCCCATGCCGTCGGCCAATAGATAGAGGCCGATCTCGGGCAGAATCAGGGCGCAGTCTTCGTTATTGGTGCGGACCCGTCCGACATCGGATAGCGCGAATGCGTCGAGCATAGTCATGCGACGAGGCGACCCTTACCGGGCATTCGCCAGCCGTCAAATGTTGTAGCTATTTTACCGATGTTTGTTGACCGCGATCTCTTTGTTGGCGTGACTTCACTAGAAAGCCCTGCGGAAAGGGGCGATAAGGGCATGCAAACGTCGAATTGTAGCACGGAGCGCTCATGCGGGTTTTCTCGGGCCGGTCTGCTTTTCCTAACCCGTTTGCCTACTTTCCCGCAATCCGCAAATTCGAAAAGTAGCCTTCCGTGCCTGGCCCCACCCACAAGGCAACTCCTCCCTCCCGCGGATCGAGCTTGAGATCGTTGACGATCAGGCAGGGCTGCTCCGCTCCATTCACGTAGAGCCTCGCTTTGCGGCCTTCCACCTCGATCTTGTACCTGGTCCAGACACCAGGCTGCAAATCGACGTACGATTCGTACTTCTCGGGAGCCTCCTGCCGCGATCGAGCGTAATCAAAATCCGGATAAGAGCTGTATTGCGTGGAATGATTCCGCCTGACCTGATCGTCGGCGCGGCCGTTCGTGGGTCTGAGATAAATGTACTCGTAGCGTCCGTCGCCCTGGATCCGAAAAGCGATGCCGATAAAGCCGCGAGCCCCGGTAAACGCACCTGCGGCGGGCGCGCCCGCCAGGTCCACTTCAATCACACCATCACGAAACGACACGTCCCTGACTAAGGCATATGCCGTGGCGTTTCCGGCCTCGGACTTTGCGATCACCTGGATCGCACTCCGGCCTTGATAGGTGACCCGTGCGATCGATACGTTCTTGCCGATTAGCCGGTCGGCACTTTGGGCCGCCAGCGAAACAGCAAGCAGTGTGAACAGAACGGCGCGTGTCAAGTTCATGTCGAAACAGAGTTGGACGGCTATTGTTTGGGGCCTTGGCCCTGTGGTTGGGCCGGCTGCTCCTTGGTCTGGTCGTCCGGTAGCGGCGCGGGAACGTCCGTATCGAACTTGATGGAGGTGTCCGCCGAATACTTTCGATAGAGGCGGAATTCAATGTCGTTCCGGTCGCGTTCCCGATCGTGCCGCATGTAGACCTGCGCCTTGAGCGGCAGCAGGAATTCCTGGCCGCTCAGGTTTTGATAACCGTAATCCAGCGTATCGCTGGCCTCCTGCACGGGGAAGGTCGCCGGTATGTCGGTCGCGACAAGCGAGATGCGGAGGATCTTGTGGGATTTCTTATCAACGTAGATCAGGCCCCGATAGCCCACGATAATCCGCTCTCCGCTCTTTTCCCCTCGTCCGAAGGAAACGCTCCACTCCGAGTTTCCGCTCGTGACGCGATAAGAAAACGCATAACACTCATTGCCGCGCAATGTCGCCCAGTGGTCGAACTCGATTGTCGCGTCCGCGTGGGGTGACAGTGTGGATTTCAGCAAACTGCCGAAGTCTCCCGAAGAGGTCGTCCCTCCCACGGCGTCATGGGATAAATCGACGTAGTGATCGTTTACCATCATCACTTTGTAATGTTCCTGCTGCTCAAAGTAAGTCAGGTTCTCCATCACGGTGGCCTCGGGATGAAAATCGTCCTTGCCGGTTTGCGCCATGTACTTACGCGTCACCTGTGTGCAGATAAAATCCGGCAGCGATTTGGTGTAATTCATGGCATAATCGCGCATCTCGCTGATAATTTCCTGCTGTTCTTCCGAAGAAGGAGGCGGCGGTGGCTTGTACGCCGGCGTGGCTGCCGCGGCCTTGGGCTGCGCCTTGGGGAGCGACGCAGAAGCCGTGGCCAGCGCATCCAGCGCCGCGACGGTTTTCGGCCCGGCGCCCTCGCCTTGCAACTCCTCGACAGTTCGCTCGTCCAGGTGTTCCGACAGCTTGACGGTCGCTAAATAGCGGGCAACCTCCTTATCCGGCATCTTCATCTTCACCGAGGATCGGATGAAGGAGAGCAATTGTTCGAGGGTAAGGGCTTGTTCCGCCAGCGCGCAGGAACACACGACTAGCGCCGCCAAAACAAGACGTACGCGCATTTCTCTATTTTCGCACGACGCTTCGCGCGCGAAGCTGGTTACCGGTCGCCCGATGCGTCGTCGCTCGCGGAGTTCGCGTTTTCGGGCTTCCAGTCACGAAATCGCTGCCGCAATTTGCGGCGATACAGTTCCAAGGTGGTGCCGTGTGCCGCCGCTTCCTGCACGATCTGCTCTTCCGCCATCACCAGGCCCGGCCAAACACGCCCGCCGTTCGCCTGTAGGAACGCGGAATCATAGTCGAAGCCGAACAGCGTCAGCGCCGCAATGGGTGTGTTGTAGCCATCGCCCAAACCGACATCGCGGAAAGGAAAATTGGCCGCCCAATCGGTGTGATAACCCAGCCGCATGCTCTGTAGATTGACCGAAACCTGCGCATGTGTCACGCAATCCGCTACGGGAATGCGGTACCGGCTGCGCAGCATCTCGGTAAGTACCCGTGCCGCATCGATTTGCGCGCGCGTGGCGATGTCGGCGGATTCTGTCTGCGCCTCAAACGCTACCCCCAGAAAGCTTTGATTCAAGCTCCAATAGATGAACTTGTCGTCGGCCCAAACAGAGCGGCCGGCGTGGTTGGCGTAATCGGTTTCGGCCACGACGCGGAAAACGCGGCCAAAACGGTCGATCACGAAGTGATACAGGTGATTCTTGGCGATGAAAGATAAGAGGTTATGCCCATTTGATTGCAGCCGGTCATTCTGGCTGGGCTCAAACGGCGCCATGCGGCTTTCGGTGGTGTGGAAAACGATGCCCGCGGGACGTGTCTCCCATCCCGACGCCAGCCAGGTTCGCCGGTCGAAAGCATGGTAATTACGTGTGCTCGTGGAAGTTAGGAACTCATTCTCGACGCGCAGGCCGTTGCTGTAGATTTCGAGACTCGCTTTCCGTTCAACTAACCAGACTTTCGGCGCCGGGCTTTCGATAGCGGGGCGGATTTTAATGGGTAGCGGATGAAGGACGGGAGTCCGTGACCCCGTGGGCGTTATGGAGAAGGCTAAGAGTAACGCAGTCAACGGGATAAAGATAACGAGCCGAATGCGTTGCCGGCGTGTTTCTAGGGACCGGCGCAGAAATTCTTCGCGGCGCCGCGCGGCGGCTTCGTGGCGAGCGACGGAATTACGGACCAGTCTGAGTTTCGCGACGTCGTCGCCAACGGCGGCGGTGCGCCGCTCGACATGACGGATAAGTTCTTCGTTGACTACAGGTTCACGTTCCCGGGGCGGCACGAACTAGGAGTGGCGTACAGAAGGAAATAGTCTCAGTAACGGCAGGGGAGGGTAGGAACCGGTCCAGCCAGAAGGCGGCGAGCAACTGCTTGTGGATGTTCAGTTTCCAGGCGGCATCGCTGGTGCCCGGACCGTCCTTCGACGGTGACATGACCGCTGGTTTGGCTCACCCGGTAGGCCGTGCGCGCGCCGTGATGAGCCTCGAGGGAGGCGAGCGGCCAGTCCGAGTCGGACACCATGTGGATGCCGCCTTGGCGTGTAATCAATATGGTCACATTCGACGGGTTGGAGGATTCGGCAGCAGCTTCCGCCGCTTCCAGGATCGCTTCTGCGTCGTCGAGAAATGCTCCCACGAGGAACTTATCGGAACCGGGAAGCCGGTTTTTTGAGAAAATCAGCTACTCGTTACGCAGGGCTTCCATGGGGTCGATGCGGGTGGCGCGCCGGGCCGGCAGCAAGCTTAGCAACGAGGGCGACCCCTATGAGGAACAACGTCACGCCGCCGAAAGCGGTTGGATCGAGGGGGCTTACGCCGTAAAGAACGTCCGAAAGCACGCGCGAAACGGCGGCGCAGGCCGCGATTCCCAACCCGACGCCGACGAGGACTGGGCGCATCGCGCCACGCAGCACCAAACCGAGGACATCACGGCGCTCTGCGCCGAGGCTCATCCGGATGCCGATTTCGCGAACGCGGCGGCTAACGGCATGCGATACAACGCTGTAGATGCCGATGGCAGCGAGAATCAGGGCGAATCCACCGAGTGCGCCGGAAAGCTCGGTGACCATGACGGCGGGAGCGCGGTACATGTCGAGGTTCTGATCCATGGTGCGCAGATCTACCAGAACGTTCGGATCGATGCCGCGCACGGCTGCCCGCAGAGACCTGGCGGCTTGAGCGGCAGGAGCATTGCTGTGAACGACTAATTTCAAAGGCACTTGCGTATCCGCCTTCAGCGGAAAGTAGACGAAGACGGAGTCGAGCTCACTCAGGCTGTGCGTGTAGGAGTCTCGCGCCACGCCGACGACTTCGACGGGCGGTTGTTTTTCATCGTCGATGAATGTTTTACCGAGGGGATCCTGGCCGGGCCAAAGTTTGCGCGCGGTGGATTCCATGACGATCGCGACGCGCGCGTTTCCGTTCATCTCCTGCGGGGTGAAGTTGCGGCCGCGGATGATGGGGATCCCGAACACGGAAAAGAATTCCGGCGAAACCATGGTGTATCGGTCCTCGAGCTTGTCAGGGCGGCCCGGAACCGTGATCTGGCTGCCCCAGGACTCCATGCTAAGGGGCACGACGGTAGTTAAAGCCACGCCATCGACGCCGGGAAGCGAAGCCGCACGCTCGGTGAGCAGACGGTGGAATGCTGCCGCGCGCGGTTCGTTGTAATGCTGCTGTGCCAGGTCGAACTTGAGGGAGAACACGTGATCGGTTCGGAAGCCCGGCTCAATAGTTTGAGCTGACTGAAGCCCTCGAGCCAGCAGGCCGGCGGAAATCAGCAAGACCAGGCAGACGGACACCTGGGCTATAACCAGGACGCTGCGCAACCATCCACGGGAACCATGGGGACCGGATCCGCTGCCTTCCATTTTGAGGGCCGAGGTGAGATCGGGCCTGGACGATTGCACGGCCGGAGCGAGACCAAAGACAATGCCGGTGACGAGTGTCAGGGCGAGGGTATATCCGAGAACCGTCAGGTCCGGTTTCAGATCCAACGAAAGCGATGGGATGTCACTCGGAAAATGGGAGATCAGCAGGAAGAAAAGCGGTTTCAATAGCCAGACGGCCGCCATGCCGCCGAGCAGGCCGCCGGGTAAGGCCAGTAGCACGCTTTCCGTCAACAGTTGCCGGACGAGGCGCCCGCGGCTGGCGCCGACGGATAACCGCACAGCGATTTCCTTTTGGCGCGCACTCGATCGGGACAACAGCAGATTGGCGACGTTGGCGCAGGCGATCAGCAGCACGAGACTCACCGCGGCGAAAACGACCTTTGCCACCGTGAGCACATCGCGTCTCTCCTCAGGAGTGCTCATGAATGTCGCCACATCCACCGAAAGAGTGGTGGTGCGGCCAGGATGCAGTTGATCGATCTGGCGTGCGATGACACTGAGGTTGGCGCGTGTCTCATCGAGCGCGATTCCGCTTTTCAAACGTCCGGCCAAGACCAACCAACTGAGGTTGTCGTCCTTAAGCGAGGCATGGGAGTCGATTTGAGGTTCGATGGGGAGAGGGGCCCAAAAATCGGCGGCGGAAATCTGCGCTCCGTGAAATCCGGGGGGCGTGACGCCGATCACGGTGAGCTGGAGGCGATTGAGCGTAACCGCTTTGCCGACGATGGACGGGTCCGCGGCGAAGACGCTGTGCCAAGCGGCGTCACTCAAGACCACGACGTGCGAGGAATTCGCGCAGTCGCCGGCTGCGAAGGTACGGCCGATGGACGGGCGAACTTCGAGGACACCGAAGTAGTTGCAAGTGGCGAGTTCTCCGATCAGGTCGCGAGGGGTTTCGCCAGCCAGCGTGGCGCGAAAGAACGGATAATATGCCGCGAGGCCCGAGAAGACTCGATTCTGATCGCGGTACTTCTGATACTCGGCATAGGAGAAGAGGCTGGCTTCTCCGTTGACGTTGCGTGGAGAGTTACCCCGGAAAATCTGGTAGATGCCTACGATGCGCCGCGAGTCCGGCACCGGCAGGGGGCGCAGAGCCAGGGAGTTGAGCAGGGTGAAGATGGTGGTGTTCGCGCCGACGCCGAGCGCAATCGCCAGGATGACGACGGCGGCGAAGCCGGGATTTTTGGCGAAGGTCCGCACGGTGTAACGGAAGTCGGTTCTCAAATCGTTCAGCAGATTCACGCGGCGTTTCCTTTCCGGTTTTTCGCCATGGCGAGCGAACCACAGTAAGCTCCATGTTTGGCGCCAGAACCAGGCATCGGAGCGGCCGCAGGTGTTGTATTCCTCGACGAGATCACCTAGAACAAATTCGTCGCGGACGAGAAAGCAAGCGAGGCGTGGAGGTTTGCGCGGCATGAATCAGATCCTTTTGAGATCGAGACCTTCCCACATCACATCAAGAGCGTGACGCGTCCGACGCAGCGCCTGGAGACCGGGAGGCTCGGCGCGAAAGAATCGCTTAGCGCGCCCGCCGCGCTCCGGAGTTGGGTCGCCGGTCCGGGAACTTACGAAGCCTTTTTCCTCCAACCGTTCGAGAGTGCGATACAGCGCGCCGATCGAGAGGCTACGTTTGGTGCGCTTTTCGATGTCGTGACGGATGGGAACGCCATAGGCGTTGTCGCCGAGGCGGATCAAGGCGAGCAATACGATCTGCTCCAACTCGCCAAGGTAGGCTCGGGATCTCATATTTACTCTGCATAGTAGAAGAAATGCCTTGGGACGTCAAGAGATAATTTGGGATGCGCAGATGCTTCGTTTTCCTTACCTGCTGTTCAGGCGGCAGTTGCCGAAGTGCGGGCTCTGGTTGCTGGTGTGGCAAGCAAGGTGGCTACCGAACCGGTAGGCGGATGCGGGTTACCGAGAGGTGGGATAGCGCAGTAACGCAGGAGCGCGGTTAGGCGGCGTCGACGACGAGCGACAGGGTACGCAGTTGTGCGCACATATTTTCGAGCGCTTGAATCAGACCGCGGCCATCCGGAGCTCCCAGCCCGAAGTTGTACAGGACGAGCCGAAACTCAATGGCCAGTACGGTGATGGTGAACAGGAAATGCTGCTTCATCAGCAATCCGGCGAGATCGGGACGGTCGACCTGGGAATCGACCATCACCTTCTTGATGGCGTTGCAAATGCGCGTGAAATCCTGGGACAGGCAGTTGACGTAAGACCCGAAGATGCGGACGCGTTGATCGCGAAGCCGCTTCTGGAGCTTCTTATTGTCGCCCGATTTCGCCGATAAATACTGATAATCGGTGTCCTCGAGGAGGCGTTCCATGGCCTTGTATCGGCCAGGAGAGAAGACATCTTCCCACTCTTCATGCGCAGGCAGCGTGCGCTCACGGGCCAGCAGTTTGGCGAATAACATCCCAAACGCTACGCCGAGCAGGACCAGCAAGATTGCGGCGCCAAATAAGACCACGTTCATCGCGAATCCACCGAAGACAGAATAGCTGAGTGACTTATATATTGCAATACCTAAATTGAGTATATAGGAAGGGTATTCAGTAAGTTGCTGCTGTTATTTCCGTAATAACTTTAGGTATAGCCGTACCATATCGCGTCAAGTCGGAATGTTATCCGAAGAATTATGAGCGGTTATTACAAAAGTTATTACAAAAATCGGCTGCAAAGTTATCAAAGTATACTCGACAATCCCCTCATCACCTGACATAATTTCCTTCAGATGAGAAGAACCGCCACAGCGGCCAAGCGCCAGCGGGCCAAGCCGGGAGAACAGCGTCGGGAACCGCGTGACACGGACAAGCGCGACATCTCGCTGGTATTCGCGGATACCAACGCCACAAGCGGCGTGCGGGAAGTATACGGACAGCTGCTGGATCATAGCGCGCGCGGGTTTCGCGCAGTGCACGAATTCCGGGGCTTGACGTGCGGCCAGATGGTGCAGTTTCGCGCGCCGGCTTCCTCCGAAGGCCGCGCCCGCGTGGTGTGGACCCGGATTTCCGGCGGACACGTGGAAACCGGCTTCTTTATCGTGACGTAACTGGAGTCCCGGCGGCTTCCCGCTGCAACGCCGCCAACTGGCGGCGAACTTGAGCGGATTCGGGGGAGTCGGGATGGCGGTTTAGAAAATCACGAAACTCCCGCGCCGCCAATTCCGGCTCATTTTGCAATAAATGAATGCGCGCCAACGAGAGTTGCGGATACGAGAAGTGCGCAGGATCGATGCGTTTGGCGATCTCGAGATACTCCCGGCTGGACTTCAGATCTCCGAGCATGAAGTAGTTCAGGCCGAGCTGAGAATTCGCGAGCGCGTCATGCGGCCGGCTCAACACGGCATAACGGTTATAGGGCATGGCTTCCGCGGGCTTGTCTTCGTTCAGAAGGACACCGCCCAGGTTGACCAACGGCTCATACGAACCCGAATTCTGCTCGAGTGCTTTTCGGAAACACTCATCGGCACGCGCATACTGTTTCGCTTGATAGGCGATGGTTCCCAGGTTATTCCAGGCGGAGGTGAACTGCGGCGCGATGGCAACGGCACGTTTCAGGTGCTCGACTGCTTCGGCGGCGTCGTGGCGGCCAAGACTCTTCTGAGCTTCGGCATATTCGCGGCGCGCGCTCTCGGGAATGGAAAGCTCGCGGGTGGACACTTTAGCGCGTTCGGGCAGGACTTCTCCGGTTACGCGAGCCGCATCGTCAACGAGAATGGTGAGAACGACGCGGCGCCTGGAGTCTGCGGAGCCGGGCCCGATCTCGATGGTTTGACGGACCTCGCCTTTCCCAGGAATGAAGACGGCGACGACGTACTCGCCGGATTCGAGATTCCGGAAACGGAATCGGCCATCGTCGTCAGCCAGTGTTTCTGCATGAAACGGAAACGTTGCGCCGAAGAGAGATACAGCCGCGGGCGACTCAGGCGAAAGACGCCCGCGAATTTCGTAATTTCGTTCACCAGGCCACAAGATGGAGGCGAGGGTGAAGTAGAGCGCCACGCGATACACGGCTTGCATACTACCCCGTGAGGCGCAGTGGAGGCGAGTCAGCTTACAGTTGAGCCCCTGCGGCCATGGCCACCATAGATTCGGCCGGGGCCTTGAGCCGCGTCAGCACGCCAAGAAGCTCATCGAGTGCAGCAGCGCGCCGTACCTGCGTTTCGTTAAGCGATCGGATGACTTCCGCCTGGCGGTCGAGGCGTTCGATGAACCCGGCCACTTTGCGAGAAACATCCGAGATGTTCGATTTCAATCCAGCCAGCTCCTCGTGGTGCAGACCAAGGCGAGCGGTGACGCCCTCCATTTGCTGTGTGACCGTCGAAGAGAAATCTTTGGTTTCCGTTTTCAGCGCGGCCGTCTCGCCGCGAATAGCGACGGTTTCGGCTCGGAGCGTGGTCGTTTCGCCGCGAAGTGCGCCCAGCTCCGTCTCGTAGCGCGCCGCGGTTTCCTGTAAGGAAGCCACCTGGGCAGACACCTGATCGTGTTTTTGTCCCAGGGCAGCGCTTGCTGCCTTCTGTTGAGTCACGGTTTCCGTTAACTGCTCAAAGACTACTTTTAATTGCATCAGGCTATCTACGGTGGCCTGAAGCCGCTCGAGCTGCTGCTCCAAGGAAGTACTGATTTTGCGGCTTTCACCGATGATGTGGCGCTCCAACTCCTGAAAAGCGCCGGTAAGAATTTTCGACAAGCCATCCGCGAGCTTGCCGGCCATGTGCGCCATGGCCTGTTCGTCAACCTTTGCCCGCTCTTCCACTTTCCCGCGTTCCTCCACTTTGTTCTGATCGCTGCGGCCGACCGGGGGCGAAGAAGGACGGATGGCAGCAGCGTGGGTGCCGCGGTTAGCCATGATGGCTTCCGCTTTTTCCAGCAGCGCGCCGGCCTCGATATGTCGGCCGTTGGCGAACAGTTGCGCCGCTTCCTCGACCAGTTGCTTCACTCCGTTTTCGGTGTTGAGCTTTTGCAACTGAAAGATTGCTTCTTCTAAGTTCCGGTCTGGCATCCCAAGTAGTGTATACCTTAGTTAACACGAAGAAAAGAAGAAAAGGGCGGCTCAGTTTTGCGCACCTGCAGGGGGCTGGAGATGCAAAGCGGTCGCGACCGAGCGAATGATTGCAGCGTATACGGCGTGTGCATCGGTCGGTGCGAACTCGTACTCTTGCGACCAGATGGCCCTGCGGTCGGATGCGCGCACGAGCCAGATTTCGGCCCGGACCCGGCTGCCAGAGGTTTCCACGCGACCCTCAATGAGGGTGGCCGCTTGCGGGCGCTCGACCAGATGCATGCCCGGAGCGTTGGAAACGGCGTTCGCCAGTTGGCGCGTGAATGTAGTACCGAAGGGCGGGTCGCTTGGAGCCGTGGTGAGATCCGAGAAAGGAACTACCGTGATCGCCGAAACGTCCGGGCCAGGAGAGCGCCGGACGAGGCGCGCGCCGATGGCGAACATCACGACGGCTGCGACCACGAACGAGGCGATGAGCGCGATGGCCATCCAACCGGGTTTTCCTGGTAGTTGTGGCGGTGTTTTGAGCGGCAAGGAGTCCATCGCGGTGATCCACGGGAATTGTAGCGCGCGATGGCGGTTTTCCGGCGGTTGTTACAATAAATCAAAATGATCCAAACTCTGTTCGGCTCGGTGGAACAAGAGCCATCGCTGCTGGAGCGGCTGAAAAGCGGGGTCGAGAAGACGCGCGCGGGCCTGGTTTCGCGGCTAGAAGACGCGATCGCCGGCAAGAAGGAAATCGATGCGGATCTGCTGGACGAGCTGGAGTACACGCTCATCAGCGCGGATATCGGGGTTAGGACCACGAACGAAATACTGGAGCGGATCCGGCAGCAGGTGGACCGCAAATTGGTGGGCGATGCAGCGGAGCTGCGCGGATTGATCCGGCAACATCTGCTGGAGATCCTGCAAGGGACGGAACGGCCGCTGCCGCACGTCGAGACGCCGCCGGCGGTGGTAATGGTGGTGGGCGTCAACGGGGCGGGGAAGACGACGAGCATCGGGAAGCTGGCGCAGCGGTACAAAGCCGAGGGGCGGAGCGTGCTGCTATGCGCGGCGGACACTTTTCGCGCGGCAGCCATCGAGCAGTTGGAAGTTTGGGGCGAGCGGACGGGAATGGAAGTGATCCGCCAGAAGCCTGGTGCGGACCCGAGCGCGGTGCTGTTTGACGCTTTACAGGCGGCGCGGGCGCGGAAAACGGATTACGTGATTGTGGACACGGCCGGGCGCTTGCAGACCAAGACGAACCTGATGGCGGAGCTGGAAAAGATGAGCCGCACAGCGGGGCGCGTGATTCCGGGTTCGCCGCACGAGGTGCTGCTGGTGCTCGACGCGACCACGGGACAGAACGGCCTGGAGCAGGCGCGGAAGTTTACGGAGAGTTCCGGGGTGACGGGCATCGTGCTGGCGAAACTTGATGGCACAGCCAAGGGCGGCGTGGTGATTGCGATCGCGCACGAGTTGAATCTGCCCATCCGGTATGTGGGGATCGGGGAGAAGATCGATGACCTTTTGCCGTTCGACGCGGAAAAGTTCATCGAGTCATTATTCGAAAAATGAATCCGGAGTTTTTGCGCGAGGCACTGGAGTTGGCCCGGAAAGGCAGGGGTCAGACCAGCCCCAATCCGATGGTGGGAGCGGTGCTTGTGCGCGATGGGCAAGTGGTTGGCCGTGGATTCCACACGTACGGCGGTAAGAGCCACGCGGAGATCCATGCGCTCAGCGAGGCTGGCGGGCGGGCGCAAGGAGCGACGTTATACATCAACCTGGAGCCCTGTTCGCACCAGGGCCGAACGGGACCGTGCGCGGAGGCGTTGATCACCGCGGGTGTGAGTGGTGTGGTAGCGGCGATGGAAGATCCGAACCCGCTGGTTGCCGGTGAAGGTTTTCGCAAACTGCGGGCGGCCGGCGTTGAGGTAGAGTTGGCGGGCGAGTTCACAGTGGAAGCTGAAAAGCTCAACGAAGATTTCGCGCACTTCATGCGGACCGGCAGGCCGCTGGTGACGCTCAAGACGGCGCTGACGCTGGATGGCAAGATCGCGGCGCCGGACGATAATCGGGGATGGATTACGAGCGACCGGGCGCGCGCGGATGTGCAGCTACTTAGACATCACTCAGACGCAATTCTCACGGGCGTGGGGACGGTGCTGGCGGACGATTGCCTGCTGACGGACCGGACGGGGCTGCCGCGCAGCCGGCCGCTGGTGCGCCTGGTGGCGGATTCGCAGCTTCGCATTCCGCTTGATTCGAAGATGGTGGCGGGCGCGAAGGACGACCTGGTGATCGTGACGACATCGGCGGCGTCGGAGGAGCGGCGTAAGGCGCTGGAGAGCCGGGGAGTGAAGGTGCTGCGGTTTGACGGTCCTGGAGGAAGAACGGATCTGCGGCGACTGGTGGAGTGGCTGGGCGAGGAGAAGCATCTTTCGCTGTTAATCGAGGCGGGAAGCATGTTGAACTGGGCGGCGTTGGACAGCGGCATTGTCGACAAGGTTTTCTTTTACTACGCGCCCAAGATTCTGGGCGGGCTGGAGTCGCTGCCCATGGCCGGCGGAAGGGGACGGCGGCGGCGCATGGACGCCATTGTGCTCCACGGCATTCAGGTGCACGCGATGGCGGGAGATGAATTCGCCGTCGAAGGCTACGTCCGGAAGGAGTATTGACTTGTTCACCGGGATCGTCGAAGAGTTGGGGACCGTTGCGGAGCTCGCAAAACAGACTGCCGGCGCGAGACTGCGTGTGCAATGCGCGCGTGTGCTGGAGGACATGAAGACAGGCTCGAGCATCGCGGTGAACGGTGTGTGCCTGACAGCAATGAATATCGATAGCCAATCTTTTTCCGCGGATCTCGCGCCGGAAACGCTGCGCCGCAGCAACCTGGGTGACTTGGCGGCGGGATCGCGGGTAAATCTGGAGCGGCCGCTGCTGCCTACCGACCGTTTGAGCGGGCACATTGTGCAGGGGCACGTAGATGGGACGGGCGAGTTTTTGTCACTCGATCCAGTAGGAGACGAAAACTGGTGGCTCAAGATTCGCGTGCCGGCGGAATTGGATCGTTACCTGGTATTCAAGGGTTCGATTGCTATAGATGGGATTAGTTTGACGATCGCTTCGCTCGATGGAGACGTGCTGAGTGTAACTATCATTCCCCACACTTATGAAGTCACTACTCTGGGTACTTACAAGCTAGGCGGGCGAGTCAACCTCGAGTGTGACGTGTTAGCCAAACACGTGGAGAAGTTACTCGAGAGCGTGGAATATCTCGGGAAGCGGTAACTCAATAGCTGGATCTTCGGTGCGCAGTATGCCCTCTTGGGATTCGTGCGAGCCTGCCTTGGTATGAATCCAGGCGCGGCGCGTGCGCGGATCAATCAGCCAAACATAGCGGACGCCAAAATTGAGATAGTCGTCGATGCGTTCCTGCATCTGGCCGATGCGGTCTTCTTTGGACAGGATCTCGATGGCGATGAAGGGCTGGGTTCGGAAAATCTGCTCGGATGGTTTGCTAGTCAGCACGCAAACGTCCGGAATTCGAAAGCGAGTGGCTGACACTTGCACGCGTTGCTCGGGGTACGCGAAGACACCGCGACTTCGCAGGCGGGTGCGGAAGTAGGCGATGATTTCACCGTGTAAATCGCTGTGATCCAATTCTCCCAAATTTCGCTCCACGATTTCGCCGTCTACGTAGTCGCAGTCAGGACGGTAGCTGGTCCGGAGATACTCTTCCACCGAAACGAGCGTTCGGGAGGGCATGAAACTATTCTAGCTCCTCAATTCCTGGGTGATTTCAGCGGCCACGGTGCGAGCTTTTTCCACGGCACCGGGCTCAAAACTAATAGCCCCGACACGAGGATGTCCACCGCCGCCATAGCGTTCGCAAATCGAGGCGAGATTGTGTTTCGGTTCCTCACGTGCCCAGGGATTTGAACCGACGGAGACTTTCGTGCGGAAGCTGGAGGGACTGACAGAGACTGTGTAAGTGGAGTCAGGAAACAGATAGTACGGGATGAACTTGTTATAACCTTCGAGGTCGTAGCCGGTAAGATCGAAATAGATGACACCATTGTCTGTCTGCGCGCGACCACGAATCATCTCCACCGAATCCAAGTGCCGCTTGTAGAGAGTCTCGAATAACTTCTGTACGTCCGGTTCAGCCACAATTTCTTCAAGCGAACGATGGCGCATCCAGCCGATGATTCTCTGCACCATGCCGGAGCCTTTGGATCCCTCGATGACGAGGGTGAGTTTCATAGCCGGCGCGCCTAACTCAACAGCAGTCTTGGCGTCAGGATACTGTGCGCCGTCAATAATGTTTGCCCAGTGGACTAACTGATCGAGGTCCGGAGCGACAAAGCCCCACTTCTGTTGCGCCACGGTGCGAATGAACATGGTGCACGATTTGAAGGACGGATCGTACATTTTCTTGCCGCTATGATCCCGGCGGAAATGCTCGGCGTCCTCGGGGGTCAGAAACGCGCTTTGATGATGGTCGAACCACCAGGTGAGATGCGGGTCGCTCGAATACTTGAAGTCCACGATGGCGTTCTCATCGCCATCGAAGAGCTCGGGCTCGAAAATCTGCGAGGCCTTGTGGGCCATGCCTGTGTAGGCAAATTCGGCGCCGGGGTGAAACGCACCTTCGATGAAGCGGCTGAAGAAAGCAGCGGAGGCCGCGCCGTCGAAACAGTGGTCGTGGTAGAGAATCCGGATGCGCATGCCGTCGCGAGGAAGAAAACCTATTAGAATGCACGAAGCGCGCGCGGAATGCAACTGCGCGCCGGCGATGCGCTTGTAAAACTTAGCCTAGTTTGAAGAGACGCTTAAAGTTCTGTGTCGTGAGGGACGCGATGTTCTCAGGCGAAGTTGCCCGCACTTCGGCCAGCCGGCGTGCCGTTTCCACAAGAAACGCGGGCTCGTTTCGCTTACCGCGGTGGGGAATCGGGGCCAGGTAGGGGCAATCGGTTTCGACGAGCAGCCGGTCTTCCGGCGTGCGTCGGGCCGCTTCGCGCGGTTCGTCCGCTTTTGGGAATGTCAGGATTCCGCCGAAGCTGAGATGAAAACCCAG
>Ga0335069_10006664_pt1 | contig 16754 bp, 19 predicted proteins | sample Lox_Sample_11_FD_206714 | JGI IMG/M metagenome (GOLD analysis project Ga0335069, IMG submission 206714) | Soil microbial communities from Loxahatchee National Wildlife Refuge, Florida, United States - Lox_Sample_1.1 | ecosystem: Environmental > Terrestrial > Soil > Wetlands | place: USA...
TCGAGCGCGCGTTGCAGCGCCCCCGCGCTGATCCCGGCATCGGCGGCAATGCGCTCGATCTCTTCCCGCGCGTGACCGCGCCCCGCCTCCCGGCCTTCGTGAGCCGCCGCATCCTCCAGGGCCGCGGCGCGCGACAAGATCCGCCGTACTTCGGCCGGCGTGAAGACGCGCCCTCGATACGGTTCCTTCGGCAAGTAGCGCTCCCCGCTGCAGAGCGTAGCGCGCCCAGAAAGGGTTACCGCGGGTCGCCGGTCGGTGGCCCGTAGCTAGTGGGTCAGCAAGCGCCGCTTCACGTCGCCGGCGATCTTCGATGCCCGCTGAACGTGGCCCTCCACGTTCGGGAGGGTCGAACGCGCGAATTCCTTGAGGTCGGGATCGCTGCCGTACTGGACCTCGTTCTGGAGCAGAGCCGCGTTCGCCTTCTGATACTCGACCTGGCTCCGCATGTAATCGCGCTCGAACGCCGTGACGTCGGCGGCCTCTTCGAGCGATGACATGATGGCGTTGTAGGCGCCTTTCAGCAGCGCCTCCGGCGGCGCCTGGAGCCCCTCCCGCGCCATGAGGCGATCGAGCGCGTCCCTCGCCGGGCCGTGGGTCGCCACCATCTCATGCGCGTATTCGCGAATCGCCGGCGTCATCGCCTTCTTCTCGGCAAGCCGGCCGGAATCGACCTGGAACTCTGCCCCGAGATTCGCTTGGGCCATGAAGTCGTAGTCCACGGGACTCAGCGCAGGAGACGCCGGCCGAGGTTCATTCGACGTCCCGGTCTCCTGCGCTTCCGCGACGCCGAGCTCGGGGGCGGCGAGCAGCAGTCCGACGAAGAGGCCCAGCCGCGCGATGCGATTCATCACCATCCTCCACGTCGGAACGTGGCGCGGTCGGACGGGAAAGCAATGGCCGCCGGGCCCTTGCCTCTCGGCTTGGTGGTGAAGAAGGGCTCGAAGAGAGGTTCCTTCGTCGGCTCGTCCATGCCGCTCCCCGTGTCGCGGACGAGCAAGAGCACGAAGTGCTCGACGTTGGCCGCGTTCGTCCTTCTCGGTCAGAGCCATGGCACTGTTCCGTCGATGGCGCCCAAGAGGCAAGGCGCGTGCGCGTACAGCGGCCGTGGGGCCGAGGCGGAGGCTTACCGGCGCATCACCCGCTGCAGCGTGGCGAACAGGTCTCCCACCGCGTACGGCTTCGGGAGCACGGCGTCGGGTCGCTCGCTTCGCGCCGGCACGTCGTCGAGGTGCCCCGATCCGTATCCGGTGGTGAGGACGACCGGGATCTCGGGGGCGATGCGGCGGAGATGCTTCAGCGTCTCGGCGCCATCCATCCGGGGCATCGTCAGATCCAAGAGCACCGCGTCTATCCGCCCCGACGCGGACCGGAGGACATCGACGGCTTCAGCCCCGTCGCTCGCAGTGACCACCTCGAAGCCGAATCCCCTCAGGAGCATCTGCGTGGAGACGCGCACGTTCTTCTCGTCGTCCACGAGGAGCACGACTCCCGAACCGCGGAGCTCCTCCGCTCGTCGGGTCGCCGCCGGGAGCGGCTGCGCTTCGCAGGCCGGGAAGAGGACGCGAACCCGGGTGCCCCGCCCGGGACTGCTGTCGACGTCGATCGCGCCGCCGTGTCCGCGCACGATGCCGAGAACGGCCGCCATGCCCAGGCCACGTCCCATGAACTTCGTCGTGAAGAACGGATCGAACATCTGGGCCCGCGTCGTCGCGTCCATGCCGGGACCGTCGTCACGCACTTCGAGCCACACGTAAGGCCCGCTCTTCGCCTGGCCACCCGCCGGGCAGCCCACGAACGCGGAAGCCTCGAAGTTCCCCGTGCCCGTCGACATGCGGATGATCGCATCCGGGGCCGAGACGGCCTCCGCTGCGTTGAGCACCAGGTTCATCACGACCTGGCGAAGCTGGGTCGTGTCACCGAGCAGCGCGGGAAGCTGCGGGACCAGCTCCCGGACGAGCGTCGCCCTCTTGGCGATGGAGGCTTCGAGCATGCTCGTCATCTCGCCGACGAGCGCGCTCAGATCGACCGGCGCGCGCTCCAGGCGCGCCCTGCCGGCGTACGCCAGCATCTGACGACACAGGTCCGCGGCGCGCTCCGCTGCGACCGCGATGGAATCGAGGCGCGCGACTGTCGTCGAGCCGATGCTCGCATCCCGTTTCGCCAGCGCCACCTCGTTCGAGATGATGGTCAGGATGTTGTTGAAGTCGTGGGCCACGCCGCCGGCCAGGACGCCGAGGCTCTCGAGCTTCTGCGCCTGCTGGACGCGCTCTCCCAGGGCGCGCTGTTCGTCCTCGATGCGCTTGCGCTCGGTCACGTCACGGCAGACCACGAAACGCGTGGGCTGGCCCTGGTGAGACAGCGTCCTTGCCCTCACCTCGGCGATGAACGTGCTGCCGTCCTTGCGCTGGGCGACCGCCTCGCAGGCCTCGGTGGTCCCGCGCCGGATGCGATCCTTGACGAGAGCGCGGGACTCCGGAGCCGTGAGGTCCATCATCGACACGCCCACGATCGAAGTCGGATCGAAGCCGAACATCGCTGCGCCGGCCTCGTTCGCGAGGATGATCTTGCCGTCTTGGTGCACGGCAACTCCCTCGAACGCCGCTCCGGAGAGCGCGCGAAACCGTTCCTCGCTGGCCTTGAGCGCCTGCACCCCGTCTTCGCGCTCGGACACGTCGGAGACGAACGCGATGAGCAGGGGACCGTCGGCGACGACCACGCGCGTCGTCGTGACGTCGAGCGGGAACTCGCTCCCGTCCTGGCGCATGCCGCGCGTCAGGTAGTGGTAAGGAGCACGGTCGCCCTTCGCGCGCTCGGCGAGCAGGCGGAGGATCTGCGGCCGGTGGGAGGGCGCGATCTGGTCGAGAAGTGACGTGCCGCGCACCGCCGCCACGCCGGCGTAGCCGAAAAGCCGCGCGTAGGCGGGGTTCGCGTTCGACACCATGCCGTTGCGCGCGAAGCCGATGGCCACGGGCGACTCGTCGAACAGAGCCTCCAGCCATGCGTGGTCTTCGACCCGGGGCCCACGCTCCCCACGCTCCGCGCAAGATGACATCGTGATGCCGCCCGAATCTCCGTCCCGCAGATTTGGGGTGGAGTCTACCTGGCGTCACTCCCTGCGTGGAAGGGCAAGAGTCCAGTAGCCCTGCGTGTAGGTGCACCCGCCGAAGAGCAGAGTGAGGACGCAGGACGCCACGAACCGCATGCCGCCTCGTGCGTCCCGAGGGAACGGAGTTCAAGGACAGCGAGATCGACATGGCCGAGTACGCAGAGGAGGCCGTCGGGGCGAAGGAGACGCGCCTCGTCGAGGAGGTCATCGTTCACAAGCAGGTGGCTGAACGCACGGCGACCGTGGAGGACAAGGTCCGCTCCACCGAGGTCGACGTCCAGACCCTCGACGCCTCCAAGTTCGCGGAGAAGCTCGGCCCCGACGGCGGTAGCCGTCGCTGGGAGGACATCGAGTCCGATGCGCGCGGCCGCTGGGAGGCAGCGCATCCGGGAACGTGGGAGAAGTTCAAGGAGTCGATCCGCAACGCGTACTCGCGCGCCGGCAAGCGGTGACGTAGCGCGCCCCTGAGACGCACAAACTGCGCTCCGGGTGCACCTCTTACGCCAACGCGAACTGTCCTTGCTCTGATCGTCCGGCTTGCCCATGATCGTGTTCGTCATGGGCGACCCCGTTCGTCGGTTCGAGCATTCGCACGCGGCCATCTCGAAGCTCGCTCTCGACATCGGTGAGCTCGTTCGAGGCGCCCCGGCAGAAGGGCCGCTTCCGACGAGGACGCGGAGACAGCTCGAGGAATGCCTGACGAAGCTTCGCGACGAACTTCTCCGGCATTTCGCCGACGAAGAGGAGGGCCTCTTCCCGTTCATCCGCGACAACTTCCCCTCGACGTCCGAGGTCGTCGAGGGGCTCGCCGGGGCGCACGACGCAATCTGTGGGACCGTCGTGAGGTTGGTGCACATGCTCGAGCACGAAGGCGGGTCGCCACAGTCCACGTGCTCTTCGCTCCGTGCACTGTTCGCGAGGTTCGAGGCTGCGTACGCGGAGCACTCACGAAAGGAATCCGCACTGTTCGAGGACCTCGGTCGGACCCTCGAGAAGGGTCATCGCGAAGCGCTTTCGGAGATCCTGCTGGGACTCTGACAGGGGGATCTCTAGGACGCCGTCGAGACGGTCACCTCCACGTCGGAGTCGTTGGCGACCTCGGCGAAATCGTTCTTCGGCGCAGGCTGCGACTGCGACGGTGCGACGCGCGGCTCGAGGCCCATCACCCGTGCCGCAGCCGAGAACACCGGCTTGAGCGCACGGAGCGGCAGGTTCGCGGCGAGCACGCTGGGCGTGACGATCGCGAGCTCGTCACGCGCCGTGAACGGCGCACCGGGCGAGACGAGCTCCTTGTGCAGTCGAGCCTCGTCGACCGCAGCCCGCACGCGCGCCGGCACGTGCGCCTGCCACGCGCGCGTGTCGATCGCCGTGCGCAGCTGCCACGGCGAGAGGATCGCCGGACGCGTCGTGCCGAGCGCCGCGCTGCGCTCCGCGAGCAGCAAGGCGATCAGCTGCTCGAAGAGCGCCGGCCGCATCTCGCCGTCCCACGGGATGCGGCGCACGACCTCGTCCCACAATTCGACCACCGGGCCGTACACGACGACGTCGCGCGGGTCGAACGCCTCCTCGACGCGCTGCGCATCGACGGCGGGATCGACCGTCGCCTCGATGAGCTCCGCCTGGAAGGTCACCGAGCGTCGGCGCGGGTCGCGCAGCGTCACGGTCGTCAGCGAGCGCGTGATCTGCTCGCGCAGGTCCCACCGCTGTTCGAGCCACCTCAGGCGCTCGCCGATTGGCCACCGGGCGCAAAGCGCCTCCGCCGCCCACCAGGACACACCTGCTCCCCGCAGGAGATTGAGGACTTCTGCCATCACCTGGAGCGCCGGCCACCGGGCCAAATGATCCGCGGCCTCGTGCCGGAGGGCGTCGGCGTCGGCTCCCTCACCCGCGTGGACCAGCGGCGGCGGCGCGTAGAGGAGGATGCCGGGATCCGGTGTGGTGGACGGCGGCGGGGTGTCCTGCGGCATTCCCCCGGTAGTGCAGAAAGCGTGCTCGCCATGGGGCGCAGCAGCGGTGAAAAGATGCAAGACGGCGTGTCCTCTAGGGCCCCGGTTCTGCGTCTTATGGGGGAGGAGCGACTCCCATGAACCGCCGACGTGTTCTCCTCGCAGTGTCAGGTGCCGCCAGCGCCGGTGCCCCAGGACCGTGACGCCCCTCCAAATCATGACGTCGAAGATTCAGGGCGTGACGAACAAGTACACGGTCACACGCTGCGAGATCACGTCGTACACGATCGTCCGCTGAGCTGAGAGCCGAGCAGTCGCCCCCTCTCGCGCTCGCGCGAGCCATGCCGCATGGACAGGGTAGGGGCATGGGCCTCGAGATCGATCGCGACCACTTTGACGAGGCGGACTACGCACGCTTCGGCTCGAGGCTGCGCGAGTGCCTCGACGCGCTCCGGGCGATGCTCGCCCGGCCCGGGTTCGGGGAAGGGCCCGCCACCATCGGCGCCGAGCTCGAGGTCGACCTCGTCGACGCGCGCGGGCGCCCGCGACCGCTCAACCGCGAGATCCTCGCCGACGCGGTCGACCCGCGCATCTCGCTCGAGATCGACCGGTTCAACCTCGAGATCAACACGCACCCGCTCCCGCTCGCGGGCCGTCCGTTCGCGGCGCTGGCGGATGAGCTCTCGGACGCGCTGCGCGAGACGAGCCGCGCCGCATCCAGGCACCACGCGCGCGTGGTCACGATCGGCATCCTTCCGACGCTCGAGCCGTCGGACCTGCGGCCCGGTGCGCTGACCGACGTCCCTCGTTACCGCGCGCTGTCCGCTCACGTCCGCGCCCGCCGCAACATGCCGTTCCACGTCCACATCGAGGGCCAAGACACGCTCGACGTCGAGGCTGACGACGTGACCCTCGAGGGAGCGAACACGGCGTTCCAGCTGCACCTGCGCGTCGCCCCGCGGGACTACGCGCGCGCGTACAACGCCGCGCAGGTGGCTACCCCCGTCGTGCTCGCCCTCTCCGCCAACTCGCCGACGTTCCTCGGTCGCCGGCTCTGGGACGAGACGCGCATCGCGCTCTTCCGCCAGTCCGTCGACGATCGCCCGGAAACGCTCGGCGAGGAGGTCCGGCCCGCGCGCGTCTCGTTCGGGCACGGCTGGGTGCGCGAAGGGGCGTTCGAGCTGTTCGCGGAGACGGTCGCGATGCACGCGCCGCTGCTGCCCGTCCTCTCCTCCGAGGATCCCCTCGCGCGGGTGCGCGCGGGCGAGGTGCCGGCGCTGCGCGAGCTGCGGCTGCACAACAGCACGGTCTGGCGATGGAACCGGGCGGTGTACGACGACACGGAGGGCGGGCACCTGCGAATCGAGATGCGCGCGCTTCCCTCCGGCCCGACCGTCGCGGACACCGTCGCGAGCGCCGCGCTGCTCATGGGGCTCACGCTCGGTCTCGCCGAGGACTCGGCGGCGCTCCTCCACCGGCTCACGTACGGACATGCACGTCGCAACTTCTACGAGGCGGCTCGCCGCGGTCTCGACGCGGAGCTGCTGTGGCCCTGCGACGAGTGCCCGTCGCCCCGCCCCGTGTCCGTGCTTGCGCTGGTACCCGAGCTGCTTTCGGTCGCCCGCCGCGGACTCCAGCGAGCTGGGGTTGCTGAGGACGAGGTCGATCGCGCGATGCGGATCGTCGCCGGGCGCGTCGAGGCCCGCGCGACGGGAGCGACGTGGCAGCGACGTGTCGTGGAGCGGCTGGGCGGGCCCACCCCGGAGGCGCTCGAGCGGATGTTCGCGCGCTACGCGGAGCTGTCGGCGCTCGGGCGCCCCGTGCACGAGTGGCCGGAGGAGGGCGCGTGAGACAGCACGCGAGCGTGGACGTGCGTGCGGAAGTGGCGCCGCAGGACGTGCCTCGCGACGAAGAGCGGTTTCTCTCCACGCTCGAGCGCCCCACCGTCTTCCGCATCCGGGGGCGCGATCGGACGCGCACGCGCGCCGTCGCGGGGATGCTCCATGGCAACGAACCCTCGGGACTGCGCGCGATTCACGCGCTGCTTCGCGACGAGGCGACGCCCGCGGTCGACGTCGTGTGCATCGTGGGCGCCGTCGAGGCGGCTCGCGTGTCGAAGCGCATGCTGCCCGGACGGCGCGACCTGAACCGCTGCTTCCGTCCTCCGTGGGAGGGCACCGACGGGGCCATCGCGCGCTCGCTGCTCTCGATCCTGGACGAGGCGCGTCCGGAGGCGCTGGTCGACCTGCACAACAACTCGGGCCACAACCCGCCCTACTCCATCGTGACGCGGTTCGACGACGCGCGTGCCGGCCTCGTGTCGCTCTTCGCGGACCGGCTCATCACCTCCGAGCTGCGCATCGGCTCCCTCATGGAGGCGTTCCCTCCCCCGTTGCCCGTTGCGACCATCGAGTGCGGACGTGCGGGGACGGCCGAGGCCGACCGCGTCGCCCGCGAGGGTCTCCGGCGCTACGTCACTCTCGAGGCGCTGCCGCGCGGAGAGCGACCGGCTGGGCTGAGACTGTTCGGCGACGCCATCCGCGTGATGCTCCGTCCCGGCGCGCGAGTCTCCTTCGCCGGTACGCCGAGCTCGGACGTCGATCTCACGCTCGACAGTGACGTCGATCGCCACAACTTCTGTCGCCTGCCTCCGGGAACGCGCATCGGCTGGATCGCGCGAGGGGCCGCCTGGCCGCTCGTCGCTTGCAACGAGGCGGGGCTCGACGTGGCGCACGCCCTGTTCGAGTCGCACGGAGGTGCGCTGGTGACGGCGCGGGAGGTGATCCCGGTCATGATGACGACCGACCCCCTCGCGGCAGCGACGGATTGTCTCTTCTATGTGGTGCGCGAGCTCCGATGATGCGCCGGAAATCATGACGTCGCCGCGGTAACTCGCGTACTCTGGAACCCCATTGCGCCCCAGCCTACTTGTTTGCGCGCTTGGTCTGGTCGCCGCGGGATGCGCGGGAGCCTCGCCCGAGAGGCCTGACCCGGTCGTCGTCGCCGTGTCCGTCCCCCCCGAGTCCTGCCCGCGGAAACCCGACGTCGCAAGCAACCCGCCCGTGCCGGCCGGCTGGGTACAAGTGAAGGATGCGTCGGTCACTCCAGAGATGACGGAGTGGGCCACGGAGATCGTCAAGAACCGCAAGACGTACCCGATGTGCTCATCGACGACGCAAGCCTTCGGGGCGCTGACGATCCTCGCGAGGGTCGAATGGCACCCACCGGACTTCAACGTCGCGACGGTGCATCGGGGCGTGACGCTGTACGAACGCGACACCGGGCCGCTGGGCGCCGCGCTCAACCTGCCGGGTGCGTCTGCGCGGTGAGCTGCAGCTGGGCGACCACTGTCGAGTCCGGGGATTTCCGCCTCGCACTGTCATGAGTGCACGCTGAGCGACCGCGGACCCTGCGACATGCGCTCGCTCTCTCGTTCGGCGCGGAGCGTGCAGGGGTGCGCGCTCTCCGGCGCAGCGGGGGTCGCAGCGCTGGGCGAGTCGCATGGTTGGACGTGCGTGCCGGATAGGCCTGCTGTCGCTGCCCTTGCTCGAAGCGTGCGGAACGAGCGCGGACTTCGGCGCCGAGGCAGACGCTGCGGCGAATGGCGCTTCGACGAACGCCGCCGTGACGACACCTCAGAGCGGCACCGAGGCCGACTCGCCGAGCATCGAGAGCCCCTGCTTCCGCAACGCCGGGGCCGAGGCGTGGACGTGCAATAGCGACGGCGAGACGCTCACGCGCACGAGGGCGGGCGCGACCGAGACGGCCCACTGCGCACACGGATGCGTGTCCTTGCCGGACGGCTTCGACAGCCAGTGCCGCCCGCGTGACGGCACGCTCGAAAGGACCGTCAACGGTCACGTGATGACAGCGCAGCAAGCGAGCTGGGTGAGCTATTTCGCCTGGTGTGCCGTGCCGCTGCTGCAGGGCGCGAGGGACGTGCGGCTCACCGCCGCGTCGACAGTCGCCTGGTGGGCGCTCAAAGAGGGAGTGCTCGACGCAATCCATTCCGACCCGGTCGGACTCTCTCGTTGCGGCGCCGGCCGCGACCACGACATCGGGCCACTGCAGAGGTGCGCGGTCGGCTCCCCCTGGCAGGTCGGCGCGTCGGGCATCCAGCCGTCTTGCTGCAGCCTGAGCAAGGTCGAGGGAACCGCCGCCGCACTCTTTCCGGCGATGACCGAGGCCCAGATTCTCTCCGGCGCTGCCGTCGAGGCCGGATATCCCGTCGGCAGCGCCGCGCACTCGCGGATCGTCGGCTCCATGGGCGCCCAGCGCGCGTCGTGGCTCCTTCGCGTGACGGCGATCGGCTTTTTCCACCAGGAACCCATCGTGACGAGCGAGTGCATCGCGTCGAGCAAATCGTGGTGCTACGGCACGGGGTGGCCCATGTCCGCCCTCTACGCGCCGGACAGACCGAGCGCGATGCGCGCGATGAGCGAGTTGCGGGCGATCCTCGACATGCTTTCGCCGTGAGCGCGCGTCAGCGGGCAGAGGTTTCGGCAATCGTCTCGAGAGGCGTGACGTCGACCGAGCCGCCACCGATGCGCTTCGTCTCCTCGGTGTAGCGCTTGAAGTACGGGCGCTCGCGCAGAACCTCGAAGGCCTGGTCGTCGGCGACTTCGGCCAGGTGGTAGTAGAACTCGCCCTCTTTGGCCTTCATGCATCGATACCGAATCCGGCCGCCGATCGCCGGATCCTTGTCGAGCTGCTCGATGAAGTCGGCGACTTGCCGGTGCCACGCACCGCGCGAGCCGCCGTCGAGACGGTAGTTGTACGCGATCAGGAACCTCTTCATTTGCGCCTCCTCCCGTACGACGACCCAGGAGCCCGGAAGGATGCGCATCCTTTTGCCCCTCCCGCTCGTCTTCGGATCTGAAGGGAGAAGACCCTCGCACATGGCAAAGGGCAAAGGCTCGGGGACGAAGGACAAACCGTGGATGCTGCAGACGCCGCCGGGTACGTCGGAGTTCGAGGCGTACCGGGACGAGGAAGCCGACCCGCCGGCGCTCGTCGTCCAGGTGGGCAAGACGCAGCTCCGCTACCAACTGCGTTGCATCGAAGACCTGCACGCGATGCTGAAGAAGCACGGCGACTGGATGGCCCTCGGCAGCACCGACGAGCAGAAGCCGGCCGCGGACGGCACCGTCGAGGCCTGGGGCCGCGCCAAGAGCAACCCGGTCAAGGGCTGGTACGGACTCAAGAAGGGACTCCGGGGGCGCTTCGGGATGTACGTCCCGCCCGTGCTCGAGATGCTCGGTCTCGCCGAGGTGGAGCACAATCCGAAGAACAACCGCATGCGAGCCGCCGCCGTGAAGTGAGATCCTGCCGTCGTGCGCGCCGCGCTGGCGCGCTTCATCGTGCTTCCCGTCACGCAGCGGAGCGCGGTCATCCTCAAGGACGTGCTCGGACATTCGCTCGAGGAGACCGCCGAGACCATGGGGACCACCGTGCTGGCCGTGAAGGCGGCGCTCGTTCGGGGACGCGCCAAGCTGCTCGAGGCGACGGAGGTGGAGATCACGCCGGACGTCGCGGCGCGCGCGCAGCTCGATCGCTACGCGTCGCTCTTCAACGCGCGAGATTGGGACGGTCTTCGCGCGCTCGTGGCCGACGACTGCCGGCTGGACCTGGTGTCCAAGTCGCAGCGGCGCGGGAAAGAGGTGCGCATGTACTTCACGAACTACGAGAAGGCGGACGTGTCGCTGCGCGTCGTCCGGCTCGAGGGTCGGCTCGCGCTCGCCGCGCACGTCGAAGGTGCGACGTCACCCTCCTACTTCATCCTGCTCGACTGGGAGGGAAGCCGCGTGAGCACCATCCGCGACTTCCGCTACGTGCCCTACGTCGCGAGCGAGGCCGAGTGATGAGCCAGCCCGGGTGCTCGGGCTGCATGCTGCTCGAGCCGCTGGGGGCCGAAGCTCGCGACATACGAGTCTCGTGCGTTCGCTCTACGCACCGGCAGGTGAGTGCCTGCGCTTGTGCTCCTCCTGGAGCGACAATGGCACGTTGCATGCGAGCGATGCTTGCGATGCCCATGTCCGAACGCATCGCGACCGCGAAGGTCAAGCTCGTGACGATCGTCGCGTCATCGGAGCTCCAGGATCGCATCATCGAGGATCTGCGAGAGGCAGGCGCGGGCGGCTACACGATCACACGCGCGAGCGGTGGCGGCCTGCACGGCCCGAGGATCCGTGGCATCTGGGATACGGGCAACGTGCGCATCGAATCCCTGGTGAGCACGGAAGTCGCCGAGCGCGTGCTCGGGCACATCACGCAGGCGTACGCCGATCTCCCGTTCGTCGCGTTCGCAGTGGAGGTCGAGGCCGTGCCGCGCGAGCATTTCCGTCATCCCTCGCGCGGGCCACGCCTTCGTTGACCGAGTGAGCCTATTTCGCCTCGACGAAATCCGGCACGCTGCGGTTCGGGAAGAACGGCGCGAGATCGTTCACGCCTTCCTGCGGTTGCGCGAGCGATCGTAGGTCCGCACGATCCGTTCGCCGCTGCTCGGTGCTGATCCCGAAGCGCTGGTCGCGGTCGTGGACCAACTGCGCGGGAACCTCCCCGTCTGCGTTGAAGGACCATGCGAGCATCGGGACACCGAGTGGCACCGGGTCCGCGTGTGGCCGCCCGAAGTACCCCGTGTTCCACACGTGCCACGTCTTGCCGTAGCTGTTCATCCACTTCTTCATCAGGGCCTTCTCCTCGGACTCCTGCATCCCCGGGGCGATGAGCTGGCCGGCGAGAATCTCGTAATCGTGCGGATGCCAGAACCTCTTCTCGTCGGCCGGCAACTGGTCGAACAAGCGTTCGCTGACGACGTATTCGATGCCGACGAGGTTCGCGTCGCTGGTGTTCCCGTCGAAGATCGCGCATTGCAGGAGGTCGTCGCTCTTCGCGGCGCAGTAGTGATGAGCCTCGAGGAAGAGGTCTGGCGCCTGCTTCATGACGTGGAAGCCGTCGAGGTAGACGCCGATCTGCCGAATCGGCTCGAAGTACCCGCTCGACTGCACCGCGCTCGGATCCGGGTTGGACGAGCTTGCGTTTCCCTGAGCGCACGCAAACCCGGCGAAGGCCGCCGCGCACAGCGAGACCAGGGCTGTATCGAGAGAACGCATCGGGTTGCTGAAGGTGCAAGGTGCAGGCCCGAAAGGGGTGCTGCGCCAGCCCTACTTCGACACGAGGGTGATGAGCCTCGCCGCCTCGTCGGCTGCGATCCCTTCGCCTTGGAACTGCGGGCCCACGGACGAGTCGCCGAGAAGCTCCATCGCGAAGAACGCGGTCAGGTACTTCATGAACCGTCTCGATCGAGGCACCGGCCGCGAAGGCGCAGATCTTTTCTCTCGGAGCGGATCGCGCCAAACGCGGCGTCCACCGATTGCACGAGCCGCGCGTCACGACGAGACTGCGGGCGATGCAGCGCGAGATCGCGGCGAAGACTCTCCTTCGATTTGTGCCACTCCTTGCCGTCTCGGTCGCAGCTGCCCTCGCCGCAATCTCGGCGACGTCGCTGAGTGCCTGCGGTGGCATCGCTGCATCCAGAAATGGTGACCACTCCGATGGCGCCGCATCGACCCGCGATGGAAGCTCGGGTGCCGATGGCAACGGCAGCAGCGGCGGGATGATCGATGGTGCGGGCAGCGGCGGAGGCGACGACGGCGCCGGAGGCAGCGCCATGTGCCCCGTGGGAGGGCCGCCTTCGAGCGGGAGCTCGTGCAGCTTCGCTGGCGAGGGTTGCGACTACGACGACGCAGGGGTCTGCGGCGTGGTGTGCTCGTGCTCCGACGACGGGGGCCTAAAGTGGGCATGCTCCGCGCTTCCGTGTCCGCCGCCACCGTGCGACCCGGGTGGCGCCTGCTCTCCGGGCAGTCAATGCACCTACTACCCGTGCTCCGACTGCAACCCTGCGTGTTGCGACTGCACCACCTCGAGCACCTGGGTGTGTCTCCAAGGTAGCTGCCCCCAGAACGACGCGGGCGCCGACTGACCCCGGTCGGGTGCCACGGCGCGGGCGTGTATAGTCCACGCACCCCATGGTGCGCCTCGTCACGCTCGCCGCGTCGATCGCGGCAGCGAGTGTCGCATGTCGGCCAAGCGCGACGCCGGCGCGCGACGATACGGTCGAGGTGCTCGTCGTGGCGCCGCACCCGGACGACGAGATGCTCATCGCGGGGGGCGTGCTTGCGCGCGCGCGAGCCCAGGGGCAGCGCGTGGCGGTCGTCGTCGTCACCAACGGCGACTTCACGTGCGAGCGCAATGGCCACGTCCGCCAAGACGAGACGATCGCAGCGCTGGCGTCGATCGGCGTCGCGGAGGACCAGGTGATCTTCCTGGGCTACCCCGACGGATGGCTCGTCGATCTCGGCGACGCGCCTCTCCCACCGCTCGCTCGCACGATGCCCGACGGCACGTGCGTGAAGACCGGCGGCACATACGCCCACCGCGGCGCGCATCGGCGCGACGAGCACTCCGCGCGCAGCGGCTCAGCCGCGCCCTACACCGCCGTCGCGCTCGAGGAGGATCTCGCGGCCGTCCTCGAGCGCACTCGCCCTCGCGACGTCTACGTCACGCACCCGCTCGATACACACCCCGATCACGCGGCAACCTACGAGTACCTGCGTCGTGCGCTCGATCGCGCGGACGTCGCGCCGCCACGCATTCATCGTGCGATCGTTCACGCGGGGCCGTGCTGGCCCGACGGACGATCGCGCGAGCGTCCTTGCCCACCCGTCGTCCCCGATCCGCACGCCCCGTGGATGCGGCTCCCCGAGCCGTTCGGCGCGTACGCTCCGCGCGAGCTCGTGCCCGTCGTCGATCCCGACGCGAAGCTCCGCGCGATAGGCGCGTATCGCTCGCAGTTCGGCGACGATCCAGCGCACGACTGGCTTCTCACGTTCGCGCGCGCCGAGGAGGCGTTCTACCCGGAGATCCTGGTCGAGGACCCGAGTCGCACGCGACGGCGCCTGCGCGCTCCGCTCGCCGAAGTCGCGCGCGCCTCCGCTCCGCTGACGTGCGACGGTGCGCGCGAGGTGGGGATCGCGCCGTACGTCGTCACGCTCGACCCCGAGGGCGCGCGCGTCGCGATCACGCGGGAGGGCGCGCTCGTCCGCGAGTGGGCCACGCCGCTCGATGCGCGCTGCGCGACCCACGACTGGGAGGCACGCATCGATCGCCGCACGGACGACGGGGTCACCGAGATCACGCTCTGGCGCGACGGTCGCTTCTTCGGTGTCGCGATCGATCCGTGGTCGGCCCCATCCTAGCGTCACTGTTCCCGAGCCGGCGGCTTCGAGGGAGGACGCACGCGTCCGCCGGCCGCGCGATACTTCTGCCAGCACAGCACGCACCGCCATTCCGGGTAGTGCTTGCCGTCCGTCCCCGCGCGGAGCACGAGTCTCCACCCGCTGGCGCGAGAGAAGATGGACGTGTCGTTTGCGTTCGGGATCACCGGCGCGGGCTGACCGCAGTCGAAGCAACGATCGGGGTGTACCACGCTCCTCCTACGGGTAAGGATACCTCCGTCTCACGGACTGTCCGCCCGGCGGCAGCGTCATCGGAGACGTGCAACGGGGGCGGCCACGTGGTAGCGCGGGTACAACGTCGATGGGAGGCCATTCGCGACCGTGGCTGCTGTCCTTGATCGCCGCTTGTGTCGGCTGCGGGAGCTCGAGCCCCGCGGGTGACGTCGGGGATGCAGGGGCAGCAAGCGCGAGCGATGCGGGATCGGGCGACGCGATCGTCGGCAACCCGACTGACGCGGGGCCGGGAGGCGACGCTCCGGGCCTCGAGGGCAACGATGCCTCGCGGGATGCCGGTGGCGCATCGCCCGACGCCGGTGGCATCTCGGCCGAAGCCGGGGACGCGGGCGGCCCGAACTTCGATCAGAACGGCCCCATCGCGTTCACCACGACCACCGCGATGGTGCAGAACGGCGCGGACAGCTTCACCGAGAACATCTATCTCCCGTCCTCCGCAGGGTTGCACCCGGTCGTCAGCCTGACCCCTGGTCTGCAACAAACGTCGGCGGCCTACGCGCCCTACTCCGAGCGGCTGGCGAGCTACGGCATCATCGTGCTCGTGCGCGACGACCCAGGGCTGCTCGTGCAGTCCCAGGTCATCGGTGCGGACCTGGAGTACGTCATCGGGACGTGGCTCCCGGCACAGAACGCCGATGCTTCGAGCCCGCTGCACGCTGTGGTGGACCTGACCAAGGTGGGCCTCACCGGCCACTCGCGCGGCGGTCAGGCGTCGCTGATCGCGGCCGAAGGCACGCTCCTCGGTAAGGTGGTCGCATGGTTCGGCATCGATCCGGACGACCCGGGCACCATCGACGGATTCACGGAGAGCTCGGTGCTCGCCGCCACGAACCTCGGCAGCGTCGGAATCCCGACGACCTTCCTCGGCGGGCAGGTCGCGACCTTCTGCACACCCGCCAACATCAACTACCAGGTTCTCTACGCCGCGGCGCCGTCGCCATCGGTGGTCATCACGGCCGTCAACGCGTCTCACACGGAGTTCGAGGTTCAATCCGCATGCGTGGACTGCGGCGTGTGCGTGCCCATGGGCACGGCCAACCAGCAGGTGGTCCTCGCCTACGCGGTTCGCTACCTGACCGCGTTCTTCGCGCGCGAGCTCCTGGGAGTCGCTTCCGTCGGCGCGACGTTCCAGGGAGCCGGAGCGCCCGCCGACGTGGCGGCTGGGCTCGTGCAGATCACGTCGAAGTAGGACGAGTCGCGGCTCACCGCGCTCAATCCGATCGAAGCGAGCAGCTATCGTGTGAACGATGACGCCGCGGCGAGAGGAGATGGATCTGCTCTCACGAGCGCTGGCCCTGCGCGGTCGGCCCGTCGGAACCGCAGGCCTACGGCGCAAGGGCAAGGTCGGCGAGCTCGTCGAGCGTGCTCTCGGCGCGACCGGCGGGAGCGCCGCCACGTGGGACTTCCCCGACCTGCGCGTGGAGCTCAAGACGATCCCCGTCGACGCCCGTACGGGGCGACCGCGGGAGTCGACGTTCGTCTGCGCGGTGTCGCTCGTGGATGCGGACCGTGCCGAATGGGCAACGTCCTGGGTGCGCTCGAAGCTCTCCCGCGTTCTCTGGGTGCCTGTGATCGTGGACGCCGACGGCGCGGGCGTCGTCGGCGAAGCCCGACTCTGGTCGCCGACGCCGGAGCAGGACCGTGTGCTCGCCGGCGACTTCGAGGAGATCATGGGCCGCGTAGGCGTCGGCGACGTCGAGGGCGTCACGGCGCGGCTCGGCCGATGGCTGCAGCTCAGGCCCAAGGCCGCGCATGGGCGCGTGCGCACTCTGGTGCCCGCCGCCGAGGGCCACACCGTCGCCACGGTCCCGCGCGGGTTCTACCTCCGCGCCCTGTTCACGGCGGCCATCCTGCGGGACCCGCTCGCGATGCCCTGACGGCTACTTGCAGGTCGTCGACCTCAGTGGCACGGCGCAGACGTGGCGTCGGCGTACTCGTCACGTCGCCGGATCCAGCGGTTGCCGCCGCGCGTGCTGTCCTCGTCGCGCCCCTTCGGGACGATGTCGAGGTAGTGGTAGCCCACGTTGAGCATGTCGAGACCGCGCGAGTAGGTCGAGTACGTGTGGAACACCTGCCCGGCGGCGGCGTCCTTGTAGAAGACGCTGATGCCAGGCAACTCGGCGATCGGAATCGCCGCGCGCGCGTAGTTGTACTCACCAGTTCCGCTGGCGA
>Ga0335069_10006665_pt1 | contig 16754 bp, 11 predicted proteins | sample Lox_Sample_11_FD_206714 | JGI IMG/M metagenome (GOLD analysis project Ga0335069, IMG submission 206714) | Soil microbial communities from Loxahatchee National Wildlife Refuge, Florida, United States - Lox_Sample_1.1 | ecosystem: Environmental > Terrestrial > Soil > Wetlands | place: USA...
TGGAAGTAACGACCGACACGTATTCGATCAACGACCGTTCTCTGGGGGCGGGTGAACCGATTCGCGTCAAGCAGGGACAGCGCGTGATGTTCCATTTTCTGAACGCCAGCGCGATTGAAAACCGGCACATAGCGCTGCCGGGCCACAAATTCAATGTGGAAGCCCTTGACGGCAATCCCGTGGCGCATCCGGCGGCGGTAAGTGTGTTGCTGCTGGGGCCGGGTGAGCGCATCGACGCGTGGGTGGAAATGAACCAGCCGGGCGTCTGGATTATGGGCGCCCCGGAAGATCCGGTGCGGGAAGGCGGGCTGGGGGTGGTGATCGAATACGCCAACCGGCAGAGGACGCCGGAGTGGCAGGCGCCGCCGAAATCGGTTTGGGATTACACCATCTTCGCCAAGCCGCCTTCGGGCGCGGCCGCGCCCACCGAGACGCTGGACATGGCGTTCTTGAAGATTCCGCGCGGGGCGGGGAAGTTCAACCAGTTCACGGTGAATGGCACGCCGTATCCGCACGACCGGGAATTTGTGCTGAAGCAGGGGGCGCGCTACCGGCTGACGTTCCGCAACCGCACGGACGATGCGCACCCGCTGCACCTGCACCGCCACCAGTTCGAAGTAGTGGAGATCTACGGCAAGCAGACTTCGGGACTGATTAAGGATACGGTGGTGGTCCCGGCCTATGGCCGGGCGATTGTGGATTTTACCGCGGACCAGCCAGGCGACACCCTCTTCCACTGCCATATCCAGCAGCACATGGACTACGGGTTTAAGGCGCTGCTGCGCTACGCGTAGGGCGGGCCGGAAGCGCGCAGCAATCCGCCGCGCAGAAGTCCGGGCCCGGGCCGAGCACGCCCAGCGCGCGGCGCGGAGCCTCTTCGGTGCGCTCCAGAATCAATTCGCGAAGCATGGAGACGAAGGCCGGGTGCGAGCCCACGGTGGGGGCGCGGTAGAAGTTCAGGCCGAGCTGCCGGGAAAGCGCGGCGGCTTCGGTATCGAGGTCGTAGATGACCTCCATGTGGTCGGAGAGAAATCCGATGGGGATGGCGACCACGTCCGTGACGCCGGCGGCGGCGAGTTGGCGGAGGTGGTCATTGATGTCCGGCTCCAACCATGGCTGCGTGGGCGGGCCGCTGCGGCTTTGGTAGACGAGCGTCCAGGAGGGAAGGCCCAAGATCTTGCACACCATGGCGCAGGCCTCTTCGAGCTGGGCAACGTAAGGGCTGGACGCCGCCATGGAGAGGGGAACGCTATGCGCCGTGAAAACGATGCGGGCGGCGCCGCGCCTTTCGGCGGGGACCTGGTCCAAGGCGAGCCCGAGTTGCGCGGCCGCGGCTTCTAGGAAGGCCGGGTGGTTGTGGAAGGTGCGCAGCTTGTGAACCTCCGGGGCGTCCTGGCCCACTTCCGCCCGGGCTCGCTCAATGTCTTCGAAATACTGGCGGCAGCCGGAATAGGAACCGAACGCGGAAGTGGCGAAGGCCAGCGCGCGGCGGACGCCATCGGCTTGCATTTGGCGCAGGGTATCGGCCAGGAGCGGATGCCAGTTGCGATTTCCCCAATAGACAGGCAGCGCGGGGCCGCGCGCGGCTAGCTCCGCTCGAAGAGCCGCGATGAGCGCGCGGTTCTGGCCGTTGATGGGGCTGCGGCCCGCGAAGTGGTAATAATGTTCGGCCACCTGGAGCATGCGCTCCCGGGGCACGTTCTTCCCGCGGAGCACGTTTTCGAGGAACGGAATCACCTCGTCCCTGCGCTCCGGCCCCCCGAAGGAGAGGATCAATACGGCGTCGTAGTTCATGGGGTTGCGTCTGGCGGCCGGCGTGGCCTCGGTCGGGCTATCGTGCGCCGCGGCTGTCGGGCGGCGCTCCTACGGCGCCGCGCAGGAGAAGTTAGCCGCGTCGTCCGGGCTTCCGCTACCTTTATAGCGCGCAATCTGCGGATACGGGCACAGCGGACGCGAGCGCGTGGTCTGCCCGCGCGAAACCTGGCTGGCGGCAATGGTGTCCGGCGCCTTGCCGTTCTCCACCCAGTTCACCAGCGGCGTATCGGGATCGAAGGTGCCCGTGCCCACGCCGCCGCCGCAATGGAACATGCCCGGGACCATGAACAGGCGGAAGAAATCGTCCGTGGACGGGCCCATGAGCTGCTTCACCTGGTCGTAGTACTCCACCGCCACGCGCGGGTTGAGCTGTGGATCGGCCCAGCCAAAGTACATGATCAGCTTGCCGCCGCGCTGGCGGAAGGTGGAGAGATCAGGGTCGGTGGCGTCAATCACTTCATGCAGGAAGTCCAGGCGCGGCATGTTCTGGTCGATGTTGAAATTGGCAAGGTCGCTCTTCGCGTCGGAACCGGGCATCAGCATGTAGCGCAGAAAGTCCGCCGCGTAGTCGGCCCAAACGCTGTTGCCATTCGCGCCGCGAATCACCTGCCCCAGCCAGCCGCTCTGGCCGTTCGGCCCGGCGACTTCCGCGCCCACCGGCCATCCGGGAAAGAACCGCTTCCCTTGTCGCATCACGTCGCCATAGAGGCGCTCGGCCGCGGCTACTTCGGAGGCGGTAAAGCAACTCGTGTTGTTCTGCCCTTCGGCGCAGCGCGGCAGATCCTGTGAGGCCTTGAAGCCGCAGCCAAGCGGGTCGGAGATGAGGCCGTCCTTCAGTCCGTCGGCGGGGTCGCACTTGGCGTAGACGCGGTCCGCCAGAAGGCCCAGCTTGGAAGCGGGGAACGGGTTGGCGTCCAGGCCCTGCAGCCAGTAGGCCCGCGCGATCATGTTGCCGGAATTGTAGAGCGCAGGGGAGCCGGCGATGATGCCGTCGAAATCGTTGGGGAAGCGCTGTGCGAAGTCCAGGCCCTCGCGTCCGCCCTGCGAACAGCCGTCGTAATAGGACTTGCTGGGCGGCGCCCCATAGTAATTGCGCACCAGCAGCTTCGCGGCATCCGCTGTCACGTGCAGCGAACGGAAGCCGAAATCGAGCAGCTTCTGGCGGTTCAGGGCGAAGCTCGCGCCTGGCTCTTCGGCCGCGGAGTGGCCCGTATCTGTGGACGCCGTGGCGAAGCCCGCGCGAAGGCCGCGGGCATGGTTCGCCTCGCGCGCGGCGCTGGTGAAGGATTCGCCCGCCCAGCCGCCGTTGCCGAACATATAGAACCGCCCGTTCCAGGCGGTGGGCAGGTTCACTTCAATGTTGAGTTCGGGCTGCGCCATCAGGAAGACGTGGCAATGCTCCGGCGCCGTGCTGGAGGCGGCGATCATATCCGCGCTCACCACCGAAAGGTCGAGCCCGGTGAGGCCCAGCAACTGGCGGCATGCGGCGATGGGCTTTCCGGTGGCGGCCGGCGGGGTCCAGTCGCGGAACTGCACGTTGCCGCCGCCTTGCCCGAACAGGGCGGCGCAAGCGAAAAGCGGAATCAGGAAGCGCATGGGTACTCTCAAATGGCTTCCATTGTATCCGAAGTTCCGCGAAGCGCATCTTAGCGCCTCCCGCTCACGCCTCGGGCGATGTCTCTGGCGCGGCGGGTTCCGTCCGCCGCTGCTCCGGCTGCCATCCATCGCACCGCAAAACGGGCAAGCGCGGATACTTGGCGAATCCGCCGTTCTTCCAAAGCGCGCACAAGACGTAGACCGCGCCGCGGTCCGAAGTCGTGCTGCGCGCATGCCGGCAGTTGGCGCAGAGACCGGCGGCAATGGTCGCGGGGAGCTTCACGTCCTATAGGCGTTCATTATCGCGCGCAACCGTAGAGGCTTGGCGCTAGCGAACGGAGCAGGCGCCGCGGTATCGCGGACTGCGCCCGGCGGCTCTATGTGGCCGGCGCTACGATGCGCGGTTCGTTTTGTTCCGCTTTGCCGGCGTTCTTTGCGCCGGGACGCACAATGTCGATGCGTCCCTTGAAATACGCGCCGTCGTCAATGCTGATCCCCGCGCCCTTGATGTCGCCGATCAGGCTCCCCTGGTTGCAAATCGCGATCTTCTCCGACACTTCCACGTTGCCGCGGACGTTCCCGTAGATGGCCACCTCGCGCGCCTTGATGTTGCCCAGCAGCTTCCCATGGGGTCCCACGGTCAGCCGGCTCTGGGACTCCAGCATGCCTTCCACCTCGCCGTCCAGCAGCAAGTCCTCGCGCGTGCGGATCTCGCCCTTGATGGCCATCGAAGCGCCGATCACGGCTTGCTGCTTCGCCTCCTTCACGGCCGGCGCGGGCGGCGGCGCGGGCCGGGGCGCGGCCAGCGCCGGGGCGGTGGCCGGCGCCGGTTCATTCTGCGGCCTCGGGTCGGCCGGATCGTCATTGCGTTTGTTCCACACGTGTCGCATCCTCCCTGTTCCCAATGTACCTAAGCCGGGGCAAGATGCACCTGGAGGGCCAATTGCTCTGTCCCGGGCAAACGCGAGTTTTGCGGCGCGGTTTGTGTAACTTTTACGCGTCATGGCGTGTGCATCGTGCAGAGTTGCGGCAGCCTTGCCACGCCCGCCCCGCCCATTCGAGGGACCCGCCCGTGAATCATCGGTCTCGCTCGGAGGCCGTCCGTCGAATCCCCCCGAACCCATCGACAACGAACAAGCCGCCTAACCCAAAGATGAACTAGACCCCACCCAAAACCCCGAATCCAGCCCCAATCCACGCCCTCCGGCGCACCAACGGCCCGCACCGCCGCACGCTAACGCCACCACTGCGCGAATCCCACACCCCGTGGCGCTTGGTCCACGAGCGTGGTGCATAACCGAACTCCACCGGTCCATTCGGCCGGCCATCCCCAAATCCCGAAATCCCTCTGCCCCGTCCCGCCGGTGGGATATACTGGCCATCGCCGGAGGTGTACATGACGATACGCTCCAGCGCATGGGTTGCGGCGGCGCTGATTTTTGGAGAGCTCGGTATGGCGCAGGCGCCGCCCGCGGCCGGCGGGCTGACGCGGGCGCAGCTTAACGCCAAAGCCAAAGCGGAGGGGGCGCCGGAGATCCCCTTCGAGTCCGTGCCGAATTTTCTGAAGCTGCCGCCGAACGTTTTCCTGGGCGAGGGGATCGGGGTGGCGACGAACTCGAAGGGGCATGTCTTCGTCTACACGCGCGGGCAGGCGACGCAGTTGTTCGAGTTCGACCAGACCGGCAAGTTCGTCCGCGAAATCGGGGAGGGTCTGTATGGATTCGTCTTCGCGCACGCGGTGCGGGTGGATCCACAGGACAACATCTGGGCCGTGGACGAAGGGGCGAACATGATCATCAAGTTCAACCCGGAGGGGCGCGTGGCGATGGTGCTGGGGCGGCGGCCGGAGCCGGTGGAAGGGCTGCCGACGCCGCCGGACCCTTCGCCGTATCTCTTCAACCGGCCGACCGATGTGGCCTGGGACGCGGCGGGCAACATCTTCGTGTCGGATGGCTACGGCAATTCGCGGGTGGTGAAGTACGACCGCAACGGGCGGTTTCTCAAGTCCGTGGGCTCGCGAGGGAATCAGCAGGGGCAACTCAACCTGCCGCACTCCATCGCGACGGACGCCCATGGCAACGTGTATGTGGGCGACCGCAGCAACAACCGCGTCCAGGTATTCGACGACGACTTGAACTTCAAGGCGATTTACGACAAGGTGGGCGCGCCGTGGGCCGTGTGCGTTTCGCCGGGGCCGCATCAATATCTGTTTGTTTCGAACTCGAACCCGGATTCGAACAGCGCGGAGGTGGCGGCGGTGACGGGCGAGATCTACAAGATGGAACTGGACGGAACGATTGTCGGCAAGTTCGGACACGCGGGCAAGAAGCTGGGCGAGTTCAGCACGGTGCATGAAATCGATTGCCGCAATCCGGACGAGCCGCTGGTGGCGGAGATCACCGCCTGGCGGGTGCAGAAGCTGATCCTGCACCCGATTGGGGCGGCGGGCGCCGCAAGGAGGCAGCCGTGAAGCTGCTTCTGGCGCTGGTATTGGCGGGCGGCGCGCTGCTCGCGCAGCCGGAAATCCCCTTCGATGCGCAGCCGGACCTGCTCAAGCTGCCGGAGCGCATCTATATGGGCGAGGCGGCGGGCGTGGCCACCGATTCGCGCGGTAACATCTACGTCTACACGCGCACGGGCAGCGTGAACGCAACGCTGGGCGGGTCGCGGACATTTTCGCACGGCGGGTCGCGGCTGTTCGAGTTCGACCGCAACGGGAAGTATCTGCGCGAAATCGGCCCGGGCGTGTACGGGTTCGAGTTCGCGAGTTCGGTGCGGGTCGACGCGCGCGACAACATCTGGGTGGTGGATCGCGGGTCCAGCATGGTGATCAAGTTCGACCAGGACGGGCGCATCGCCATGACGATGGGGCGCAAGCCCGAGGCGATCGCGGAACCAGGCCGCGGCGGCGGCGCGGGCGGCGGGCGCGGGGCAGCGCCGGGCTTCGGCGCAACTCCCGCGGCGGGGCGGGGAGGCGCGGGCTTCGGCGGCCGGGGAGCGGCGGGCACGGGCACGGCGGGCGACAATTTCAATGGCCCGACGGATGTGGCGTGGGACAGCGCCGGCGACATTTTCGTGGCGGATGGCTATGGCAACGCGCGCATCGCGAAATTCGACGCGAACGGGCGGTTTCTGAAGTCGTGGGGAGGGCGCGGCGGCGGCGAGGGCCAATTCGATTTGCCGCTCTCGCTAGCGACGGACGCCAAGGACAACCTCTACGTGGCGGACCGCGGGAACAAGCGCATCCAGGTGTTCGATAAGGACGGCGCGTTTGTGCGGCAGATTGCGGGCGTGGGGGCGCCGTGGGCGATTTGCATCTCGCCGGGCGCGCACCAGTATCTCTACAGTTCGAACTCCAACGACCCCTCCAACCTGGACGATGGCGAGATTTACAAGCTGGAACTGGACGGGACGGCGCTCGGGAAGTTCGGGCGCGCAGGCAAATCGGCGAAGGAATTCGGCACGGTGAATCAGATGGACTGCCGCGGGCAGAATGAACTGCTGGTGGGCGAGGTTTTGAACTGGAGGGTACAGAAGCTCACGCTGCATCCGGGTCGGTGACCGGCGGGGCTGCGCTCTCTGCCATTCGTTCCGGCTTGAGGCCGTTCAGATCAAGCCGCGCAGCGTGCCGCCCATGTCGAGATTCGCCCCGGTGATGAACTTGGCCAGCGGCGAGGCCAGAAAGACGGCCGCGTTCGCCACGTCGGCGGGCTCGCCGAAGCCCAGCGGCATGTAGCGGTCGGCGAGGAACTTCTTCACGGCGCCTTCGCGGTCCAGGTTAAACTGCGCGGCGATCTGGTCGGCGATGCCGCCGGGCCGGGAGAATAGGCCGGTCCACACAGGGCCGGGCGAGACGGCGTTCACCCGCACGTGGGGCGCGTAGGCCTTGGCCAGAGACTTGGTCAGGTGCAGGATGCCGATCTTGAAGAGGCCGTAGTCGATCACTTCCGGTTCGGGCTGCTTCCCGAGGTCGGAGCCGATGTTCACCACGGCCCCCGAGCCTTGCGCGGCCATGCGCGGAAGCAGGGCGCGGCAGGTGCGCACGCAGCCCATCAGGTTCACGTTGAGGGAGCGCACCCAGCCTTCGTCGGAGAGTTGCTCGAAGGGTAGGGAATCCGCCACGCCGAGATTGTTGATGAGGATGTCCGGAGCGCGGCCGAACTTCTCGAGCACGAAGGCCACGGCGGCGTCGATGCCCTGAGCGGCGGCCAGGTCGGCGGCGAACACGGCGTGCCAGGCGCCCGCGGATGCGGCGAGCGCCCTCTCATCCTTGTCGGCGACGATGACACGCGCGCCTTCGGCGGTGAGTAGATTCGCGATGGCCTCGCCGATGCCATTCGCGCCGGCCGTGACGAAGCAGAGCTTGCCGTTGAGTTGGAGGTCCATGAGTGTCCTTGCGCCCGGCCGAGCCGGGCTGACGGTCTTTATACAAAAACCGCGGCGGGGTGTCAATCGGCGGCTTCGCGCGCGGGTTGGGTGTTTGCGCACCGCCGCGGCCTGGCGCGGTGGCAAGCGGCTTGCACGTGGTTCTCCGGGAGGGGAATGGTATGGCTCGAGAAGCCCTTCTGGGCGTTATTCTTGCATTGGTTTTGGGCTGGCCGGCCAGGCCGCAGGACGCGGCGGAAGCGGGCAAAAAGTCGCCGCTTTACAAGGTGACGGTGGTGGAACGCACGGTGCGGGCGGTGGATTACCGGTATCGGAACGGACCGACCAAGATCGACTTCAAGGGGACGGTTCTGCTGCCGGCGGCGAAAGGGGAAGCCACGGTGGAATCCAAGGCGGGCCGCGCGCAGATCGCGGCGAAGCTCGAACACCTGACGAATCCGCAGAAGTTCGGGGCGCAATTCCTGACGTACGTGTTGTGGGCGGTCTCGCCGGAGGGGCACGCGAAGAACCTCGGGGAGCTGATACCGGGAGGATCGGACGCGGCGTCCATCAACGTGACCACGGATCTCCAGGCGTTCGGGTTGATTGTGACGGCGGAGCCCTACTCGGCGGTGCGCCAGCCGAGCGACGTGGTGGTGGCGGAGAATGAAATCCGCAAGGACACGGTGGGGCAGACCGAACCGGTGGCGGCGCGCTACGAACTGCTGCCGCGCAGCGAATACACGTACACGATTCCCGACCAGACGCAGCCGGCGGGACCGAAGGTTTCGCTGAGCCGCTATGAAACGACGATGGAGATCTACCAGGCGCAGAATGCCATTCAGATTGCGCGGTCGCAGGGGGCGGAGCGCTATGCCATGGACGTTTACCAAAAGGCGGCGACGCTCTTGAACCAGGCGCAGGACCTGAACCTGCGCAAGGGGCGGCGGGACCAGGTGGTGACGCTGGCGCGGCAGGCGGAAGAGACGGCCGAGGATGCGCGGCTGATTGCGGCGGAACGAGCGCGCGACGCGCAATTGGAAGCGGCCAAAGCGCAGGCCGCGGCGCAACGCCAGGCGCAGGCGGCGGCGGAGGCGCGGGCATCCGCCGACCAGGCGGCGCTGGAGCAGGCCCGGGCGGAGGCGCAGACGGCGGAGCAGGGACGCTTGTTGGACGAGCAGGCGCTCAAACAGGAGCGGGCCGCGCGCGGGAAGGCGGAGGCGGAGGTGCAGGCGCTGGAACATCCGGCGGCGCCGCCGGCGCCGGCTACCCTGGCGGACCCGGACAAGACGAAACTCCGCGAGGCGCTCTTGAGGCAACTGGACGGCTCGGCGCCTACGCTGGATACGCCGCGCGGTTTGACGGTGACGATTGCCGGATCCGACTTCGAGGAGGCCAGACCTCGGCCGGCGGCCGCCGCGAGCCTGGCGGGGGTCGCGGCGGCTCTGGCGGCGCACCCCGGCCTGACGGTGGAAGTGGATGGCTATGCGGCTCCCCGGGACGATGCGGCGGAGCAGCGCCTGGCGTATGAGCGGGCGATGGCCGTGCGTGACGCCCTGGTGCGGGACGGCGTTCCGGCCGGATCGATCGCCATGGCGGACTCCGGGAACGAGCGGCCGGTGGCCGACAGCGGCACGCCGGCCGGGAGGGAGCGCAACCGCCGGGTGGAGATTGTGATCTCCGGGGACGCTATCGGCAATTTGGCTTCGTGGGAGGACACCTATGTGATTGCGCCGGGGCGGTGAGGCGGTTCGGAAGCGCCGCAGTATGTTCGGTTTGAGGGTCGGCGGCGGGGGGCGGGTCTTCTTGACACGCTCCCCGCAATCGTGATGGTATATAGTTCGAGACTCGTACTATTTCGGCGTATGGGGGCGTCCGTGGCAAATTCGACCGCTGTAAGCCCCTGGCTCAAGCCGCCGCTGCGCCATCTTCTGGACCGGACGGATACGTTTGTGGCCATCGCGGAGCTGGCCACGACGCGCGGGCTGATGACGCAGACCGCGGCGGGCAAGGTGCTGGGGCTGGCGCGGTCTCTTTCCGAACATCCGAGGGTGGATGCGCTGAGCATCACGGACAACCCCGGCGGGCACGCGATGCTCAGCGCGGACGCGATGGGGACGGACCTGATGTACCGCGGGCAGGAGGTGATCATCCACCTCTCCTGCAAGGACTGGAACCGCAATGCGCTGGAGAGCCGGTGCTGGATGCTGGCCAGCGCCGGGTTCCGCAATGTGCTGGCGCTTTCGGGCGACTATCCGGTGACGGGCTACCACGGGCAGGCGTCACCGGTTTTCGACATCGACTCTGTGGGTCTGCTGCGCCTGCTTTCCGAGGTGGAGGGCTGCGAGTTCTTCGCGGGCGCGGCGGTGAACAACTATAAGAGGCTGGAGAGCGAGGTGATGCCGCAGTACTTCAAACTCGCGAAGAAGGTCCAGTCCGGGGCGCGGTTCCTAGTTAACCAGATTGGCTACGATGCCCGCAAGATGGACGAACTGGCGCGCTACATGGCGGCGCACGATCTGCGCGCGCCGGTGATCGCCAACGTCTTTCTGCTGAGCGCCAACGTGGCCCGGTTTTTCCATTCGGGCAAGATTCCGGGAGTGACGGTGACGGACGAGCTGCTGGCGCTGGCGGAGAAGCAGGGCGCGTCGCCGGACCGCGGCAAGGCATTCTTCCTGGAATTTGCGGCCAAACAGTGCGCCATTGCGCGCGGCCTGGGATACCGCGGCATGTATCTGGGCGGGCATCTGCGCGTGGAGGATTACGAGAAGATCTTCCGGCTGATCGATTCGTTCGGCGAGAACGATTGGCGGGACTTCGCGCGGGAACTGCGCTTCGCGCAGCCGGGCGAGTTCTACTACTTCGAGCCGGATGCCGATACGGGGCTGAGTTCCTCCGAGGTGAGCCGGGACTATTTGCGGTCGAAGAAGCGCCCGCCGGCGGCGCCGCTCTCCTACCAGGCGAACCGGCTGGTCCACCGGCTGGTTTTCGAGCAGGGGACGGCGGGCTTCCGCGCGGGACAGGCTCTCTACCGGATAGCGGAGCGGTCTCCGAAGGCGGCGAGCGCGCTGCATGGCGCGGAGCACGTTGTGAAGGCGGCGGTGTTCGACTGCCGCGACTGCGGCGATTGCTCGCTGCCGGAGATCGCCTATTTGTGCCCGGAATCGCAATGCGCCAAGAACCAGCGCAACGGGCCCTGCGGCGGAACGCACCAGGGGCGCTGCGAGGTGGGCGAGAAGGAATGCATCTGGTCGCGCGCCTACAACCGGCTCAAGGCTTACGGCGAGGAAGAACGAATGCTGGAGGGCCCCGGGGTCTTTAAGGACGGAGCGCTCAAGGGGACAAGCGGCTGGGCGAACGCTTTTCTGGGGCGCGACCATCGCGGCCGCAAGAACACTTCATCATGAATCCACAAGGACTGAATCAGCCGTTTCACGTGATCGGCGAAAACATCCACACAACGCGGGTCGTGCTGCGCGAAGGCAAACTCGTCACCACGGCGCCCGACGGGCGCGAATCCGTGCGCTACGTTACGAGCGCGGGAGAGACCCGCTACCTGCCGATATTCGAGGAGCTCAAGAGCCGGCAGGACTACGCCGAGGGCAAGGTGAAGCACGTGATGTCCGCTGTACGCACCGGCATGGCGGGAGAACAGCCGGACGCACAGGAGGCTCTGACGTACCTGCGCTACCTGGTGGAGCGGCAGGTGCGTACGGGCGCAGACTTCTTGGACCTGAACGTGGATGAATTGTCGTGGAACCGCTCCGAACAGGTGGCCGCGATGGAGTGGCTGGTGCGCGCGGTGGAGCCGATATCGTCGGTTCCGCTATCGATCGATTCGTCCAGCCTTGAGATTCTGATGGCCGGCATCGAGGCGTGCCGGGGAACGGCGGGAAAGCCGATGCTGAACTCGGCGTCACTGGAGCGCATCGAGGCGCTGTACGCGGCCGGCCGGCTGGAGCTGCCGGTGGTGGTGACGGCGGCCGGGGAAAGCGGGATGCCTTCGGACGCGGAGCAGCGGGTGGAGAACGCGACGCGGATGATTGAAGCCGCGCTGGCGAAGGGGATTCCGCTGGAGCGGCTGTACGTGGATACGCTGGTGTTCCCGGTGGCGGTGGACAGCGCCTTTGTGGGCCATTGCCTGGAGGCGTTCCGCTGCCTGCGCCAGAGGTACGGGAAGGGGCTGCATTTGACGGGCGGGCTGAGCAACGTGTCCTTCGGCATCCCCTGCCGGAAGCTGATCAACGTGGTGTTTATCAACCTGGCCGTGGAGGCTGGGGCGGACAGCGGGATTGTGGACCCGGTGGCGACCGACCTGAACCGGGTGTTCCTGGCGGACAAGAGCGCGCCGGCGTACCGGCTGGCGGAAGACGCGCTGCTGGGACGAGATCCGGGGTGCGTGGAGTACATGACGGCGTACCGCGAAGGGGAGTTGACGGACGCGATCTAGGGCTCCGCGACCTGCTCCAGAGCGCCGGCGGGCGAGGATTGGGCGGTTCGGGCGTCAAAAAGCGGGCACTCCGCTGGAGCGGACTACCAAAAGCGGCGCGCGGACGCCTGGACCACTTATAATAAAAAGAGTAAAAGAGGCACTTTCCTCCATATGTCTACGTACACCCGCACTGGCGCGGGTGTCCTGGCGGCCCTGTTTACCGGCCTTACGCTGTACGGCGCCGATTTCGCGATGACGGTGACCGACAAGAACTACCTGGACACTCAAGGATTTAGCGTATTTCTATACGACAGCACGTACCACCCCGTATTCATCGACCAGAAAAATACCGCCATGGAGATGATTCTCCACGGCCAGCGAATCGCCACCAACGGCGACGTGCGGCTCATGCCCACGCCGGAGCAGTGGGACCTGGTGGCCACGTTGAAAGGGCGGCATCCGGATAAGGAGCACAATCGGCTGGCGGCCGACCTTTCGTTTCCAACATTCGATTTCAACTACACCCTGGAAGTGGCTGCGGAGCCGGGCGGCGTGCGGGTGAGCGTGAACCTGGACAAGCCGCTGCCGGACAAGCTGGCCGGACGGGCGGGCTTCAACCTGGAGTTCCTGCCTTCCATCTATATGGGCAAGGCGTACCTGGTGGACGGGACGAAGGCGGGCATCTTTCCGCGCACGCCGAACGACCCGATGATCAAGGTGCTGCCGCTGCCGGATGAACCGAAGAAGGCCTACTACCTGGAAGATTGGGACAAGGCCAAGGGGTACACGCAGCCGCTGCCATTCGCCCAGGGGAAGAGCATTACGCTGGGGATTGACGACGATCTGGCCCGGCTAAATGTGAAATCGGATACGGGCGACCTGATGCTGTTCGACGGGCGCAACCGGGCGCAGAACGGCTGGTTCGTGCTGCGCACGCTGATCCCCTCCGGCAAGACCCAGGGCGCGATTGTGTGGCACATTCATCCGGACGTGATTCCCAACTGGACGCGTCCGCCGGTGGTGGCGCACAGCCAGGTGGGGTATGCGCCGGACTTCTCCAAAGTGGCGGTGATTGAGCTGGACCCGAAGTACAACGCGCCGAAGACGGCAAAAGTGCTGCGCCTGATGGAAGACGGCGCTTACAAGCAGGTGTTCGAGGGGCCCATCACGGCGTCCACGCCGTGGCTGCGGTATACCTATTCGAAATTCGATTTCACTTCGGTGAAAGACCCAGGCTTGTACGTGATTGAGTACGCCGGCCAGCGCACCGCGCCTTTCCCCATCAATAAGGACGTCTACGCCAACATCTGGCAGGACAGCCTGGACCATCACCTGGCGGTGCAGATGGACCACGTGGCGGTGCGCGAAGGCTACCGGGTTTGGCACGCGGCCTCGCACCTGGACGACGCCCGGCAAGCGCCGGTCATCGGACAGCAGTTCGACGGATGGAGCCAGGGGCCGAGCACGGACGATCCGTTCAAGCCCGGCGACCATATTCCGGGGCTCAATGTGGGCGGCTGGTATGACGCGGGGGACTTCGACCTAGAGGAACCAAGCCAACTGAACGTGATTCAGAGCCTAGCTTTGGCATATCGCGAGTTCAACCTGAAGTACGACGAACTCACGGTGGATGAGACCGCGCGGGAAGTAGAGATGCACCGTCCCGACGGCATTCCGGACGCGGTGGAGCAAGTGAAGCACGGCGCGCTGCTGATCCTGGCGCAGTTCCACGTGATCGGCCATACGATCCGGGGGACGCATGAGCCGGATTTGCGGCAGTATACGCATCTGGGCGATGGGGCTTCGAAGACCGACGGCCGCATTTATGACCCGTCGCTTGGGCCGAACGAGGTGAAGGGTGATTACTCCGGCAAGCAGGACGACCGCTGGGTGTTCAGCAACACGAATGCGGGCCAGCAGTGGAGCGGCATTGCTTCACTGGCGGCGGCGGCGGACGTGCTGAAAGGCTGGGACGACGCGCTGGCCAAGGACTGCCTGGATACGGCCATCAAGGCGTGGAACGACGAGAAGGCGCATCCGACGCAGACGACGGGCGGCCGGGGCGGCGCGGGTGGACAGGCGCCGGGCGCACCGGGGGCGCCTGCGGGGCAAGGCGGACGCGGCGGCCAGAGCGCGCAAGCGGCGCAGGGCGGGCGCGGAGGACGCGGCGGAGCCGGCGCGGCGGCAGGCGCTGGCGCGGCTGGCGGCGGATTCGGCGGTGGGCGCGGCGGCGCGGGCGCGGCGCAGGATTGGGCGGCGGCTCTGGAACTGACCATCGCCACCAATGGCGCGGAGCCGTATCTCTCCCGCGTGAAGGAACTCTTCCCAACCATGGCGACGGCGCAGCAGGTAGGCGGACGGGGATGGACGCTGGTCCGCGCGCTGCCCTATGTGGACGCCGGCGCCAAGGAGCAACTCCGGGCGGCGGTGAAGGAGTATATGGCCGGCGTGGACAAGCAACTGGACGCGACGCCCTTCGGCGTGCCGCCCAGCTTGGGCACTTGGGGCGGGTCTGGCAGCGTGGTGGATATGGCCGTACGGATGTACTTCCTGCACAAGGCGTTTCCGGATCTGGTGAGCCCGGAGTACACGCTTCGGGCGGTGAACTACATTCTGGGGACGCACCCGGTGTCGAGCGTTTCGTATGTGGCCGGAGTGGGAACGGTTTCGAAGACCAAGACCTACAGCAACAACCGCGCGGATAACAGCTTCATTCCGGGCGCGGTGATACCAGGCTACATCATCATCAAGCCGGACTTTCCGGAGTGCATCGATGACTTCGGGTTCCTGTGGTTCGAAGACGAAGCGGTAGTAGCGGGGTCGGCCAATTGGGTTGTGGCGGGCAACGCGGCGGCCGCGCTTACGAAGTAGAGGGCCGTTGGCGGGGGATGGAGGCGCGCAGCGGTTCTTGAGGCGATGGGGAAGCGGACCGTTAAACGGACCGCTCCCCTCCGCCCGGTGCGGGCGCCGGCTCCGTAGCCGTGTGAGTCTTGCCGGTTTGGGTTCCGCCGGGTGTTTTGGGCCGGCTTCCAGCGGCGCTGGCGCAACGGCCGCGGCCAATCACTCGGATTGGTGATACGGGTAAGTGCCCTATGTCTAACCGGGCATCTTCCTGGGCGAGTTAGTAAGTTATTTGAAGAGTTTGATCGGCGGCTTCAGGCGGACCGCGGGCGCGTCACATGGGGACAAGGAAAGAGTACACTCTCCGATGTTTCGAGAGTATACTGACCTAATCCAGGAGGGGGCTTGCCAAAATTCCCTGGATCGGGGAGTCACCCATGTTCCACTTATTCAAGCTCTGGAAATCCCTTGGCGTGTGTGTGTGCGGGATGGCGATGGCGGGCGTAGCGGCTCACGCCAGCCTGATTGCGAACGGCTCATTCGAGAATTACACGGGGAGCGTGGCGAATGCCGGCGACAACGCCATCGACCTGGCCGGCGCCGGTTTGCTGAACTGGTCGGATGCCAGCGGCGTGGCGGAGGCGCTGGTGTTTCCGTCATGGTATGGGAACTATCTGTTCAACATCCCGGGACCGATAGGGCCGGTGGGGCTGGCGGGCCCGCTTCCGGCGACGAGTCCGGACGGCGGGAACTTCATCATCTCCGATTCGGACTATCTGACATCGGCGATCTTTCAGACGATCAATGGACTGACGCCCGGCGCTTCGTATCAACTCTCGTTCTACCAGGCGCTGGCGCAGGACAGCCAGCCAGTGACGCAGCCGGGAGCGGTGAGCGCGTACTGGCAGGTGGCCTTGGGCGCGGGCACGCAGACCTCGACTCAGATGTACGCCGATGGCTCGATTCCGACGGTTTCCAACTGGCAGGCGCAGACGATGACATTTGTCGCCTCCAGCGCCAGCGAGGTGCTGAGCTTCCTGGCCGTGGGGACGGGCGTGCCTCCGATGGCCGCGCTGGATGGCGTGAGCCTGACGGAAACTCCGGAGCCGGCGGCGTTTTGGATGCTGGGCGCGGGCGGCCTGCTGCTGGCGCGGCGGCTCATGGTCTTGCGCAGGCGCTAGCCGGCCACCGTGGAATTTCTGCGCCTGCTGCGGGAGAGGCTGCCGCCGGCGGCGTTCGACGCCGTGCGGCTGACCAACGGGCTGATCCTTCTGTTCGTGCTCGCGGCGCCGCTGGAGCGGCTGTTCGCGGCGCGGCCGCACAAACTGCTGCGGCGGCAATTCTGGACCGACGTTGCCTATTACTACCTGAGCAGCCTGCTCCCCAACCGGCTGCTGATTCCGATGCTGGCGGCGCTGGCGGTGGCGCTGCGGTATGGCGGCATCGTGGTTGCGCATCCGTGGGCCGGGACATGGCCGGCGTGGATTCGATTCCCGGCCGCGATGCTGGTGGCTGAGATCGGATTCTATTGGGGCCACCGCTCGATGCATGCGGTGGGGTTTCTCTGGCGCTTCCACGCCGTGCACCACAGCGCCGCGGAGATGGATTGGCTGGTGAACACGCGAGCGCACCCGGTGGACCTGGTGTTTACGCGGCTGTGCGGATACGCGCCGCTCTATGCTCTGGGACTGGCGCAACCCGCGGC
>Ga0335069_10006666_pt1 | contig 16753 bp, 9 predicted proteins | sample Lox_Sample_11_FD_206714 | JGI IMG/M metagenome (GOLD analysis project Ga0335069, IMG submission 206714) | Soil microbial communities from Loxahatchee National Wildlife Refuge, Florida, United States - Lox_Sample_1.1 | ecosystem: Environmental > Terrestrial > Soil > Wetlands | place: USA: Florida...
GGATAACCAAAGAAGAGCGCCGGGCTCGACTGGCTGTAGCAACCGGAGCCCGCGCAGACCTCGCCTGACGCGCTCGCGCCGTCAGCATAATCCGCAGTGACGCGCGCGCCGATGGCGGTCGGGTTTCCCGGGCGGCCCTGCAAGACCACGCGGACTGAGTGGCGCCCGGCCACGCCGCGGTTGCGAAACGCCAGCGTCGAATCGTTGTTGCGCGAGACAACGAAATCCGGCCAGCCGTCGCCATCGACGTCGAGCACCACCAGGGCCTTTGCATCGCCCGGCGCCACCAATCCGCTCTCCGCCGGAGCCACCGGTGTGAAATGACCGCGGCCGTCGCCGCGGAGCATCTGGCCCAGACCGCCGTCGAAGCGGCCGACAGCCGGCGCCGGCGCGTAAGAATTCTGCACCACGAAGATGTCGGCGTGTCCGTCGCCGTCGAAGTCGCCGGCCACCAGGCCGTCCGCCGGCGCCACCTGCGCGATGAGCGGCCACGGCTCGAAATGGTACTTCCCTCCCGGCGCGCTGAGAAAGACCCCGCTGCGCAGCTCGGTGGCGGCGAGGCGCGTGGCGCCGGCGAGCTTTTCCGGCTCGAGAAGATCCTGCACGGTGGCGCGGGCGTAGTCGTCATTCGACCGGAAACGCCGCAGCACCGGCGGGATCGCGGCGCCGAGGTCCGAGCGGCTGCGCCAGGGATAAAGCCGGCCGTCCTCCTCGTAGGCCTCGACGAGATCGACGCCGCCCCGGCCGGCGAAATCACCGGCAAAAAGCAACGCCGGGTGCTCAACATCGGCGCGGTATTGCGTGTTCAGTCCAAGATTGCCGACCGCGAAGTCCGGAACGCCGTCGCCGTTGAAATCGGCGGTCGCGAGGGAACGCCACCAGCCGGTCCCCGCGGAAGCGAAGCCGGCCCTTTCCGTCCAATCCGCGAAGTTCTTCCCGCCTTCGTTGTGGAGGTACCGCACCTCGCCCCACTCCAGCGTCACCAACAAATCCGGCCAGCCGTCGCCATCGACGTCGCTCCACAGCGCCGCCGTCACCAGACCGATCCGCCGCAGCATCGGCGCGACGGTGTCCGTCACGTCGACAAACCGGCCGTCCCGCCAGGCCAGCAGCGCGCTGGCCGGCGGATTCGGATACTGGCCCGGCAACACCCGACCGCCGATGAAGACGTCGAGATGCCCATCACGGTCGAAGTCGGCCGCACAAGCGGCACCCGCGCTGATGGGCAGACCGGGCAGCATCCCTTCCGGCGCCGGTGTGAGATGCCCATGACCGTCGTTGAGAAATAGCCGGAGTTGGTACTCGGGTGCCCCGGCGGGCTGACTGGCCCCGCCCGCCGCCACCAGCAGGTCCGCCCGTCCGCTCCCGGTCGCATCGAACAGGAGCAGCGGCCCGTCGTCCACGTCCGGCGCCGCGGCGGTGGCGGGCGACGGCAGGGGCGCGTACGCCCCGGTCGCCTGCGACCACAGGATTCGGCGCGCTTCCCGCGTCGTGCCGCCCACGCACACCGCGTCGCGTCCGCTGCCGTCGACATCCCCGACGGCCAGCGCCGGACCACGACGGTTGAGTCCGGCCGGGAGCAGCCGCTGGTCGAGGAATTCGTCGTAGGGCTCCTCGGCGGCCGTCCACGACAGATTTGCCGCGCGGCTCACGTCCGAGAATTGCGGCTCCGGTTTCCTGTCCACCGGCGCGGACGGCGTCGCATCGGCCGCGGGCTCGGTGATCGTGAAGTGCCGGTCAACGGAGAGGTTCTCGAACGATTGCACCGCCCCGCTGGGCCAGGACACGGTGAGCCGGCGGATCCGCGAGTCGTTCCCCAGGCCGAAGTGCACGATCGGCTCGCTGCTCGACATGAATCCCCGCCCCAGGGTGAGGGTCCGCACTTGCACGCCGGAGGCACTTTCGAGCTGCAGCTTGGTCCCGACGCCAAATCGGTTTGACCGCGTGCCCTTGAGCGCGAACACGACGCGGTGTCCGCTGTCGCTGTCGTTGCGGAGCAGCGTGGCCCCCTCCTGGTAGCCGCTGTACACGAGGTCGAGGTCGCCGTCGCCGTCGAGGTCGCCAAAGGCCGCACCGAAGCTCACGCCTTGGCGGTCGAGCCCCCACGCGGTGGAGACGTCTTCGAAGCGAAGTCCGCCGAGGTTGCGGAACGCGAAGTGGGTCTCGGCCAGAACCGGGCTGTGGCGCACGAGCTGCGCGCCCGCGGCCACGCTGCCGGCTTTGGCGCGACGGGCAATCAGATCCTGGTTGTGGATCTCCCGGAACATCCCGTTCGTGACGAACAGGTCGAGCCGCCCGTCGTTGTCGAGATCCTCCCACCGCGGCGCCCAGGTCCAGTCGGTGGCGCCGAGTCCGACGAGCCGCGCCGCCTCCAGGCAGCGACCCGTGCCGGTGTTCAGGTAGAGCGCATTCGCGGGGAACTGCCGGATCTCGTCCGCACCCTCCTCCGGTGCGCGCATTCGGGACCGGGTTTCCGCCATCGTGCGCTGGTCCTTGACGTGGCTGGTGGCGGCCATGTCGGCGACGAAGAGGTCGAGCCGCCCGTCGTTGTTCACGTCGCCGAGGTCCGAGCCCATCGACGAGTACGGCGTGTGCGGCACGACCCGACTGATGACATTGGTGAACGTGCCGTCGTGGTTGTTCCGATAGAGTGCGTCCGGCACGGCAAAATCGTTCGCCACGTACAGGTCGGGCCAGCCGTCGTCGTCGAAATCCCACCAGACGGCGGAATTGCCGTGCGTCGGCCCCGGCGCCACGCCGGAGCGGTCGGTCACCTGGGTGAAGGTGCCGTCGTGATTGTTGTGAAAAAGGTAGTCGCGCTGGCCCTCCGGATGCGCCGTGGCGTCCAGCACGTTGGTCTGGAGGAAAAGATCGAGCCAGCCGTCGCGGTCGTAGTCGCAGAAATAGGCCATGACGCTGGCGTCCTTCACGTCCAGCCCGTAGGCCTGGGCCATCTCCTTGAACGTGCCGTCGCCCTGGTTGATGTAGAGCAGGTTTGGGGCGTTGAACCGGCAGACATAGATATCGAGCAGCCCGTCGTTGTTCACGTCGGCAAAGGTCACGCCCTGCTTCCAAATCCGCGCGGCCGCACCGTGGTCGGCCACCCCGGAGCGTTCGGTGACGTCCTCAAACTTCCAGCCGCCGAGGTTGCGGAAGAGGCGGCAGCTTTCGGTCTTGCTGACGACAAACAGGTCGGGCCGACCGTCGCCGTCGAAGTCCCCAATGGCGACCCCAGTGCCGACCGCCCCGATCTCGAACTCGCGCTCGAGCCGGCCCCACATTTCCGGATCATCGTAGTTGTTTTCCGCGCGCACGCCGCTCTCCTCGGGTCGGACCAGGTGGAAGAGCGTCGGGCCGCGCGGCCCCGACCGGGGGGCCAGCGGCCGTTCCTCGATTCCGCCGGTAGCTGGCGTCGTCGCCGCCGCGCCGCCGTGGGCCAGAGTCGCAAGCAGAACCGCCGCCAGCACTGGCGCGCGCAGGCCCGGCGATCGGCGAACGGTTTTGGCGCAGCTCGCTTCGGGGTACATGAGACCTCAGGGAGTCGGACGCACCGCAGCGCCGGGCGTCAGCACCACCGGTCCCACCCACCGGGTGTTGAATTGCTTGATCCAGGTGTCGTCGAGCCGGGCGGGCCGCGGCTCCTTCCCGTAGGCCTGGTCGTCCATGCCCTGAAACGGAAACGGCTCCAGGCGCCAGCCCTCGCCCACGTGGTAGTCGGCATCCTTGTCCCAGCCGACGACGTGCAGAAAGAAGTCGCGCGTCTGACCCGCGGCGGGCGGAGGCAACGAGGCCGCATCGAACGACAAGGCCAGCTCGTCGCCGCCGGCGAGCAGGACCAGGCGGTCGTCGCGCCGGGCCAGCAGTTCGTCGACCGCGCCGTACCGGGTGAACCACCCCGACGGCATGCGGTCCCACGGCGGCGAGGGCGCGACCTCCGTGTAGATCGGCGTCAGCGGCAACGAGGCCGGCCGCGCGGCAAACCGGCTGTATCCACGGCCGTGCAGATCGGAATGCGTCACCGGGAGCTCGAACCTTCGTGTGCCGGCGGACGGCGCCTTTTCGCAGAGCAGCGCGCAGTCCCAGCCAATCTCGAAGGCCGTCGTCAGGCGCAGCCGCTGCGTGCCGGCGGGCAGCTGGTGCTCGAGATCGACCAGGATGGTCTTCGTTTTGCCGGCGGGCGTGCCGACATCGACGTTCACCGCCTTCCACGATCCGTCCGGCAGCTCGGCCTCGAGGGTTGGAAACGGGAAAGGCAGCGTCGGATCAATCGACGCACCAATGTTGGCCATGCCGCCGCCGAAATGGATCCAGCCGGTCAGCGCCAGCACCAGCGGACGGTCGACCGGCAGCGGTCCGAAATCGAGGGTCACCGAGAACGGCTCGGCGAGGCCGCGCAGCTGCGGCCGGCGCAACTGCACGGGCGAGACCATTTGGTCGTCCACCCGGGCCAGTGCGGCGGTGACATCGAGTCCGTCGTTCCGCACCGCGTGCCGGGGTGTCCCGAGCGGACGCAGTGTCCAGAGTTCATGCGGCGGGAAAGGCGGCGCGGCGCGCATCTTGCTGGTCGGGAGCACCACGGTGTCGCGCGGGTGGTCGACGGCGATCAGTCGCGCCTCGTCCAGATACAGCACCTCGCGCAATTCGTCCGTCACGCGGATTTCGTAGGCACCGCCGCGCGGCGGAAACGTCGTCGCCTCGCCGAGGGCGAGCAGCTCCTCGGCATCCTCCGCCACGAACCGTCGCTCGCTCTGCGGCAGTCCGAGCGGCGCCGCGCCGAGGATATCGGTCACGAACCTGAAGCCGTGGCCATCCCAGGCGTACAGGTACGGGCACGAACCGCTCGGCAGCGTCGGTTCCGTGATGGCATAAACCTCGCGGCCCACCGGCACGTCGACCTGGGCGGTCGACAGATCGAACCAATGCACCTTCAGCGCATCGAGCCGGGTATGTGATCCGACGCCGATCTCCAGCGGGTTTCGCCGCACCGTGCGGCTGGTGCGCCAGTCGCCGGCCAGCACCTCGACCCGCACCCCCAGCGAACTGCCGTTCGAGCGGTTCCCGGTCAGCCGCAGCTTCAGCTGCCCGTTGCGGTTGCCGCCGCCGTTCCGCCAAAACCGCAAACCTTCATCGGACCAAGTCACGAGATCGGTGCCGCCGTCGCCGTCGAAGTCCGCCGCAACCATCCCCGCGACCGCCCCCGCGCGATCGAGCCCGAGGTCCCGGGTGACGTCGCGAAAACCGGCGCGCCCCGCGTTGCGCCACGCCCGGACGCCCTCGGGTCCGTAGGCCAGCAGGTCGAGCCAGCCGTCGTTGTCGAAGTCCACCAACAGCAGGCCGGTCACCCTGAATCCCGGCAGCGGAAGGGTCGCCCGCGCCGCCGGCTCCCGGCCGATGATTTCCAGTGCGGTGCCGGTGGCGATGACCATCTCCGGGCGCAGGTCGTTGTCGAGATCGCCCGTGGCCAGAACCGCACCGGCCGGCCAGTCCCGGGTCAGGTCGCTCGCGGCGAAGGCGGCGGCGCGCCTCTTCTCGAAATACGCCGGGGACCGGCCCGTCCGGGCGACCAGCAATCCCGGCAGTCCCTCGTTGTTCCAGTCCTCGGTGGTCACCCCCGCGGCCCCGGGCAAATCCCGCGGCACGCCGGCATCGCTCCAGTTTCCGTCGAAGAAGAAGTTGCCGAGGTTGCGATACAGACCGAGCCCCGTGCCACCCGGCCGCACCGCCACCAGATCGAGATTGCCGGTGAAGTCGAGGTCCGCCAGCAGGCCGCCGACGGCCTTCAGGCCGTCGAGCCCGGCGGCGCGGGTGGCGTCGCGGGCCTGTCCGTGGGGTTGGAACTTGAACACGCGCGAGTCCTGCTCGCCGAGCACGACGACGTCGTCCACGCCGTCATTGTCGAGGTCGCCCACCAGCACCGCGCGGTACACATTGTCCGCCGGCGTGCGCAGCGGCCGGCCGAGCGGGGAGAAATGTCCGCCCCGGTTGTCGAGCATGACGAAGCCGCCGTCCTTCTGCCGTGCAAACAGGCTCGGCCGGCCGTCGCGGTCGTAGTCGAGGACCGCCACGGGTCCGCGGAAACCTCCCGCCAGCGGACCGAAGGCCGCAGAGGATTCGTCCGTGAAATGCACCGGAACGCCCTGCGGGTCGGGCTGGGCGAGCACGAACGGCGCGAGCGGCCGGGTGTAGGCGCAGCGCTCGAGGGCCGCGCGCGTGGCCGGCTGTCCGGGCGTGCGCGCCAGGATGTTTCGATGCTCCTGCAGCTCCCGGGCCGCGTCGGCGGCGCGGCCGGCGCGCCGGTAGAGTTCGCTGAGTTGGAAATGCGCCGAGGCGTGATCCGGCACGGCGCGCAGGACGCCCTCGAAGTCGCGGACCGCGTCGGCCGTCTGGCCGAGCTGGGCCTGCGCCAGTCCCATCTGAAAATCGAGCGCGGGCACGCCCGGGGCGATCTTCCAGGATTGCTGGAACGCCTCGGCGGCCGGCTCCGGCTGGTTCGTCCGCAGGAGGGCGCAGCCGAGCAGGTAGTACGCCGCCGCGCTGTTCGGCTCGAGCTCGAGCACCTGCCGGCAAAGCGGCGCCGCCTCCTCGGGCCGGTCGGCCAGGAGCAGGGCGTTCGCCAGATTCAGGCGCACGTCGCTGCTCTGCGGCGAGAGCCGAAGCGCCTGGGTGTAGGCGGCAATGGCGGCGGGCGCGTCGCCGTTCTCCAGCAGACCGTTGCCCCGGTTCATCAGCTGGGTGAAGTCCGCCGACCACGCCGGCTTCCGCCAAGACCACACGAGGCCGACGACGAGTATGATCGCCAGGACGGCACCCCCTCCCCTCATCAGGTGCTTCGACATGGGTCCTGCGTCTAAACCATCGATCGGCGGCACACAACTGCGATGGGTCGGAGTCCGCGGCGCGCCCGGTGCGTGTCGAGGCGGAGTCGAGCCGCGTCCCGACAACGCGCCGGGGGCCGGCCGTTTTTCCGCCGCGCCGCAACCATGAAATTGGGGCGAGTCGCCGGAAACGCGGGGCGAAAGGCCTCCATTTTTTCCAATCGGCGCTTGCGGGACGATTCGCGTTGCTTTCGCCCGGGCGGGGAGTAGGTGGAGGGCCAGTGCCGGCCCGGCGGGGCCGGTGGCTTCAACCAACGTTCCGGCCATGGACGACTATGTCGAACGACTCGTGGATCTGATCGATCCCGCCACCAATCACGTGCGCAACCTGACCCTTGACGAGGCCCGCGAGCGCATCCTGCACGGCTCACCGGCTTCTGTCCTGGAGATCGACGGCTCCTTTGCGCTGGTCGCGCGCGAGGGCAAGCGCGTGCGCCTCGCGCGCTCGCTCGACCGCCCGATGCGCTACTTCCTGGCGAAGCGCCGCGAGGGACCGGCACTCATCGTGGCCGACCGGATCGACGCGATCCACCGCCAGCTCAAGGCCGAGGGCCTCGAGAAGCAGTTCCATCCCAGCTACACGCGGATGGTGCCGGCGCACCACGTGGTCGAGCTCCAGCTGATCGGCTGCCCCGATCCGGATCCCACCTACACCCGGTTTTTCACGCCCGCGCGCAACATCCTGCCGCCCGACCTCGAGGTGATCGGCCGGAATTACCTCGGTGCGCTGGCGGACGAGATCGGGAAGTGGCTCGCCGCCCTGCCCCCGCGCGAACCGATCGGCGTCTGCTTCTCCGGTGGCGTCGACAGCGGCTCCGTTTTTGTGACGGTCTACCAGGTGATGCTGCGGCAGGGCCTGAACCCGGCCCGGCTCAAGGCGTTCACCCTCGACTTCGGCGGCGGCCCGGACGTGCGCCAGGCGCGCGAGTTCCTCGGCCGGCTCGGCCTCGGGCTGTTCCTCGAGGAGATTGCCGCCGACCCGGCGTCGCTCGATCCGGCGGAGACGCTGCGCGTGCTGGAGGACTACAAGCCGCTCGACGTGGAATGCGCCTCGATGGGGCTGGCCCTCTGCCGCGGAATCCGCGCCCGCTATCCCGACTGGAAGTTCCTGGTCGACGGCGACGGCGGCGACGAGAACCTGAAGGACTATCCGATCGAGGAGAATCCCGAGCTGACGATCCGCAGCGTGGTCAACAACCTGATGCTCTACCAGGAAGGCTGGGGCGTCGGGCGGATCAAGCACTCGCTCACCTACAGCGGCGGGCTCAGCCGGAGCTACGCGCGCACCTATGCGCCGGCCCGGTCGTGCGGCTTCGACGGCTTCAGCCCGTTCACGCGTCCGGCCGTCATCGCCGTCGCCGAGGGCATTCCGTTCGCCACGCTCAGCGGCATGGCCAACGACCGCCTTTACACGTTGAAGGGCGAGATCGCCCGCCGCGGAATCCGCGCCCATTTCGGCGTCGACCTGCCCGTGTTCGAGAAGCGCCGGTTCCAGCACGGCGCCATCCCGGTCGAGCGGCTGCGCCGCCGGCTGAGTCCGCTGGAGGCCGACTACCGCCGCCAGTTCCTCGCGCTTTATCAGTGAACGCCCCGGCCCCGGCGTATCCCGCACACGGCCGCACCGCCTGGATCCGCGGCCAGCGGCCGCCGCGGACCGCCGCGCCGGATCCCCCGGCGCCCCATGGCGTTTTCCTCGAGCGCGAACTGCTGGCCACCGGCGAGGTGGCCGACTCCGGCGTCGTGCTTCTGACCAACCGGGAGTGTCCGTGGAGCTGCCTGATGTGCGATCTCTGGAAGCACACCACGCGCGAATCCGTCCCCCTCGGCGCAATTCCACGACAGGTGGAGCGGGCGGTCCGTCTCTGGTCGGAGGCGGGCCGGAGGCCCGCGCAGGTGAAGCTCTACAACAGCGGAAGTTTTTTCGATCCGGCGGCGATTCCGCCGGCCGACTACGCGCCCGTCGCCCGGCGAATTGCGTTCGCCCGCCACGTCGTCGTGGAGTCGCATCCGCTCTTCGTGGGCGAGCGCGTCCGGCAGCTGCGCGAACTGCTGGCGGGATCGCTGGAGGTGGCGATGGGGCTGGAGACGGCGCATCCGGACATCCTGGAAAAGCTGAACAAGCATTTCGACCTGGACCGATTCGGCCGGGCGGCGGAATTTCTCGCCACGGCCGGCGTCGCCCTGCGCGTGTTCCTGCTGGTGCAGCCGCCCTTCCTCACCGGGTCCGACATGCTGGAGTGGACGATCAGGTCGGCGAAATTCGCCTTCGACCATGGCGCGCGCGTCGTGACGCTGATCCCGACCCGCGGTGGAAACGGCGCGATGGACCGGCTGCGTGAGTCGGGCGAGTTTGTGCCCCCCACTCTCGCCGCGCTCGAGGCGGCGCATCGCGCCGTGCTCGCCCTCGGCCGGGGCCGCGTCTTTGCGGACACCTGGAACCTCGGGGAATTTTCGCCATGCCCCGATTGCCTGGACGCCCGCCGCCGGCGGCTGGAGGCCGTCAACCTGACGCAGCAGGACGCCCCCCCGGTGGCCTGCGCCGCCTGCTAGGGCCGGTTCTTCCCGCCGCGCTCAGGGTTGGTCAGCACGTGATAGGACACGGTGTCCCAGGCGTTGTGGATGCCGACGAGCAGCAGAAGCAGCATCGAGGCGCCGACCCCGAAGAGCGCCTCGCGGGCGTGCGACCTCGCGGCCCAGGCGGAGGCCGCGAGCACCCCGTAGGCGACCAGGGGCAGCGCCGCATAGAACACCCAATCCTCAACTCCCGGCCGGTAGGCGGTCTGCCGGCGCATGCGCCGGATGGCCACGGCCCCATAGGCCAGACCCGCCACGGCGCCCAGGCCCCAAAGCGCGGCGATCGTGGTGAGACTGTGCCACGGCGCACGGATGCCGGCGGAAAGCAGCAGCACCGCGGTAAAGTGAACGATGGTCGGCGTCGCAAAAGCGGCGCCCGCCTCGGCGAGCCGCTCGGGCGGCCGTTCGGCGAGCAACGTCAGCACGACGAATTGCAATCCGACCAGCGCCCCCGCCGACGAACCGACGATCACGTAGAAGCTGTCCCATTCGGCGAGCTCGGGCATCCTGCCCCGGATAATGGCCAGAAATCCCGCGGATGTTCCACCCAATTCGCCGCGCCGTGCCGCGGGCAAAGATGATTCGCGGCGCGCGTTCCGGAAGCGCAGGGGCAGGACATTCCGGGGAGAATCGTCCGGCGGCGGTGACTTCAACCGCGACTTCGACGTTTCGTTCACCCAGCCGCAGATCCAGAGCGGCGCGGCGCCGATCCGAGACCTGACGCCGGAGGTCGAGCAGTCGACTGGGTGGCTCAGGGAATGACCAGTTCCATGCCGACGCGCAGGTCGCCCTCGTGCTTCATCACGGTGCGGTTGGCGGCGTAGATGTCGCGCCAGCGGGCGCGGTTGTTGTAGTAGCGCTGCGCGAGGTTGGACAGGGTGTCGCCCTTGACGACGGTGTGCCGGCGCGCACCGGCGTGGGCCGCGGCGGCCGGCTCGTTGCGGGACGGGGCGCCGGCGTTCCGCGCGGCGGCCGCCTCGGTCCGGCGGGCGGGGGCGGGCGCGGCCACGGCGGGCGGTTCGGCGCGGGCGCCGTGGGTGCGCACGGTCGGCACGTTTTCCACATTGAAGGTGAGCGGGGCGGCCGACGCCGGCGGCGGCGCTTCGCCGCCATTGCCGGCCTCGCCGGCGTCCGGCACCTCCTTGCCCGCGCGCAAGTCGGCGATCTGCTGCTTCAGGAGATCGTTCTCGAGCTTCAGCTTGTCCATCGCGGCGATGAGATCGATCTTCTGGAACTGGTTCTCCAGTGGCTGCGCCGGCAGCGTGCGGGCGAACTCGCGCACGGCGGCGTCGATGCGCTGCCGGACCAGCGGCGCCTGCGGGCTGTTGGGCCGGATCGCGAGGTATTTTCGGAAATGATAGATCGCCGACAGCGGATCGCTGATGTGCTGCTGGTAGATCAGGCCGGCCTCGAGATGCGATTCCGGGGCGTCGTCGCCGCGCCGGTCGATCACCTTGAGAAAATCGGAGAGCGCCTCCTGGCGGCGGCCCGCTTTCTCCAGCGCCAGGCCCTCCTTGTAGGCCGGCTCGTCGTTCTCCGTGGCGTAGATGATCCGGTCGCCGTCGCCGCAGCCCGCGGGCAGCAGCAGGGCCGCGCCGCCGGCGAGGGCGAGCAGAAGGCGAAGGAGGAACGGGGACCGCGGCACGGGCGGAAAGAGGTTGAAGGGTGAGGCGCGACCGGTAGGTTTGCCCGGGGTTTCCCCCAACTCAAGGATTTGATGCCGCTGAAAGACAACGCCCTCCTCGCCCGCGCCCGCCACTGCCTCGCCGTCGAGCGCGAGGCGCTGGAGGCCACCGCCGCGGTGCTGGACGACGGCTTCGTGCAGGTGGTGCGCGCGGTGGAGGCGGCGGTCGCGGCCGGGCACAAGGTCATCTTCAGCGGCGTCGGCAAGAACGCGCACATCGCCGAGAAGCTGACGGGCACCTTCAACAGCATCGGCGTGCCGTCGTGTTTTCTCGACCCGACCCAGGCGCTGCACGGCGACCTCGGGCTGTGCATGGCCGGGGACCTGGCGATCCTGCTGAGCAACAGCGGCGCCACCGCCGAGATGCTGCGCCTGCTGCCGCTCTTCGAAAAATTCGGGCTGAAGACCGTGGCGCTGACCGGCGCCGCGGCGAGCGAGCTGGCGCGCGGGGCGGACTTCCGCCTGGTCTACGCCGCGCCGCGCGAGGCCTGCCCCCTCGCCCTCGCGCCCACGGCCAGCACCACGGCCGCGCTGGCGCTGGGCGACGCGCTGGCGATGGTGCTGCTGGAGAGCCGCGGGGTGACGCGCGAGGATTTCGCCCGCTACCATCCCGCCGGCACCCTCGGCCTGACGCTCCTGCTGCGGGTGAAGGACATCATGCGCACGGGCGACGGCTGCCCCGTGCTGCGCGAGGCGGGCTCGACGGTGCAGGATGCGATTTTTGCCATGACCCGCGCCAAGGCCGGCGCCGTGGCGCTGACCGGCCCGCGCGGCCGTCTCGTGGGGATTTTCACCGACGGCGATTTCCGGCGCAGCGCGCTCAACGGCGGCGACGGCTTCCTGCAGAAGCCGGTCGGCGGGTTCATGACCCGGAACGGCAAGTCGGTCCGGGCCGACGCCCTGGCGGTCGAGGCGCTCAAGCTGTTCCAACAGTTCAAGATTTCCGACCTGTTCGCCCTGGACGCGCGCGGCCGGCCCGCGGGCTACATCGACGTGCAGGACCTGCCGAAGCTGAAGATGTTGTAGCCCGGGTAATGGGCCGTGGCGGGCGGGTTATAGCCGGACCGGCGGCCGCGCCCGCATTGCAATCTCCCGGGGTGCCGGCTAGATTGCCGGCTCTTCTCCCATGCCAACGCCCGCCTTCGTCTACCAGGATCCGCTGCCGCTCGGCGCCGATGACACTGCGTACCGCCTGCTCACCCGCGAGGGTGTCTCCACCGGGACCTTCGAGGGCCGGGAGATCCTCAAGGTGTCACCCGCGGCGCTGACGCACCTGGCGCGCGAGGCGTTTCACGACGCGAACTTTTTCCTGCGCCCCGCCCACCTCGAGCAGGTCGCGGCGATCCTGCGCGACCCGGAAGCCTCGGCGAACGACCGCTATGTCGCGCTCACGCTGTTGAAGAACGCCGAGATCTCGGCGCGCGGCATCCTGCCGATGTGCCAGGACACCGGCACCTGCGCGATCTTCGCCAAGAAGGGCCAGCAGGTCTGGACCGGTGCGAACGACGCGGAGCACCTGGCCCGCGGCGTCCACGAATGCTACACCCGGGAGAACCTGCGCTACTCGCAGGTGGCACCGCTCGACATGTTTCGGGAGGTGAACACCGGGACCAACCTGCCGGCGCAGATCGACCTCGTGGCGACGGAGGGGGCGAAGTACGAGTTTCTCTTCGTGGCCAAGGGCGGCGGCTCGGCGAACAAGCTCTTCCTTTTCCAGGAGACGCGCGCGCTGCTCAACCCGAAGAGCCTCGAGAAATTCTTCGCCGAAAAGATGCTGCTGCTCGGGACCTCGGCCTGCCCGCCCTATCACCTGGTGTTCGTCATCGGCGGCACCAGCGCCGAGGCCTGCACCAAGGTGCTGAAGCTGGCCACGACGAAGTATCTCGACGCCCTGCCGACGAGCGGCAACGAGCACGGGCGCGCCTTCCGCGATCTCGCGCTGGAGGCCAAGGTGCTGCGCCTGGCCCAGGAGTCCCGGGTCGGCGCGCAGTTCGGCGGCAAGTACTTCGCCCTCGACGTCCGCGTCATCCGCCTGCCCCGTCACGGCGCCAGCTGCCCGGTCGGCATGGGCGTGTCGTGCAGCGCCGACCGCAACGTGCGGGCGAAGATCACGCCGGACGGGCTGTTCCTCGAGCAGCTTGAAACCGACCCCGGGCGGTTCATCCCGGCCGAGGCCCGGACCTTCAAGGACCACGACATCGTGCGCCTCGATCTCAACCGCCCGATGAGCGAGATCCGCGCCGAGCTCACCAAGTACCCGGTGACGACGCGGGTGTCCCTCACGGGCCCGATGATCGTCGCGCGGGACAGTGCGCATGCGAAGCTCAAGGAGCGGCTCGACGCCGGGCAGGACCTGCCCAAGTACTTCAAGGATCACCCGGTCTATTACGCCGGTCCCGCCAAGACCCCGGCCGGCTACGCCTCCGGTTCCTTTGGGCCGACGACGGCAGGCCGGATGGACAGCTACGTCGAGCTGTTCCAGTCCCGCGGCGGATCGATGGTCATGCTGGCCAAGGGCAATCGCAGCAAGGCGGTGACCGACTCCTGCCGGAAGCACGGCGGCTTCTATCTTGGCAGCATCGGCGGACCGGCCGCGATCCTGGCGCAGGACAACATCAAGAAGGTCGAGGTGCTGGAATTTCCCGAGCTGGGCATGGAGGCGGTGTGGCGCATCGAGGTGGAGGACTTCCCCGCGTTCATCCTCGTCGACGACAAGGGGCACGATTTCTTCTACGACAACTGCGGCATCTGCGTCGCGGAAAAGTGAGGCTGGGACGGGTCGCCGGACCGTCCGCGAACGCCGTCGGGGTGGAAACCGACCCCGCCCCTCCCAGGCGGACGGGTTTACTTGGGTCGCTCTCGTTCAGACGAACTCCGGGGCGACCCACTCAGGCACGGCGACCGCTTCGCCGCAACGCCCACTGCGATGCCGTGGAACCAGTTGTCCTCCCTGCCGCGGACTTAGACTGGCGGCCATGGCATGAGTCCGGCGAAGGCGCGTTCAACACGGGGAGCGACGGCGCCGATTGCCGGGCGGAGGCCGCCCGGGGGATGAACCGAATCACGAGGATCCACCGATCCCGATCGGTCTTGAACTTCGTACCTCTACTGCCCCGGCCCAAGGCTCCGGCCAGGCTGGAGGTCAGAACCGCAGCGAAACGCCGCCGCGCTCGAGGCCGACGCGGCCGAAGCCGTCATTGAAATCCGAATCGGCCAGCCGGCGGGCGAGACGCTCGCGCACGAGTTCGGGTGCCTGCGGCTCCGGGGTGAAACGGCGGTCGTCGAGCTGCGCCAGCAGGCGGCTGCGCTTCGAGGCCATCGACGAATAACCTGCCAGCTCGACAACCGGTTGGGCGGAATCCGCCTGCGCGCGCGCCGAGGCGCCGGCCAGGGATCCGCTCCGCACCGCATGGGCGAGGTCGGGTTCGACCTGCTCAAGCCGCGCGAGGCTGGCGGCGATCGTCTTGGAGGAAGGGGTCTCCTCGCTGCGGGGCGCGCTCCACGGCGTCAGGTCCGCCGTCCGGTCGGGCATGCGCTCCGAAAGCGGGAGGACGGCGCGCAACGGTGCCGCCGCAACCTGCGGCGCGGCCACCGGCGCTTCGGCACGCGGAGCACGGGAGGCGGAATTCAGCCGGGCGACCCGCGCGCCAGCGGGATTCTCCCGGATTTCGGCCACCGGCGCCGTCGCGGAATATCTCACCACCACGAGAGTCAGGGCCAGGACCGCGGTCGCGCCAATCGGCAGGTACGTCCGGCGCCCAAGGACCGCCGGCATCGCCTGCCACCACGGACGCCGCTCCAGCAACGCCGTCAGCTGTTTCTCCCGCAGCTGGTGCTCAAATTTTACCCAGAAATCCTCCCGCGGCCGCTCCGCGCGCTTCAGTCGCAGCAATTCCTCGAGGGTAATCTTGTCGGGACGATGATCCATGTTCGGCGCGTGGTTTATCGAAGGTATTTCTCCAACTCACCTTGGAGAAACTGTTTGGCGTAGTGCAAACGCGAGCGCACCGTGCCTTCCGAGCACTCCATGATCTGGGCGATCTCGGCATGGCTCAACCCATCGATTTCGAACAAGGTAATCACAGTTCGGTGCTTGATAGACAGTTTTTGCATCGCTTCGTTCAATTTTTCCTGGAGCTCCCTGAGGTACATCCCCCGGTCGGTTCCATTCTTATCCGCCAGTTCATCAACGAATTGCGTTTCTGAACCCGGGTGAATTTGCTCCAGGCTGAAAAAATTCCTCAGCCGATTCTTCCGCAAATGGCTGAGCGTGGTGTTCACCGCAATCTTGTAGAGCCAGGTGAAAAACGAGGATTGGCCGTGAAACCGGTTGATGGCCTGGAAGGCCTTGATGAAGGCGTCCTGCGTCAAATCGGCACTGTCCTCGCGATTGGACGTCAGATTGTAAACGACGCCAAACACCCGCTCGCGGTACTTGCGGATCAGCTGATCGAAGGCGGCCACATCGCCGGCCTGCACGCGGCGGACGATGGCAAAGTCGCTGTCCGCCTCCTGCTGCCGCTCGGGAGTGGTGACTATCGTCCGTGCGAAGACCCGGGAGAGATTCATCGCAGACAATGAACTTAGGTTCCCTCCTCCTTCACGCAACGGAAATCAGGCCGGGACTGCCGCCACTGTTAGGGCCGCGACCTGCGTCCTTAACAACGCGCACAGCTGTTTCATCAGCGGCACCGGGGCGAGCGCCGCATGTGGCTCGAGGGCGCGCGCAGCCGCGACGAGCTCGTCCTCGACGGCCTGGACCACTCCGGCGGCGACGCCCAATTCGCGCATCCGCTCGACGCTCGCCGAGAGCGGGAGCGGCCGGCCGCCGCGCAGGGCTTCGATCACGGCCGCGCGCTCGGCGGCGGGCGCCCGCGCGATGAGCAGCATGAGCGGCAGGGTGAGTTTGCCGCCGGCGAGGTCGGTGCCGAGCGTCTTGCCGATACGGGATTCCTCGCCGAGAAAATCGGCGAGGTCATCGTAGATCTGGTAGGCGATGCCCAGGCGCCGGCCGAACTCGGCCGCAGCCCCGACGAACTCCGTCGGATAGCCGCCGATGCGCGCGCCCAGCAGGCACGAGGCGCGGAAAAGTTCGGCGGTCTTGAAGTCGATGACCCGGTAGTAGTCGGCGAGGGAGAGGTTGGTGTCATGCCGCCGCATGGTCTGCATGATTTCGCCCGAGCAGACCCGGCGGGTTGATTCCGCCACGAGGCGGCAGACCTCCGGCGTGGGAAACTGGGCCGCGACGAACAGCGCCTGGGAAAAGAGCGCGTCGCCCAGGAGCACGGCGGCGTCGGCGCCGTACTCGCGCGCCGCGGTGCGCCGGTTGCGGCGGATCTCGGCGCCGTCCATGATGTCGTCGTGCACCAGCGTCGCCAGGTGCACCATCTCCACGACGCCGGCGGCCCGGACGAGGTCGCCGGGCACCGCGCCGCCCTCCTGCCAGCCGCAGACGAACACCAAGGTGGGCCGGATCCGCTTGCCCGAGGTCTCGAGGCAATAGGCCGCCAGCTCGCGGATCTCCGGCTCAAAGCCTTCCACCTGCCCGCGCATGAACCGGTCGAGCGCGTCGATGTGCGGCGCGACCTGCCGGAAGACGGACGGCAGGTCGCGGAAAGGC
>Ga0335069_10006667_pt1 | contig 16751 bp, 15 predicted proteins | sample Lox_Sample_11_FD_206714 | JGI IMG/M metagenome (GOLD analysis project Ga0335069, IMG submission 206714) | Soil microbial communities from Loxahatchee National Wildlife Refuge, Florida, United States - Lox_Sample_1.1 | ecosystem: Environmental > Terrestrial > Soil > Wetlands | place: USA...
GCGGCAAGGAGATCGAGACCTTCCGCAGCGAGCAGGACGCGATGTTCTTTCCGGGGTGACATCGGACGCTCACGCCGACCGAACGTTGCTGCCCGGCTTCGCAATCGAAACGGTAGAGGCGCGGCTGCGCCGCCTCACGATGTGCTCAAGTCAGCGTCACAAGCCGCATCGCGTTCAACGGTTGACGAGCTCGTCGCGGGGTAGCGTTCGCCCGTTAGCCCGAAATCTCGCGGCGGGCTAACGGCGCCAGTCTTCTCCGATGGTACAGCATTCTCAAGCAAGCGGGGTTGAAGCAATGAAGTATCTCATCGTTGTGGAAGAGACCGGCACGGGGTTTTCGGCGTACTCACCAGACCTCGACGGATGTGTTGCGACGGGCGCTACACGCGAAGAGGTCGAACGGGAAATGCGGGAGGCGATCGCCTTTCATCTCGAGGGCATGCGGGAGGACGGCCTCGCCGCACCATCGCCACACACCTACGCCGCCTACGTTGACGCTTAAGCCAGATGAGGCCGAACAGGGCGGCTGCAGCGGACGCGCAGTGACTGCACGCCGCTGATCGGAGGCGTCAGACGGCGATCGGGTAGACAACGATGGACAAGGTGAACCTCGCCGAGAAGCTCACGCGCTTCACGGACTATTGGAGCCCGCGTGTCGTCGCTGAGCTCAACGGCCAGCAGGTGAAGGTCGCGAAGCTCAAGGGCAACTTCGTGTGGCATCATCATGCGAACGAGGACGCCCGGCCGTCCGGTGGATAACTGGGACCGTCTGCAGGAAGGCGAGGCGCTTGAGCGAATCGCCCCGCTGGAGCGAGGTGGCACATGACGTTTCTTCCGACGGTGATCCGTGCTGAATGCCGTGGCGACTTCCGAACTCACCTCGTCTTCAACGACGGGGTTGAAGAGACCGTCGACTTCTCTGCATGGCTTGACGGGCCGGTGTTCCAACCTGTGAAGGATGAAGCGTACTTCCGCCGGTTCCTCCTCGAGGGAGGGACGATGACCTGGCCCAATGGCGCCAACATCGCACCCGAAACGCTTCACGAGCGAGCCAGGCGAGTGCCGCCGCCTACAAGATCGATTACTCGCTGCACTTCAGCGAGAAGTGCACCACCGAGACCAGGGCGCTGGCTTGACGGCACCTTGGTGCCTCCGCCCGGTGGAAATTCGTCGTGGATTGTGAGCCATAACCGTCGCACGGAGGAGCGATCGCATGACATTCAGTCGCAGCGAGATCGAAGCCGCGTGGCGGCGGCGGATGGAGTTGCAGGACGCCAATGATTGGGAAGGATTTGGCAACACCTTCACCGAGGACGCGGTCTATCTGGAACATCACTACGGCACGTTTGTCGGCCGCACGAACATCCTCGCGTGGCTGGTGCCGGTGATGGAGCACTGCAAGGACTGGACGTTCCCGGTCGAGTGGGTGAACATCGACGGCAATCGCGTCGTGCATAAGTGGCTCAACCGCCTGCCCGGCACGCGGCCGGATGGATCGTACTACGAGTTCGCCGGGATCACCGTGATGGAGTACGCCGGCAACGGCACGTTTTCGTTCCAAGAGGACATGTACAACCGCCACGAGACCGACACGGTGCTCGCCGAGTGGAGCGCGGCGCACTCGAAGTAAGCGCGCATGGCGAAGACCGCGAAGTCGCGCTCGCTCGAAGACACCCTGGCGGAGCTGCATCAACTCCGCGCTGATCCGCTCGCTCACGCCTCGGTCGCGACGCTGCGCCAGGTGCTCGCCGGCAAGCAGTCGCACGCGATCGCCGCGACGGCGAAGATTGCTGGTGAGTTTGAGATCGCCGTATTGATTCCCGACCTGGTCGCGGCGTTCGATCGCTTGATGACCAATCCGGCGAAGAGCGATCCCGGCTGTCGAGCGAAAGCCGAGATCGCCGATGCGCTCTACCACATCGGCGCGGACGAGTTCGCCCTGTTTCTGCAAGGTATTCGCCACGTCCAAATGGAGCCGGTGTGGGGCGGGCGAACGGACACCGCCACCGCGCTGCGCGGCGCCTGCGCGCTCGGGTTGGTGCGCATGCATTATCCCGACGCGCTCAGCGAGTTGGCGGATTTGCTCGCCGATCCCGAAGCGCCGGCGCGGGTCGCGGCCGCGCGCGCGATTGCGTACAGCGAGAACGACCACGGGGCGCCGCTCTTGCGATTGAAGGTGCTCGTCGGCGACGACGAGCCGGAGGTGATCTCGGAATGTCTCGCCGGTTTGCTCAAGATTGCGCCGGCGGCGGCGCTCGAGTTCGTCGCGCGACAGCTCGACGCCGCGCAACCGGCGACGCGGGAAGCGGCGGCCCTCGCACTCGGCGGTTCCCGCCGCCGCGACGCGCTGGCGATCTTGCGCGCATGGTGGGAGCGCAGCGTCGAGACCGACCTGCGCCGCACCGCGCTGCTGGCGATCGCGATGCTGAAACACGACGACGCGATCGAGTTTCTGCTGTCGCTGATCGAAGCCGGCGATGGCCCGACCGCCCGCCACGCCATCACCGCCCTCGCGCTCTACCGCCACGATGCGGCGCTGCGCGAGCGCGTCGCGCAGGTCGCTGCGCGGCGACCCGACATCAAGCTGGATGACGCCTTCCGCGACGCGTTCGACGCGTAAGGTCGTCAAGCCGATTCGGGGGAACCAGCCGGTAGCGTCTAGGAACGGCTGCATTTTGCGCTCGCCCTCGAACACGCATCGCAGTTGCAGCGCGGTCTTCGACTGGCTAAGCGAGCCACGGTCATGACGGACGCCCGCAGCGACTGGATCGCGCAACCGAGTGCGACACGAATCGCGCGGGTCGTGCTCGTTGCACTCGTCTTTCTCGCCTACCTACCCGTGCTGTCGAGCGACTTCGTCGACTGGGACGACGATACGCTGCTCACGCACAACCCAGCCGTCACGTCAGCGCAAGGCTTGCGTCACATCTGGTCGACCCTCGAACTGCCGGCGAGTTTCCCGAACTATCCCCTGCTGTTCACATCGTACTGGATCGAGTATCGGCTCTGGGGCAGCGATCCGCGCGGCTACCACTTCACCAATCTCCTCCTCCACATGCTCAATACCTTCTTGGTGTGGCGGCTCGCGCGTCGCCTGGGTGCGTCCGAGTGGGCGGCGGGCGTGGTCGCCGCGCTGTTCGGGCTGCATCCCATGCAGGTCGAATCGGTCGCGTGGGTCGTGGAACGCAAGAACGTGCTGTCCGCGACGTTTTATCTCGCGGCATTCCTCGCTTATCTACAGCATCGCGAAACGGATCGGTGGGACTGGTACGGCCTGTCGCTCGTCACCTTCGCCGCGGCGATGCTGAGTAAGACCGCCAGTCTCACGCTGCCGGCATCACTGTTGTTGTGGGAACGACTGCGCGCCGGCGCGTGGCGTCGCGCCGCTCTCCTGCGCGCCGTTCCGCTCATCCTCGTCGGATCGTTCGGCATCATCACCACCATCGCGGTCGAGCCCAGCCACGTGGCGATACCGTGGGCTTTGCGGGCGTTGCTCGCCGCGCAGTGCCTCGTTTTCTACGTCATGAAGCTCGTGGCGCCGATCGGGTTGCTGCCGATTTATCGGAGTTGGGACATTGAGCCGGCGCAGATCCAGTGGTGGTTGCCGCTGATCGGCGTGGTGGGGGCCGCGATGGTAATCGCGCGTTCGCGCGAGTGGCTGATCCGGTGGGGCGCCGGACACTTCGTGTGCACGCTGGCACCGGTTCTCGGGTTGCTGCCGTTCGGCTACCACACGTTCACGTTCGTTGCCGATCACTACGTCTATCTCGCCTGCATCGGGCTGTTCTTGCCGATCGCGCTGATCGTCGATCGCTGGCGTGCGCATGCCGCCCGCCTCATCACGACGGCGAGCGTGATCGTCGTTGCCGCCCTCGGTGTGCTGACGTGGCGGCAGACGCTCATCTGGAGCGATGCGTTGACGTTTTGGACGCATGCGGCCGATGGCAATCCGACGGCGTGGGTCACGCAGGTCAACCTCGGTCAGGCGTTGATCCAGCGCGAGCGCTTCGCCGACGCGATGGCCGCCACCACGCGCGCGCTCGCACTGCGACCCGACGATCCGGTCGCGCTCAACAACATGGGCTTGGCACTGCTGCGCTCAGACCAGGCGACCGAGGCCGTGGTGTACTTGCGGCGCGCAGTGGCCGTCGATGCGTTGTCGGCGGAGCGGCGCAAAAATCTCGCGGCCGCGTTGCTCGCGAATGGACAGCCGGCGGACGCAGAAGCGGAGCTGCGGGCCGCGCTCGCCATCCAACCCGACAACGTCGTGTCCCACTATCTGTTGGCGCGCGCACTGCGCCGTCAGGGCAACGCGTCCGCTGCCGTCACCGAACTGGAAATCACCTTAGGTCTACAGCCAGACTTTCAGCCCGCCGTGCACGCCCTTGCGGAAATTCGCGCCTCGTCTCCGACCGCGCCAGCTGCACCCTAGTCGACGGGCTGTTTCGAGCGACCGAGGCCCACTCGCGTTCGCGATGCGTGCTCGACGGTCAATCCAACCCCTGGCCGGTACCGCCGATGAACCCGTCGGGCAAGGAACCGGTCTGAAGTTCGTCGAGCGGGAACAGCCGGACGTAGCACGGAATCATCCACGCCATCACGTACCCGCGGCGATCGGGGAAATGGTCAAGCAGCCGGCGGTCCTGATCGACGCTGAGATGATTGACCCAGAGGATGTCGTTGCGGAGATCCGGATCGTTGTTGGGACGGAAGAACACGAAGTAACGAGTCGGCTCGCTTCGGCAGTTGGGCGCATATGGGCGCGGCGCAAACACGATCGCGTGGTGGATACCGGCGGCGGCGACGGCGTCGCGCGGCAGGTTGATGTTGTCGGCGATGCGGGCCAACGCGCCGAATCGTACCGGCAGGTAGCCGACAAGGGTCGCCACGATCATCCCGGTGAGCAACGCGACGCCGACTCGTCCGCCGTCGGAGTCACCCGCCGCCACCCATCGTCGAAACCCCGCCCGCTCGCTCAGCGATTGCAGTCCGATCACATTGAGCAGCAGGATCGGCCACGCCAATTCGAAGTAGTGCGTCGGCCCAAAGGAATCGATCCCGACGTCGAGAGGCACGATGAGCGCGTGTAACACGACGTACGCGACGACCGACCACCATAACCACGCGACGCCGCGGCGGCGAAGTGCGAAGGCACAGAGCAGCAGCGAGCTGGGCCAGCCGAAGAGATCGAAGTTGAGACGGAACACCGCGTGCGCAAACGTCAACGGCGCGGTGGCCGCGATTCGCCGCCACGAAAAATCGAGGAACCGCGTCACCTCCTCGCGCGTGTGGCCGGCGAAGCGATAACCGTTCTCTTCGAGATACGTCCGCATCGCCTGATACGGGGTGAGCAGCGGGTTCCCGGTTTGCGCCTTGTTCGCGGCCAGGAACAGCGCCGCCATCATCACCGCGGGAAGCGCACACGCTGCCAGCGCGGCCGCGCGCCGAGTGCGCTGTTTCAGTACGCCGAGCAGCCACCACAGCAGCAGCGGCGCGCCGATTCCGACCGCCACGCTGGGGCGGACGAGGAACGCGACGCTGAACCACGATGCAACGCCAGCGTGTACCCACGCCGGGGCCACGTCGTCACGACTGCGCAGGACGAACCAGGTCATCCACGCCAGCGACATCAGACAACTCGTGTGAGTGAGTTCCGTTGCGGCGCCGACCATCAGCATCGGCGAAGTCAGATAGATCGCCACGGCCGCCTTCGCCCACGTTCGTCCGACCAATCGCCGCGCGACCAGAAATACCGCCGGTACGGTCGCCGACGCATACACGGCGTTCATCGCCCCGGGGATTCCCAACCACACGCCGGGCACCAACAGTGCCGGCCAACCGAGGAAGTAGCTCGCGTACAGCGCGCCGTCGTTGATCATGAACACGCGGTCGAAGAACAACTTGAGCGGTGGTGACGCTACCTGCACGCGGCCACTCGCCAGCAGCTCCGCCATGAACTGGTACGCACTCTCATCGTCGGCGAGTGGTGCGCCGGCCAAGAGGTAGCGGCGCAATGCCAGCGGAATCAGCAACCCGGCCGCCGACCCGAGCAGCAGCCACGCCGTATCGGAGGACCAAACGGCTCCGGCGCCGTGCCGGTCACTTGCAGCCGCGAATCGCGCGAACCCGACGCCGAGGGCGATGGACGCAACCGCGCCGAAGAGCCCCCACATCGTGACGAACCGAATATACCCCGGCGCCGGCGGCCCGATGGAGCCGAGATCCAACAGATAGCCGTCGAAGAAACGCTCGCCGATGCGCCCGCACGCAACGATCGCGAGCACCCCGACCACCATCGGCCACACCCACCGCCACGTCTCGCTCCCCCGCGCCCGCGACATGGGGGTCCTTTCACACAATCCGTACAGGCAGGCAATCTGCGTTTTCGCTGCCGTGCGCGAGCCAACGCGCGCAACCCAACCGCAGCGTCGACCGCGTGCTAACTCACCGCCATCTTGGTGTAGTCGACCGTCAACCAGCGCTCGGGCGTGAGGGTCACGAGGATACTGTTCTGTCGCTCATCCTTCGTCATGGCGAGATACAGCTCACCCATCTGCTCGCCGAGATAGCGCAGCGCCATCGGTCGCGCGTCGCGTTCGAAGTCGGGTACCCCGATGCTGATCGGGCCTTCGACGCTGACGTACTGATACGGCGCGGTTTCGGTTTGCACGCACAGACTGGCACGGCCGGCGGCGCGCAACAGCGCCGCCTTCTTCGATGCCCCGCCGGTCAGCATCCGCACGACGCCGCCGGGTTGATAGCTGTACCAAATCGGCACGCTCAACGGGCCGCGACCCGGCTCGGCGATGCTGATGATCCCCGGCCGCGTTTCCGCCAGAAACGATTCCCGTTGCGCCTTGCTCATTGCGAGCGACATAGTCGTCCCTCCGTAGTCGACATGATGCATGAGCGTACGCGCACGCCCGGCGAGATGCGAGCGGATCGTGCGGATCGCCGGGGACGGTCGGCGGCTTGCGGACGGCCTGCCGCTGCCGCATGGTAGCTCACATCGATGGAGGAGTGACATGGCTGTGAGAGTCGAACGGAAGGGACCGGTCTTCACCGTGATCCTGTCGCGTCCGGAACGTCGCAACGCGGTGGATCGGGTGACCGCGGCGGCGCTGGCCGACACGTTTCGCGAATTCGATCGCGACGCCAGCGCGCACGTCGCGGTGTTGTTCGGCGAAGGTGGAACGTTCTGCGCCGGGGCCGATCTGAAGGCCGTTTCCACCGGCGAGGGCAACGTTACCAGCGAAGACGGCGACGGGCCGATGGGTCCATCACGCATGGGGCTCTCCAAGCCGGTGATCGCAGCGGTCGCCGGCTACGCGGTCGCGGGCGGACTCGAACTGGCGTTGTGGTGCGATCTGCGCGTCGCCGAACGCAGCGCGCAGTTCGGCGTCTTCTGTCGCCGCTGGGGCGTACCGTTGATCGACGGTGGCACCGTGCGCTTACCGCGGATCGTCGGCATGGGACGCGCGCTCGACATGATTCTCACCGGCCGGCCGGTCGGCGCGGAGGAAGCGTTGCGCATCGGACTCGCCGATCGTGTCGTCGACGACGGCACCAGCCGCGCCGCCGCAGAGGCACTGGCGGAGCAGATCGCGGCGTTTCCGCAGATCTGCATGCGCGCCGATCGCCTCTCGGCGTACGAGCAAGCGGGCCTGTCGATCGAGGCGGCGGTCCGCAACGAGTTTCGCCACGGCATCGAAGTGGTCCGCAGCGGCGAAACGTTCGCGGGCGCGGCTCGGTTCGCGGCCGGCGCCGGGCGCCACGGAAAGTTCGAGTAGCGCCGTCGCGCGAACCGTCGCACGCCGCGTGCGACCAGCGACATCACCGAGCCACCCTTCCTTGTCAACGACGGTGACGGGTGTTAGGTACCGCGCATGCCGGATTATCGCCGCCGGGCGGCGCGCGAGAGTATGAGCGTGCGGCTCGACGTGAACGGCATGATGGCGGAGGCCATCGGGCCGGGCGAGTCGCAGACGGGGTTGTCGCGGGGGGAGGTGGACGCGCTGGCGCCGCGCACCCTCGAGGTCGCGCGATTGTTGCACTCGCGACGCGAGGCCGGCGAACTCCCTTTCTACGAATTGCCGCAGCGACGAGAAATGGCGACCACGGTCCAAGCCGCCGCCGCCGCGGTGCGTGACGGACTGGACACGCTCGTGGTGCTCGGCATCGGCGGCTCGGCGCTCGGCACCCGCACGTTGCTGGATGCGCTCGGGAGCAGCGGGCCGCGCGTCGTCGTGGTCGACAACATCGACCCGGTGACCATGGGCAGCCTGCTCGACGGTCTCGATCTCAAGCGCACGATGTTCAACGTAGTCAGCAAGGGCGGCGAGACCGCCGAGACTATGGCGCAATTTCTCATCGTGCGTGAGCGCCTGCTGCGCGAGTTGGGGGCGGTCGACTATCAGCAGCGCGTGATCATCACCACCGACGCCGAATCGGGTCATCTGCGCCAGATCGTCAACGACGAGGGGTTTCGCGACCTCGTTGTTCCGGCCGGCGTCGGCGGGCGGTTCTCCGTGCTGACGCCGGTGGGATTGTTCCCCGCCGCGATCGCCGGTGTCCGGATCGACGAGTTGCTGCTCGGTGCCGCCTGGATGGACACGCGCACCCGCGCCACCGAGGTCTGGCAGAACCCGGCGCATCTGCTGGCCACCTTGCTCTATCTCGCCGAGACCAAACACCAGCGCAACGTCGTGGTGTTGATGCCGTACAGCGATCGATTGCGCCGGTTCGCCGATTGGTTCGTGCAACTGTGGGCCGAAAGTCTCGGCAAGGCCGAGAACCTCGACGGCGCGCCGCTGCACAGCGGCCAGACGCCGGTCGCAGCATTGGGGGCGACCGATCAGCACTCACTGTTGCAACTGCTGATCGAAGGCCCGCACGACAAGGTCGTGATCCTGCTCCGCGTCGAAGATCACGGACGCGAGCTGAGCATTCCGAGCGCCTACACCGACATGGAAGGCGTCGGGTATCTCGGCGGCAACGGCTTGGGCGCGTTACTCAACATGGAGCAGCGCGCCACCGAGCTGGCGCTGGTGCAACAGCACCGACCGGTGATGACGATCACGGTGCCGCAGGTGAACGCGTTCACCCTCGGTCAACTGTTCTACTTGTTCGAGGTCGCCACCGTGTTCGCCGGCGGCCTGCACCGGCTCGATCCGCTCAACCAACCCGGGGTCGAGCACGGCAAGCGGCTCACCTACGGCCTCGCCGGGCGCAAAGGTTTCGAGGCGCAACGCGCGGAGGTCGACAACTGGATGGGGCGCAAGCGCGCGGAGTACGTTCTGTGATGGAAGCGGTTGCCGCGCCAGCGGCCGATGACCGACGCGTGCGGATCTTGCCGCCGGAGATCGCCGACCAGATCGCGGCCGGCGAAGTGATCGAGCGACCGGCGGCCGTGGTCAAGGAGCTGATCGAAAACGCCATCGATGCCGGTGCGCGCCAGATCGACGTGACGCTCGAAGACGCCGGCCTGGCCCTGATCGCTGTGGTCGACGACGGCGAAGGGATGGCTGCGGATGACGCCGTGTGCGCGTTCTCCCGCCACGCCACCAGCAAGGTTCGCTGTGCCGACGATCTGTTTCGCATCACCACGCTCGGCTTTCGCGGCGAGGCGCTCGCCAGCATCGCCGCCGTCTCGACCACCACGCTGACGACGCGGCCGGCCCGCGACCTGGCGGGTACGCGGGTGGTGATTCGCGCCGGCACGATCATCGAGGTGCGCGACACCGGCACGCCGCCGGGTACGCGCATCGAGGTCGCGGATTTGTTCGGCAACACGCCGGCGCGCAAAAAATTCCTCAAGGCGCCGGCCACCGAGGTCGGTCACGTCACCGAATTGGTCACGCGCATCGCGCTGGCGTTTCCCCACATCGGCTTCACCGCTCGCCACGGCGCCCGTCGCTTGCTCGAATTGCCCGCGACCGACGACGCCCGCGAACGGATCGCGCAGGTGTTCGGCCGCCAGCGCGCCGGCGAGCTGCTGGAATTGCGCGCGCGCACGGCGATCGGCGGCGTGCACGGCTGGCTGACCGGATCGCACGTGAGTTTTCCGACCGCGCGCCAGATCTATACGTTCGTCAATCTCCGCTACGTGCGCGACAAACTGGTGAGTCACGCCTTGACCGCCGGCTACAGCACGCTGCTGATGCACGGCCGCTATCCCGCCGCCGTGGTGTTTCTCGAACTGCCGCCCGATGAAGTCGACGTCAACGTCCATCCGGCGAAGTCGGAGGTGCGCTTTCGTCGCGGCGGCGCGGTGCACGAGCTGCTCTCGCGCGCGGTGCAGGAGCGTTTGCGCCAGCACGTCCCGCAACCGAGCGACACGGCCGCGCGTCCGCCGCTGGCACCGGCGCCGAGCGCGTGGCAAATGCCGCTGCGATCGGTGAGCATCGCGACCGAGCCAACAATGCAGCCGCCGCCGGACGTGATCCGACTGCGACCGGTTCCCGCGGCCGCGCTGCCGACTCACGCACCGATGGCGCCGGCGGCGCAGATGGCCGCCGATTCGTCGAGCGCAAACGCCGGTTTCTTCGCCAGCATGAAAGTGATCGGGCAAGCCTTCGAGGGTTATCTGGTCTGCCAACAAGGCGACGCATTGGTCTTGATCGATCAGCATGCCGCGCACGAACGCGTCGCCTTCGAGCGGTTGCGCCGCGCCTATGGTGCCGGGAGCCTGCCGCAGCAACGGTTGCTGGTGCCCTCGGTGGTGGAACTCGGCCCGCGCGAGTCGGCGTTGCTCGCCGATCACCTCGGCGAACTGCACGCACTTGGCTTCGAGGTCGAACCGTTCGGGCACCACAGCTTCGCGGTTCGCGCCGTGCCGGCGCTGCTCGCCGACGCCAATCCCGCTACCTTGTTGCGTGACGTGGTCGATGAATGTGCCGAGGTCGGCGGCTCGCGCCGGCTCACCGACGCCGCCGAGTCCGTGCTCGCGCGTCTGGCCTGTCACAGCGTGGTGCGCGTCGGTCAAAGCCTCAGCTTCGAGCAAATCCGCGCGCTGCTCAGCGCGATGGATGGGATCCCGTTTTCCGGCAACTGCCCGCACGGCCGCCCCACACACGTGACGCTGACGCGCGGCGAATTGGAACGGCTGTTCAAGCGCGTGTGATGACGCCAGCCCCCATCCTCGCCGTGGTCGGTCCGACCGGCGTGGGCAAGAGCGCGCTCGCGCTCGAATTGGCCGAGCAGCTTGACGCCGAGATCGTCAACGCCGACTCGCGGCAGGTCTATCGCCATCTCGATATCGGCAGCGCGAAACCGAGCGCGTCGGATCGCGCACGCGTCCCGCATCACGTTTTCGACGTCGTCGATCCCGACCAACCGTTCGATGGCGCACGCTATCGCGATCTCGCGCTCGCTGCGATCACGGACATTCGGCAACGCGGCAAGCACGTGTTGGTGGTGGGCGGTACCGGCTTGTACATCAAAGCCCTGCGCTACGGATTGTTTCCGGGACCGCCGCGCGATGTGGCGTTACGTCGACACTTGGAAGCGGAGGAAATCGCGGCTCCCGGGCTATTGCATCGACGCGTGAGCGAAGTCGATCCCGCCACCGCTGCACGCTTGCACCCGCACGACCACGCGCGCCTGATCCGCGCGCTCGAAGTCCATCAGCTCACCGGGCGGCCGATCAGCGCCTGGCAGCGCGAGCACGGCTTTCGCGCGCCGACCGTGCCGATAACGGTCATCGGCTTGACGCTCGAACGATCCGAACTCCGTGCGCGCATTGCGGCGCGCTGCCGCGCGATGGTCGATGCCGGACTCATCGAAGAGGTCCGCACCCTGTGGGCGCGCGGCTACCCACGCACGCTGCCGATCCTGCAGACGATCGGCTATCGCGAAATGGGCGCCGTCGCCGCCGGTGAAGCGCCCCTCGACGATGCGCTTGCCGCCATGACGCAGGCCACGTGTCAGCTCGCCAAGCGCCAACTCACGTGGTTCAGAGCCGATCCGAGCGTGCAGTGGATCAGTGCGCTCGCCGCACCGATCACCGCGATTCACTCCCTTCTGGTCGCCTGATGACTGGGGTGGTCGGCGTCACGCCGACCACAGTCTAACTTGGTCTTAGGAGTCTAACTTGGTCTTAGGACTTGATCAGCTTCTCACGACTAGCCTATACGCCATCCTCGTCGTCGAGGTGACGTGATGAAGAGAAACATTCTGGCGATTGCATATGCCGTCCCCGCGCTACTCACCGCCGCCTGCACGCACACCATGCAGGTCAACAATATCCGACAGTACGTCAAACAGGCCACCGCTCCGAGCAAGCTGACGCTCACTCTCGAAGATCGATCGCTCAGCCCCGAAGAGCACGAGTACTTCACGTTCGTCGGCGAAGCGTTGGCGACCCACCCCAGCGTCGCGAAGGTCGTCGTCACAGGGATCGACGCACCATCGGACCCGACGTCGTCGGATTTCGTTTTGAAGGTTCGGCCGGAGACGCACTACGAGGGATCCAGTTGGAACTACCTGATCACCTTCCCCGGCTTTCTCTTGTTCACTCACGCGTGGAATGGGTTCGTGTACCGCGCCGAGGTGAAAACTGACATCGAGCTGTCCAAGCCCGGCGCTGTCGATCCTCAGACGCGCGAAATCACGACCTCGTACGACCTACGCCACTGCAGCTTCATGCGCGGTTGCCTGGTTTCGTCCGGCTGGTACACACCCGGGTACGGCGGCCTGAACTTGATCATCGGATTCTTCATGGTCGGCTACGACGCTCGGGCCACACCCGACTTCCAACAAGCGATACGGTCAGCGTACGGCGAATTCATCGCCAACTCGATCATCGAGATGACGGCCGGTCCGCCGCCCGGTGCCGCCGCCCGCAATGCCACGATCGACGCGCGCTTCGATCCGAGCACGCTTGCCTTCCACGTCGATTCGGGACTGTAGAACCGCACGCCGCGTACCGCTGGCCCGGTCGCTCGCCGTGAAGCGCTTCGACGACCATCGACCAGCGCGTGTCTATTACGACGATCGGGCGGATGTTTCTGATCTATATTCCCTTGGTCCCATGCGTAACCATACCGTACGAACGACTGGACGAGAGCATTCGGATTCACAGTGACGGGGTCGCCGCGTACCCAGCTACGATGCCGCCGGTCGCCGACGAACCGAGCGTCGAACATCGTCATGAGCGTGCGGGGTACACCAATCCGCGCAGCAACCCGAGCTGGCGGCCGCGCTCGCATGACGCTGAGCGCTTGCCTGCTAGAGGGTCTCCTCGAGCCAGGTACCGTCGCCCATCCACTGGTCAGTGAGCCGTTGCAGCGCACCGGTGCCTTGCAGCATGTGGAGGAAGTTCTCGGTCCAGTTGATCAACAGCGGATCGTTGGGCGGCAGCGCGATGCCGAGGGGTTCGAACGTGAGCGGTTGTTTGGCGACGTCGAGTTTGACGTCGGGGTGACGCAGCATGGCCAGCACCGCAGCGGGATAGTCGGCGATGAGCGCGTCCACTTTCTGATCGATCAGAAGCGCAACGGCCTCATCGGTGTCGCGCGCGCGTGAGAGTTGGGCCGATGGCAATTCGGCCGTTGCGAAGGCCTCGCTGGTGGAGCCGGCGAGCACCGCCACCGTCAACTTGGCGGCCTTGAGCTTGTTCGCGTCGTTCAGAGCCGCAAGACGATCGGCGCGCGCCAGGACGGTTTTTCCGGACACGAAGTAGGGGCCGACGAACGCGACTTTGAGGTTGCGCTCCGGCGTCATCGTCATGCCCGACAGCACCATGTCGACCTGCCCGCGTGCGAGCGCGGGGAGCAGGTCGCTGAACGGCAGCGCCGTCAGCCGCACCTGGACCCCCATGGCGTTCGCCATCGCCTGGGCGAGATCGGCCTCGAGACCGATGATGTCGCCATCCTTCGTCTTCAAACTCAGCGGCGGCTGATCCCCCGAGGTGCCGACGATCAGCTCGCCGCGCTGCAAGATGCGCGCGATCGCGGGCGACTCGACTGTCGCCGCCGGCGGCGCCACCGGAGCAGGTGCCGAGCGCTGCCCGGCGCATCCGGCTGCCCAAACGCCCAGTGCGATCGACCACGCGATCCGCGAATATCTCATTGTCCCTCCCGACCAAGATGGTCGACGGAACGCTTAGCACAGTCGCGTGCGGGGCCGGAACCCGCTGCCCGCAGAGCCTGTGCGAGGGACGCTTATTGCAGCTCGCCCAAGACCCAAGCGGCGGTATCTTCCGGCAGATCCGGAATGCGGGTGAGAAATTCCTCGACGCTTTCGCCGACGAATTTGCCGCTGAGGTTCTCCTTGAGAAACTCGTGGTAGCGCTTGGCAACGCGCGCGCTCAGCAGGCCACAACGACGCAGCGTCGGGATCACGAATCCTTGCACCGGGCCGAGTCGCCGCGGCGTCCCGTTGCCGGCCAACTGTTCGCGCTCTTGTTGCACCGAGGTGAGCAGCGCCACCGGATCGATGCCGAGCTGTGACCAGATCTCGAAGATCGCGGTCTGGAACGTGGTCTGGTTGCGCTGGTCGATCAGGCTGCGCGCGCACTCGAGCGCGAAGTCTTCCAGCTCGTCGCGCTCGGACTGGCTCAACAAAGGCGCGCAGCGCTCAATGTATTGCACCCCATAGGCGTGGTGGCGCGACTCGTCGCGCGCGACATAGGTGAGCAGATCCTTGAGCAACGGCTCTTCGGTCAGGTTGCGCATCTCGCGAAAGCTGTAGAGCGCGAGCCCTTCGACGACGATCTGCATGCCGACGAGCTTCTTCATCCAGTTCTCGGTCTGCAGCGTGGCGTCGAGAATGGTGCGCAGCGCCGGCGCGATGGGCCGGACTTCGTCGAGCTTCTTGATGTACTTGCTGAAGACCTCGACGTGGCGGGCTTCGTCCATCGTCTGGGTCGCGGCGTAGAACTTAGCGTCGGTGTGCGGCACGCAGTTGACGAGTTGAGCGGCCACCATCAGCGCGCCTTGTTCGCCGTGCAGAAAGTTACTCAACCGAAATGACGCCACTGCGCGCGAGGCCTGCCATTGCTGCTCGCTGCTGAGCGACCGCCAGTACGAGCAACGCTCGATCGGGATCGCCGCACCCACCGGCGTGGTGGTGAACCTGTCTTGATCGATGGGTCGGTCCCAATCGATCTCGCGCTCGGCCACCCACTGCATCTCCGCGGCCTTCACGTAGAGCCGACGCAGCTCGTCGATCTCGGGATCGTAGTTCCATTGGTAGATGACCTGCATCGCCGTATCGAGTCCGGGCTCTTCGGTCGGGGTTCGCAAGGCAAATTCGCTCATGACGTCTCCTCAGTTTACCGAGCCGCGGCGACGCGCTCAGTCAGGGCCGTATCGCCAACGAGGGTTAAGATGCTGCGCACCGCGTCGATCGCGTCGTCGCGGCGGTTGGCCTCGAATGCAGCAAGACACGCATCAATGATGGGCACCACGCGGCCGGGGTCGCGGCGAATGCGCCGCCGCGCTTCGCGCAGCGGCTCCGACGCGAGCAAGGTGCGGAGCCGACGCGCCAACATCTGCCACACGCGGTTGCCGGTCATGTCGGACAGCAGCACGATCAGATCACGTCCCGAGGCAAACCGGTCCTCGCGGTCGCGCCGTTGATCGGCGATCAGATCGCGCAGGTGCCGCAGCGCGGCGAGTTGACTCGGGCGGCAGCGCTCGATGGCGAGCTGCGCCATCTCGAACAGCAGCGGATTGATCACCTCGGTCATTTCCATCAACACCCGCGCGTCGACGCGCCCGGCGTGGAACACCATCGGAGCCAGCAGATCGAGCGAGGCGTCGATCAGCGGCTGCACGGTGGCGCCGTCGCCTTGCCGCACCGTGACCAGGCCGAGCGCTTCGAGCCGCTTGATGGCTTCACGCACCGAGGTGCGATTGATCTGAAACTGATCGGCCAGCTCGCGTTCGGGCGGCAGCTTGTGACCGGCACGGAACCGTCCGTCCAAAATCGCGTCGCGCAACTGCTCGAACACGTCTTCGTGAATCCGCCGCCGTTGCGGCGGACGGAAGGCCATCACTGTGCCGCCTTTGGTCACCATCTGAAGTGATATAGATATCCAATGGTCCAACCAATTGTCAACCACGTTCTCGCCGCTGGTGCAGCCGATTGGGAGTTCATCTTTCGCCCGGTTCGCGGGTAAGATGCCGGCATGCTGATTCGCGACCCGGTTCACGGCGACGTGCACCTGAGCGCGCTCGAGACGCGGGTGCTGGACCTCCCCGAGCTGCAACGTCTGCGCGGCATCAAGCAGCTCGGCACCGCCAGCTTGGTGTATCCCGGCTGCGTGCACACCCGTTTCGATCATTCGCTCGGGGCGTGCGCGGCGGCGCACCGCATCATCGACTCGCTGCGCAACCACGGCGGCGCCGCCATCGAGGCCGCATTGGCCGACCTGATCGGATGCGCCGCACTGCTACATGACGTGACCCACGTCCCCTTCGGCCACACGCTCGAAGACGAGCGCCGGCTGTTTCCGCGCCACGACAAAGGCACGCGGCTGGCCCGGCTGCTGGACGGTCCGCTCGGCGAGCACCTCGCGCGGCTGCAGATCAAGGAACCGATCGCGGCGCTGCTGGGCGCGGCCTCGCCGGCGGCGGTGCCTCGCTGGGCGCGGCAAATTGTCGCGAGCACGATCGATGCTGACTTGCTCGACTATCTGCGCCGCGACGCCTACTTCGCCGGGCTGCGTCAGGACTACGACGACCGGATTTACCGCTACTTCACGATCGACGACGGCCAGCTCGCCATCAACATGACCAAGCACGGCA
>Ga0335069_10006668_pt1 | contig 16751 bp, 15 predicted proteins | sample Lox_Sample_11_FD_206714 | JGI IMG/M metagenome (GOLD analysis project Ga0335069, IMG submission 206714) | Soil microbial communities from Loxahatchee National Wildlife Refuge, Florida, United States - Lox_Sample_1.1 | ecosystem: Environmental > Terrestrial > Soil > Wetlands | place: USA...
TCCTGCGCCGTATTCCAGGGTTCCAGGGGGTCTGGCGCGTCCGGGGAGCCGCGGCGGGGAACGTCCGATATCTCGCGATTCGGTCAATTCACCCGTTTATGCTGCCTACCCGCCGCATCCGGGTGATCGACGGCAACGTGCGCCCGATCGTCGGCTTCGCGCCGGAGGGCGTACGGTTCGCAGACCGCGTCGAGCCCTTCGACAGCGTGATCCTCGCCACCGGCTTCGAGCCCGGCCTGGAGGAATTTCTCGCCAACGTGGAGATGCTCGGTCCGCAACGCTGGCTGCGCTCCGCACCGCTCACCGACGGCCGCTCGCGCTCGCGCGTTTACCCGAGCGCGTTCTTTCCCGGCTTCGAAGTCTCGGTCAGCGGCGGCCTCTCGCTCGGCCGCTGGGGCCGGGAAGCGGGCGAGCGCATCGCCGACGCCCTTGGCGCGGCCAAGCCGAACCGCTAGCGCGCGATCATCAACTGCCCAGGTCGAACGACACCGGGACGACGACGCGTAGCCGTGTATCGGTGAGCTCGGCGGGGAGCGGTTCGAACGGCGCGGCGCGCTCGACCATCTCCTCCGCCTCGCCGTCGAGCAGCTCGCTACCGCTGGAGCCCGACACGTGCACGGCAGCAGGCCGTCCGTCGCGGGCGAGGGTCGTCGTTCCTTCGGTGCCGCGTCGGCGCGCGAGAGTCGGATAGCGTTTCACCGACTCGAGTCGCTTGCGGATGGTGCGCAAATAGTTGGCGAGCACAGACTCGACGCCGTCGCCCTGCCCCGAGCCGACGCCGCGTCCGGTGCCAGCGCCGGCGCCGCCGCCGCTACCGCCGCCGCCGTGCCCCGCGTCCGGGCCCGCGACGAGCGATGTCTCACTGCCCGCCGGAGCGGAGCCCGGTGTTGGCTCGCGGTCGCGGTGCGCAGAGACAGGGGCCCGCTGGGGCTGTGCGACGGGCATCGGCTTGAACCGAGGCTTGGCGGCGATGCGCGGGCGATCCGGAACCGCCGGTGCTGGGATGGGCGGAGCGGGAATTTCCGCCTTGATCTTGGCCGGCGGCGGGGCGGCGGGTCCGGCGGGCTCACCGACCGGCGCGGGTGCACGCAGGGGGCCGGGGCTTCCTCCACCACCGGCTCCGGCGTCGAGCAATACCACGCGCACGGGTGCCTGCGGTGCCGGCGCCGCTGCGACGGCCAGGGTAGCGAGGATGGCGATGACCGCAGCGTGCAGACCGATCGACCCCGCGACCGCCACCGGTGCCCGCGACTGCCGCCGAGTGAAGCCGCGCGGCCACACCGAAAGGAGCAGCGCGCCGTTCATCGTCTGTGCGCCTCGGAAGATGCACCGTGCCGTGTCGGGCGGACGGCGGGTTGGGGAACGATCAACGCGCGGCTGAGCCCTGGCGCATCGACGAGTGCGACACGTATGTCGAAGGCGACCTCGACGACCGCGGCCGTCAGGGCTTCTGCCGGCGGGCCGCACGCGACCGATCGGCCGGCGCGCAGGACAAGCACGCGATCGGCATACGCAGCGGCCAGGTTGAGATCGTGCAGAACCACCAGCACCCCGGTGCCGCGCTGCGCCCATTCCAGCAGCTTCTGCAGCACATGGTGCTGATGCGCGAGATCGAGCGCCGCCGTGGGCTCGTCGAGCAGCAGATAGCGCGGCGCATCCGGCCGCACGTCCCAGATCTGCGCCAGCGCTCGCGCGAGCTGGACCCGCTGTCGTTCGCCGCCCGACAACGTCGGGTAGGCACGACCGCGCAGGTGTGCGGCTCCGCAGGCGGCAAGTGCGGCCGCGGCGATGGCGATGTCGCGCGTGTGCCGGAGAACTCCGCTGTGCGGCGCCCGTCCCAACAGCGCGACATCGAGCGCGGTGAAGTCGAAATCGAGTCCTGCGTGCTGCAGCACCACCGCACGGGCTCGTGCGAGCTCGACCGGTCGCCAGCGCCCGAGCGGTCGGCCGGCGAGGCGAACATCTCCGCCAGCCGTCGCGACATCACCCGCCAGGGCGCGCAGCAAGGTGGATTTGCCGGCGCCATTAGGTCCGACCACGGCCAGTACCTGCCCGGGTACGACGGCGATCGACACGGCCGAGAGCAAGGTCGCCTGGCCGGCTCGGACGGTCAGCTCGTGCGCGGCGAGCATGGGCGTGGCTCAGGGTTCCTCGCCGTGCGGCCTTGGTGGTGGTTCGCTCATCCGACGGCTCCACGCGTCGACCCGCTACGGGGCAGCAGCCAGAGAAAGAAGGGAGCGCCGGCGAGAGCGGTGACGATACCGATCGGCAGCTCGGCGGGCGCGACAACGGTGCGCGCCAGCAGGTCGGCTCCGAGCAGCAGCGCCGCGCCGAGCGCGATCGATCCGGGAATGACGATGCGGTGGTCGGGACCCACTGCCAAGCGGATGAGATGCGGCACGACCAGGCCGACGAAGCCGATGACGCCGCCGATCGACACGGCGGCGCCGACGCCGAGCGCCGAGAGGAGGACGACGCGGCGCTTGAGCCGCTCGACGTCGACCCCGAGGTGGCGCGCCTCTGCCTCGCCGAGCAGCAGCGCGTTGAGGGGCGATGCCAGAAAGGGGAGGGCCACCAACGTTGCCAGCAGACCGGGTGCCGCCGCACCGAGACCCTGCCAGGTGGCGCCGCCGAGGCTCCCCAAGCTCCAGAACACCAAGCTGCGCAATTGCGCGTCGTTGGCGAGGAAGCTGAGCAGCCCGGTCGCCGCGCCGGCGAGCGCATTGACGGCAATCCCGGCGAGCAGCAGCGTCGCGGTCGCGGCACGGCTGCCGAGGCGATATACCGTGGCTGTGGCGAGGCTGCTGCCGACAAAGGCGGCGAGCGGTAGTGCGGCGAGCCGCAGCCATTGCGGTGCGTCCACCGGCGGCGGAGGGACCAGCACGATGACCAGTGCGGCGGCCAGCGCCGCTCCGCTGGCAGTTCCGATCAGCGCCGGGTCCGCGAGTGGATTGCGAAACAGCGCCTGGACGGCGGCACCGCTCGCACCGAGGGTTCCACCGACCAACAGCGCCAGGAGAACGCGCGGCACGCGAATGGCGAGCAGGACGGCTTCCTGGCGCGGCGCGAACGCGAGGCCGTTGAGCTCGAACCCGAGGTGCGACGCCGCGATCGCGAGAACTTCGCTCGGTGCGATGGCGACGGCTCCGATACCGAGGGCCGCCGGTACGAGCAGCGCCAACAGGCAGCCGATCCCCGCAAGCAACGGCGCGCCACGGACGGACGACAGCTCGGACCTTCGCCGCTTGCGGTGCCGCGGTAGGGCGCGCGTTCCGATCATCGTGCGCGCGCGAGTTCCGGGTGTAGTTGGCGGACGAGATCCACGACGGCATCTCCGGTGCGCGGGCCGAAGCCGAGCAGATAGAGATCGTCCATGACCACCAGTCGCCGCTCGCGCGCGGCTGGCGTTTGAGCGAGGCCGGGCTGCGTCCAGACGCCCTCCGCGCCGCCGAGGCTGTCGACGCCGCGGCTGAGCATCAGGACGACGTCGGGTGCTGCGGCTACCGCCGCTTCCGCGGTCAGCGGTTTGAAGCCGTCGAGCTCGTTCACCGCGTTCGTCCCACCAGCGAGTGCGATCATCGCGGCGGCAGCGGTACCGCGACCGGATACGGAAACGGTTCCGGCGCCGCGCGCGTAGACGAACAGCACGCGCGGCGCGGCCGCGGCGAGCGCGCGTTCCGCTTCGGCGCGCTTGAGCGCCGCCTGCAGCGCGGTGATCAGTCGTTCGCCGGCCGGCTGCCGATCGAGCAGGGCGGCGACGCGGCGGATTTTGGACACGGCGCCGTCGACCGTGTCGTCGGCGGCAACGATCTCCAGACGCACTCCCGCATCGCGCAGCTGGGTGAGCGCCGTCGCAGGACCGGCGTCGTCGCTGGCCAGCACCAGCGTCGGGTTCTGCGCCAGCACGCCTTCCGCCGAGAGCTGCCGCTGGTACCCGACTTTGGGAATGGTGTCGGCCTGGGGCGGAAAGACGCTGGAGGTGTCGGCGGCGACGACCTCGCTTCCGGTGCCGAGCGCGAAGACGATCTCGGTGATGTCGCCGCCGAGCGTGACCAGGCGCGGCGATTCAGCGGCGATCGCCTGCGCCCCGAGCACGTAGAGCAGAATGACGGCCCATCTGATCGCTGGGTATGGAGCGAAGCATCGAATCTCTCGTGTCGTCATAGCTCGAACTGCACTCCTGCCAGGAACGTTCGCGCGCCGACGCTGGCGCCCATCGGGCCGGGGATGCCGACCTTTTCGTCGAATACGTTCTGTCCCTCGACGAACAACGTCAGATGGTCGGCGATCTCACCGACCGCCGGCCAGGTGTGCATCGCCGGCACGGCGCCGCCGAGCAGCGCGCTGAGCTTGAAATTCCACAACCAGTGCGCCGGTACGATGGTCGCGTTGGGCAGATCGGCGTAGCTGCGATCCTCGTACTCGCCCCAGATCTGCAACGTCGTGGCGCGCGGCAGATACTCGTAGGTGGCGGCGGGGAGGAAGCGGTTCGGCGGACGGAAAGGCAGCTCATCACCGTCGAAGCCCGGGCGGCCGCTCTCGTCCTTCGAGTCAAGGTAGCCGTAACTCAGGTCGACGCGCAGCTGATGCGCGGGCAGCGGCCACCACGCCATCTCGGATGGGATGGTGGTGACCGTCAGCTCGAGGCCCTGGGTACGTGCCTTCGACACGTTCTCGTACTGGAAGACGAGCGGCGGCAGGGATGGCGGCAGACCGGGCGGACACCGGATGTTGGGCGGCTGGCAGAGAAGCTGGACGGTGATTAGGTCGTCGAAGTTGTGCTGGAAGAGGGTCAGAAATCCGCTGATGCCGGGGAAAGGCTTGAAGTCGAATTGCAGATTGAACGCCAGGTCGGTCTCGGGATTGAGATTCGGATTGCCGAAGATCACGTACCCGGCAATGCCGCCGGGGGTGACGACGATGTTGTTGTAGTCGGCGTCGTAGAGTTGCAGCAGGTCGGGGGCGCGATAGCCGCGGCCGACGATGCCGGTGATGCGATAGTTGTGCAGCGGCCGCCAACTGAGGCTGAAGCGCGGGCTGGCATCGGCGCCGTACTGATCGTGGATGTCGATGCTGGTGCCCAGCACGCTGCTGATCGAGTCGGTGAGCAGGATCTCGTCCTGCAGGTATGGGCTCTCGAGCCAGGCCCACGCCTTGACGTCCGGTGTGCCGAAGACGCCGCCAGGCCCGACCCGTTCGATGCCCTTCGAATCGAGGTTCTCGTAGCGAAAGCGGTTGCCGACGGTGATGACGTGCGACTCGCCGAGCCAGCCGCGCGCGACGGTCCGCAGCAGCCGTGCCTCGGAGGAGTAGTCGTTGTAGTCCACGTTCTCCTCGAAGCCGGGCAGATCGTTGTTGCGGGTGAATCCGTACCAGGTCGCCGCCAGCTCGCTTTCCCACGCCTCGTTCAGCGTCCACCGCCAGTCGCCGCCGACGGTCACGTTCAAGCGATTGCTCTGCGGGCCTTCGCGTATCGGGTTGAAATCGCCGGTCAATGCGAGGCGATGCTCGGGCGCCGGCACGTAGTCGAGCTGGAGCGAGACGTCGTCGCGCACCTGCTTGGCGTTGCCGGCGTCGCCGGCGAACTGTTCGCTGATCGCGCCGTACAGTTGGGCGATCTGGATCGCGTCGTGCTGATAGGACAGGAAATAGCTGACCGGCCCGACCTCCCAGCCATGGCTGGCCTGGAACAACACGCTGCCGAAATTGCCGCCGGCGGCCGTGAGCGACGCAGACGGTCGCTTGCTGCCCTTGCGGGTGATGATGTTGATCACCCCGCCCATGGCGTCGCTGCCGTAGAGGCTCGAGGCGGGGCCGCGAATGACCTCGATGCGCTCGACGTCCTCGATGGCGATGTCGCGCAGGTCGACGACGCCGCCGATGCCGCCGCGGAAGCGACGCCCGTTGCGCAGGATGGCAACCTTGTTGGCATCGGCTCCCTGCATCCGTACGGTGCTGGCGCCGAGCCCGAACTGTTCGTTCTGGCGGACGTAGATGCCCGGGATGCGATTGAGCGCTTCGGCGATGTTGATCGCCGAGACGGCCTCGATCTCCTTGCGGGTGATCACCTGGACCGGCACCGGCGCTTCGTCGACGGAGTATTCGGTGCGCGTCCCCGTCACGACGATGTCCTCGATGCGATGCGCCGGCGCGTCGGGTTCGGCCGTCGGTGTGGGTGCCGGCTGCGCGCTGACACCGCTGCCGACGCTGAGCAGCATGGCGACGATCGCGACAGCGACACGGCTTCGACCAGGCAGGGCAGGGGGGGATTTGCCCACCCGTGGTGCTGTGGCGGATACGATTCTCCCGGACCCCTCGCTTCCAACGCAGGGAACGGCGAGCGCGCTGCGGAGCATTCCCAGTCGGTGTCGCGCACGGCTCAGCACCCGTTCAGTGCCGATCCGACGGCGCGGACGAGCTCGGCGATGCCGATCTGACCATTGTGATCGTCATCCATCGCCGCGCAGGTCGCCGGGTTGCCCAGCGCCATGTTGACGCCCAGGACGAGCTCGTTGACCGCGACTGCTCCGTCGCCGTTGCAGTCCCCCGCGCAGGCACCGGGGAGCGATGTTGACGTCCGCGTCGCGTCGAAGCCGGTGGTTGCGGTCGTCGTCGGAGTGTTCGGAATCGGCGTCGCGGTAGGTGTCTGGGTCGGCGGCGCACCGAGCTCGATCGTCAAATGCGGCATGAAGGAGCGGCCGACGCCCGGGGGGCCGGCGCTGCCCTCACCGAGATTGTCGATTGAGGTGCCGGTCGGCGTGTCCATCGTCCGCCAGATCACTCCGACGGCCGCGGATCCAGACGCGAGCAGCTCGCGCAACTCCACCGTGACGTCCACGTCGAAGCGCAACGGCCCCGACGTACGCAGGGTTGTATCGGTGATGCGGCCCAACGGGCGCGTGTCGACGACGTGTGGCGCGGCCTCGATGCGTGTAAAGTCCGCCAGCTGTACGGCGCCATCGCCTGCGTAGAGGTGGACCAGGATCTCCTCACAGGCATTGCCGGAGAATCCGGTCCCGGGGCCGAACGTGCCGAGCACGTCGTCGATGTCGAAGCTCAACGTTGCGTGCGCGATGTCCTCCGGCGCGGCGCCGGCCAGCGCGGCGAGCGGAAACTCACCGATGCCGCGCTCTTCGGTGACACCGGCCTGCAGGCTGATCGCCAGCGCGTTGCCGCCGAAGTCGGGCGTCCCGTCGAGCACGGCCAGCATCGGGAACCCGTCAAGGATGGCGTCGAAGACCGCCCCTTGATCCGGACCGATGACGATTGGTTGCGCGTCGCCCCGGCCGATGCAGAGCGCGAGCAGCGTGGCGCTCGCAACCAGGATTCGGATCGATTGCATGATGTACCTCTTCAGCGAGAATCCCGGGAGCGCGGGTGGCCCGGCCAGCGCGTTCTGCCTGCGAGCCATTCGCCCGCGCTCCCGGCTCGTTCTTCAGTCGCAGAGGGCGGGGTAGTCGGCGTCGAGACCGACGGCCGTGATCAGCGCGCAGGCCGCGCCGTATTCGGAGCCCACCGCGTTGCTGGTCGTGGTCAGCTGCGCATTCACCACGCAGGTGGCGACCTGGGTGAAGGTGGTGGCGCCGCTGGCGCACGGGCTGGCCACGTTGGCCGGCGCCAGGTCGGCGCACTTGTCGGCGATCGCCGCCTCGAGCTTGTCGATGGCCTTGCCGACCTTCGACGTCGCGCTCGCCGGCGCGAGGGCGGCGACGCACTTGGCGGTGACGTCGGTCAGCGGCTTGCCCTTGCTCGTCGCCGAGAGGACCCCGTCAAGGCACTTGGTCAGCCCGCCGCGCAGGGTCTTGGCCAGCTTCGCGGCGTTCTTCGAGATCGCCTTCTGGCAACCGAGTTGTGCGCCGTCCCACACCGGAGGCTCGAGCGGCACGGTGGTGATCGTCAGGAACGGCATGACGGCGCCGGCGACGCCCAGGTTGTCGAGCGAGGTGGCCGAATTTTCGTCGTCGGTCGCGAAGACGATCCCCATGTGGCTCGCGCTCGCGGTCAGCAGCGCCTGCAGGCGCGTGGTGACGTCGACCTGGAACTGCAGCGCGCCGCTGCTCCCCAGCGTCGCGTCGGTGATCACGCCGAACGGCGTCGTGTCGACCACGCCGGCCGGCGCGCCGACGACGTTTTGAAAATCGGCCAGCGTCACGGCGCCGTTGCCCGAATAGGTGAAGACGTAGATCGTGTCGGCGGCGGTATTGTCGAAAGCGGCGCCCGGCCAGAACAACCCGATGACGTCGTCGATCTTGAAGGTCAGCGTAGCGTTCGCGATCTGACCGGCACTGAGTCCCGCGAGCGACGAGAGCGGGAACTCGGCAATGCCACGCTCCTCGACGACGCCGGCCTTCAGTGCGACGGCGAGGCCGGTGTTCTGCGAGTCGCCATCGCCGTCTGGACCTTCGCCGGGAGGGGGGAACGGTGGAACGCCGTCCAGAACGCCGTCGTAGACGGTGCCGGCCGTGGCGCTGTCGATGATGATGGTGTCGGCGCGCGTCGCGCCGGCGCTGAGCATCAGCGCGCCGCTGAGTGCGGCGGCGTGAAGCCAATGGGTGTTGCGCATCGGAACATCCTCCAAGCGGCCCCGGGCGTGGCCCGGCCGCGGTCAGTGCGCAGCACGGCTCAGGCGCCGGCTGCGCGGTGGTCGGTGGGGCGCTGGGTGGAGACCGCTGGCCGCTTGGATACCGCGATTACTTCGCGGGCGGAGCGCGTGGCGGGAGACCGGAAACGGGAATGACGACGCGCCGCTTGCAGCGCCGGCATTTGAGCTCGACGCCGTCCTGCGTCCAGCGCGCCAGCAGACTGCCGCAATCGCAGCGCACTTCGCTGCCGCGCGCGCCGCGGCGCGGCACGACGAGGGGACAGTCGTCGTGCGTGGTGATCAGCTCAGGCTTGAGCGGCCGTACCATCGCCGGTCGTCGGAACTGGCCAATTGGTCTGCTGGAAGATCTCGTGGATCTCGAGCGTGGTCGGAGCCGTGAAGGCTTCCTTCGGCAGTGTGTTGGTACGCGCGTGCCCGGCCACGAACGCCTCCGACTTCGTCCACGCGACGAAGTGCGCGCGCGACTCCCAGAGCGTCTGGATCACGTATGCATCGGTACCCGAGACGGGCCGCAGGACCTGATTGGCGATGAAGCCCGGCATCTCGTCCACGCGCCGCGCACGGGTTGCAAACAAGTGCTCGAACGCCGGCCGGTGCTCGGGCGCGACAAGAATGCGGTTGGCGACCAGAATCATCCTCTCTCCTCCCGGAATCGATCTGTGTGATGTGGAGGCGGGCGTCCGGCGCCGCATCGCGCGCACCCCCTCGTCGCGCGGCCGATTACATCGATATTGAGAATCATTTTCAAAGTCAAGATGGATATCATTCCGGCAGGTGGATCTCCATGCAACCCGGTGCGGGCCTCGGTTCGCCACTGGCGCGAGTTGACAAGATCGCAGTCGACGGCCGCCCTACGATCGCGCCGCGATGGAGGATCCCGGACGGATGCGAATCCCTCCGTCACGAGGCTCGGCCCAAGGACGGCGACATGCGTGACGGCGGGACCGAGCACGGCACCGGCGGGCCGACGAACGCAGCGGAGGTCGCCGTCGAGCTCGGCGCCGACCAGAAATTGCGCGTCCACCTCGCCGGCAGGTGGGATCTCGAGGATGGGCTGCCGTCGACCCGGATCGTGGAGCAGGCCCTCCGAGCCTCACACCCGCCGCGTGCGGTGACCTTCGAGACGGCGAGGCTGCTCTCCTGGGACAGCTCGATGCTCCTCGTGTTCCAGAGGATCAACCGACTGTGTCGTGGCCTGCGTGTACCCGTCACGCTGGAGGGTCTTCCCGCCGGCGCACAGCGACTCCTCGCGCTCGCGGATGCTGTGCCCGAGAAGACCGAGGCGGCGGCGCCGGCCACGCGCCCGCTCTGGCTCGCACGTCTCGGTGAGACCGTCACGGCCGGGTGCAACGGCACCCGGGAGTCGATGGCGTTCCTCGGCGAGGCGACGCTCGCTTTCGCGCGGGTCCTCACCGGCCACGCCGCGTTTCGCGCGCGAGACCTCGCCATCGTCGTGCAGGATTGCGGTCCGCAGGCGCTGGGGATCGTCACGCTCATCAACTTCCTCGTCGGGGTGATCGTCGCCTTCGTGGGCGCCATCGAGCTGCGGAGGTTCGGAGCCGGCATCTACGTCGCAGACCTGGTCGCGATCGCGACCGTGCGCGAGCTCGGCTGCATCATGACCGGCATCATCATAGCGGGACGCACCGGCTCGGGATTCGCGGCGCAGCTGGGCACGATGAACGTCAACCAGGAAATCGAGGCGTTCGTCACCATGGGAATTCCTCCGATGGAGTTCCTGGTGCTCCCGCGCATGCTCGCGCTCATCGTGATGATGCCGCTCCTCTGCCTGTATGCCGATCTGATCGCCATCCTCGGCGGCGCGGCGGTCGCGGTCGGCATGCTGGGCCAGTCGCCGCTGCAGTACTGGGTGGAAACCCGGCACGCGATCGGGTTCACGAGCATCGGCCTCGGCATCGGGAAGAGCATGGTCTTCGGAGCCCTGATCGCGCTCGCGGGTTGCCTGCGCGGGATGAAGGCGGGGCACGACGCTGCCGCCGTCGGCGAGGCCGCCACCTCGGCCGTCGTGCTCGCGATCACCTGGATCATCGCGACCGACGGGCTCTTCGCGGTCCTCTGCAACATCGTCGGGATCTGACGTGATGCCGGAGCGCGCGGTGCACATCGGCGTGAGGAACCTCACGATGGCGTACGGGGACCGCGTCCTCATGCGCGGCCTCGACTTCGACATCCGGCGCGGCGACGTCTTCTTCATCATCGGCGGGAGCGGGTGCGGCAAGACGACCCTCCTGCGGCATCTCGTCGGCCTGAACGAGCCGGCGCGCGGCGAGGTGTGGTACGGCGACGTCAACTTCACCGCAGCCTCGGACGAGGAACGCGAGCGGATCCAGCGCCGTTTCGGCATCCTGTTCCAGCGGGGCGCGCTCTGGAGCTCGATGACGCTGGCCGAGAACGTCGGCCTTCCGCTCGAGCAGTTCACGCCGCTCGCGCCGGCGGAGATCGACGAGGCCGCGACGCTCAAGCTCTCGCTCGTGGGACTGCGCGGGTTCGAGGACTACTTCCCCTCGGAAATCAGCGGCGGCATGCAGAAGCGCGCGGGCCTCGCCCGGGCGATGGCGCTCGACCCGGAAGTGCTCTTCCTCGACGAACCGTCGGCGGGTCTCGATCCGGTCACGTCGCGCCTGCTCGACGACCTGATCGTCTCGTTGCGAGACAGCCTCGGAGCGACCGTGGTCATCGTTTCGCACGAGCTGCCGAGCATTTTCGCGATCGCCGATGACTGCGTCTTCCTCGATACCGACCTCCGCACGATCAGCGCGCGCGGCAACCCGCGCCGCCTGCTGGAGAGCCCGCCGAACGAGAACATCCGTCGCTTCCTCACCCGCGGGCGCGTCGATGGCGGGACCGGAGAGGCGCCGTGAGGCGCGGTCGGCGGGCGAACCCGGTCGTGATTGGCGCCTTCGTCCTCGGCGCGGTCGCGCTGGGTGCGGCCGTCCTCGTCGTGTGGGGATCGGGTCGCTTCTTCCGGCACACCGTGACCTTCGTCTCCTACTTCAGTGGGTCGGTGAACGGCCTCAACCTCGGAGCGCCGGTCAAGTTTCACGGCGCCCAGATCGGTTCCGTGACCCAGATCCGATCCCGTCTGACGCAGGCCGCTGCGATCAGGCCGGAGGAGTTCCGGATCCCGGTGTGGTTCGACATCGACCTGCAAGAGCTCTCCGAACTGGGCGGGCGCCCGGTCGAGCTCGACCGCGCGCGGGTCGACGAGCTGATCTCGCAGGGCCTCCGCGCTCAGCTTCAGCTGGAGAGCTTCGTCACCGGCGTCCTGTACCTCAGCCTCGACTTCCTCCCCGGCTCGCCCGTCGTCCTGGTGCACGCGGATCGTCCGGAGATCTTCGAAATTCCGACCGTGCCGACCGCGCTTGAGCGGGCGTCGGAGGCGCTGACGAAGTTTATGGCACAGATCCAGAACATCGACATCGACGCGGCCGTCCACTCGATCACCGAGGCCGCCGATGGCGTGAACGGGCTGGTCCGCTCTCCCGAGGTCGGCCGGGCCCTCGTCGCCTTGGCGTCGATCCGCCGCCTCAGCGAGACGGCGCAGCCGATGGTGAAGGGCATCCAGGCGACGAGCGCCGGCGCGCGCGACTCCCTGCAGCACCTCGATGCCGCGCTCGTCGATCTGCAGACGCTGATCGACACGGAGGGACCCCTCAGCGTCGAGCTCACCCGGGCGCTCGTCGACGTCGGCGACGCGGCCCGCAGCGTCAGGGAGCTCGCCAGCTACCTCGAGCGCAATCCCAATGCGCTCCTGGTCGGAAGGCCCGGATCGTGAGCCATCATGCCTGCTGGTCTCGCGGTACCGCGTGGGCCACGCTCGGCCTCGCGGTGCTCCTGGCGTCGTGCGTGTTTCGGCCGCGTCGGGACCCGACCCGGTTCTACGTCCTGGCGGCGAGTGCTCCCCCCTACCCGCCCGCGGCCGGTTCCCTCGCCATCGGTCTGGGCCCGATCGTGATGCCCGGCTATCTGCACCACCCCGAGCTCGCAACGCGCGTCGGTACTGAGGTCCGGTATGCGGACGTCGATCGTTGGGCCGAGCCGCTCCCGACGCTCTTCGCCCGTGCGCTCGGCCAGGACCTGTCTGTGCTGCTCGGGGCCCGCATCGTGCCGTACCCATGGTACCGCGCCACCGCCCGAGACGTGGTCGTGCGCGTGGACGTGGCCTCCTTCGAGGCGGACGCCGGCGGGAATGCGAGCCTGGACGCGTGCTGGAGCGTCCGGGACTCGTCGACGGGGAGCATCTGCCGGGACGAGTGCTCGTCGATCGCCGAGGCGGTCGACGCCCGTGGCGCGCAGGCTCAGGTGGCCGCGCTCAGCCGGACCGTGGGCGAGCTGGCGCGGCGAGTGCCGAGCGCGATCCGCTCGTGCCCGCGGACATCCGAACGGTGGGGCGGTGCGGTTGCTCCTGTGCTGCTCGCGCCCGGCGGTGGGACGATTCCCGACCTGCCGCCAGCGCCCGTGTGTCGATCGATGATCCTTCGGCCTGGAGACGCACATCGGCGGGCCGCCAGGCCGGGATCAGGCGGTCAATGAGGTCGTATGACGGTCTCGCCGGGTCGAAGCTTCCCGTTGGGCGCTACCCTCGTCAGCGGCGGCGTCAACTTCTGCGTCTTCTCGCGTCAGGCGACCGCCGTCGAGCTGCTGCTCTTCGACCGCGCCGGCGACCCCGACCCGACCCGCGTGGTCCGACTCGACGCGCCGAGCCACCGGACGTACCACTACTGGCATGCGTTCGTGCCCGGTCTCCGCGAAGGACAGGTCTACGCGTACCGCACGGCCGGGCCGTTCGACCCGGCCCGCGGACTGCGGTTCGACCCCGCCAAGCTCCTCCTCGATCCGTACGGGCGCGCCGTCGTCGTCCCGGACGGCTACGACCGTCTGGCGGCCAGCCGTCCGGGCGACAATACGAAAGTCGCCATGCGGAGCGTGGTCGTGGATCCCGACGCCTACGACTGGGAGGGCGACGCGCCGCTCCGTCGACCGTTCGCCGGCACGGTCATCTACGAGATGCACGTCGCGGGTTTCACCCGCCATCCGAGCTCGGGCGTCGCGCCGCGAAGGCGCGGCACGTATGCCGGCCTGATCGAGAAGATCCCGTATCTTCAAGACCTCGGCATCACCGCGGTCGAGCTGCTGCCCGTTTTCCAGTTCGACCGCCAGGACTGTCCACCGGGTCTCGTCAACTACTGGGGCTACTGCCCGGTCTCCTTCTTCGCGCCTCACGCGGGCTACAGCGCGCGTCGCGATCCACTGGGTCCGCTTCACGAGTTCCGGGATCTCGTCAAAGCGCTCCACCGCGCCGGCATCGAAGTGATTCTGGACGTCGTCTACAACCACACGGCGGAGGGTAATCACAACGGACCGACGCTCTCGTTCCGGGGGCTCGACAACGAGACGTACTACCTCCTCGCAGCCGATCGCGCGCGCTACGCGGACTACACCGGTACCGGGAACACGCTGAACGCGAACGACGCGGTGGTGCGCCGGTTGATCTGCGACAGCCTACGCTACTGGGTCGCCCACATGCACGTCGACGGCTTTCGGTTCGACCTCGCCTCCGTGCTGTCCCGCGACGAGTCGGGCCGCCCGCTGCAGCGTCCGCCCATCCTCTGGGACATCGAGTCGGATCCGGTCCTCGCCGGAACCAAGCTGATCGCCGAGGCCTGGGATGCCGCCGGGCTCTATCAGGTCGGGACCTTCAGCGGCGACGCGTGGCAGGAGTGGAACGGGAAGTTCCGCGACGACGTCCGTCGCTTCGTGAAGTCCGACGAGGATACGGTGCTCACCTTCGGGTACCGCTGCTTCGGCAGCCCGGATCTCTACGGACATAAGGGTCGCGGGCCGGAGCAGAGCATCAATTTCGTGACCTCCCATGACGGGTTCACGCTGAATGACCTGGTGAGCTACAATCAGAAACACAACCAGGCGAACAGCGAGGACGGCCGCGACGGGTCCGACGCGAACCTGAGCTGGAACTGTGGGGCCGAGGGGCCGACGGCCGATCCCGACATCGAGCGACTGCGGCTTCGCCAGGTGAAGAGCTTCCTGGCCATCACGCTGCTCTCGCTGGGCACGCCGATGGTGCTGATGGGTGACGAGGTGCGCCGCACCCAGCGCGGCAACAACAACGCGTACTGCCAGGACAACGAGATCAGCTGGTTCGACTGGACCCTGCTCGAGCGATACGGGGATCTGCACCGCTTCGTGAGGACGCTGATCCGCCAGCGGCTGATGCTCGGCGACAGGCTCGGGCTCGAGGGGTTGAGTCTGACCGAGATTCTGCATCGGGCACAGATCCAGCCGCACGGGATCCGTTTGCACGAGCCCGACCTGAGTTCCGTATCGCACAGCCTCGCCGTGACCGTGCGGGCCGAGGAGTTGGCGCTCTTCCACTTCATGTTCAACGCCTACTGGGAGCCGCTGGTCTTCGAACTCCCGCCGCTGCCGCGCAGCGAGCACGAGTGCTGGCGACGATGGATCGACACGTATCGCGATGCGCCCGATGACATCCTCGAGGAATCCTCTGCGCCGCGCGTCGACGGCCCCAGCTACACGGTGCAGGCGCGCTCGCTCGTGGTGCTCGCCGCCTTGCGCGACGGCCGTTCGAGTCCCCGATCAGGTGCCGGGTCCCGGACGGCGCTGCCGGCATCAGACGTGTCTTGACACCGGCCCTCGCCTCATGCCATTCTTGGTCGGTCATTCTAGAACAAACAACCGAGAGGGGGTTCTCGTGATGACGAACAGAGCCAAAGTCCGGAAAGCGGCACCAACTCCAGATGGGGCGATGCTGGTCCAGAGGGCCCGCGATCTGCAGCCCGTTCTGCGCGAGCGCGCCGAGCACACCGAGGCCGAGCGGACGGTGGACCCACGCACGGTGGCCGACTTCGAGGAGGCCGGCTTCTTCAAGATGTTCCAGTCGTCGTACTGGGGCGGTTACGAGTCGCACCCGACGGACAGCTTCACGGTCCAGGAGCTCCTCGCGCAGGCGTGCCCGTCGAGCGCCTGGATCATGGGCGTGGTCGGCGTGCACAACTGGCAGCTCGGCCACTTCTCGAAGCGCGCCCAGGAAGAGGTGTGGGGTGCCGACCCGACCGTCCTGCTCTCCTCGTCGTACGCGCCGACCGGCGCCGTCGAGCGGGTCGACGGCGGCTGCGTGCTGCGCGGGCGCTGGGGATTCTCGAGCGGCATCGACCACGTCGACTGGGTGCTGCTGGGCGGGAACGTGCCGGCCGACGGCTCCACCATGCCGGACTACCGCACGTTCCTGGTCCCCAAGCGGGACGTCCGCATCATCGACGACTGGCACGTACTCGGCCTGAAGGGCACCGGCAGCAAGAGCCTCGAGGTGCGCGAGGCCTTCGTGCCCGATCACCGTCAACTGGCGGTGCTCGAGAGCCAGATGTTCAACACGCCCGGCCTGCGCGAGGGCACGTCCGAGGCCCCGTTGTTCCGCGTCCCGTTCCCGACGATCTTCGGCGCCTGCATCACCACGCCTGCGCTGGGCGCGGCGCAGCGCATGCTCGAGCTGTTCGTCGACATGACGCGGACGGCGACCAGCAAGTATTCCGGCGAGCGCTGGTCCGAGGAACAGGTCACCCAGGTGCGCATCGCCGAATGTGAGGCCGACCTGCGCGCGGCGCGGCTGCAGATGGCGACCAATTTCAACGAGGTGATGGACGCCGTGCACCGCGGCGAGCAGCCCTCGCTCACCGAGCGCGCCCGCTTCCGCTTCGACCAGTGCAACCTCGTCGACCTCGCCCACCGCGTCGCCGATCGGCTCTTCGTCGCCAGCGGGGCGCGCTCGCTGATGACCAACCAGCCGTTCCAACGCTTCTTCCTCGACGTCCAGGCCGCCCGCGTGCACGCCATCAACAACCGCACCAAGTGGGGCTCCACCTATGGCCGTGCGCGGCTCGATCAGCCGGGCACCGACATCCTCAGTCTCTTCATCTGAGCCCGTGGGGGACATCATGAGCGCACTCAAGGAGCTCGCCTATCTGATCGTCGAATCCGACCACCTCGAGCAGTGGGAGGCGTTCGGATCGCAGGTGCTCGGAGCCGAGGTGGCGCGCCGCGCCGACGGCTCGGTGCGCATGCGCATCGACGACCATGCGTACCGCTTCGCGGT
>Ga0335069_10006669_pt1 | contig 16750 bp, 16 predicted proteins | sample Lox_Sample_11_FD_206714 | JGI IMG/M metagenome (GOLD analysis project Ga0335069, IMG submission 206714) | Soil microbial communities from Loxahatchee National Wildlife Refuge, Florida, United States - Lox_Sample_1.1 | ecosystem: Environmental > Terrestrial > Soil > Wetlands | place: USA...
TGCGTCGGCTCGAAGACGGCGACGTTCTCGCCGTAGTTCGCGCCCGGCGCCATCCCGAGGCCTCCGATCATCCCCGCGCAGAGGTCGGAGAGGACGTCGCCGTAGAGGTTCGGCAGCACGAGGACGTCGTACTCCTCGGGCCGCTGGACGAGCTGCATGCACATGTTGTCGACGATGCGGTCGTCGAAGTCGATGTCCGTGTTCTCCGCGGCGACCTCGCGCGCGACGCGCAGCCAGAGGCCGTCGCTGAACTTCATGATGTTCGCCTTGTGCACGGCAGTGATCTTGCGGCGGCCGTTCGTGCGCGCGTAGTCGAAGGCGAACTCGAAGATGCGGCGCGTGCCCGTGACGGAGATCGGCTTGATCGAGATGCCGGCGTCGCGGTGGCGCATCGTGCTCCCGTGCGCCTCGATCCAGGCGATCAGCTCCTCGGCGTCCGGCGTGCCCTGCTCGTACTCGATTCCGGCGTAGAGATCCTCGGTGTTCTCGCGGACGATGATCAGGTCGACGTCCTGGAAGCGGCTGCGGACGCCGGCGTAGCTCTTGCACGGCCGCACCTGCGCGTACATGTCGAGCTCCTTGCGCAGGGCGACGTTGACGGAGCGGAAGCCGCCGCCGACCGGCGTCGTGATGGGGCCCTTCAGCGCGACGCCCGCCTCGCGGATCGCGTCGAGCACGGGCGGCGGCAGCGGGTTGCCGCCGTACTGCTCCATCACGTCGGCGCCCGCCTCGCGGACGTCCCAGTCGAACGCGACGCCGGTCGCCTCGAGCACGCGGCGCGTCGCTTCCGTCAGCTCGGGGCCGGTGCCGTCCCCCGGGATCAAGACGACTCTGTGTGCCATGGCGGCGAGCCTATCGGAGCCCGTTGCGCAATCGCGTCGGTAGATTCCCGGCGTGGAGGAGCGCGCACTGTTCCGCCGGGTTGCCGATCACGCGGCGGACTTCGTCGAGACGCTCGAGACGCGGCCGATTCGCTGGGAGTCGGGCGTCGAGGAGCTCACGGCTGCGCTCGGCGGGCCGCTGCCGGAGGACGGCTCGCCGCCGGACGCCGTGCTTGCGTCGCTCGTCGACGCCGCCGGGCCGGGACTCGTCGGGATCCCGTCCGGACGGTACTTCGGGTTCGTCATCGGCGGCGGGGTGCCCGCTGCGGTCGCGGTCGACATGCTCGCGACGGTCTGGGACCAGAACGCGGGCCTCTACGTCGGTGGCCCGGCGGCGGCGGTCGTCGAAGAGGTCTGCCGCGGCTGGCTCGCGGAGCTGCTCGGGCTGCCCGCGGACGTCTCCGTCGCCTACGTCACGGGCTGCCAGATGGCGCACGTCACGGCGCTCGCCGCGGCGCGGCACCAGGTTCTCGGGGACGCCGGCTGGGACGTGCCGGCGGACGGGCTCGCCGGGGCGCCGCCGATCCGCGTCGTCGTCGGCGCGAAGCGGCACGTCACGGTGGACCGCGCGCTGCGCCTGCTCGGCATCGGCTCGTCGTCGCTCGTCGTCGTTCCCGCGGACGACCAGGGGCGCATGCTCGTTGACGGGCTGCGCGGGGCGCTCGCAGAGGGCTCCGGCCCGACGATCGTCTGTGCCCAGGCGGGCGAGGTGAACACCGGCGCGTTCGACCCGCTCGACGAGATCGCCGACGCGGTCGAGGGAACGGGCGCGTGGCTGCACGTGGACGGCGCGTTCGGGCTGTGGGCGGCCGCGTCGCCTGCGCTGCGCCATCTCGTGCGCGGCTCCGAGCGCGCGGACTCCTGGGCCACCGACTGCCACAAGTGGCTGAACGTCCCGTACGACTCGGGCGTCGCGTTCTGCGCTCACCCCGACGCGCATCGAGCGGCGATGGGGGTGACGGCGTCCTATCTCGTGCACGCGGAGGACAAGCGCGAGCGCGACCAGGTCGACTGGACTCCGGAGTTCTCGCGGCGCGCACGCGGCTTCGCCGTGTACGCCGCGCTCCGCTCGCTCGGACGCGCCGGCGTCGCGGAGCTCGTGGAGCGCTGCTGCGGCCACGCGCGGCGCTTCGGCGAGGAGCTCGGCGCGGCCGGCGCCGACGTGCTGAACGACGTCGTGCTCAACCAGGTGCTCGTCCGCTTCGGCGACGGCGAGCGGACGCGCGCGGTGATCGCCGCGGTGCAGCAGGACGGGACCTGCTGGCTCGGCGGGACCGAGTGGAACGACGAGCACGCGATGCGGATCTCCGTCTCCAACTGGCGGACGACGGACGAGGACGTCGAGCGCTCGCTGCGCGCGATCCTCGCGGCGGCCGAGCTCGGGCCGGTGCGCGCATGACGCTCGCCGAGGCTGCGGCGCAGGCGGACGCGCTCGCGCAGGCGGGCTCGGAGCGCGAGCTCGCCGATCTCCGCAAGGAGTGGGGCGACGAGCTCGAGGCGGCGGCGCGCAGCGCCGACTTTCGCGAGCGGGCGGTCGCGTATCGTGCGATCGGCCAGTTCCGCTGGCGCGCGAAGGAGGAGCTGCTGCGCCGCGGGCTCGACGACGAGAGCCCTGCGTGCCGCGGCTCCGCGCTGCTCTCGCTCGAGCTGCTGTCGCGCGACCATCCGAGCACCGTCAACGGCGTGCGGCCGCTGCTCCACAACCTCGTCAACGGGGACGGGAACGCCGCCGTCCGGCGGCTCGCCGTGCTGTGTCTGAAGAACGGGTCGCCGGAGCGCAACACGATCGTCCTGCTCGAGGGGATTGCCGGCGACGACGAGAGCGACCCGGAGCTTCGTCGCGCAGCCGCGGGCGTCGCGCAGCAGCTGAAGCGGAAGCAGCCGCGCCGCTAGGCCTGCGTCTTCTTCTTGCGCGCGTGCGGGTGCGCCTGGAAGTACAGCTCGCGCCGGCGCCGGTCGGAGATGTGCGTGTACAGCTCGGTCGTCGCGAGGTCGGCGTGCCCGAGCATCTCCTGCACCGAGCGGAGGTCGGCGCCGCCCTCGAGCAGGTGCGTCGCGAACGAGTGCCGCAGCAGGTGCGGGTGCACGCGCTCGGGCTCGAGCCCTGCGACGCCGGCGAGCCGGCGGAGGATGAGGAACGCTCCGGCCCGGGTGAGCGCCCCGCCCTTGGCGTTGAGGAACAGCTCCGGCCGGTGGCGGCGGTCGAGGTGCGGGCGGCCGCGCGCGAGGTAGCGGCGCAGAGCCTCCGTCGCCTCGCGGCCGATCGGGACGACACGCTCCTTCGAGCCTTTGCCGACGGCGCGGACGAGCCGCTGCTCCAGGTCGACCGCGGAGCGCTCGAGCCCGACCGCCTCGCTGACGCGGAGGCCCGCGCCGTAGAGGAGCTCGACGAGCGCGCGGTCGCGCAGCGTGCGCGGCGTCGTCCCGGTCGCCGCCTCGATCAGCCGCTCCGCCTCGCCCGGGGAGAGCGTCCGCGGCAGCGCGCGGCGGCGCTTCGGCAGCTCCAGCTCGGCCGCCGGGTTGTCCGTGCGCGCGCCGAGCAGCACCTGGTGGCGGTAGAAGGAGCGGATCGCCGCGACGCGGCGCGAGATCGTCGTCGGCGCGCGGCCCTCGGCGCGCATCGAGGCGACGTACTCCGCCAGCCGGTTCGCGGTCGCGTCCGCCGGCGACCCGCCGAGGAACGCCTCGAGGTGCGCGAGGTCGCGGCGGTAGGCGTCGACGGTCCGCGGCGCGAGCCGCGCCGACGCGAGCGCGAGGAAGGACTCGACCGCGACGTCCATCGGCTTCCTTGATTCGTCCCCCGAGTCCCGACGCCTCCCACCTGCCAAGTTGCAACTTGTTACTTGGAGAGGTTCAGCGGCGTTCGTCCCTCGGCGCGACGATCGCGGCTTTCGTGCTCTCGAGCGAGCGGAGACCGGCGCCGGCTTCCGCGAAGACCCGGAAGCGTGACGGCCCGCGTCGGCCGACGCGCTCACGGGAGAGGTGAACGAGTTGCCGGATCCGCTCATAGCTCGGCCGTGTCGTGCCTCGCGCATCGGCTTCTGCGCAGACGCGGCGCGCGACCTCGGCGATCGGGAGGCGCGAGTCGTCGATCTGCTCGATCGCGTCGAGCAGAGCGGTCGAGAGCCGCGCCGCAGCCGTCGTCGCCACGATCCGAGTGTCGCCGAGGAACGGCTACGGGTCCGTGACGCCTCTCTGTCCGATCCCAAGTAACAAGTTGTCACTTGGGAAGCTCAGGAGCGGGGATGCGCGCGGTCGTAGACGCGGCGCAGGCGGCGCGCGTCCACGTGGCTGTAGACCTGCGTCGTCGAGAGGGAGCTGTGGCCGAGCAGCTCCTGGATCGTCCGGAGGTCGGCGCCGCCCTCGAGCAGATGCGTCGCGAACGCGTGGCGGAAGCGGTGCGGATGCGGGGCGAGCCGGCGCAGCGTGCTCGTATCGAGGCGACGCCCGCGCACCGACAGGAACACCGCGTCCTCCGCACCGCGTACGAGCGCGGGACGGGCCTCGCGGAGGTAGCGCGCGAGCCAGAACGCCGCCTCCTCGCCGAGCGGGACGACACGCTCCTTGCCGCCCTTGCCGCGGCGGACGTGGACGAGCTCCTGCTCGAAGTCGACGTCGCCGAGATCGAGCCCGACCGCCTCGGCCGAGCGCAGCCCGGCCGAGTAGACGAGCTCGACGAGCGCGCGGTTCCGCAGCTCGATCGGCTCCTCCCCCTCGAGCGCCGCGAGCTCGCGCTCGACCTCCGCCTCGCGCGGCGCGTCGGGCAGCCGCCGCCCGCGCCGCGGCGCCACGCGCGCGTCCGGCACCCGCGCCGGCCCGAGCGCGTGCCGGAGGAACGCGCGCACCGCGGCGAGCTTGCGCGCGATCGTCGCCGGCGCGAGGCGGCTCGGCCTTCGCCCCGGCCGCGACGCCCCGAGGTGCGCCGCGTACTCGACGAGGACGCGGACGTCGACATCCTCGAGCGCGACGCCCCGGCTCCGGAGCCACCGGCAGAACTCCTCGACGTCGACGCGGTACGCGCGCCGGGTCCCTTCCGACAGGGCCGGCGAGGCGAGAAAGGCAGCTGCCGCGGAATCGGCGTCCATGTCCGACCGATTCGACGTTCCCCTCCCGCAGCCTCCGCCGGACCGGGCAGTGTTGCGAAGGTGAGCCACCGCACCAAGGTCTGGATCGCCCTCGGGACCGTCTATCTGATCTGGGGATCGACGTACCTCGGGATCAAGCTCGCGGGCGAGACGATCCCGCCGATGTTCGCGGTCGGAACCCGCTTCGTCGCGGCCGGGCTGCTGATGGCGCTCTTCACGGTCTGGCGGCGCGGCGGCGGCGTCTTCCGCCTCAGCCGGGCCGCGGTCGGCTCGTGCATCCTCATCGGCGCGCTGCTCCCCGGCGCGAACGCGATCCTCTTCGTCGCGGAGCGCCACGTGCCGACCGGCCTCGCGGCCCTGATCATCGGTGCGGTGCCGCTCTGGATCGTCCTCATGCGCACGCTGACGGGCGACCGGCCCCCGCGCGTGGCGCTGCTCGCGGTCGTCGTCGGCTTCTGCGGGCTCGCCATCCTCGTCCGGCCGAGCGGCGGCGCACCGCTCTGGGCGCTGCTGCTGTGCGTCTGCTCGTCGGTGATGTGGGCGACGGGCTCGTTCCTCTCCGGCCGGCTGCCGCTGCCGGAGGACGTGTTCGCTGCGACGTCGCTGGAGATGCTCGCCGGCGGCGCGATCCTGCTTCCGATCGGGCTCGCCACCACGAGTCCGCACCCCGCCGACTTCTCGGCCCGGTCGATTGTCGGCTGGATCTACCTCGTCACCTTCGGCTCGCTCGTCGGCTACACCGCGTACGTGTGGCTGCTCGACAACGCGCCGCTCGGGACCGTCGCGACCTACGCGTACGTGAACCCGGTCGTCGCGATCGCGCTCGGTGCGATCGTGCTCGGCGAGTCGCTGACGTGGTCGATCGTCGTCGGCGCGGTGCTCGTGCTCGCCTGCGTCGCGCTCGTCATCCGCCAGGAGTTTCCGTCGCGCACATCAGAGCCAGGTCTGGCCGAGCACGCGAAGCCAGTTCCCATGACCGAGGGCCCGTAGCTCGTCCTCGGTCCAGCCCCGTGCGCGGAGGGCATCGATCAGCGCCTGCACCTTCGTCGCGTCGGAGAGCGCGAGCGGCGGATGCGCGCCGTCGAAGTCCGAGCCGAGAGCGACGTGCTCGACACCGATCCGCTCGGCGACGTACTCGACGTGGTCGAGGATCTGGTCGACCGGCGCGTCCTCGACGAGCTCTCCGTCGGCACGAGTCATCACGTTGTCGAAGACGATTCCGGCGACGCCGCCGCTGTCGCGGATCGCGTCGAGCTCCTCGTCGATCAGGCTGCGCGGGATCGGACAGCGCGCGTGGACTCCGCCGTGGGTCGAGACGAGCGGGCGGTCGGAGAGGCGGGCGACGTCCCGAAATCCTGCGAGGTTGAGGTGCGCGAGGTCGAGCATGACGCCGAGCTCGTTGCAGGCACGGACGAGCTCGCGCCCCGCCGCTGTCAGGCCGGGCCCGGTGTCCGGGGTCCCCGGGAACCGGAACGGGACGCCGTTGCCGAATGCGTTCGGACGGCTCCAGACGATCCCGATCGAGCGGAGGCCGCGCTCGACCCACGCCTCGAGGTTGGCAAGCTCGGGGTCGATCGGCTCTGCGCCCTCGAGGTGGAGGATCGCGCCCGGCCCGGCGTCGCCGGTGACGCACCGCTCGAGCTCGGCGACGGTCCAGACGAGGTGGAGGTCGCGCTCCGCGATCGCCGCGAGCTCGTCAGCCACGCGCACGGCCCGCTCGAACGGCAGCGGCGGCTCGACCGGCACCTCGTAGCCGTCCGCCGTCGGCACGACGAGCGAGCGCGGATCAGGCTGAGGCCCGTCCTTCGCCGGGACGAAGATCGCGAAGAAGCCGGCGACGATGCTGCCCTCGCGCATGCGCGGGAGATCGAGGCAGCCCTCCTCGTCGCGGTCCTTCAGCGAGCGACCGCTCCGCCACACACGGAGCAGCGCGTCGTTGTGGCCGTCGATGACGGGGATCACGCGAGCTCGCCGGGAAGGAGCGAGTACATCGCCCAGTCGACGCGCCGTCCGAGCCGCGGATTCCAGTACGCCGAGCGGTGCACACCTTCGAGGTGGAACCCCGCCTTCTCGGCGACGCGGCGCGAGGCGTCGTTGCCGACGGCGGCGCGGAGCTGGACACGCGCGGCGCCGGCGGCGAGGGCCCAGGCCGTGATCAGCCGAACCGCCGCCGTCGTGACGCCGCGTCCGCGCGCGTCGGCGCGGAGCCAGTAGCCGACCTCGGCGACGTCCCGGGCCTCGTTCCACGTCGCGCCGATCGACCCGAGCAGGCGTGCGTCCGCGGCGTCCGTGACCGCGAACCGCGTCTCCCGCTCGTTCCCCGCCGTCCCGCCGATGTACGCGAGCGCCTGGTCGAGGGTGTACGGCTGGGGGATCTGGTCGAGCCATCGGGTGATCTCCTCGTCCCCGTCGAGGCAGGCGACGAGCTCCGGCGCGTCCGGCTCCGCCCACGGCCGGAGCGTGACGACCCCGTCGGAGACCGGTTCGAGAGACGCCGAATCCGCCATTCGGCTTACGATAGAAGAGGTGCGCACGGAGATGTCCTGGATCCGATGACGACGATGGATGTCGGCGGCGGCGTCGATCTCGCCGTACATGGGATCCGACCCACCGGCAAAGTGGTCCGCAACCCGACGACGGCGCTCCTCTACGAGCACGCCGTGGCGCGCGGCGAGGCGCGCATCGCCGAGGGCGGCCCGCTCGTCGTCGACACGGGCCTGCACACGGGCCGCTCGCCCCGCGACAAGTTCGTCGTCCGAGAGCCCGGCTCCGAGGACCGCATCTGGTGGGACGGCAACCAGCCGTTCTCCGAGGACGGGTTCGAGCGGCTGCGCGACAAGGTGACCGGCTTCCTCGGCCGTGAGGCGACGCTCTACGTCGTCGACGCGTTCGCGGGCGCCGACCCCGTTCACCGGATCGCCGTCCGCGTCGTCACCACGCATCCGTACCACGCGCTGTTCGCGAAGACGATGTTCATCGATCCGACCGAGACGGAGCGCGCGGAGTTCGACCCGCAGGCGCTCGTGCTGCATGCGCCCGCGCTCGATGCGAGCCCCGACGAGGACGGCACGCGTACCGGCACGTTCATCGTCCTGCACCCGTCGCGCACCGAGGTGCTGGTCGGCGGCACGTTCTACGCGGGCGAGATCAAGAAGTCGATCTTCACCGTCATGAACGACCGGCTGCCACTCGAGGGCGTCTTCCCGATGCACTGCTCCGCGAACGTCGGCGGCGACGGCCGCGTCGCCGTCTTCTTCGGGCTCTCCGGCACGGGCAAGACGACGCTCTCCGCCGACCCTGAGCGCTCGCTGATCGGCGACGACGAGCACGGCTGGGGCGACGCCGGCGTCTTCAACATCGAGGGCGGCTGCTACGCGAAGGTGATCCGACTGTCGGCCGAGGCCGAGCCCGAGATCCACCGGACGACGCGGACGTTCGGGACGATCCTCGAGAACGTCGTCGTCGACGAGCTCGGCGTCGTCGACCTCGACGACGACGCGAAGACGGAGAACACGCGCGCCGCGTACAAGCTCGAGCAGATCGCGAACGCGCATCCGGACAAGCGCGCCGGCCACCCGTCGGCGGTGATCATGCTGACCGCGGACGCGTTCGGCATCCTCCCGCCGATCGCGCGGCTGAGCCGCGACCAGGCGCTCTACTACTTCCTCTCGGGCTTCACCGCGAAGCTCGCCGGCACCGAGATCGGCGTCAGCGAGCCCCAGCCGACGTTCTCCACCTGCTTCGGCGCGCCGTTCCTGCCGCAGCCGCCGTCGACCTACGCAGAGATGCTCGGCCGCAAGCTGGACGAGCACGGCTCGACGGTCTGGCTCGTCAACACCGGCTGGACCGGCGGCCCGTTCGGCGAGGGCAGCCGGATGCCGATCGCGGCGACGCGCGCGCTCCTCCACGCGGCGCTCTCCGGCGGCCTCGACGGGATCGAGTACCGGAGCGATCCGACCTTCGGCTTCGCCGTCCCGGTCGCGGTCCCAGGGGTCGATGCGTCGCTCCTCGACCCGCGCTCGACGTGGCGCGATCCCGCGGCCTACGACGCGAAGGCGAAGGAGCTCGCCGGGATGTTCCGCGAGAACTTCGGGCGCTTCGCCGCCGACGCGCCGGGTCTCGAGTCCGCAGGACCCCTCGCCTGATACCGTCACGAGATGTGATCGGAGAGCACGACGTCCTCGTGGTCGGCGCCGGCTGCGCCGGTATGCGCGCCGCGATCGCCGCCCACGACGCGGGGGCGGACGTGGCGATGGTCTCGAAGCTCCACCCGACGCGGTCGCACTCCGGCGCCGCGGAGGGCGGTATCAACGCGGCGCTCGGCAACGCCGCCGAGGACAGCCCCGAGACGCACGCGTACGACACCGTCAAGGGCTCCGACTACCTCGGCGACCAGGACTCGATCGAGCTGTTCACCGCCGAGGCGCCCGGCGACATCATCCAGCTCGAGAACTGGGGCGCCGTCTTCTCCCGGCGCGAGGACGGGAAGCTCGCGCAGCGCCCGTTCGGCGCGGCCGGCTCGCCGCGGACGGTCTTCGCGGCCGACATCACGGGCCACGTGCTCATCCAGGTGCTGTACGAGCAGGTCTGCAAGCGCGACATCAAGGTCTACGAGGAGTTCTTCGCGTGGCAGCTCGTCCAGAACGACGGCCGCTGCCAGGGCGTCATCTGCTGGGATCTGATGAACGGCGGGCTCGAGACCGTCGGCGGCAAGACGGTCGTGCTCGCCACCGGCGGCGCCGGCCGCCAGTACCGCGTGACGACGAACGCGTATGCGTGCACCGGCGACGGGATGGCGATGGCGCTGCACGCCGGCGTGCCGCTGAAGGACATGGAGTTCATGCAATTCCACCCGACGACGCTCTACCCGTCCGGGATCCTCCTCACCGAGGGCTGCCGCGGGGAGGGCGCGTACCTGATCAACAAGGACGGCGAGCGCTTCATGAAGCGCTACGCGCCGAACGCGCTCGAGCTCGCGTCCCGCGACGTCGTCTCCCGCTCCGAGCAGACGGAGATCGATGCGGGCCGCGGGATCAACGGCTCCGTCATGCTCGACATGCGCCACCTCGGCGCCGACCGGATCATCGAGCGGCTGCCGGGCTCGCGCGAGCTGGCGATGACGTTCGCCGGCGTCGACCCGATCTTCGACCCGGTGCCCGTCCGCCCCGGCGCGCACTACCACATGGGCGGCGTCGAGACCGACAACGACGGCGCGACCGAGCTGACCGGCCTCTACGCCGCCGGCGAGTGCGCGTGCGTCTCCGTCCACGGCTCCAACCGGCTCGGCGGCAACTCCCTGATGGAGACGATCACGTTCGGCCGCCGCGCCGGCACCGCCGCCGCCGAGTGGGCGCTGTCGCACACGACGGTCGACATCCCCGAGTCGGCCGAGCGCGACGCGGAGCGCAAGCTGAAGGAGCTGCTCGACCGAACCTCCGGCGAGCGGCCGTGGAAGATCCGCGAGGAGCTCGGCGAGTCGATGCTCGAGAACTTCGCCGTCTTCCGCCGCGAGGAGCAGATGACGAAGCAGGTCGAGATCCTCCAGGATCTGCGCGAGCGCTACAAGAACGTCTACGTCGAGGACAAGGGCGAGGTCTTCAACAGCGACCTGACACAGGCGATCGAGCTCGGCAACATGCTCGACACGGCGCTCTGCATGGTCACCGCGGGAATCGTGCGCAAGGAGAGCCGTGGCGCGCACTCGCGCCCGTACGACTATCCGACGCGTGACGACGAGAACTTCCTCCACCACTCGATCGTCTACTGGCGCGACGGCGGGCCGGAGCTGTCGACGAAGGAGGTCCGGTTCACGAAGTGGGAGCCGCAGGAGCGCAAGTACTGATGCAGGCGCGACGGCTCGCGGTCCTGCTCCTGCTGCTCGCGCTGCCGCTCGGGGCGGCGGCGTGCGGCGGCGGCAAGAAGTCGTCCACGACGACGAGCGCGACGTCGGCGGCGGACGCGGTGAAGGCGGCCGCGGAGAAGACCGCGAAGGCCGGCAGCCTGAAGCTGACGCTGGACGTCGCGGCCGCGACGAGCACGAAGATCGCGGTCGCGGGTGCGGGCGGGTTCGACACGAAAAACCGCGCGGGCGAGCTGCACCTCCGCTTCGCCACGGGCGGGATCTCCGGGACGATGGACGTCGTGCTCAGCGGCACCGACCTCTACATCCACTCGCCGCTGCTGAGCATCGCGCTCCCGGCGGGCAAGACATGGATCAAGGTCGACCTGAGCAAGTCGGCGAAGGCGGGCGGCCTCGACCTCTCGTCGATCCTGTCGCAGGACCCGACGCAGGCGCTCGACGCGCTCCAGAACGCCGGCGCCGTCAGCCAGGTCGGCACGCTGCAGATCGGCGGCGCCACGTGGACGCACTATCACGCGCTCGTCGCGAAGTCCGGGACCGCGACGGGCGGCGGCACGTACGACGTCTGGATCGGCGACGACGGCTACGTCCACCGCGTACGGACCGTCGTCGGGGCGGCGGCGGGCTCATCGGCCGGCGCCGTGCGGGCGACGTCGACGCTCTCCGGCTTCGGCGAGCCCGTGACGGTGACGGTGCCGCCCGCGTCGCAGACGGTCACGTCCAGCGGGTCGATCCCGGGACTGGGAGGATAGGCGCATGCGCGTCGCACTGAAGGTCTGGCGCTTCGACTCGGCGACGGGCGAGCGGGCGCTCCGCGAGTACGAGATCGACGCGCCGGAGGAGGCGACGCTCCTCGACTGCCTCGACCTGGTCAAGGACAGGCACGACGGCACGCTCGCATATCGCAAGAGCTGCCGGATGATGATCTGCGGCTCCTGCGGCATGCGCATGGACGGCGCGGCCGTGCTCGCGTGCAAGACGCGCATGTACGAGATCGCGCAGGCGGGTCACGTGCCGGTCATCTCCGCGATGGGCAACCTCCCGGTCGTGAAGGACCTCGTCGTCGACATGGATCCGTTCTGGGACAAGTTCAAGGCGATGAAGCCGTACCTCCAGCCGGGCTACGACCGGCCGGAGGACGGGCGCGAGTACCGGATCTCGCAGGAGCGGATGAACGTCATCCACAAGGAGGCGCTCTGCGTCAACTGCGGCTGCTGCGTCTCCGAGTGCAACGCGATGGAGTCCGACCCGGAGTTCCTCGGCCCGCAGGCGCTCGCGAAGGGGATGCGCTTCGTCGGCGACCCGCGCGACGGCGCGACCGTGGAGCGGCTCGAGCAGTACAGCGGCGAGCACGGGATCTGGGAGTGCACGCGTTGCTTCTTCTGCAACGAGCGCTGTCCGAAGGGCGTCGACCCGCGCGACGCGATCGCGAAGCTCGGCGCCGAGGCGATCAGGCACGGGATCGACCGTGACATGGGCGCGAAGCACGCGAAGTGGTTCGTCCGCTCGACGGAGACGACGGGCTGGCTGCGCGAGACGGAGCTCGTCCCGAAGACGCAGGGCGTCGTCTCCTCGATCAAGCAGATGAAGTTCGCGATGAACCTCGCGCGCCACAACAAGGCCGGGCTCGCGTTCCCGCCGCACGTCGCGAAGGACGTCGGCGAGGCGCGGAACCTCCGCAAGCTCGTTCGCGAGCAGGACCGCCAGGGCGCGCTCGGTCACGTGCAGGGTGAGCACGCGCTCGCGAAGCTCGCGCACGGCCACGTCGAGGGCTCGCTCGAGGAGATCTACGCGAAGCCGGGCGCGTTCCCGCAGCCGTACCTTCCCGAAGACATGGAGGAGACGAAGTCGTGAAGCGCGTCGCGTATTACAAGGGCTGCCTCGCGTCGCTGTCGGCGAAGGAGCTGGACACGTCGACGCAGGCGCTCGCCCCGCGGGTCGGCCTGGAGCTCGTCGAGCTCGAGTCCGTCACGTGCTGCGGCGCCGGCGACATCCACGAGGCCGAGCCGGACTACTACCTCCACCTGAACGCGCGCATCCTCGCGTACGCGGAGGCGACCGGCTGCGACACGCTCCTGACGGTCTGCAACGTCTGCACGCTGAACCTTCGGCAGGCGAACTTCATGCTGAAGGGCGACGACACGCTGCGCGCGCGCGTGAACGCGAACCTGGAGTCGGTCGGCGTCCCGCCGTACTCCGGCGAGGTCGACGTGCGGCACCTGCTCTGGGAGATCGCCGAGGGCGACGGCTACGAGCTGCTGAAGCAGGCGGCGCACAAGGGGCTGAAGGGCCTGAAGGTCGCGCCCTTCTACGGCTGCCAGATCCTCCGCCCGTCGAAGATCCTCGGCGTCGACGATCCCGACCGGCCGTCGTCGCTCGAGCGGATCATCGAGGCGTGCGGCGGCGAGGCGATCGACTATCCGGCGAAGATCAAGTGCTGCGGGTTCCCGATCATCCAGGCGCGCGAGGAGACGGCCATGGGCGAGCTGATCCAGCCCGTGGAGCAGGCGATGGAGGCGGGCGCCGACGTGATGGTGACGCCGTGCCCGCTCTGCCACCTCTCGCTCGACGCGTGGCAGCAGAAGCTCGAGGCGTCGACGGGCCGGAAGTTCGGCATGCCGATCCTCCACCTCGCGCAGCTCGTCGGCGTCGCCGCCGGGATCGAGGACTCGGAGCTGAAGTTCAAGCGCCACATCGTCGACCCGCGGCCGGCGCTCGAGAAGCTGCAAGTCTGAGAGCGCTCGGCGTCCTCGGCGGGATCGCCGCCGCGGGTCTCGCGTGGGGCTCGTTCGAGGCGGGCTGGGTGCGGCTGCGCACGCTCGAGCTGCCGCTGCCGGGCCTGCCCGAGGAGCTCGACGGGCTGCGCATCGCGCACCTCTCGGACTTCCACCTCGGGCCGCCGTCGCGCGGGACCGTCGCCGTCGAGCGGGCGTTCGAGTGGACGGCCGAACGGCGGCCCGATCTCGTCGCGATCACGGGCGACCTGCTGACGCGGCCGTCGGGGGAGCCGCTGCTGCGCCGGCTCGTCGAGCGGCTCGACGGCGTGCCGACGTTCGCGGTGCTCGGCAACCACGACCTCGCGATCAGCCGCGACCCGCAGGCGCGGAGGTCGAATCTCCGCGAGCTGGCGCCGGCGACGCTGCTCCGCGACGAGGGCAGGATGCTGGAGCTGCGCGGCCGGACCGTCTGGATCGCCGGCTCGCACCCGCGCATGATCGTCCCGCGGCCGACCCGCGTCGACCCGAGCTCGCTCTCGCGCGACGCCGACCTGCGGATCCTCCTCTGCCACTTCCCGCGCGTCCTCGACCGCCTCCAGCCGGACGCGTTCGAGCTCGTCCTCGCCGGCCACATGCACGACGGCCAGATCTGCGTCCCGTACCCCGGCGGCAAGGTGCGGCTCGCGCATCCGACGGCGCGCTACGTGCGCGGCGTCTACCGCACGCGCGCCGCGACGATGCACGTCTCGCCAGGCCTCGGCACGACCTTCGTCCCGTTCCGCTTCGCGGCCCGGCCGGAGGCGACGGAGCTCGTGCTGCGCACCGCGGTACGCTCTCCCTAGTGCCCGAAGGCCAGGCCTCGATCTCGAGCGACATCCTCGCCCGCTACGCCGCCGATGCGGCGCGCGAGGTGCTCGGCGTGCGCGGGCTCTCGGAGAGCCCGATCCCCGGGCGGCGCGGCGGAGTGCGCGTCGGCGGCGAGGACGGAGTCCGCGTCGAGCTGCACGTCTCCGTCGACTGGGGCGCGGCGATCCCCGAGGTCGGCCGCGAGGTGCAGGAGCGCGTGCGCGAGTACCTCCGGCGCATGGCCGACGTCGAGCCCGCCTCCGTCGACGTCGTCGTCGAGGAGATCGGGCCCCGCCCGTGAGCACGAGGATCGCGGGGCTGACGTACGCGACGCTGCCGACGGCGCCGGCGGTCTGCCACGAGTGCGTCTGGTGGCAGTCGCGGGAGGGCCGCCGGACCGAGAAGCGCCGCTGGGTGCTCGCCGCCGAGGAGGCGTGGGGCGCGTGGGGGACGGTCTACCACGACGAGGACGACCGCCTGCTCGGCTCGATGCAGTACGGGCCCGCGGAGCTCTTCCCGCGCGCGGCCGAGCTGCCGGCCGGGCCGCCGAGCGACGACTCGGTGCTCGTCACGTGCGCGTTCCTCGCCGACCCGTCGAAGCCCTGGGTGATGCAGTCGCTCTTCCTCGCTGCGATCGGCGACGCGCGCGACAAGGGCGCAAAGGCGCTCGAGGCGTTCGCGTACGACTACCCGGAGGGCGAGACGGCGTACGAGCGTTTCCTCGTCCACAAGACGATCTTCCCCGGCGACTTCCTGGCCGACTTCGGCTTCCACCCGGTGCGGCGCCAGGGACGGGTGTCGCTCGCGCGGCTCGAGCTCGGCGGCCTGCAGCCGGTGGCGGAGGGCACGCGCGAGAAGGTCATGCGCGTCATGCGCGAGGCGTTCGCGCCCGCGCCCGCACCGCAGCGCCCGTAGCGCGCGCACCCGCGACCACGAGGGGCCCGTCGCGTAGGCTGCCGGTTCGATGGCGAAGACGGGGGGAGACGGCTTCACGCACGTGCTCGTCCTGATCGGGACGAGGCCCGAGGCGATCAAGATGTTCCCGCTCGTCCATGCGCTCCGGGCGAGCGAACGGTTCGAGCCCGTCGTGATCACGACGGGCCAGCACGCGGACCTCGTCCGGCCGATCCTCGAGCTCGCCGGGATCGAGCCCGACTACGACCTCATGGTCGGTCACGCCGACCTCACGCTCAACGAGCTCGTGATGAACGTCGTCGACCGGCTCGACTCCTACTGCCGCCATCGCTTCGGCGCGACCGGCGCGGCGGTCGCGACGCGCGCGGACATCCGCGAGGACGGCTTCCCCGCCGCCGCGCTCGTCCACGGCGACACCTCGTCGGCGATGGCCGCCGCGCTCGCGGCGTTCAACCTCCGCATCCCCGTGGCGCACGTCGAGGCGGGCCTCCGCACCTGGTCGACGTTGACGCCGTTCCCCGAGGAGCTGAACCGGCAGCTGATCTCGCGGATCGCGGCGTTCCACTTCGCACCGACCTCGACCGCGGAGGAGAACCTCGTCCGCGAAGGCGTCCCGTACAACCAGATCTTCGTGACCGGCAACACGGGCATCGACGCGCTCCGGTACGCGGCTCGCCAGGAGGTCGAGTTCGACGATCCCGACGTCGCCGACGCCGTCGCCTCCGACGACCTCCTCGTCCTCGTCACCGCGCACCGGCGCGAGAACTGGAACGGGGGCCTCGGCCGGATCGCCGAGGCGATCGGACGGCTCGCGGCCGCACATCCGGAGGCTCGCTTCGTGATCCCGCTCCACCCGAACCCACTCGTCCGTGCCGAGCTCGGCGAGCCGCTCGCCGCCCATTCGAACGTCGTCCGGACGGAGCCGCAGGCGTACGCGCCGTTCGCGCGGCTGATGTCGAGGTCGACGGTGATCGTCACCGACTCGGGCGGCATCCAGGAGGAGGCGCCGGCGCTCGGCGTCCCGGTGCTCGTCGCGCGCGACTCGACGGAGCGGGAGGAGGGCGTGACCGCGGGGACGCTCCGGCTCGTCGGCACCGACGCCGACCGGATCGTCGCCGAGACCGAGGCCGTGCTCGCCGATCCCGGCGCGTACCGGCTCGACCCGGCCCGCAACCCGTACGGCGACGGGCGCGCGTCCGAGCGGATCGTCACCGCGCTCGGCTACGTCGGCGGCGGCGCGGAGGTGCCGATCCGCTTTGGGCCCGGGTTCTCGCGGAAGGCGGTGCTGCTCGCCGCGGGATACCCGGCAGGGAGCTACACGGCCGTGCGCGAAGGGCGAAACGTCCAGCCCGACCGGAGCGAGGAGTACGACCGGTGGGTGGGCCGTTGACCGTGTCCGTCGCCGGCCCGTTCGCGGGTCTCCCGCTCTGGGCGCAGGTGCTCTTC
>Ga0335069_10006670_pt1 | contig 16750 bp, 12 predicted proteins | sample Lox_Sample_11_FD_206714 | JGI IMG/M metagenome (GOLD analysis project Ga0335069, IMG submission 206714) | Soil microbial communities from Loxahatchee National Wildlife Refuge, Florida, United States - Lox_Sample_1.1 | ecosystem: Environmental > Terrestrial > Soil > Wetlands | place: USA...
TGTCGGAGGCTCCCAACGTGTTAAGTTGTCTAAGTTCGCGCCAATGGGGAAACGGCCTGGCGCGAATTCGGTCGTCCAGCCGGGGCTGGGCGCGCCGGCACGGCAGAGGGGTTCCGCTCACCATGTGTAAATCATCCGGGCTGGAAGATCGAGATAGAGAGAGCATCGAACCCGTTTGCGTGAGGGTTCCTGCCGGAGATTTTATGATGGGTTGCGAGCAGGGCCGCGACGAGGAACGCCCTATCCACCAGGTTTGGGTGGATGCCTTTGAAATGGCGATCTATCAGGTGCGCAATCGCGATTTCGCTGCCTTCATGAACGCCACCGGGCATCCGGCGCCTCCCAATTGGGGGCAGGAAGGCTTTGCTCACCCGGACCACCCGGTGGTTGCGGTTAGCTGGTTTGAAGCCCAGAAATACTCCGAGTGGCTGGGAGGTCTGACCGGGCGTCCTTATCGCCTGCCCACCGAGGCGGAGTGGGAACGCGCGGCGCGCGGCGGGGAAGAGGGTTGGCTCTATCCCTGGGGAAACGATCCGCCGCCGGCCCGCTCCGAATACCATGAACGCTGGGGAGGGGAGGTGCGGGGGCCTTTGCCGGCAGGCCGGGGCGCCGCAAACGTGTACGGAGTCTTCGATCTGTGCGAGAATGTGCACGAGTGGTGCGCGGATTGGTACAAGGCAGATTACTATGCCCACTCGCCGCGCCGTAATCCCGCGGGACCCGCGGCGGGCGAGCGGCGGGCCTCGCGCGGGGGATCCTGGCGGCACCACATCAAGGTGAGTCGTGTGGCTGCCCGCTCCAGCATTCCCCCGGCCTTTCAGTACGCGGATTATGGTTTTCGAGTGGTTCGGAGCGCGCAGGAATGAGGCACGGATCTGCAAGAGCACGCTTCCGAGCCGGTAGGACGCGCGGCAGGCGATAGCCGATAGATGCACGGAGGTGCAATGCAGCGGCGCGCTTTTCTGAGGTATTTCGGAGCAGGCGCCTCAGCAGCTTTCGAATGCTGGAAGGGGTCGTCCGCTGACGCCGCGCAGGGGCACACCGCTTCCGGGAATGCGGGGAAACCTCCTGCTGTTTCGCCGCGAAGGCACGCCGCCCTTGCCGTTCCCAACAAGATGGATCAGATCTGCATTTCCACCCGGTGCTTGCACAACTACTTTCGCGGAACGCGCGATGACGACTGCAATCTGCCCGGTCCCATGCTGGCGCTGCTCGATTTCCCCGACCTGGTTGCCGGCCGGTACAAGGTGCGTCATTTCGAGTTCTGTTCCACGCATTTTGCGTCCGCCACGCTGCCCTATTTGCAGGAGCTAAGGTATGCGCTGGTGCGAACCCGCTCGACGGTTGTGAACATCCCCGTCGACATCGAGGAGTGCGGCAGCGATGGGACGTTTTCCGATCCTGACCCGAAAGCCCGGCAGGCGGCTCTGGACGCCGCCAAGGGTTGGGTGGATGTGGCGCACGTCCTGGGGGCGAGGTCGGTGCGCGTTGCCCCGGGCAAGGTGGATGGGGAGAACCTCACCCCCACCGTCGAATCCTACCGGTCCCTTTCCAACTACGCCCTGGCCAAGGGAATTCGCGTGGTCGTGGAGAATCAAGGCGGCTTCGGCAGTGAAAATCCGGAAGACTTGGTGAAACTCTTCAAGTTGGTGGGCGCGGGGCGCATCGGCGCCTTACCTAATCTCGGCAACTTCCCCGATCAACCCACGCGCGAGCAGGGTTTGAAGTTGCTGTTCCCCTACGCGCCAACCGTGTGCCACGCGAAGGCTCTGAGCTTTGATGCGGTTGGATTGGAAGCGAAATACGATTTTCCCCCGGCGATCGCCATTGCCCGGAAGGGTGGCTTCCGGGGGGTGTACTCGATAGAATTCGAAGGGCCGGGTGACCCTTACTCAGGAATCCAAGAGACGCTGGACGAATTATTGAAGTATCTCTGAAATGGCCGACCCGATACTCGCCGAAAGCGACCTGGCCAGCAAGGCAACTCCTTCTGAAGCCCCGCAATTGCTGCGTGCGTTGGGGTGGTGGCAAGCCTCCGCCATCGTCGTCGGAATTATGATTGGCACGGCCATCTTCATTGTGCCGGCCGAGATCACCCGGACGATGGGCACGCAGGGTGCCGCACTCTCCGTGTGGGCCGTGGCGGGGATTCTCAGCCTGTTCGGCGCGCTCTCCTTTGCCGAACTGGCCGCAATGATGCCGCAGGCCGGGGGGCAGTACGTCTACCTGCGGGAAGCTTACGGGCCCCTCGTGGGTTTCCTGTGCGGCTGGTCGTTCTTTATCGGCGCGCAGACCGGTGGCATCGCCGTGCTCGCGGTAGGTTTTGCGGAGTACGTCAATGAGTTCATCCTGCTCACCCCCTGGGAGCAGAAAGCGGTCGCGGCCGCATCCGTCGTAGTCCTGACGGCCATCAACTACCGCGGCGTGCGCGAAGGCGGCATGGTGCAAGCATTCCTGACCGGCCTTAAGGTGGGCGCGCTGGCCGTTATCATTATTCTGGGATACGTGCTGGTGAGGGGATTACCGGGAGGGCCCGCCGCGCTCGCGGCGCCCACCGGGCATGGCTTCGTGGCCTCTTTCGGCGTGGCGATGGTCGCTGCTTTTTGGGCTTACGAGGGTTGGAATGTCTGCACGTTCGCGGCGGGCGAGGTGAAACGCCCGGAGCGCAACTTACCCCTGGCGCTGATTGTGGGAACCCTGGCGGTGATGGCCCTCTACCTGGTGATGAACCTGGTTTACTACCACGTGCTGCCGATGGATCAAGTGGCGCGCACCCCGCGCGTGGGGGCGGACGCCGCCGTGCGCATCTTCGGCCGCACCGGGTCTTACCTGGTCTCGCTGCTCATCATCATCTCGGCGTTGGGCAGCCTGAATGGCAGCATTCTGGGCGCGCCGCGGGTTTATTACGCCATGGCGAGAGATGGGTTGTTTTTCCGGTGGTGCGCGCGCGTGCATCCCCGCTTTCGCACGCCGCATGTGGCTCTGCTGGTGCAAATGGCGTGGGCGATTCTCATGGTGGGGGCGGGGACGTATGAACAGCTTTACACGTATGCCATCTTCACCGCGTTTGTCTTCTACGCGTTGACGGCGCTGGCCGTGCCGGTGCTGCGCCGCGCCCGGCCTGAGGCTCCACGCCCCTATCGAGTTCTCGGTTATCCTTACGTGCCCCTGATCTTCGTGGTGTGTTCCGCTTGGTTCCTGGCGAATACGCTCCGGGAAGAACCCTGGGAAGCAGGATGGGGAGCTGCCATGTTGGGGGTGGGGGTTCTCGTGTATTGGTTCTGGAAGCCGCGGAGGGCGCCGGGAGCGAGTCCCGGCGCGCCGCCCGTGGCTCCCGGCTAACCTCAATACTGTTTACTTAGCCTACCGAGTCGATGGAGCAAGGTCTGTGGGGGCGTGGTCCATCTTGGAGTGCGGTAGCAGCAGCTACCGCCTTTTCACGCGTATTCCTACGGCGGGGGGAAAAGGGGCGCAGAAAGGCGGTGGCTGCTGCTACCGCACTCCAAGAGCGCTCCGCGCAGGTTCGGCCATAGACATTCGCAAAGTTAACAGTATTGCTGCTAACCAGCCACCCGCATCTACTTTGCCGCCGCCTTGACCTTGGCGAGCAGGGCTTGTGACTGGCCCTGGAACGGGCCCGGCAAGGTTACGGCCTTGTTCAAGGCAACCATGGCTCCCTGGTGATTGGCGGGATACTGCTTCTCGTACGCAAAAGCCAGATAGTACAGGGCCTGGCCCTGGAGCCCGGGATTGCCGTCCAGAAGCTCGCTGCTGTTCTTGAGCTCTTCGATGATGGGGGCCAGTTTCGTGGCCGGCTTCGCCTTCATCAGGGCGGAGTACCCCAGCGTCAGGTGGGCCATGCCTAACTGGTTTTCCTGTTCCTTCTTGAACGCCGCGTCATCAACGCCCTCAGGCTTTTTGAGCCCCTGGGCGGCGGCCAGCGCTCTTTGCGCATAGCCGGCGGCTTTATCGACCGAAGGTTGAGGGAGATAGAATGCCTCGATCAGGCCCAGGGTGTTGAGGACGACCACGTTGTTGGGGTCCGCCGCAACGGTCTTTTCCCCATACTCCACGGTCTTTTCCAGGTTTCCCTGGCGTTGATAGGCTTGAAAGTAAGCGTTGTTGAGTTGGGCCGCGTTGTCCTTCTCCGCCTCCGGGTAGGTTTTGACGAAAGCGTCCATGATTTGTACCTGTTTCGCCGGATCGGTGACGCGCGGAAGGAGCTGGAAGAATGCCCACACGGCGTAATCGTGGCTATCCTTGCCCAGTTCCTCGCTATCTTTCTGCATCTTTGCCCACTCCTCGTCCGTGGCCTTGGCAGGGCGAGCCGGCGCGCTGATTTCTGTCTTCACCTGGTCCGGCACCTTGTTGATCGCTGCAAAAATGGCATCACTCACCTTGGTCGATGCAGCATAGGCGCGCATGAGGGTCAAGAGCAGATTCAGGTCCTGGTAGTTCGCGGCAAGGTCCTTCTCCCCGTATTCGATGGACTTGTCGTAATCCTTCAACTTGAAGTCCACGGTCGCGTAATACTCGTCCACGCAGGGAGTAAACTTGGAGTCCGCGTGATCCTTCGCGTACGCGTCGAGGGCATCGAGTTGTTCCTTGGGATTGTCCGCCCCGTTGACGGCCAGCATGAGCTTATCTTCGTCGGTGCCGACAGCAACGGTAAAGCTGGGGCAGGGCTGCTGAGCCCAAACGGGCACAGCCACCGCCGTCATAGCCAACAACAGGATGGCGCAAAGCAGCTTGTCCATGGTGACCTCCGGTTCAGGACGAGATCCGGGATTCGGGCCTCCACTCGAGGTGGGGCACGAAACGCGGGACCGTCCTACAGTAGTTCTCGTACTCCGGCCCGTATTGGTCCAGGAGTTTGCGCTCCTCAAGGGGTGCGAGGATTTGATACATCAGGACGTTCAGAAATGCCAGCAAAAAAATTGGCCGGGCTCCCGTCAGGAAAGCCATGCTCAGGATCATCAGCATATAGAGCAAATAACGCGGGTGGCGGATGCGGGCGTAGATCCCGGTGCGAACTACGCCGCGCAGGGGATGCGCCGGGCTGAGCTCCGGTAGACCAACCAGGCGCCGCCAGCCAAAGGCGCGCCGCGTTTGGGCCTCCAGCCAGCTTGCCCCGAGAAACAACGCCACGCCCGCGAGCCACGTCAGCGCGTTCCGGTTGAACCGCTGTGCCAGGAGTTGGTGCCGGGTAATAATAATGCCCCCCGCGAATACCAACCACACCGGCAGAGCCAGCCAGAAAGCGCGCCTGCCGATCCGCCGCCAGAACCGGAGGGCAGGATGGAACGCAAACCAGAAGAATGGGATCCAGAGGAGCAGAATGAGGTAAAAAAGCGCCGCGCAATCGATGATGCGCAGGATGTCGTCGACAATCATCGAGTGCTGCACGGCGGCAGGGTGCATAGGTGGAGATCCGAGGGTGCGGGCCCGAAATCAGCGGCCAGCTTGCTACACGTCAAGTCCGGCCGGTCCGGACGCTCGACATAAGGGTAAATCCAGCCCTAGCCATTTTATCGCGAAATCTGACCTGATCCGTGTAGGATACAGGCAGGTGGCAGTGTATCTAAAAAAAGGAGTCGCGCAATGCAGCATCTGGCTTGGGATAAGGTTAAGAAAGAAGTCCTGAACGACAAGCTTTGGAGGCAACTGGTCAACGGTGAAAAGGTGATGGTGGCACGGCTCTGGCTTTTCAAGGATTGTGTGGTGCCTCTCCATCACCACGAAAGCGAGCAAATCAGCCTGGTATTCGAGGGCGCTTTGAAGTTTGAACTGGAGGGCAGGGAAGTAATGCTGCGCGCCGGCGAGGTCCTGGTGATTCCTTCCAACGTTCCGCACAGCGCCCTGGCGATTGAGGATACGGTCGGGATCGATGTGTTCAGTCCCATTCGCCACGATTGGCTTGATGGTACGGATAGCTATTTGCGCAAGTGAATCGGGACCGCCCGGGCGGCACCGTGTGCAATGCCGGGGGAGCCCCATCCGGAAGGCGGCCACCGCGCCGATGGTGCCGCCGCGGAAAAATGGCGAATCTCAGAGGAGCTGCTTATGAAGAAATGCGCCCGCCACGCCTGCCTGGTGCTCAGCATTCTCACCCCGTTGGTTTGTTACGCCCAGGCGACCTTCTCACTCAAGCCTGGCGACCGGGTGGTCTTCTACGGCGACAGCATCACCGATCAGCGGCTTTACACCGTCTATGTTGAGACCTACGTCTTGACCCGTTTCCCCCGGCTTGGCGCCAGCTTTGTGCACAGCGGCTGGGGGGGCGACCGTGTTTCCGGCGGCGGCGGAGGGTCCATCGACGTGCGGCTGGACCGCGATGTCATTCCCTATCAGCCCACGGTGATGACCATTATGCTGGGGATGAACGATGGCGGCTATCGCGCTTTTGATCAGGAGATCTTTGCCAAATACACCCAGGGATACGAGCACATCGTTGAAACGGTGCAGAAGGCCTATCCCCAGATTCGCTTCACCCTGATCCAGCCATCGCCCTACGACGATGTGACCCGTCCACCCGGATTCGAAGGGGGCTACAACGCCGTCCTCATCCGCTACGGAGCGTGGGTGAAGGATTATGCAGGAAAAATCGGAGGGACTGAGGCGGATCTGAATTCCCCGGTGGTGGCGTTGCTGCAAAGGGCGAACGCCGCCGATCCCAAGCTGGCGCAAAGGATCGTCCCGGACCGTGTTCACCCGGGACCGGACGGCCACCTGGTCATGGCCGAAGCTATCCTGAAGGCGTGGAACGCGCCGGCTCTGGTGACTTCGGTTGAGATTAATGCTGCCAGGAAACGGGTTGTTCAAGCGACGAACACGGTCATAGACGATATGACCTCGCACGCCAACGGCCTGACCTGGAAGCAAACCGACAACGCCCTGCCCATGCCGTACGATTCGACTAATCCGGTAACAGCTCTGGTGATGCGCTGTTCCGATTTCATCCAGGCTCTGAATCAAGAACCACTGCTGGTGACCGGCCTCAAAGCGGAACATTACATTCTCAAAATCGACGACGAAACCATCGGAACGTTCACCCGGGAGCAACTCGCGCAGGGAATCAATCTCGCGGAACTGGCGACCCCCATGATGAAGCAGGCGATGGCGGTCCAGACCTTGAGCGAAAAACACAACACCGTCCACTTCGGCCGCTGGCGGATGGTTCAGGTGCCCCTGGCGGGGCTCACCGCGCCCCACCTCCAATCAGCTTTGGATGATCTGAACACGGTGGATGGCGAACTGGTGGAGGAGCAACGCGCCGCGGCCCTACCCAAGATGCGGACGTACGAGCTGACCCCCGAATAGGATAGGATCTCTGGGGGAGTATAATGGCGATGAGCGAGGTCCTGACTATGGGACGATTCATCGCAGCCGCGTTCGCGTTTGCTTGTTTCAGTTCCTTGACCCTGGCTCCGTGCGTTCCTCGACCGGCAGAAGAATCCCATTTCCAACCTGCTCTAGCGGTTTCCATTAGCGATATCACAATTCCCTTCCAAAGCCTTGCCAACGGAACAGTCGTATTAAATGTTACCGTGTCGGAAAAAGGAGAAGTTGGGGACGTGCAAGCGAGGCGCGATATCGCGTCTATAACGGAGCAGGCCATCCGCTCCATCAAAACCTGGAAATTCGCCCCGGCCAGGCTGAATGGGAACGCAGTGGCTTCAATAGTAACCGTAGCTGTCACCTTCAATCCTGTGCCTCCCCTTTCAGCCAATGTTCCCCTCCCTCCCCTCGTGCAGCAGGGCGAGAGAGCCCCGATCCACCTGGACTTTCACCCAGCGGGAGTGACGCAAGCAACGTTCCCAACGTATCCGGTTAACGCGTTAAACCCTGGGACTGTCATCCTTGAAGCGAGCATCAATGAGGCCGGCCGGGTGCACCAAACCAGCGTGCTCCGCGATGCCCCACCCTTCACGGCCTCTGCGCTCCGGGCAGTAGGGGATTGGCGATTCATCTCCGCCAACCTGAACGGCATGCCCGTGGAGTCCAAAGTCGTTCTGGTATTCTGCTTTCGACAATCCGTGACCTATTAGCCGCAGCTTGCTCGTAAATCCACATTCCTGAATCACTCCGCATCCACCCGTATCTTAAACGTGTAAGCCTGCTGGCACGGTTTGTGCTCGGCAAGGGAGGGAGGGATCGTGACGCGCAGAGTTTCACCCTCCTGCCGCCAGTTCAGGGGGTGATCCACTCCGAGCATCGTGATCTCAGAGCCCGGCACGGCCCGCACGGCCTGCGTGGAGAAAGTATCCCCCGGCCAGCCGAGGCTGATGGCATAGATGTAGCGGCCATCCTTGCTGGCCGTGAACCAAACGTTGCTCCCCTCGTGAAAAACCTCGCGCGGGCGCGTGTTGTAAATTGCTTCTCCGTTTACGTGCAGCCAGTTGCCCGCGTATTTAAGGCGCTCCACGGTTTCCGGCGGCCACTCGCCGTTGGGCATGGGGCCGAACCCGACTTCAAAATTGCCTCCCTTGGCGGTGACCCCGATCAGGCTCTCGACGATCCACTCGGCAGGTTTGTATTGGTCATGGGGTCGGTAGGAAAACGCGGTGCCGCAAGGGTAGATGACTTTCCAAAATCGGGTTGAAGGCCCCCCGGGAATCTCGCGTTCGGGAGTGTAGTAGTCGCCATACGCCCCGATTCCGCGGCCACGAATGACGATGTCCGGCTGCAGCTTTCTCACCATCATCGTTACCTCGGCAATGTCCTGCGCCGCGGCCTTGGGCCAGCCAATGTCAAAATCCAGGTAATCGATGCGGCCGTAGTCCGACATCAACTCCTGCACCTGCTCGCGTTCCTGAGCAATGAACTTCCGCCAGCGCGCCGGGTCGGACTGCGGGGTGAATTGCGGATCATAGTATTGATTGAAGGGATCCCACGCGAAGGAGGGATCGTGCCAATCCACATGCGAATAGTAGAACCCGATTCCCATCCCTTTCCGGCGGCCGGCCTCCACCATGCTTCGGACGATGTCTTTCTTGTACGGGCCGTCCTGAATGCTGTAGCTGTGCACCACCTTCTCGAGGTTTTCGACGCCGCCCTCGCTAAAACCTTTCGCAGTCAGCCGGACGGACTCCTGCGTCGTTCGCGTCGGCCACATGGAGAAGCCGTCATGGTGTTTGGTGGTGAAGGTGAAATACCGGATGCCCGCCTGCGCAAAGAGATCCATCCATGCGCCGGCATCAAAATTCGTCGGATTGAAGAACTGGTGAAACACATTGTAAGTGTCCCAGAACTGCTTGTTGGCGCCCGCCAGGGCCCACGACGCGTCGCTGCCGATCATGCAGTACAGGCCCCAGTGGATTCTTATCCCGAACTTGCGGTCTTTGAACGCCTCAATGGCGGCCTGGGGAGCATGCCGGTAGCTCGGGTCCACCTCGGCGGCCCATCCGCGCTGCATGGCCTCCCGGTCCAAGACCTTGTTCAAGGCTTCAAACCGCACCCTGCCCTCGGACGATGCCGTGAGATCCTGGTCAGGTGGCTGGCCCGCCAGAGTGTCTACACCGCCTTTGAGCCCATATGCGAGTGATCCCGCAGCCAGTGATTGAGTCAGAAAACTGCGCCGTTTCATAATGGCCTACCTCGCAATAGAGGGAGTTTCGATGCGCGGGTTAGCGCTGGCACATGACGCCGCGAACTCGCCGCTCGAGCATCATACCTCACCATCCAATTGCGGTGCTGTCGTTTCGCCCATCGAGGGTTTTGCGGTATAGTGTTCGACGGATGCAGGGAGCGATGCCCAAACATCGCCACGCGCACCAATCCCGCAGAGATTTGCAGAGAGCAGGCGCTTAACATCGTGAAGGCTCTAACGCTGACGGAATATCAACATTTGGTTTACGGGGACGTGCCCGCCCCGCGAATCTCCGGGGATGAAGTGTTGATCAGGGTGCGGGCTTGCGGGATCTGTGGCAGCGACGTCCATGGCATGGACGGCTCCACCGGCCGCCGCCGCCCGCCCATCATCATGGGGCACGAAGCCGCCGGCGTGATCGCCGAGGTGGGAATGCAGGTCAAGGGTTGGAAGGTGGGTGAGCGGGTGACCTTCGACTCAACCATTTTCTGCGGCGCTTGCTGGTATTGCCAGCGTGGGTTTGTGAACCTGTGCGATCACCGCCGCGTGCTGGGAGTTTCCTGCGAGGATTACCGGCAGCACGGGGCCTTTGCCGAATTCGTGGCCGTGCCCGAGCGAGTTCTCTATCACCTCCCTGACTCCGTGTCATTCGAGCAGGCCGCCATGGTTGAACCGGTTTCAGTGGCGGTGCACGCCGTGGGTCGCACTCCCGTCTCTCTGGGTGATACCGCTGTGGTCATGGGGGCAGGGATGATCGGCCTTCTGGTGGTTCAGGCCCTGCGCGTGGCAGGCTGCGGGAAGATCATCGCCGTCGATTTGGAGCCCGATAAGCTGCGACTGGCGCTGGAGTTGGGCGCCGACATCAGCCTGAAGGCCGATGAGTGCGACGTGGTGGAGACAGTTCGAAGCCTGACTCAAGGCCGGGGGGCCGACGTGGCTGTGGAAGCGATCGGTTTGAGCCCCACCATCAACACGGCGGTTGCCAGCCTGCGCAAAGGGGGGACGCTGACCCTGGTGGGGAATTTCCGGCCCACGGTGGAGATTCCGCTGCAAGCGGTGGTGACGCGCCAACTGACGCTGGCAGGAAGTTGTGCCAGCAGTGGCGAATACCCCGCCTGTCTGGAGTTGCTGGGACGCCGGGCCATCGATACGGATCCGCTGGTCAGCGCCACTCCTCCCCTGGCGGAAGGAGGCGCCTGGTTCGACCGCTTGTACAAGCGTGAACGGGGATTGTTGAAAGTCATTCTCCAGTGCTAGTCCCTATAAGGTTATGAATGGGATTACAGAGGCAGGTTTACGCCGCCGCATGGCGGCCTATGGAGGCTGCGGAAAAACTCGCGATTTGCGCCGTAGCGGCGATTTTATATCGCCATAACCCGATTCATTGCACCGCGCAGGTGGCGGGATAAACCCGCCGCAACGGGTTTTTCCGCAGCCACTATAGTGCAGCGAAATCGCTTCGAACCAGATATTAATAAGCCAACTCAGGAACAAAGATGGGAACACTCAAAACCGCGATTGTCGGCTGCGGGAAAGTGGGGCACCTGCACGCCAAGGCGCTCAGCCGGGCGCCCGAGTCTGTTTTTGTCGCGGCATGCGGGAGGGACCTGGCGAAGACGCAGAAATTCGCCGCCGAGTATAACGTCAAGGCCTATTGCGATGTTGAGGAGATGATAGTTCGCGAGGGTGTGCAGGCCCTGAATATCTGCACTCCCCATCCCCTGCACGCCTTGCACGCGGTCAAGGCCGCCAAGGCCGGAGTGCACGTCCTGATTGAAAAGCCCTTAGCCTCGTCTCTGGCAGACTGCGACGCCATCCTGAACGCGGCGCGAGAGCATGGGGCCAAGGTGGGGATGGTTTCGCAACGGAGATTCTACGCCCCCTGCGCCCGGGTGAAGAAAGCGATCGAGGACGGCAAACTGGGCCAGCCCATTCTGGGCTCCGTGGCAATGTATGGCTGGCGGGACGAACCGTATTACCGCAGCGACCCCTGGCGCGGGTCTTGGCAGGGCGAGGGAGGAGGCGTTCTCGTCAACCAGGCGCCGCACCAGCTCGACCTTCTGCACTGGTACATGGGGCCGATCGACGAACTTTTCGGGTTCTGGGCCAATCTCAATCATCCCTACATCGAAGTCGAGGACACGGCAGTGGCGGTGTTGCGTTTCAAGAACGGCGCACTCGGCAACATCGTGGTGAGCAATTCCCAGAACCCTGCGCTCTACGGGCGTGTTTACGTTCACGGCAGCAACGGCGCTTCCATCGGTGTCCAGACCGACGGCGGGGCAATGTTCATTGCCGGGATGTCGACAATCACGGAACCTCCCATCAACGATCTGTGGACCGTGCCGGGGGAAGAAGGGCTGTTGAAGAAGTGGCAGAAGGAAGATTCCGATTTCTTCCTGAGCATCAATCCCGTCGAGTATTATCACCAACTGCAGATTTCCGATTTCCTACAGTCGGTCATCGCAGGCCGCGATTCCGCCGTTCCGGGTGATGAAGGCCGCAAGACCGTGGAGATTTTCGAGGCCCTCTATCGCTCCGAGCGCAACCGGAAACCGGTCAAATTCCCATTGACGGCTTAACAGGAGGCTGAGCGTGGCTCTCTATTTAATTACCGGGGGGGCGGGTTTTATCGGGTCGCACATGGCGGAGGAGCTCATTCGACGCGGCGAGTCCGTGCGCGTGCTCGACAACCTCTCCACCGGCCGCGAAGAGAACCTGGCCGCGGTTCGCGACAAGGTTGATTTCCGACGGGCCGACATTCGCGAATTGGAATCCATCCGGCCTCTCTTTGTTGGGGTGGATTATGTCATCCACCTCGCTGCACTTGCCTCGGTGGCGCGCTCCATGGAAAACCCGGTGGAGACGACGCTCGTCAATCTCAACGGCACGCTGCACGTTCTGCTGGCCGCGCGCGACGCCCGCGTGCGGCGCGTGGTGATGGCGGCCACCGCAGCTGCTTATGGCGATGATCCGGCGCTGCCCCGTGTCGAAACTCAGTTGCCGCAACCCCTCTCGCCTTACGCGCTCACCAAGCTGGCGGATGAGTATTACGGCCAGATTTTTAATCGGTACTTTGGACTGCCGGCTGTCTCCTTGCGGTTCTTCAATATTTTCGGGCCCCGCCAGGACCCGCAGTCTCCCTACACGGGTGTCCTTTCCAAGTTCATCGTCTGCTACCTGCGAGGCGCCACGCCCACCATCTTCGGCGATGGGGAGCAGTCTCGCGACTTCACCTATGTGGCAAATGTAGTCGATGCGACGCTGCGAGCATGTGTTGCCGATGCGGCTCCCGGCAAGGTCATCAACGTGGGCACGGGAATAAGCGCCACGCTCAATCAGACCATCGCGCGGCTTAATGCTATCTTCGGAGTAGAGGTGAGGCCCCAATACGCCCCGCCCCGCGTCGGCGACGTGCGTCACTCCACCGCCGATATCTCGCTGGCGCGTGCCACGCTCGGCTACGAACCCCTGGTTTCCTTTGACGACGGCCTGCGCCGGACCGTCGATTGGCTGGGCGCAGCCTTGAATCAAAGCGCGACGTAGCAGGGCCCCAGGCGGCTCCGAGGGCGTTGAGGGAGAGGCGGTAACAAGTCTCCATCCCCCCCCCGGCGCCAGGGTCTAAAGCTGGCCATCCTTGACCCCCTTTCGCACATCCACCATAATGGGTTTCTTCTCAAAATTGTAAGCGGCGAGGGGCAACTCATGCGCGAGATCCGCAAGGTGGCCGTTCTGGGAGCGGGGACAATGGGGGCGCGCCTGGCCGCCCATCTGGCCAACGCCTCGGTCCCTACTCTGCTGCTCGACATCATTCCCGGGGAGTTAACGCCTGAGGAACGCGCAAAGGGGTGGGGGATTGACACACCCCAGGTCCGCAACCGCATGGCGCGGATGGGGCTGGATGCCGCGCTGAAGTCCCGGCCGGCCGCCTTCTTTGCCCCCGAAGCGGCTCGGTTGATTACCCTCGGCAATTTTGAAGACGACCTCGCCAAGGTCAAGGATTACGATTGGGTCATCGAAGCGGTGACGGAGGACCTGGCGGTCAAGCGGTCGCTGCTGGATAAAGTCCAGGCAGTGCGCTCTTCCAACGCCATTGTAAGTTCCAATACATCCGGGATTTCCATTTCGTCCATCAGCGCCGGGTTCAGCGAGGAATTTCGCCGTCATTTCCTGGGCGCTCACTTTTTCAACCCTCCGCGTTACCTTCACCTGCTGGAAATCATTCCCACGCCGGATACCCTGCCGGGTGTGGTGGACGCCATCTCGCGGTTCGGGGACATAGTTTTGGGCAAGGGCGTAGTGGCGGCGAAGGACACGCCGAATTTCATCGCCAATCGCATCGGGGTCTTCACCACCCTGGACATCCTTTGCATCATGCAGGAGGACGGGTACACCATCGAAGAGATCGACGCGCTGACGGGGCCCGTGCTGGGCATGCCGAAATCCGCCACCTTTCGCACCATGGACATCGTCGGGCTGGACGTGCTTGCGCACGTGGTGAAGAACCTGCGCGAGTCGCTGCCCAATGACGAGCAGCACGCTCTCTTCCAGACCCCCAGTGTGGTGCAGCAGATGATCGAGCGCGGATTGCTGGGGGACAAGACCGGGCAGGGGTTTTACAAGAAGATTAAGGGCAAGAGCGGCGACGAGAGCGAGATTCTGACTCTTGGTCTCACGAACTTTGAGTATCGCCCCCGCCAGCGCGCCAACTTCCCTTCGTTCGAAATGACGCGAAACCTTGACGACCTGCGCGAGCGGGTCAAAACTCTGTTCCAGGCCAAGGACCGCGCCGGTCAGTTCTACCGCAAGCTGTTCTCCGATATCTTCCATTACACCGCGATGCGCGTGCCGGAAATTGCCGACGATATTGTTTCTATTGACAACGGGCTGAAGTGGGGCTTTGGCTGGGAGATGGGCCCCTTCGAGTTGTGGGACGCCTGCGGCCTCGAGCCCTTCGTGGAGGGATGGGCAAGACGGCAGACACCGGTCCCGCCGCTGGTGGAAAAGTTGCGGGCCGCCGGCGGAATATCCTTCTACCTCCATAAGGACGGAATCACGACGCAGTTTGACGTTGCGACCACGGAATATCACCCGGTGCCGGACCGGCCGGGGGTGACCATCTTGCGCTCCCTTAAGGCCCGGCGTAAGGAAGTGAAGAAGAACGCGGGCGCCAGCCTGATCGATTTGGGCGACGGCGTGGTGTGCCTGGAATTTCACTCCAAGATGAACACCATTGGCGGCGACACGCTTCAGATGGTCCACGCGGGACTGAAGGCCCTGAGTGAGGACTTTGACGCCATGGTGATCGGGAACCAGGCGCCGCATTTCAGCGCGGGCGCCAACCTGATGCTGCTCCTCACCGCGATTCAGGAGGACGATTGGGACGAGGCGCAGCTCGCCGTGCGAGCCTTTCAAAATGCCAACATGGCGTTGAAGTATGCCCCCAAGCCGGTGGTGGCGGCCCCCTTCGGAATGACGCTGGGGGGCGGGGCTGAATTGTGCCTCCACACCACGCGCGTGCGCGCCGCTGCCGAGACTTACATGGGATTGGTGGAAGCTGGCGTGGGCCTGATTCCGGCGGGCGGTGGCGCCAAGGAAATGCTCCTGCGCGCTCTGGACGCCGTTCCCGCCGATCCCGAAGCCGATCCGTTTACGTATGTGAAAGAGGTATTCCTGAACATCGGTATGGCCAAAGTTTCCGGCAGCGCCGAAGAGGCGCGCCGTTTGCAATACCTCTCACCCCGCGACTCCATCAGCATGAATCGCGACCGGCAGATTGCCGACGCCAAGCAGGTGGCGCTTGATTTGGTTCGACTGGGGTATCGCCCGGGCCAGCCGCGCCAGGATATTCGCGCCCTTGGCCAGCCCGCCTTTGCCAAGATGAAACTGGGACTTCACCTGATGCGGCGCGCCGAGTACATTTCCGATTACGATGTGGTCGTCGCGACGCAACTCGCCAGGGTTCTTTCCGGCGGCGGCGAATTCACTTCGCCGCAACTGGTGTCGGAACAGTACCTGCTTGATCTCGAGCGCGAGGCGTTCCTCAGCCTCTGCGGACAGAAGAAGACGATTGAACGTATTCAGTTCATGTTGAAGAAGGGGAAGGCGTTGCGGAACTGAAAAGAGGAGTTATCAGTCATCAGTAGGTGCGCGGCTGCGCTGAGATTTGAGAACAGATTCGGCTGGAGCGCTTATTACCGGGAACTGATAACTGAAAACTGACTGCTGATGACTGCCTCCCAACTTCTCGAAGCAGGAGAAAACCATGTACGAAGCCGTCATCGTTTCCATCGCCCGCACGGCGGTGGGTAAAGCACCGCGCGGCACTTTGCGTTCGACGCGGCCGGACGACATGGCTGCGGCCGCAATCCGCGAGGCGGTGCGCCGTGTGCCTGCATTCGATCCCGCCGAGGTTGAGGACGTCATCCTGGGTTGCGCCATGCCCGAGGCCGAGCAAGGGAACAACGTGGCGCGCGTGGCCTCGCTGCGCGCGGGGCTTCCGGTGACCACTCCGGCGATGACGGTCAATCGTTTTTGCTCCTCCGGGCTCCAGGCAATTGCCCTGGCATCCGAGCGCATTCAGGCAGGCGGCGCCAAAGTAATCGTGGCGGGCGGAACTGAAACCATGAGCATGATTCCCATGGGGGGATACCATTTTTCCCCCAATCCCTACCTGATGGAGCATTACCCGGACATTTATCTGAGCATGGGGCTGACCGCGGAAAACCTGGCGGCCAAGCACCAAATCAGCAGGGAGGAACAGGACCAATTTGCGTTGCGCAGCCACCAGCGGGCGGTGGCGGCTGTCGAGCAGGGAAGGTTCAGGGAGGAGATTGCGCCCCTGGAAGTCATTGACGTCAGCCTGAACGGCGGAAACAAACCGCAAACCCGGAAGACAACCTTCGACACTGACGAAGGACCGCGGCGCGACACTTCGCTCGCGGCATTGGCCAAGCTCAAACCCGCGTTTCATGCCCATGGAACCGTGACACCGGGCAATGCTTCGCAAATGAGCGACGGAGCGGCGGCCGCGGTTTTGATGTCGCTCGACCGGGCCAAGGCTCTGGGACTCGTGCCGCTGGCGCGCCTGGTAAGTTATGCGACGGCCGGCTGCCCGCCGGAGGAGATGGGCGTGGGCCCTGTGTTTGCCGTTCCCAAGGC
>Ga0335069_10006671_pt1 | contig 16748 bp, 15 predicted proteins | sample Lox_Sample_11_FD_206714 | JGI IMG/M metagenome (GOLD analysis project Ga0335069, IMG submission 206714) | Soil microbial communities from Loxahatchee National Wildlife Refuge, Florida, United States - Lox_Sample_1.1 | ecosystem: Environmental > Terrestrial > Soil > Wetlands | place: USA...
CGCGGTCGCCTCGGCGCGCCTCCCGGACGGCCTGCCGCCGCTCTACGGCGACGGCCACGCTTCGGACCGGGTCGCCGCGGCACTGCGCGCTAGCCTTCCGTCCGCATGAGAGCCGACGTCGCCATCGTCGGGGCCGGCTACGTCGGCGTCCCGCTCGCGCAGGTCTTCGCGGAGGCCGGCAAGCGCGTGGTCCTCGTGGACGTCCAGCAGGCCCGCGTCGACCAGCTGAACCGCGGCGAGAGCTACATCGAGGACGTCCCGAGCGAGATCCTCGCGCGGCTCGTCGCGAACGGCCTCTCCGCCACCACGGACTACGACGCGCTCCGCGACGCCGACGCGATCCTGATCGCGCTGCCGACGCCGCTCTCCCGCCAGCGCGAGCCCGACCTCTCGATCGTCAAGGGCGCGGTCGCCGAGATCGCCCCGCGGCTCCGCAAGGGCCACCTCGTCGTGCTCGAGTCGACGACGTATCCGGGGACGACGCGCGAGGAGGTGCTCCCGATCCTCGAGTCGACCGGCCTCAAGGCAGGCGAGGACTTCCACCTCGCGTTCTCGCCCGAGCGCGTCGACCCGGGCCGCACCGACTTCACGACGAAGAACGTCCCGAAGGTCGTCGGCGGGATCACGCCCGCGTGCACCGAGCGCGCGGCCGAGCTCTACGGCAGCGCGATCGACTCGATCCACCGCGTCTCGACGCCGGAGGCGGCGGAGCTGACGAAGCTGCTCGAGAACATCTTCCGCTCGGTGAACATCGCGCTCGTGAACGAGCTCGCGATCCTCTGCGACCGGATGGGGATCGACGTCTGGGAGGTCGTCGACGCCGCGGCGACGAAGCCGTTCGGCTTCATGCGCTTCAGCCCCGGGCCGGGCCTCGGCGGCCACTGCATCCCGATCGACCCGTTCTACCTCACGTGGAAGGCGCGCGAGTTCGGCTTCTACACGGAGTTCATCGAGCTCGCGGGCAAGGTGAACGAGGAGATGCCGTACTTCTGCCGCTCGCTCGTCTCGCAGGCGCTGAACCACGCGAAGCAGCGGTCGCTGAAGGGCTCGAAGGTGCTGATCCTCGGCGTCGCGTACAAGCCCGACATCGGCGACATGCGCGAGTCCCCGGCGCTGAAGCTCATCTCGCTGCTCGAGAACGCGGGCGCGGACGTCGCCTACCACGACCCGCACGTGCCGAGCTTCTCCGAGCACGGGCTCGAGATGGAGTCGGTCCCGCTCGACCCCGCGGCGTACGACGTCGTCGTCATCGTCACCGACCACCATTCGATCGACTACGAGCAGCTCGTCGAGGACGCGAGCCTCGTCGTCGACCTGCGGAACGCGACGGGCAGCAACGGGAACCACAACTCCGCCAAGGTCTTCAAGCTGTGATCGCGGTCGCGGGCCTCGGCTACTGGGGCCCGAACCTCGCACGGAACTTCGCCGAGCTCGGCGTCCTCACGGCGCTCTGCGACCAGGACGAGGCGCGGCGCGAGACGTTTGCGGCGCGGTATCCGTCGGCGCGGGTCACGGCGTCGTTCGAGGAGCTGCTCGCGGACGACGCGTTGGAGGGCGTCGTCGTCGCGACGCCGGTGCCGACGCACTTCGCGCTCGCGAAGCAGGCGCTCGAGGCGGGCAAGCACGTCCTCGTCGAGAAGCCGCCGGCGATGCGCGCGGCCGAGATCGACGAGCTCGTCGCGCTCGCCGCCGACCGCGACCTCGTGCTGATGCCCGGCCACCTGCTGCTCTACCACCCGGGGATCCGGAAGCTGAAGGAGCTGATCGACGCCGGCGAGCTCGGCGAGGTGCTCTGCGTCTACGGGAACCGACAGAACCTCGGCATCGTGCGGACGAACGAGAACGCGCTCTGGTCGCTCGGCGTCCACGACCTCTCGGTGATCCTGTACCTGCTCGACGAGGAGCCGAGCGAGTGCGTCGCGCACGGCCGCGACTTTCTCACCGAGGGCGTCGAGGACGTCGTGTTCTGCTACCTCCGCTTCCCGAGCGGGAAGATCGCGCACATGCACCTCTCGTGGCTCGACCCGCACAAGATGCGGAAGATGACCGTCGTCGGCCGCGAGAAGATGGTCGTGTTCGACGACATGGAGCTCGAGCGCAAGGTGACCGTCTACGAGAAGTCGCCGTGGAAGCGCGCCGAGAGCTACGGCGAGTGGCAGACGCGCTCCGGCGACATCTTCATCCCGAAGATCGCGACCGACGAGCCGCTGAAGCTCGAGTGCCAGGAGTTCCTGCGGCTGATCGGCGGCGGGGGCGACCGGCGGAAGGTCGCGGAGGACGGCGCCCGCGTCGTGCGCGCGCTCGACCGGCTGACGGAGTCTCTGAGTGCATAGGCTGGACGGAGCACTCCAGGGAGCGGAGGCAGCGGCTCGGCCGGTGCCGGAGCGGGACCTTGGCAGCTGAGGTTCACCCGACGGCGATCGTCTACCCGGGCACGGTGCTCGGCGAGGGCGTGAAGGTGCTCGAGTACGCCGTCGTCGGGAAGCAGCCGTCGCTCTCGCCGCGCTCGACGGCGAGGCGCGAGCCGCTGGCGCCGACCGAGATCGGGGACGGGACGATCGTCTCGACGGGCGCGATCGTGTTCGCGGGGACGAAGGTCGGCGCGCGCGTGATCCTCGGCGACCAGTCGTGCGTGCGCGAGCGCGTCGTCGTCGGCGACGACGTCGTGATCGGGCGCGGCTCCCTCGTCGAGAACGACACGACGATCGGCGCGCTGACGAAGATCCAGGCCGACGCGTACATCACGGCGTACTCGACGCTCGAGGACAACGTCTTCATCGCGCCGTGCGTCGTCACCACGAACGACAACTTCATGGGGCGGACGGAGCGCCGGCACGAGCTGATCAAGGGCCCGACGATCCGGCGCGGCGCGCGGGTCGGCGGCGGCGTGATCATCTGCCCGGCGGTCGAGATCGGCGAGGAGGCGTTCGTCGGCGCCGGCGCGGTCGTGACGAAGGACGTTCCGGCGCGGATGCTCGTCGTCGGCAACCCGGCCCGCGAGATCCGCTGGGTCGCGGACGAGGAGCTGCTGGAGAACCAGTAGCTCGCGTCAGCGCTTCGCAGCCGTCGTCTTGGTCATGGTCAGCGTGTACTGCCCGAAGCCGGGCGACGCGTCCTTGACCTCGACGTAGTACCAGCCGCGCGACTTCGCGGTGTACGACAGCTGCTGTGCGGCACCGCCGCCGACGGACTGTGCCGCGCGAAGGCTCGGGTTCGCCTTCGAGCCGGTCACGTGCACGGTCGACGGCTTCCAGAGCGCCAGCGAGACGTTCGCGCCGGGCCAGCTCGCGCTCAGCTTCGCCTTCAGCCGCTCGCCCGGGCCGAGCGCGACCTTGTACACGTCCACCGGGTCGTCGTAGTAGTCGAGCGTCGCCGTGACCGGGATCGACTTGCCCCAGAACTGGTGCGCCTGGGTGCCCGCGTCGTCGTTCGTCTCGTACTGGTCGGGCGGCGGCAGCGGCTGCGAGAGCGCGGCGATCGCGCGGGCGACGTCGAGCCGCCCCCACCCGCTGAGGCTGTCGCGCCCGACGGCGCACGCGGCGCAGCCGTTCGACGCGTTCACGTCGTCGGCCGTCGACTCGAGGATCTCCGTCACCTGCGAGTTCGTCAGCGACGGGTTCGTCGCGAAGAGCATCGCCGCGGCCGCCGTCACCTGCGGCGCCGCGAACGACGTCCCCTCGGGGATGAGGTAGTCGGGCGGGCCGCAGTCCGAGTAGCCCTGGTCGGGGCACGTCGGGTGGAGCTGCGTCTGCGCGAGCGGGAACGTCGAGTAGATCCCCACGCCCGGCGCCGACATGTCGTTGTAGATCGGGTCGCGGTTCGAGAAGTCCGGGACGCCGCCGGTCTTCGTCAGCGCGCCGACGCCGATCACGTGCGGCAGCGCAGCCGGGTAGCTCGCGAACGGCCACGACCGCGCGTTCGCCTCGTCCGAGTTGCCGACGGCCGCGACGACGACCGCGCCGTGCGACCACGCGTACGCGACCGCCGCCGCCTCGACGGCCGAGTACTGGTCGCGGCTCGGGTCCTTCGGGTCGCGCTCGCCGCCGAGGCTGAGGTTGATCACCCGCGCGCCGTCGTCGACCGCCCAGCGGATCGCGGCGGCCTCCGCCGTCGTCGAGATGCCGCCGTCCGGCTGGACGACCTTCGCGATGAGGAGCTGCGACGCGTACGCCATCCCGACGATCCCGGCCGAGTCGAGGTTCGCGCCGATCACGCCGGCAACGAACGTGCCGTGGCCGTCGCTGTCGACGGTCGGGCTGCCGCCGACGAAGCTCCGCGAGTCCGCGATCCGGCCTGCGAAGTCGGGCAGCGTGCCGTCGATCCCGGAGTCGACGATCGCGATCTTCACCGGCGCGAGCGTCGCGGGCGGCGTCGGCCACGCGTCGAACGCATGGTCCTGCTGGAGGTACCACTGCTTCGGCGCGAGCGGGTCGGTCGGCGTGAAGGCAGCCGCGGGCGCCGCGGCCACGAGCGCCACGGCGACGGCGACGGGCAGGAGCCGTTTCATCAGCCCGTCACGATCAGCGGCGCGGAGGTGCCGGGCGAATAGCCGTGTCCGGGCGAGATCACCGCGCGATACGTGCCGGCAGACAGGGTCAGCGGCACGGTGAAGCTCCCGAGCTGCCCGACCGAGGTCGACGCCGGGTCGACGGCGCCGGTGGCGACCGTCGTCCACGTCACCCCGTCGGGGCCGAGCTGCTGGATCTGGACCGGTGCGCCGGGCAGCGCCGGCGCGATCGTCCCGGTGAGGGACACGCCGCCGTACGGCTGCGACAGCGTCACGACCGGCATCACCTTGACCCGGACGTACGCGGCCGCGGCCGTCGACGTCGCGAGCCGGTAGTCCGTCGTGATCGTCGGCGTCTCGGTGAGCCGAAGCGTCCCGTCCGAGAACGGCGTGACCGTCCCGAGCGGCGTCCACGTCGTCGTCGACGGCCGCTGCTCGATCGAGACGCCGGTGACGCCGCGGACGAGGCCGCCGAGCTGCACCGACGAGCCGTACGGGACGGGCGCCGCCGGCAGCGGGCCCGTCAGCGAGAGGATCCCGACATCGAACATCGTCGAGCGGAGCCCGAGCGCCGCGAGCACGGCGCTCCCGGCGACCGAGGTGTCGAGCGGCAGCGGCGCGGTCGCGCTCAGGCTGGACACGTCCATCGTCGAGACCCGCCCCGAGGCGTTCAGCGTGGTCGTCACGTCGGCCACGGTACCGGTGACGTGGAACGCCTTGGCGAGCTGCTTCGAGGTCACCGGCACGGGTCCCCAGTCGTGGAAGGGGGAGATCACGTCGTACGGGTCGGGGACGGAGACGAGGTACGGCGTCGGCTTGCCGCCCCAGGCGTCCACGCTGGAGCTCGTCTCGCCGCCGGAGCTCGATGAGTAGACGGTCGTCGCGATCGCTCCCTTGTAGAGCACGACCTGCCCGGCGGTCGCGTTCACCGCGGCCGTGGTCGAGGTCTGCTCGGCGCCGAGCCCGAGGTACATCTGGCTCCGCGTATCCGAATAGACGTCGAACGGGGCCGCGAGTTGCCGGGTCGCGAGCGCGTACGAGCGCGCGGCGACGGCCTGGGCCTCGAGCGCGTCCGGCAGCCAGCTCGACGGCATCTCGGCGGGGACGACGCCCCAGAGGTACTGCTCGAGCGGGAGGACGTCGATCGCGCGGAGCTTCCCGTCGACGACGTCGACGAGGATCCGGCCGCGGTAGGCCCGCCCGAGCGTCAGCGAGCCGCCGGCGCCGGGGGAGAACGTCAGCGGCGCGGTCAGCCCGACCGGCGTTCCGCCGTCCACCGGCAGCTTCAGCCCCGTCCCGAACGAGAAGGTCCCGGCGGCGAGGCCGTGCGTCCGGCCGGCGCCGTCGACGACGGTGAACGGCACGGTGGACGAGACCTTCAGCGTCTTCTGCCCGTCGGCGAGGAGGACGCGGATCGTCGTCGTCGACGTCGTCCCGAGCTTCGTGCCCGGGTAGTAGTGGGCGAGGATCCTCGGGTACGTCCAGCCGTGCTGGGCGTAGCCGTAGGCGCCGTACTGGCTCATCCCGACCCCGTGCCCCCAGCCGTGCCCGGTGAACATGAAGAGCGCCCCGGAGCCGGCCGGCGCGACGTAGCACGAGCCGGTGCAGACCGATCTCGCCGAGGCGGAGCCGGCCGCGAGCAGCGCGGCCAGAGCGGCGAGAGTGACGGCGCGACGGAAACCCATGAGAAAGACGCCCGAACCCGGGCTTTCTCCGTCCGGGCCCGGAATCCTAGACGGAGCCGGATTCCGCCAGGCGGCGGCCGTACTGCCGCTCGTAGTACTCGCGGTAGGAGCCGGACTTGATCGGCTCCCACCAGGCCCGGTTCTCCCGGTACCAGTCGACGGTCGCGGCGAGGCCGGCGTCGAAGGACGTCGCGGGGGCCCAGCCGAGGGCGCGGATCTTCGCCGTGTCGAGGGAGTAGCGGCGGTCGTGGCCCGGCCGGTCCTCGACCCGGCGGAGGAGCGACGGGTCGGCGCCGGTGAGCTCGATCAGCCGCTGCGCGACGTCGAGGTTCTCGTGCTCGTCGCCCCCGCCGACGTTGTACGCCTCGCCGGCCGCGCCTTCGCGGAGGACGAGCTCGATCCCGGCGCAGTGGTCCTCGACGAAGAGCCAGTCGCGCACCTGCCTGCCGTCCCCGTACAGGGGGAGCTGCTCGCCGTCGAGCGCGTTCGTGACGAAGAGGGGGATGAACTTCTCCGGGTACTGGTTCGGCCCGTACGTGTTCGAGCCGCGCGTGATCGACGCGTCGACGCCGAAGGTGCGGACGTACGCCGGCACGAGGAGGTCGCCCGCCGCCTTCGCGGCGCTGTACGGGCTCGACGGGTGCAGCGCGTCGGTCTCCTTCGACGAGCCGCCCGCCTCGAGGTCGCCGTAGACCTCGTCCGTCGAGACGGCGACGAGCCGCTGCCCGGAGCCGCGGAGATGCTCGAGGAGCACCTGCATCCCGCGGAACTCCGTCCGCCCGAAGTCGTCCGCGGAGAGGATCGAGCGGTCGACGTGCGTCTCCGCGGCGAAGTTCACGATCGCGTCGCAGCCGGCCGCCGCCCGCGCGACGTCGTCCGGCTCGGCGATGTCGCCGACGACGAGCTCGACGTCGTCCGGGAGGTTCGCCCGGTTCCCCGAGTACGTGAGCTTGTCGAGCACGACGACGTCCTCGCCGGCCCGTCGCAGGCGCTTCGCGAAGTGCGAGCCGATGAAGCCCGCGCCACCGGTCACGAGGATCCGCACGTGGAGTAGGTTAGTGGCCTGTCGAGGCAGTCGGGATCCAGGAGGAACGAGCGATGGCGCAGGTCGAGAGCAAGAACCGGGCGACGTCCGACCCGAAGGCGCGGGCGACGGTGATCGAGCAGGTCGCGGCGAAGGGGATCGAGGACATCCTCCTGTGGTTCACCGACCTCGAGGGGCACCTGAAGAGCTTCTCGATCACGACGAGCGAGCTCGAGGGCGCGCTCGACGACGGGATGGGCTTCGACGGCTCGTCGATCACCGGCTTCAACGCGATCGAGGAGTCCGACATGGTCGCGATCCCCGATCCGGAGACGTTCCGCATCCTTCCCGACGGCCAGGCCGGCCGGATGATCTGCGACATCGTCACGCCCGACGGGCAGCCGTACGACGGCGACCCGCGCTTCGCGCTCCGCCGCGCGCTCGAGCGGATGGAGTCGATGGGCTTCGACACGTTCAACGTCGGCCCGGAGGCGGAGTACTTCCTCTTCCGCGACGAGCACGGCACGGAGACGCTCGACGAGGGCGGCTACTTCGCGCAGACGACACTCGATGCGGCGACCGGTGTCCGCCGCGACACGATCAGAGCGCTCGAGTCGATGGGGATCCCGGTCGAGTACCACCACCACGAGGTCGGCCCGTCGCAGCACGAGATCGACATCCGCTTCGCCGGCGCGCTCGACATGGCGGACTACATGCTCACGTACCGCCTCGTCGTGAAGGAGGTCGCGAAGCAGCACGGCTACCACGCGACCTTCATGCCGAAGCCGCTGTTCGGCGAGAACGGCTCCGGGATGCACACGCACCAGTCGCTCTTCAAGGACGGCCGGAACTCGTTCTTCGACGCAGACGACACGTGGCACCTCTCCGACGTCGGCAAGGCCTTCATCGCCGGGCAGCTGAAGCACGCCCGCGAGATCGCCGCCGTCTTCGCGCAGTGGGTCAACTCGTACAAGCGGCTCGTGCCCGGCTACGAGGCCCCGGTCTACGTCGCGTGGTCGCAGCGGAACCGCTCGGCCCTGATCCGGATCCCGCTCTACAAGCCGGGCTCGGAGCAGGCGACCCGCGCCGAGATCCGCTGCCCCGACCCGGCCTGCAACCCGTACCTCACCTTCGCGGCGCTCCTCCACGCGGGCCTCGAGGGGATCGAGAAGGGCTACGAGCTCCCGGACCCGATGGAGACGAACCTCTACCACCTCACCGCCGAGCAGCGGCGCGAGCGCGGGATCGTCTCGCTCCCGGAGACGCTCGGCGAGGCGATCGACGAGCTCTCCCGGTCCGAGCTCGTGAAGAGGGCCCTCGGCTCCCACATCTTCGACCGCTACGTCGAGCTGAAGCGGAAGGAGTGGGACGAGTACCGGGTCCAGCTGACGGACTGGGAGATGAAGAAGTACTTGTCAGTTCTGTGAAGACTGGGTAACAATCACGGTGGCCTCGTCCTCTGCGGAGGCGAGGCCCAACTGACGGCCGACTGCGAGTCGCTTTTGGCGGCTCGTGGTCGTTCTGGAGGGATTTTCGGCCGGTGGCCTAGAGGAAGCTGCGGATCGCTTCGCGGTCGACGCGAAGGCCGATCACGCCGCTCGTGCCGTCGATCTGGTCGATCGTGTCGGCCGGCACCAGGCGGCGGCGCCGCGAGAAGAGGCCCGAGCGGACCGAGAGCGCGTCCGGGACGTCCGGCGCCGTGCCGTACATCGGGCACTCGACCTTGCCCACGATCCGTCCCTGCCGGTCGGAGACGGTGAAGCCGGCGGTGCGGCGGAGGTCGATGGCGAGGGCGCTCACGGATGGGAACCTATGCTCGGCCTGCAAGGGTTTTTGCAGGGTCGGGGTAAAAGGTTTGTTAACGCCTCGCATATTCCTGCCTAGGTCGGCCGCCACACCATCAGGACCACGATCGCGAGGATCATCAGCGTGCTCGCCCAGCCGGCCCAGCGGCTCGGGGCGTGGTTCAGGAGGGCGCGGAGCTCCTCGCTCGGCCGGTCGCCGTCTGCGGCGAGCCGCTCGGCGAGCGCGCGGGTGCGGCGGGCGTTCGAGCCGCCGATCCCGCCGACGGCCATCGCCGCGACCCAGAGCCCGAGCGCGGCCTGGATCCACAGCGGCGAGAGCCCGTAGCCGAGGTGCTGCGCGAGCCCGATCCCGAAGACGAGCGTCAGGAACGCCCCGATCCCGACGAGGGCGACGCCGCCGCGCGTGAGGCGGAGCAGGACGAGGATCTCGCTCGGCCGCTCGCTCCGGAGGGCGGCGACCTTCAGCACCGCGGCGACCGCGGCTCCCGCGAAGAGCGCGAACGCCCCGAGCAGGTGGAAGAACAGAAGCCAGTTCGTGGCGCCCACGCGCCTACGATTACATGCATGGACGCAACCGAGCGTCACATGCGGCTGCTCACCGAGACGATCTCGGCCGTCAATTCGACCCTCGACCTCGAGGAGGTGCTGCATCTCGTCGCGACGAAGGTCGCCGACGCGACCGGCGCCGACGCGTGCTTCGTCTACCTCTACGACGACCGCACCCACGAGCTCGTGCTGCGCGCGACGCACGGGACGCACGTCGCGGAGATGACGAAGCGGCCGCGGATGCGCCCCGGCGAGGGGATCACCGGCGTCGCGGCCGCGGACCGCGCGCCCGTGATGATCCCGTCGCAGGCGCACCTCGACCCGCGCTTCAAGGGCTTCCCGAACCTGCCCGAGGAGGAGTACGAGTCGATCCTCGCGGTGCCGATCCTCGTCCACGGCGAGCGGCTGGCCGGCGCGATGAACATCCGCACGCGCGAGCCGCACGCGTACGGCGACGCGGAGATCGCGCTGCTCGAGGCGATCGCCGACCAGGTCGCGCAGTCGATCGTCCACGCGCAGCTCTACGACCAGGCGCAGCGGCGCGTCGCGGAGCTCGAGGCGCTCGCGCGGATCTCCGAGGCGGTGTCCGAGTCGCTGTACCTCGAGGAGTCGCTCGAGGCGATCGTGAAGACGACGATGGACGCGGTCGGCGCGACCGGCGCGGCGCTCGTCCTCGAGGACGGGCGGATCGCGTGGCCCGAGGGGCGCTCCGGCGCGTTCGCGGTGCGGACGCCGCTGCGCTGGAAGCGGCGCACGATCGGCGAGCTCGTCGCGGACCGGGACTCGCCGTTCTCCGACGAGGATCGCGCGCTGCTCGAGGCGATCGCCCACCACGCGGCCGTCGCACTCGAGCACGGGCGCGCGGTGATGCGCGGCGTGCTCGCGCAAGAGATCCACCATCGCGTGAAGAACAACCTCCAGACGGTCGCGTCGCTCCTGCGCCTCCAGTCGCGCGCGGACGACGTCGACCCGCAGGAGGCGCTCGAGCACTCCGTGAACCGGATCCTCGCGATCGCGGCGGTGCACGAGGTGCTGACGGAGCAGCGGGAGGAGGACGTCGAGCTGGCGGAGCTCGTCGACCGGCTGCGCGCGATGCTCGTCCAGGGGCTCGGAGCGGGCCGGAACGTCGAGGCGAGCCTCGAGCCTGTGCAGCTCTCCGGCGACCGCGCGACGGCGCTCGCGCTCGTCTTCGCGGAGCTGCTCCAGAACGCGCTCGAGCACGGCGCCGGGACCGTGCGGATCGAGCTCGCGCGGCGCGACCCGAACGTCGTCCTCGCGATCGCCGACGAGGGGCCGGGCCCCGACGGCGCGCAGCCGGGGACGGGGCTCTCGATCGTCGACGCGCTCGTCCGCGACGAGCTCCAGGGGAGCTTCGACCTTCGCCGCGAGGACGGCACGCGCGCAGAAGTAGTGTTTCCCGTCTGATGCGGATCCTCGTCGCCGAAGACGAGACGATCATCCGTCTCGACCTGCGCGACCTGCTCGAGCGAGCGGGGTTCGACGTGTGCGCGGAGGCGAAGGACGGCGAGGAGGCGGTCGAGCTCGCGCGCTCCGCGCAGCCGGACCTCGCGATCATGGACGTGAAGATGCCGCGGCTCGACGGGATCGAGGCGGCGCGGCGGATCCTCGCCGAGCGGCCGATCCCGATCGTGATGCTGACGGCGTACGGGCAGGACGAGCTCGTGTCGCGCGCGGTCGAGGCGGGCGTGTTCGGCTATCTCGTGAAGCCGTTCCGCGAGCAGGATCTCCTGCCGGCGATCCAGACGGCGCGCGCCCGGTACGAGGAGCTCGCGGCGGTGCGTGAGGAGGCGGAGTCGCTCGCCGAGGCGCTCGCGGCGCGCAAGGTGATCGAGCGCGCGAAGGGACTGATCATGGAGAAGGAGGGCCTGTCGGAGGACGACGCGTTCGCGCGGCTCCGCAAGGCGAGCCAGGTGTCCGGCCGGCCGCTGAAGGTGATCGCCGAGGCGGTCGTCGCGACCCTCGGGGCGGACGAGTGACGGACGAGCATCCGAACGCCGCGCTGACCCGGCGCGTCTTCGCCGCGTTCGGGAAGGACGCGATGGCGATCTCGGCCGCGCTCTCGCGCGACATCGTGTGGCGCGTCCCCGGGAACACGACGATGAGCGGCGAGTACCGCGGCCGGCGCGAGGTCGTCGAGTTCCTCCGGCGCACGGGTCTCGAGACGGACGGGACGTACCGCAGCTCGCTGCATACGGTGTTCGCCGACGACGACTGGGCGGTCGCGATCTACCGCGCCGTCGGCCGGCGCAACGGGATCGACCTCGACGTCGACCAGGCGTTCGTCATCCGCTGCGCGGACGGGATGTGGCAGGAGGTCACCGCGGTGCCGCTGGACGGGGCGTTTGAGCGGTTCTGGGCCTGAGCCCGTCGCGTTCGACGCGCCGGAGGTGACGGCGCTCGTCGAGGCGCAGCAGGAGGAGATGCGCGGGCGCTACGAGGGCGAGGCCGACATCGGCCCGACGCGCGAGGCGTCGATGTTCGTCGAGCCGGACGGCGTGTTCCTCGTCGTGCGCGACGACGCGGGGCGCGCGATCGGCTGCGGCGGCATCGCGCGCTTCGACGCGTCGCGCGGCGAGCTGAAGCGGATGTACGTCGTCCCGGAGTCGCGGGGACTCGGTCTCGGGCGTGAGCTGCTCGTCGCGCTCGAGGCGGAGGCGGCGCGGCTCGGCTACACGTCGCTCGTGCTCGAGACCGGCGACCGCCAGCCGGAGGCGCTCGGGCTCTACGAGGCGTTCGGCTACGAGCGCATCCCGTGCTACGGGATCTACGCCACGCGCGAGCTCAGCATGTGCTTCGAGAAGCAGCTGGTGCCCGGCACCTCGCAACCCTGAGGTGCCTGGCACCTCGCAGGTCGGAAGTGCCTGGCACTTCGCGGGCGCAAGGTGCCAGGCATTCGACGCGATTCGGCTCTACGCCTGGGATTGCTCGAAGAGCGTCTCCCACCGCTCGAGCAGCGCGGTGAGGGCGTCGCGGGCGCGCTTGTGGGCGGCGAGGGTGTCCACGTCGGTCCAGTCGTCGGCGAGCTTCGCCTCGAGGAGCGCGACCTCCGTCTCCTGCGCGGCGATCTCCGACTCGAGGCGGTCGAGCTCGCTCGGACGCTTCGGGCGCGGCTTCGGCTTCGCCGCGGGCTTCGGCTTCGAGATCTTCTCCACCTTCGGCGCCGCTTGAGCCGCGGCGCGTGACGTCCGCTCCTCGCGGCGCCGCAGCATCTCCGCCCAGCCGCCGTCGTACGAGTGCAGCTCGCAGTCCTCGATCGCGAGCGTCCGCTCCGCCACCGCATCCAACAACGCGCGGTCGTGCGACACGAGCAGCACCGTCCCGGGGAACGCCTCGAGCGCCGCCTCGAGCGCCTCGCGCGACTCGAGGTCGAGATGGTTCGTCGGCTCGTCCAGCACGAGGAAGTTCGCGCCCGACGCGACGGTCACCGCGAGCGCGAGCCGCCGCCGCTCGCCGCCCGACAGCACCGTGACCGCCTTCTCGTGCTCGTCCCAGCCGGAAAAGAGGAACCGCCCGAGCAGCGACTGCGAGTCCGGCCGGTTCAGCCCCGTCATCGTCTGCACGCACTGCAGCACCGAGCCGCGCGTGTCGAGCTCCATCTCCTGCTGCGAGAAGTACGCGGGCTCGACGCCGTGGCCGAGCGAGAGCTTCCCCGCCGCCTGCTCGCGCCGGCCGAGCAGCGTCTCGAGCAGCGTCGTCTTCCCCGAGCCGTTCGGCCCGACGAGCGCGACGTGCTCGCCGCGCTCGAGCGCGAACGACGCGTCGCGGATCAGCTCGCGCTCGCCGATGCTCACGCACAGGCCCTCCGCCTCGACGACCGTGCGCCCGCTGCGCGCCGGCTTCAGGAACTCGAAGCCGAGCGTCCGCCGCTTCCGCGTCAGCAGCGCGATCTCCTCGGCCGAGGTCGCGCGCTCCTTCTTCAGCCGCTCGATCTGCGTGACCTTCGCCTGCGCCTGCTTCGCCTTGTCCTTCTTCGCGCGGAACCGCTCGACGAACCGCTCGAGGCGCTCGATGTCGTCCTGCACGCGGTCGGCCTGCTTCTGCGCGTGCACCATCCGCGCCGCCTTCTCGCGCCGCCACGCGTGCCACGGCCCGGGGAAGAACGTCGCCCTCCCCGCGACGAGCTCGAGCGTCGCCGTCGTCACCGCTTCGAGGAACCAGCGGTCGTGCGCGACGAGGACGACCGCCGCGTCGAGCGACTGCAGCTCGCGCTCGAGCCACTCGAGGCTCGCGACATCGAGGTGGTTCGTCGGCTCGTCCAAGAGCAGGAGATCCGGGTCGCCGCCGAGCGCGCGCGCGAGCGACGCGCGCGTCAGCTCGCCGCCGGAGAACGTGCGCAGCGGCCGGTCGAGCTGCTCGTCCGCGAAGCCGAGGCCGCGGACGACGGAGGTCGCGTGGTCGCGCCAGCCGTAGCCGCCGGCGTGCTCGAGCCTCGCCTGCGCCTCCGCGTACCGGTTCAGCGTCGCCTGGTCGTGCGCGCCGCCGGCCATCGCGAGCTCGAGCGACCGCAGCTCCTCCTCGACCCGGACGAGGTCCTGCGCGCCGGAGAGCACGTACTCCCGCAGCGACAGGTCGCGCTCGAGCGGCGGCCGCTGGTCGTGCAGCGCGACGCGCGTCCCCTTCTCGAACGCGAGCTCGCCGCCGTGCTTCTCCGTCTGGCCGGCCAGGATCCGGAGCAGCGTCGTCTTCCCGGCGCCGTTCGGGCCCGAGAGCGCGACGCGGTCGCGCCGCTCGACGCTGAAGGACACGCCGTCGAACAGGAGCGTGCCTGCGAGCTCCTTCCGGAGATTCGATGCGATCACGACCGCCATGCCGCCCCAAGGGTAGATTCGCGGCGTGGTCAGGGTGCTCGCGGTCGACCTCGGGTCGTCCTCCGTCCGCGCGCAGGTCTTCGACGAGCGCGGCGAGCCGGTCGACGAGCTGCGGCAGGCGGCGTACGGCGGCGACGACCCGCACGAGATCGTCCGCCTCGTGCGCGAGGTCGTCGCGGGCCGGGACGCGCGCGTCGACGCCGTCGGCGTCTCGTCGTTCGGGCACAGCCTCGTCGCGCTCGACGCGTCCGGCCGGCCGCTGACGCCGGTGCTCGGCTGGCGCGACATCCGCTCCGCGGGCGCCGCCGAGGAGCTCGCGCGCCGCACCGACGCGGACGCCGTCTTCGCGCGCACCGGCCAGCACCTCCACCCGGCGTTCTGGCCGGCGAAGCTCCTCTGGCTCGCCGAGACGGAGCCGGAGGTCTTCCGCGCCGCGGCGCGGTTCGTCTCGGCTGCGGACGTCGTGTATGCGGAGCTGGCCGGCGCCGAGCCGGTCGAGAGCGTCTCGCTCGCGTCGTCGACCGGCCTGCTCGACATCCACCGCTCGGCGTGGGACGACGCGTTGCTCGATCTGATCGGGGTGCCGGAGCAGAAGCTGCCGCGCATCGGCGACGAGGCGCACGGACGCTGGTTCCCCGCGCTCTTCGACGGCGCGTGCTCGAATCTCGGCGCCGGCTGCACCGGCCGCGGCCGCGCTGCGCTGATGGTCGGGACCTCCGCCGCGCTCCGCGTCCTCTACGAGACGGACGCACCGGATCCGAAGCCCGGCCTCTTCCTCTATCGGCTCGACGACCGGCGCGTCGTCGAGGGCGGAGCGCTCTCCGACGGCGGCAACCTCTACGCGTGGCTCGGGAAGACGCTCGCGGCGGACGCCGGCGACCCGCGTCCCGACCACGGCCTGACGTTCGTCCCGTTCCTCGGCGGCGAGCGCTCGACCGGCTGGGACGCGACCGCGACCGGCACGATCGCCGGCCTCACGTTCGCGACGACGCCGGCCGACCTCCGCCAGGCCGCGCTCGAGGGCGTCGCCTTCCGGATCGCCGCGATCGCCGAGCGGATGCCCGGGCTCGAGGAGGTCGTCGCGACCGGCAGCGGCCTCCTCCGCGACCCGGTCTGGATCCAGGTGATGGCCGACGCGCTCGCCCGGCCCGTCACCGCGTCCGGCGTCGAGGAGGCCTCGCTCCGCGGCGCCGCCGTCGCGGCGCTGCAACGGCTCGGTTACGAACCGGTGGACGCTCCGCTCGGCGAGACGTTTACGCCCCACGAGGAGCGGGTGGGCGCATATCGTTCGGCGCGGGAGCGACAGGAACGACTCATCGAGGTGATGCGTGGCGACGACTGACATCGAGCGGCTCTCGATCGACACGATCCGGACGCTCGCGATGGACTCCGTCCAGAAGGCGAACGCCGGCCATCCGGGGACCGCGATGGCGCTCGCGCCGCTCGCGTACCTGCTCTACGCGGAAGTCATGCGCCACAGCCCGGCGAACCCGGACTGGCCCGACCGCGACCGGTTCGTCCTCTCCGCCGGCCACGCCTGCGTCCTCCAGTACGCCGCGCTGCACCTCGCCGGCTACGACCTGACGCTCGACGACCTGAAGCAGTTCCGGCAGTGGGGCTCGCGGACGCCCGGCCACCCGGAGGTGCACCACACACCGGGGATCGAGGTCACCACGGGCCCGCTCGGACAGGGCTTCGCGAACGGCGTCGGCTTCGGGATCGCCGAGAGCTTCCTCGCGGAGCGCTACAACCGCCCGTACGACGAGATCGTCGACCATCGCGTCTACTGCATCTGCGGCGACGGCGACATGATGGAGGGCGTCTCGAACGAGGCCGCGTCGATCGCGGGGACGCTCGGGCTCGGGAAGCTCATCTACTTCTACGACGACAACCGGATCACGATCGACGGGACGACGTCGATCTCGTTCTTCGGCGAGGACAAGGGCGCGCGCGTCGCGGCGCAGGGCTGGCACGTGCAGCACGTCGCCGACGTGAACGACCTGGATGCGCTGCGCGAGGCGATCGCGAACGCGCAGGCGGAGACCGAGCGGCCGTCGCTCATCGTCGTCCGCTCGCACATCGCGTATCCCGCGCCGCACGCGATGGACACGGCGAAGGCGCACGGCGCGCCGCTCGGCGAGGTCGAGGTGCGCGCGACGAAGGAGGCGCTCGGCTGGGATCCCGACCAGAGCTTCGTCGTCCCGGACGAGGTGCGCGCGCACATGGACGTCCGCGCGCGCGGCGCCGCGCTCGAGGAGGCGTGGCGCGGGAAGCTCGACGCGTGGTCCGCGAAGTACCCGAAGCTGCGCGAGGACTGGGACCAGGTACAGACGGGCCGGCCGCGTGCAGGCT
>Ga0335069_10006673_pt1 | contig 16744 bp, 17 predicted proteins | sample Lox_Sample_11_FD_206714 | JGI IMG/M metagenome (GOLD analysis project Ga0335069, IMG submission 206714) | Soil microbial communities from Loxahatchee National Wildlife Refuge, Florida, United States - Lox_Sample_1.1 | ecosystem: Environmental > Terrestrial > Soil > Wetlands | place: USA...
TCATCGGCGGGATGTTGAGCTTCGTCGTGTACTTGACGGTGCGCACGTTGTCGCACGCGTACAGCGCGCGCATGGGACCGTCGGTTCCCGCCGACCACCCGCCCCAGCCGAGCGCGTTCACGAACTCGCCGCCGAGCGCGACGATCGTGCCGTCGCTCTTCGCAGCGGCGGTCAGCCGCTGGATGGTGGCGTTGCGGTTCCCGGCGGCGACGTTCTCCTCCGCGCGGGTGAGCGCGCAGCGGACCGGACGCCCCGTCTTCCGCGCGAGCACCGCGGCCGCGAACGTGTACTCGCCGGCGGAGTTCTTCGAGCCGAACCCGCCGCCCATGTACTCGCAGACGACGCGCACCTTGTCGGCGGGGATGTCGAGCTCCCGCGCGACCTCGCTGCGGACGCCCCACACGTACTGCGTCGAGATGTGGACGTCGAGCCGGTCGCCGACCCACTCGCACACCGCCTGGTGCGTCTCCATCGAGTTGTGGAGTACGACCTGCGTGCGGTACGTCGACTCGACCACGACGTCCGCCTCGGCGACCGCGCGCTCGAAGTCCCCGCGCTCGTAGTGCTCCGGGTCGGCGGCGAACGCCTCGCGCCGGACGGCCTCTTCGGGGTCGAGCACGGCGTCGAGGACCTCCCATTCGACCTCGATCGCCTCGAGCGCCGCCAGCGCCCGGCCGAACGTTTCGGCCGCGACCGCGGCCACCGGCGCGCCGGCGTACCCGGCCTCCTCCTCCAGCCCGGGCGCCTCGCCCGGCCCGACCGCCGCGTGCACGCCCGGGAGGGTGAGCGCGCGGGCGACGTCGATCCGCTTCACGCGCGCGTGCGCGTGCGGGGAGCGGAGGATCGCGGCCTGGAGCATCCCCGGCAGGTGCAGGTCGGCGGTGAAGCGCGCCTCGCCGCGCGCGCGCTCGAGCCCGTCCTTGCGCGTCGCGGGACGGCCGACGACCGTCTGCGGGCCGGCGGGCCACTGGTCGAGCGGGTCCTCCTCGACCACGAGCCAGACCTCCTCGAACCGCCCTTCGACCTCCTTCTCCGTGCGAATCAGTCTTGCCACGTGCGAATGGCCTCCTCGATCTTCGGATACGTGCCGCAGCGGCAGATGTTCCCGGCCATCGAATGCCGGATCTCCTCCGCGCTCGGGTCGGGGTTGGCGGCGACGAGCGCGGCCGCGGCGACGATCTGGCCGGGTGTGCAGAACCCGCACTGCACCGCGTCCGCGCGGACGAACGCGGCCACGAGCGGATGCTCGCGCAGCCCCTCGATCGTCGTCACCTCCCCGCGCACCGTGTGCGCGAGAGTGATGCACGAGAGCACGGGCATGCCGTCGACCTGCACGGTGCATGCGCCGCAGTGGCCCTCGTTGCACGCGATCTTCGTCCCGGTGAGCCCCAGGCGCTCCCGCAGGACGTGCGCGAGGCTCGTCCCGATCGGGGCGTCGAGGCGATGCTCGTGCCCGTTCACCGTCAGGCGCAGCTCAGGCATGCGTCGTCACCGCCAGCACGTCGGCGAGATGGATCAGGCGCGAGGTCGTGCGCGCGACGATGCGCGCCTCCGCCTCGTCCTCGGCGTCGGGAAGCGTGCGCCACAGCTCGCGTGCTCCCAGCAGCAGCTCGCGGATCTGCTCGAGCGAGTGCGTCGAGCTTCCGTTCCGCTCGTACGTCGCGTTGAGCGCGAGGCCGAGCGCGCCGAACGAGTCCTGCTGGCGTGCGAACAGGAGCGAGAACGACATGGTGAGGTACTGGTGGATGCGCGCGAACGGCATCGGCTGCTCGAGCACCTCGGCTCCCTGCGGGCGTGACGGCTCGAGCGGCGGCTCCCCGTCGACGATGCGGCGCACGTTCCCGGCGAGGATGAGCCCGACCTGGTCCTCGTCGAGGCCGGCCGCGCGCGCGGTGCGCAGCGAGAGCAGCAGCGAGTTCGGCTGCCCGCCGTAGGGATAGTCGGAGGCGTACAGCACCTGCTCGGGCGGCACGAGGCGCAGAAGGCCGAGCAGGTCGACCGCGCTCCACACCGAGGTGTCGAAGAACACTCCCGGCGTGCCGGAGAAGTTGCCGGCGAGGCCGGAGAGGTCGGCGATCCCCGCGTGCGCGATGATCAGCTGCGCCTCGGGGTATGTGTCGACGAGCCGGTGCAGGTGGTCGGCGATCGGCGGCAGCCCCCGGCCCCCGTGGATGAGGATCGGGACGCGCCGCTCGGCCGCGAGGGCGAACACGGGCGCGAGCCGCTCGTCGTCGAGCAGGAACTTCTGCGCGCGCGGGTGCAGCTTGATGCCGCGCGCCCCGAGGTCGAGGCACCGTTCGGCCTCCGCGATCGGCTCCTCGGCGAGGTCGAGCCGGACGAACGGGATCATGCGGCCGCCGGAGCGCTCGGCGAACTCGAGCGTCCGGTCGTTGCCGGCGCGGAACGCCGGGTGCCGGTCGGGCTCGTCGAGGCAGAACATGAAGCAGCCCGAGAAGCCCCAGCGGTCGAGGATCTCGTCGAGCTCCTCGAACCGGCCGACCATCCCGTCGATGTCGGTGCCGAGGTGCGTGTGCGCGTCGAACAGCTCGGCGCCGGCCGGCAGCTCGGAGTCGAGTTGCCGCGCGAAGGCGGCGAAGAGCTCGCGGGCGCGTTCCAGCGGCTCCACGCGTGTGACTGTATCGACCCCGGCTATTCGAAGGTCGCCGCGAGAACCCGCTCGAGGAACGCCCGCTCCGGCACGGAGCCGGCCCACTGCGGGGCGCCGTTGACGACGACGGTCGGCACCGCGGTCACGTCCATCTCGTCCGCGAGCCGCGGGAACTCCGTGGCCTCGACCGCGGAGGCGCAGATGCGGGGCGAGGCGAGCGCGAGTCGGTACGCCAGCAGCACGGCCGGCGGGCAATGCGGTCAGGTCGGGGTGACGAAGACGTCGATCGAGAGGTCGCGGTCGAGCCCCGCGAGCGCCTCGAGCGACTCGGGCCGGAGCGTGGGCTCGCGCTTGCCCGCCTCGATCACCGCGCCGAGGAGCGAGCCGAGCTCGTAGCCCCACGGAAGGCCGTAGTAGTGGACGCCCACCTCCTCGCCTTCCGGGCGGACGAGCACGGCGGGGAAGCGCGCGACGCCCTCCGGCTCCTGCTCGACGCGGAACGACAGCGACTCGGAGAGCGCGCACAGCTCCTCGACGACGCGCGTCGTCTCGGCGCCGAAGTCGAAGTCGGGAGGCGCGCCGGGCACCGGCCCCTCCTCGGGGCCGAGCGCGACCACGAGTTCGACGGGCCGCTCGAGCCCGGTGAGGATCTCGCGGACCTTCTCCTGCTCCTCGGGACGGAAGATCGCCATCGCGTTCGACTATAAGCTCGGGTTCATGACCGACGTCCTGATCCACGCCGCCACCACCTCTCCGGCGATGCGGCACGAGGTGCCGCTCGCCGTCCCCGACCCGTTCCTCTACGTCGAGCACGGCGGCCGCCGCTACGTGGTCGTCACCGCGTTCGAGACCGAGCGCATCGGCGCCGCCGCCCCGGACGTCGAGGCGATGCCGCCCGAGCGGTTCGGGATCGACGAGCTGCTGCGCGGAGGCACCCACCCCGACGAGGCGTGGCTCGAGGTCTACACGCGCGCGCTGCGCGAGATCGGCGTGACCGGGGCGACCGTGCCGCACGACTTCCCGCTCGAGCTCGCCGACCACCTCCGCGCGCAGGGCATCGAGCTCGCGACCGACCACGAGCTGTTCGACGCCCGCCGGCGGAGCAAGACCCCGACCGAGGTCGCCGGCCTCCGGCGCGCGCAGCGCGCGTGCGAGGCCGCGCTCGACACGGCGCGCGAGCTGTTGCGCGGCGCGGCGGCCACGAACGGCGGCGCCCTCCTCCTCGACGGCGAGCCGCTCACGTGCGAGCGGATCAAGGTCGAGATGCAGCGGGTCTTCGTCACCCACGGCGTCGTCGCGGACGAGTTCATCGTCGCCCACGGCGCGCAGGGCGCGGTCGGGCACGACATGGGGTCGGGGCCGGTCTCGGCGGGCGAGGCGATCGTCTTCGACCTGTGGCCGCGCGACGGCGAGACCGCCGTCTACACCGACATGACGCGCACGTACGTCGTCGGGGAGGTCCCCGACGAGCTCCGCGAGTATCACCGCCTCTGCAAGGAGGCCCTCGACCGCACGACCGCGGCCGCGGGGCCCGGCGTGAACGGGCGGGACCTGATGCAGATCGCCTGCGACCTCTTCGCCGAGCACGGCTACCCCACCCAGCTGACGAAGGAGCCGGGCCAGGTCCTCCACAGCGGCTTCTTCCACGGGCTCGGCCACGGCGTCGGCCTCGAGGTCCACGAGCGGCCCCGCCTCTCGGTCGTCGGCGACGACCTCGTCCCCGGCGACGTCATCACCCTCGAGCCGGGCCTGTACCGGGCCGGCTACGGCGGCGTGCGGCTCGAGGACATCCTCCTCGTCACCGAGGACGGGGCGGAGACGGTGACGAGGTACCCGTACGAGCTCGAGCCCTGAGTAACAGAGCCCGATCCGGGTAATAGCGGCTGCAAATCCATCGGCGTCCGACGGACCGCCGGGTGGCGCGCCGCCGGCGCCGAGAAGGAGGGCCACAGGCCATGGCAGTCCTCGCCTCGGATCGGCCGACGACGCTCGTGGAGAGCATCCCCGCCGCCGATCCCGCGCCGCTCGGCCTCGCCGCGTTCGCGCTCACGACGTTCCTGCTCACGGGACACGCCGCGAGCTTCATCCCGGACGCGATCTGGGTCGGGCCCGCGCTCTTCTACGGCGGGCTGGTGCAGCTCACCGCAGGCATGTGGGAGTTCCGGAACCGCAACGTCTTCGGCGCGACCGCGTTCTCGACGTACGGCGGCTTCTGGCTCTCCCTCGGGACGATCGTCGTCCTCGCCGACGTCTCGAAGACGTTCGCCGCCTCGCTCGCGGGAACGAACCTCACGAACGGGCTCGCCTGGTTCTCGGTCGCGTTCGCGATCTTCAACACGTACATGCTCCTCTGGAGCATGCGGGTGAGCGGCGCGGTGTTCGGCGTCTTCCTCACCCTGGAGATCACCGAGATCGTCCTCGCGATCGGCTACTTCAACCTGTCGCACGGCGGCAGCACGTACATCCTCCACGCCGGCGGCTGGTGCGGGATCGTCACGGCCGCCGTGGCGTGGTACACATCCGCCGCAGGAGTCGTGAACGGCATGTCGCCGGTACCCGTCCTCCCGGTCGGGGCCGCGCCGATCGGCCGGATCGGCTCCCCGATGCCGAGACGAGCGGAGGGATAACGGGTGGCGACCGAAGCGACTGAGCAGCACGCGATCGACACGATGCTCCTGGAGGAGCGCCGCTATCCGCCTCCTCCGGAGTTCGCGGAGCAGGCGAACGCGCAGCCGGACATCTACGTGCAGGACTTCGAGACGTTCTGGGAGCGCGAGGGGCGGGAGCGCGTCTCGTGGTTCGAGCCGTTCTCGAAGCTGTACGAGTGGGAGCCGCCGTACGCAAAGTTCTTCCTCGGCGGCAAGCTCAACGTCTGCTTCAACTGCGTCGACCGGCACGTCGAGGCGGGCAAGGGGGCGAAGGTCGCCTTCCACTGGGAGGGCGAGCCCGAGGGAGACCGCCGCGACATCACGTACGCCGACCTGCAGAAGGACGTCGTGCGCTTCGCGAACGCGCTGAAGAAGGTCGGCGTGAAGAAGGGAACGCCGGTCGCCATCTACATGGGGATGGTCCCCGAGCTCGCGGTCGCGATGCTCGCGTGCACGCGCATCGGGGCGCCGCACACCGTCGTGTTCGGCGGGTTCTCGGCCGACTCGCTCTCGGGCCGCATGAACGACATGAAGTGCGAGGTGCTCGTCACGCAGGACGAGGCGTGGCGGCGGGGCTCCACCGTCCCGCTGAAGAAGACGGCCGACGAGGCGATGGCCGCCGCGCCGGGCGTGAAGGCGAGCGTCGTCCTTCGCCGCACGGGCAACGACGTGCCGATGCAGGACGGCCGCGACCACTGGTGGCACGAGCTCGAGGACGGGGTCTCCGACGACCCGACCTCGTACCTGTGCGAGCCGATGGACAGCGAGGACCTGCTGTTCCTCATGTACACGAGCGGGACGACCGCGAAGCCGAAGGGGATCATCCATACGACCGCCGGCTACCTCGTCGGCACGTCGACGACGCACCACTACATCTTCGACCTGAAGCGGGACGAGGACGTGTACTGGTGCGCCGCCGACATCGGCTGGATCACCGGGCACAGCTACATCGTGTACGGGCCGCTCTGCAACCAGGCGACGTCCGTCATGTACGAGGGAACGCCGGACTATCCCGACAAGGACCGGTGGTGGTCGATCGTCGAGAAGTACAAGGTGACGATCCTCTACACCGCGCCGACGGCGATCCGCTCGCACATGAAGTGGGGGCCCGAGTTCGCGTCGCGGCACGACCTCTCGTCGCTGCGCCTGCTCGGCTCGGTCGGCGAGCCGATCAACCCGGAGGCGTGGATCTGGTATCGCGAGCACATCGGCGGCGACCGTACGCCCGTCGTCGACACGTGGTGGCAGACGGAGACCGGGATGGTCATGATCACGCCGCTCCCGGGGATCACGACGCTGAAGCCGGGCTCGGCGACGCGTCCGTTCCCGGGCGTCGACGCCGCCGTGTACGACGAGCAGGGGAACGAGGTCGGCCCCGGCGGGGGCGGCTATCTCGTGCTCAAGCGCCCGTGGCCGGCGATGCTCCGCGGCATCTTCGGGGACGAGCAGCGGTACCGCGACACGTACTGGTCGAAGTACGAGAACGTGTACTTCGCCGGCGACGGCGCCCGCATCGACCGGGACGGGGACTTCTGGCTCCTCGGCCGCGTCGACGACGTCATGAACGTGTCCGGCCACCGCATCTCGACGATCGAGGTGGAGTCGGCGCTCGTCGACCACCACGACGTCGCGGAGGCGGCGGTGTGCTCCCGCGCGGATGCGACCACGGGCGAGGCGATCGTCGCGTACGTGACGCTGAAGAGCAGCGCCGAGGGCTCGGTGGAGAAGCTCGAGGAGCTGCGCAACCACGTCGCGCACAAGATCGGCGCGATCGCGAAGCCGGCGAACATCGTGTTCACCCCCGAGCTGCCGAAGACCCGCAGCGGCAAGATCATGCGCCGCCTGCTGCGGGACGTGGCGAACAACCGCAAGCTCGGCGACACGACGACGCTGGCCGACCCGACCGTGGTGGACGAGATCAAGCACCGCGCCGAGTCGGAGGCGCACCAGGAGCAGTAGGCTCCGGTGCATGGACCTCGACGACGAAGGGCGGCGGTCTATGGCCGCCGCCCTTTTCAATCACACGTGGAAGCTGCTCGAGAAGCCGGACCGCAGCGTCGAGGAGGACGACGAGATGCTGCATGCCGCGCACGCGTCGGCGTACCACTGGCTGCACGCCGGCGGCACGGCCGCGAACCGCGCACGGAGCGAGTGGCAGTGCTCGCGCGTCTACGCGGTGCTCGGGCGCGGCGAGCCGGCTGTCCACCACGCGCGCCGGTGTCTCGAGCTGTGCGAGGCGCACGCGGACGAGATGGACGAGTTCGACCTGCCGTTCGCCTACGAGGCGATGGCGCGCGCGCACTGCACGGCGGGCGAGCTGGACGCCGCGCACGAATGGCTCGGCCGCGCCCGCGACGCGGGACGGCAGATCGCCGACGAGGACGACCGCAGCCTGCTCGAGTCCGACCTGGCGACCATACAGGCATAGGAAACCCGGCGCCGTCCGCGAACGGTGATAGACAGAACGCAGCAGCCCGCCGGGTCGAAAGCACTCTGACGGGCGGTTCCGGATAGGTGCTGACTGGGCCGCCGACCGAGGCGCAACGGGCTGCAACCTTTCGGTGTCTGACACCGCCCCGCGGTGTCAGACACCAACGGGGACGGCGTCCTCCACGGAGCGGAGGCGACGGAGCGGCGAGGGCAGGAGCGCCACGAACGAGAGCGCCGTGCCGATCGCGCCGACGAGCATCGCGTTGCGCAGGCCGATACCCGCCCCCAGCGCGCCCCCGATCAGGCCGCCGAAGGGGATGACGCCCCAGACGACGAAACGCCGCGAGGCATTTGCGCGCCCGAGCATCCGGTCGGGAGTGATCGCCTGATAGAGGCTGATCCCGTTCACGTTCATCGCGATCGCGCAGTATGCGTACACGATCCGTGCGAGGACGATGAAAGGGATCGCATAGCCGGCGCGGGCAAACGGGATCAGCAGATTGCCGAAGCCGCTCGCGGTTGCAAGCACGATCATCGCCGGGCCGACGCCGAGCGTTCGCCCGACTCGTGTGGCCGTCAGCGCGCCGAACAGCGTCCCGACGTTCGCGAGCGAGACGATCAGGCCGATCGTCGCCGCGTGCAGGTGCAGGTCGCGCACTGCGAAGACGAGGAAGATCGACATCATCAGGATCGAGAAGAAGTTGTTCAGTGCGACGAACAGCATCATCGCCCTGAGGATCGGATTTCCGACGACGTAGCGAAGGCCTTCCGCGATCTCGGTGCGCATGCGGCTTCGCACGTGCGTCGCCGTCTCCTCGACGGTTCGGATGGCGCCGAGAAGGAGCGCCGACCCGACGAAGCTCGCCGCATCGACGGCGATCGCGTACGGCGCGGTGATGGCGCCGATGAGCAGGCCGGCGATGCCCGGGCCGGCGAGCTGGGCGCCTGAATTGGTCGTCTCGAGCTTCGAGTTCGCGTCTCCGAGCTCGTGGTGTTCGACGAGCGACGGCAGGATCGACTGGTACGAGACGTCGAAGAAGACGGTCAGCGTTCCGGAGGCGAAGCCGACGACGTAGAGCTGCGAGAGCGTCAGGCTCCCGAATGCATAGACGACGGGAATCGACCCCAGCGCGAGCGCCCGGCCCCAGTCTGCTGCGACCATGAGCGGCCGGCGGCGCAGGCGGTCGACCCACACGCCTGCCGGCAGGCTGAACAGGGCGAAGGGGAGGACATCGACGACGTTGAGCGCTGCGACCTCGAACGTGCTTGCGTGGACGACGAAGATCGCGGCGAGCGGAAGCGCGAGGACGGTGACCTCGCTTCCGAGCTGGCTGACGCTCTGGGCGGACCAGAGGCGGAGAAAGTCAGGTTTGCGCCAGAGGGCGCTGCGCACTAGAGCAGCTTGTCAAACCGGTCCACGTCGTCGAACGGGCCGATGACGGCGAGCCGCAGCGTCTCGTCGGCGATGACGTCCTGCGCGACGCGCTGCACGTCCTCGGCGGTGACCGCGGAGATGCCGGCGAGCACCTCCTCCGGGTCCGGATGGCGCTGCTCCAGCACCTCCTTGCGCAGCCCGTACAGGATGAGCCCCTGCGGATTCTCGAGCTGGAGCACGAACCGGCCCTTCGCGAAGCTCTGCGCCTTGTCGAGCTCGTCCTCCGGCACGGGCGCGGCAGCCATCCCCTTGAGCTCCGTCGCGATCGTCGAGACCGCCTCGTCGATCCGGGTGATGTCGACGCCCGCCTGCGAGTAGAGCGAGCCGGTGTCGGTGTAGCTGTGGTTCGCGGCGAAGACGTAGTACGCGAGGCCGCGCCGCTCGCGGACCTCGGTGAAGAGGCGTGACGACATCCCTCCGCCGAGCACCGTCGCCACCATCTGCAGCGCGTATCGGTCGGGGTGGTCGAGCGGGTAGCTCGGGACGCCGAGGATGACGTGCGCCTGGTCCGACTGCTTCGTGAACACCTTCACGCGGCCGTTCGCGTACGGCTTCACGCCGGTCGGCTCCCCGGTCTCGACCGCGGGCATGTCGCCGAGCAGCGCGCTCACGCGCTCGAGCGCGTCGTCGCCGATGCGGCCGGCGATACCGACCACCATGCGTTCCGGGTGGTACCAGTCGCCGAGATAGGAGAGGAACGTCTCGCGCGTCGCGCCGCGCACGGTCTCCTTGCGGCCGAGGATGTCCCAGCCGAGCGGCTGGTCGCCGTACAGGAGCGACTCGTACACGCCGCTGATGTAGTCGCGCGGCGTGTCGAAGTACATGTTCATCTCTTCGACGATGACGCCCTTCTCGCGGTCGATTTCGCCCGAGTCGAAGCGCGAGCTCCGCAGCATGTCGACGAGCACGTCGAGGGCGACGTCGCGGTGCTCGGCCGCGCACTTCACGTAGTAGGCGGTCGCCTCCTTGCCCGTGAAGGCGTTGAACTCGCCGCCGATGGCGTCGATCTCGCCGGCGATGTCGCGGGCCGTCGGGCGCCGTTCGGTGCCCTTGAAGAACATGTGCTCCGCGAAGTGGGCGATGCCGTTGTTCTGCTCGTTCTCGTAGCGGGCGCCCGCGGCAAGCATGACCATGCACGTGACCGACTGCGCGTACGGCAGGTTCGCCGTGAGGACGCGGAGGCCGTTGTCGAGGACGTGCTTGTCGAACACGCTCACGCGCTCGATGGTATAGACGCACCGTGGCCGGCGAGCAGACGAAGGCGGCGATCGCCGCGCAGCCCGAGTGGCTCGCGCAGGTGCCGGCCGACCGCCGGTTCCCGGACGGGGCACGGCTCCTCTTCACCGGCTGCGGGACCTCCTTCCACGCCGCGTGGACCGGCGGCGAGGCGGTGCAGGCGCTCGAGCTCGTGGTCGCGCCGGAGCGCGACGCGGACCTGCTCGTGCTCGTCTCGCACGAGGGCGAGACCCCGCTCACGCTCGAGGCCGCGCGCGCATGGGGCGGCCCGAAGTGGCTCGTGACCGGGAAGCCGGACGGGCCGATCGCCGACCTGTGCGAGGAGGTGGTCGTCTGCACCCCGGCGGTCGAGGAGAGCTGGTGCCACACCGCGAGCTACACGTGCGCGGTGACGGCGATCGCGGCGCTGAAGGGCGAGGACGTCTCGTGGCTGCCGGACGCCGTGCGCGCGGCGCTCGGGGCGGACCTGCCGATCGTGCGGAAGCAGGAGCGGTTCCTCGTCGCCGGCGCCGGTCGCGACCTGCCGACCGCGCACGAGGCGGTGCTGAAGCTCCGCGAAGGCGCCTGGGTGGCGGCGGAGGCGTACGAGACGGAGCAGCTCATGCACGGCTACTTCGCCGCGGTCGACGAGTCGGTCCGCGCGTTCGTGCTCGAAGGTGAGGGGCGGGCGGCCGAGCGCGCGGCGGATGCGGCCGCCGGCCTCGCCGTGCTCGGATGCGACGTGACCGTCGTCCCGACGCGCCACCCGGTGGTGGACATCGTGCAGTTCCAGCGGCTCGCGGTCGCGATCGCCGACGCGCGCGGGCGCGAGCCCGACCGCATCCGCCGCAGCGACCCGCGCTGGGCCGAGGCGGCTCAGCGCTCCAAGAACCCGTAGACGATCTCGCGCTCCTTCTCGCGCGTGAGCGTCGGCCGCTGCTCGCCCGCTTCGAGGCTCCACGCGAGCGTGTCGCGCGCGGTCTCCTCGAGCGGCCGGAACGAGAGCCCCGCGGCGAGCGCCCGCGACACGTCGGCGTCGAGCAGCCCGGCGTGCTCGTCGCCCGGAAGCCAGAGCGGCAGCTCCATCCACGGCCCGACCCCGGCGGCGAGCAGCGTCTCGTCGCCGACCCACACGAGCTCGGCGTCGGGCGCGATGCGCGCGAGCGTCTCGCCGAGCGTCAGCGGCTCTGCGGGACCGGTGGCGTTGAACACGCCGGCGGTGCGCTCCTCGGCGAGCCGGACGAGGAACGCTCCCAGGTCGCGCGCGTCGACGAGCTGCACCCGCTGCTCGGGACGGCCGGGCGCGAGCACCGGCGACGGCTCCGCGAGCCGGCGCGGCCAGTACGTGAAGCGGTCGGTGGGATCGTGCGGCCCGACGATGAGGCCGGCGCGCGCGATCGCGCACCGCTCCCCGAACGTCTCCTGCACGGCGCGCTCCGATCCGGTCTTGAGGTTCCCGTAGACCTCCGGGTCGAACGCCTCCGGCTCCGGGTCCGGCGGCTCGAGCACCGGCGACGACTCGTCGATCGGCTTCGACGGGTCGGCGTACACCGAGATGGTCGAGACGAAGACGTAGTGGCCGACCGCGTCGCGCAGCAGCTCGGCGCGGCGCCGCGTGTGCCGCGGCAGCTGCGTGGGGTCGAGGTCGATCGCGGCGTCCCACTCGCGTCCCGCGAGCGCGCCGAGGTCGCCGGCGAGGTCGACCTGGATGCGCTCCACCTCCGGGAACAGCTCGGGATTCGTCTGCCCGCGGTTCGCGATCGTCACCTCGTGCCCGGCAGCCGCCTCCACCGCCGCGCGGCCGAGGAACTTCGTCCCCCCGAGGACGAGGACCCTCACCCGGCGTACCGCTCGAGCACGCGGCCGATCGCCTCGACCCCGAAACGCAGCGCCTCCGCCGGGACGCGCTCGTCCGCAGCGTGGATGAGCTTGAGGAAGTCGAACCCGTCCGGGAGCCTCAGGGGCAGGAACCCGTACGTCTGGATGCCGATGTCGGCGAAGAAGCGGCCGTCGGTGACGCCGACCTGCAGCATCGGCACCGGCACCGCCTCGGGATCGAGCTCGCGCAGGACGCCGCCGAGCAGGTCGAGCTGCGAGAGGTCGGAGTGCGCCGGGTACGGGTCATGGCGGACGACGTCCAGCTCGAGGTCCGGGCCGACGAGCTCGTTGATCTCGCGGATGACGTCGTCGGGACCGAAGCCGGGGAGCGAGCGCGCGTCGAGCTCGAGGTCGACGTGCGACGGGACGACGTTGATCTTCTCGCCGCCGTGCACGATCGTCGCGCTCACCGTGTTGCGCAGTGCGCGATCGAAGATGCGCAGCTCCGGCACGGGGACGCGCAGCGTGATCTCGGCGAGTCGCGGGTCGAGCAGCGAGCGGAGCACGAGCTGCTGCGGCCGAGGGAGCGCGTCCGCCATCGCCTCGATCCACGCGCGCGCGACCGGCGTGACGTGCACGGGCAGCCGCCCCGAGTCGAGGCGGGCGAGGATCCGCCCCGCCTTGCCCATCGCGCCGCCGCGCACGCCGAGCGCCGCGTGCCCGCCCGGCCCGCGGACGGTGCCGCGGAGCCAGCAGATCTGCTTCTCGGCCACCTGGATGGGATAGAAGCGCCGGCCGCCGGCGGCCTGCGAGGCGCCGCCGAACTCGCCGAGCGAGTGGCGGACGCCGTCGAACACCTCGGCGTGCTCCTCGCACAGGAAGCGGGCGCCGAAGTCGCCGCCGTTCTCCTCGTCGGAGAGCACCGCGAGCACGACGTCGCCGCGCGGCGTGAGCTCGCCGCGGGCCGCGCGCAGGAACGACTCGACGATCATCGCCACGCCGCCCTTCATGTCGAGCGCGCCGCGGCCCCACACCCAGCCGTCCACGAGCTCGCCCGCGAACGGCGGGTGCGTCCAGTCCTGCCCGGCGGTGGTGACGACGTCGACGTGCCCGTACAGGAGGAGCGGCGGCGCCTCGCCTGCGCCCTTCACTCGCGCGACGAGATTCGGGCGCGCCTCGTCCTTCGCGAAGATGCGCGTCTCGGCGCCCGCGTCCTCGAGCAGCCGCTGGACGTAGGCGACGCACGCGCCCTCGTTACCCGGCGGGTTCGTCGTGTCGAACCGCAGTAGCTGCTGCAGCAGCTCGACGACGTCGGTCACAGCTCGTCGAGCGCGGTCAGGAGCCGGTCGACCTCGGCCGCGGTGTTGTAGTGGACGAACCCGGCGCGCACGGCCCCGTCGTCGCCGAGCCCGAGGCGCTCCATGATCTCGACCGCGTAGTAGTTGCCGTCCCACACCGCGATCTCGCGCTCGGCGAGCCGCTCCGCGACCGTGCGCGGCGCGATCCCGTCCACCGTGAACGCGAACGTCGGCACGCGGCCGTCCATCCCGGGCAGGCCGTACAGCGTGCAGCGGTCGGGGAAGCCGGCGAGGAAGCGCTCGCCGAGCGCGCGCTCGTGCGCCTGGATCGCGGTCCAGCCGACCGACTCGACGTGCTCGACCGCGGCGACGAAGCCCGCGAGCAGCTCGTGCGGGAGCGTTCCCGTCTCGAACCGGTGGTGCGCGGGGCGTACCTTGTACGTCCGCCACGAGGCCGCGAGCTCCTCGCGCACGTATGCGAGCCCGAGATGCGGGCCGAAGAACTTGTACGGCGAGCACACGAGCACGTCCACACCGAGCGCCGCGACGTCGATCGGCGCGTGCGGCGCGTAGTGCACCGCATCCGCCCACGCGAGCGCGCCCGCCGCGTGCGCGAGCTCGACGATGCGCGCCGCGTCGGTGAGCGTCCCGACCGCGTTCGACGCGAGCGGGAACGCGACCACGCGCGTCCGCTCGCCGAGCTGACGCTCGAGGTCGGCGAGGTCGAGGGTCGTGTCGTCGGCGACGTCGGCGAAGCGGACGCGAAGGTCGAGGTCGTGCGCGAGCTCGAGCCAGGGCGAGACGTTCGCGTCGTGGTCGAGCTTCGTGACGAGGATCTCGTCGCCGGCGCGGAACATGCGTCCGGCCGCGCGGGAGAGCGCGAAGTTGAGCGTCGTCATGTTCGCGCCGAACGCCGTCTCGCCGGGGTCGGCGCCGAGGAACGACGCGGCGGTCAGCCGCGCCCGGGCGACGAGCGCGTCGCTTCGCCGGCTGTTCGCGAACGGCCCGCCGACGTTCGCGTTCGAGTCGCGGAGGTAGCCGGCGATCGCGTCGATCACGGAGTCGGGGCACTGCGTCCCGCCGGGGCCGTCGAAGAAGGCGGTCGGCTTCGCGAGCGCGGAGAAGCGGGCGCGGACGGCGTCCACGTCGAGTGCGATGGCGGCCACGGCCGGACACTACCCTGTGCGCCGTGAGCACTCTCACGCCCCCGAAGGAGCGGCTCTCGCGCGGCGGGCGCAGCGGCCTCGGTCGCGTGTGGCGCGTGATCGTCCTCAACGACGACCACAACACGTTCGACGGCGTCGCGTTCGCGCTCTCGTCGGTGCTGCCCGGAGTCGACTTCGACGCGGGGATGCGGCTCGCCGACCGGATCCACCACACCGGGCAGGCGATCGTGTGGTCTGGCGACCGCGAGCACGCCGAGCTGTACTGGGAGCAGCTGAGCGACCGCGGCCTCACCATGGCGCCGCTCGAGCAGTAAGCCGGAAACGCTGCGGCCTCCGCTAACGCTCCGCGTTAGCTGCGGCCCGGAGTCGCCGCTCGAGATGGAGGGTCGAAACCGTCCTGGTCCGTCCGGGGGCGGTCCTAGGCTTCTGGCGTGCGGCGCCTCAGAACGCTGACCGAGGCAGAGTGCTACGTCCGCTGCTACGGCAGCTCGGTTCCGACCGTGACGATCGTGAAGCTCCAGCCGCGGCGGCCGCGCTATCCCGCCTCCCCGTCCGGCGAGGATCTGCGGCAGCTGTTCGAGGAGCGGATCGACGCGCGCGTCCCGGACGAGCTCGACGACGCTGCATAGCGACGTACCGGATGTCCTCGCCCCTGACCTGCGGGTGGTGTTCTGCGGCATCAACCCGGGCCGGGTCTCGGCCGCCGCGCATGCGCACTTCGCGAACCCGCGGAACGACTTCTGGCGGCTGCTGCACGCGGCGGGCTTCACGTCGAGGCTGTACGAGCCGGCGGAGCAGTTCGAGCTCCTGACCGAGGGGATCGGCGCGACGAACGCGGCGCTGCGGACGACGCCGGGCTCGGGCGACCTCCGCCGCGGCGACTTCGACCTCGAGCGGATCGAGGAGCTGGCGCGTCGCTACCGCCCGCGCTGGATCGCGTTCGTCGGAAAGGAGGCGTACCGCGGGCTCTTCGGCGAGCGGCCGGAGCTCGGCATTCAGGAGCGGACGCTCGGCGCGACGCGGCTCTTCGTCCTCCCGTCCACCTCGCCCGCGAACGCGGCCGTGCCGTGGAGCGAGCGGCTGCGCTGGTTCGAGGAGCTCAGCCGCGCCAGCGGTTCGTGATCGGCGTCCGGCGGTCGCGCCCGAACGCCTTCGGGCGCAGCCGCACGCCGGGCGGCGCCTGGCGGCGCTTGTACTCCGCGCGGTCGATCATCGCCACCGCGCGCTCGACGACGTCGGGGTCGAATCCGTCGGCCGACAGCTCCTCGAGCGAGCGGTCCTGCTCGACGTAGGCCTCGAGCACCCGGTCGAGCGCCGGGTAAGGCGGGAGCGAGTCCTCGTCGAGCTGGTCGGCGCGCAGCTCCGCGCTCGGCGCGCGGTCGATGATCGACTGCGGGATGACGCCGAGGTGCCGTGACAGCCTGAAGACGTCCGTCTTGAAGACGTCCTTCAGGAGCGCGAAGCCGCCCGCCATGTCGCCGTAGAGCGTCGCGTACCCGACCGACATCTCCGACTTGTTGCCGGTGGCGACGAGCAGCCAGCCGAACTTGTTCGAGAGCGCCATGAGCAGCGTGCCGCGGATGCGCGCCTGCAGGTTCTCCTCGGTGAGGTCCGGATCGCGGCCCTCGAAGCTCGGCGCGAGCGCGACGAGATAGGCCTCGACCATCGGCTCGATCGCGATCTCGCGGAAGTCGCAGCCGAGCGCCTCCGCGAGCGCGCGCGCGTCGCCGCGCGTCCCCTCCGACGAGTAGCGCGAGGGCATCGAGACGCAGTGCACCTTGTCCGAGCCGAGCGCCTCGACCGCGATCGCCGCGGTGAGCGCGGAGTCGATGCCGCCGGACACGCCGACGACGACCTCGGCGAAGCCGTTCTTGCGCACGTAGTCGCGCAGGCCGAGCACGAGCGCCTTCCGCATCTGCTCGAGCTCCCCGTCGAACGGCTCGACCGGCGGCGAGGGCTGCTCGCCGTGCTCCTGCGCGGCGCCGAGGTGGATCGTCGTCACCGCGCCGAGGTCGCCGCGGTCGTTCGCGAGCGCACGCCGGCGCGCGTCGGTGAGGCGGCGCGCGACGACGCTCGAGAACTCGACGTCGACGACGAGCAGCGCCTCCTCGAACCCGGCGGCGCGC
>Ga0335069_10006674_pt1 | contig 16743 bp, 34 predicted proteins | sample Lox_Sample_11_FD_206714 | JGI IMG/M metagenome (GOLD analysis project Ga0335069, IMG submission 206714) | Soil microbial communities from Loxahatchee National Wildlife Refuge, Florida, United States - Lox_Sample_1.1 | ecosystem: Environmental > Terrestrial > Soil > Wetlands | place: USA...
TGGATCGGGGCCGTATGTTTATGACATAGATGGTAATGAGTATATTGATTGTGTAGCTGGGCTTTTGCCGGTCATTCTCGGTTATTGTGACGATGATGTTGATTCTGCTATTAAAGATCAGTTAAACAAAGGTATCAGTTTTAGTCTTGGTACCAAATTGGAGATAGAGGTAGCGGAAAGGCTCGTACAATTTATTCCGTGCGCCGAAATGGTGAGGTTTGGTAAAAATGGGTCCGATGTTACGAATGCTGCTATCAGGCTTGCTCGTCTGCATACTGGTAGGGACTATATCATATCTAGCGGGTACCATGGATGGGCTGATAGTTTTGTTGCTGGCGATGGCTTGCGCGGCGGCGGGGTACCTACTGGTGTAGCAAAATATACCTATCATCTTACTCATGGCGACATTAAAAACGCAGTAGAATGGATTGAATCTAAACAATTTGCTTGCATCATAGTCGAGCCAGAAGGCGATATTGAGTTTCTTGCAAGGATTAGGAGTGCTTGCGACAAAACCGGTACGATTCTGATCTTTGATGAAGTAATTACTGGTTTTAGGTGGGCATTGGGTGGAGCACAGCAATTCTATGGAATCACTCCTGACTTGGCATGTTTTGGTAAGGCTATGGGTAATGGTATGCCTATTAATGCTGTGGTTGGCAAACGAGAAATCATGCAAAGAATGGTACCACCGGGCAATATCTTCTATTCTGGCACCTTTCAGGGTGAAACTCTTTCCTTGGCTGCGGCGCAAGCTACGATGGCTAAGATCGAAAGGCTTGGTGTGATACCTCTTTGGGTTCTTGGTGACAAGATATATATGGCGCTTAAGGATCAAAGTTTTTTGAAACCCAAGAATGGACCGATTGTAAGGGTTAGTTTTAATGATCTTGAAACTAGGACACTTTATCAACAAGCAATGATTGATAGAGGTATTCTATTTAACGGTACTAGTTTTAATATCATGTTTACTCACAGTAAGGTGATTGATCGCATCGTTGATATAATTAATTATGTCAATAAATATGTGCAGGATGCTATTGATAGCGATACTGTGAAAAACAAGATACGTGGTCGTGTGATCGAATCAGCTTCAAAAATAAGAGAGGAGTACTGGTAATGGTTATTATTAATGAAAAAGACTGTTCAATGCTAGCCTTACTTGCGATAGGTTTGCTGTCAAACGACATTCAAATGTTTATGAAACCTGCTCATCGTAATATTGAGCCGATAGAAGCATCAAATAGAGTTAAAGAAATATTTGCAAAGGTGATTAATGAATACCTTAGTTCCAACTCCGTACAAGAACTCTTTCAATCCTCAGAAAAGAACAAGAGAGCAAATATTGAAAGAGATTAGAGATGTGCGAGCGGCTAATAATGATCAATGGATGTCGTTGGTTAAGTTAGCTCTTGATGCTGCGGAAGAAGAAGCAAAGATAATTCTTCTTAATATCAATTATAATGATACCAAGATAGGTAAACTTATGTTGGAGTTAGGTTTACCTGAGAATGGAGTCCCACCAAATGAATAAGAAAACGAATAAGAAAACGAATAAGAGTTATTGTTTTAGGGATCATGTATGGACAAACCATAGGACTTTTTCTAATTTTAACCTGTTTGACCATTTAAGTAGACAAGCATATTTTTCAGAAAATACTTTCGGTCCATTTAATGGCTCCTCAGGGGTTATAGATCACATTAAGCAAGAGATTGAAGAGATTGAAAAACAACCTAACGATCTTGAAGAATGGATTGATCTTATTATTTTAGCTTTTGATGGCGCCATGCGTGAAGGTTATGGGGATGAAGAGATTATTGCTCAATTAGTCCTTAAACAGAATAAGAATGAGAAACGTAAGTGGCCCGATTGGCGTACTGTTAAGGCTGGAAAGACCATTAATCATATTAAAGAGGAGTGAATTATGGTAGAGATTGATGGTACAGAGATTGGGAACGGGAAACAACCGTACATCGTGGCCGAGATGGGTGCTAGTCATGCTGGTGACCTATCTCGCGCCATTTCCATCATTAAACAAGCGGCTATTTCAGGTGCCAATGCTATTAAATTTCAGGCTTATGAGGCTGATGACATAACTATTCAGTCAAATAGACCAGATTTCATTATTAAAGGTGGAATTTGGAATGGTCGTAACCTGTATGAGCTATATCAAGTAGCTCAAACACCAATAAAATGGTATGAATCTCTATTTGCACACGCAAAACTGTATGAAATAACCATTTTTGCCTCTGTTTTTAGTCCTAGAATGGTTAAAATCCTCGAAAACCTTGGCTGTCCAGCCTATAAAATAGCTTCTGCGGAGATAACAGACGTAGAATTGATTGAGTGCGCCGCTAAGACAGGCAAGCCAGTGATTATTTCAACCGGAATGGCTGGTATCATAGATATAAATCGAGCTATAGGAGCGGTTAATAGTCAAAACTATGCTCTTTTGCACTGTGTTTCCGATTATCCTACCGATGCTAAGGATGCTTGGCTTACTAGAATGCATACCTTGAAGCTGTATGCCGGTAATGGTGGGGTCGTTGGTATCTCTGATCACTCAGAAGGTATTGATATTCCTATTGCTGCTACTGCCTTAGGCGCTCACATCATAGAAAAACATATAAAATTGGATGATTTACAATCATCTGAGGATGATGCCTTTGCACTTTATGGCGATGAATTCTCTAATATGTGTTATTCCGTGCGAAATATCTACTATGCAACCAATAATAGAGCAATAATGAAAAAAGTTGGGGATAACCAGTTCCGGCGCTCACTTTATGTTGTAAAAGACGTGCAAAAGGGTGAAAAGTTTACACAAGACAATGTGCGAGCGATTCGGCCTTCTTATGGAATGCCACCATATTTGATGGGTACAGTAATGACTAAAGTGGCCGCTAGAGATATTCAGGCTGGTGAGGCTCTTAAAGAGGAGATGTTAGGTTGACAACTATATGTGTTATCCAAGCCCGTATGGGCAGTACGCGCCTTCCTGGTAAGGTCTTAATGGACTTAGATGGTCACACTGTCCTGGCGTGGGTTATTCGCGCCTGTAAGTCCGCTAGCCTTGTTGATAGGGTAGTTGTGGTTACTAGTACGGAAAAGCGAGACGACGCGATAAAGGAATTGTGTAACAGGCTTGTTTGTCCCTGTATTCGTGGGGATGAAAATGATGTTCTTGGTAGGTTTCAGCTTGTAGCTAAGTGTTATCCTACCGATAATGTTTTTATACGCATTACCGCTGACGAACCGTTTGTTGATCCTGTTATCATTAATAGTGTATTACATAAACGTGAAATTACTAACGCAGATTACTGCTCTAATGTTCACCCTAGAACCTTCCCAGACGGCTTAGATGTAGAGTGTTTTACCCGTAAAGCGTTAAATATTACATATGAAAAAGCAACAAGGATAATTGATCGTGAGTGTGTAACATCTTGGATGGTGCGCCACCCTGAATATATTACTACTGCTAATGTCAATAGCGGGTATCCAGATTTTAAACGAGAGCGTTGGGTTCTGGATGCACCAGAAGATTATACCTTTTGTACACAGATAACTACTAAATGGCCATGGTACAAAGGTCCACCTAATTTTTTCGACATTCTTAAGATTTTACTAGATAATCCGGAACTACGAAATATTAATAAACACCTTGGTATCAATGAACGTTTTCTTTCGGCGTTAGATGATGAAATTATAGACTTGAAGGAAAAGATATCTAATAGCCTTGATGCACCAAAAGCTACCGAAAATATAGATCAACTTATTCAACTTCGCATTGAAGAGCATTATCGTAACCATACTAAACAGTTTCAATGATTAATCCTGTTCACGATAAGGTCTACGAACAAATAGTAGTACCGGTATCCTGTTCTTGCTGTAATAAGTGTTGGTTAATTGTTGGTGGCTCTTATCCAGGACGTTGTGTTTGGGGTGGACCATATAATGGGTATGTTGAGTTGAAAGAAAATGGAAAATCAGAATCTAACAACACCGAGTAGTATAAGTAGTATTATTGATGATGTTACTGCGGAATATGGCATAACTCGCGAAGAGTTGAAGGGTAGAAGTCGTGATCCTCATTTGATTAAAGCTAGAATGGTGGTAGCTAGGAGATTAAAGGCAGAAAGAGGTCTATCTAATAGCGACATAGGCGCGACACTAAATAGGTCTTGGTGGCAAGTTAATTATTACATAAACGATACATATCGTGAGAAAAAGAAAAGTAGGTATATTTCATGTGGCGACCGATTAGTGAATATCCAACAGACCCACTCAAGGCCGGTCCCGTAGTTTTAGCTAGGGATGATCAAGGGTGTTATTTTCTCGTGTGCTTATATCAAGGAAATTTTCATATTGTTCCTGGTCACCCTATTTACTATGGAAATATGCAAGTAGGTTGGTTATACGCAAACCATGTTAAAGAATTTATGGAAATTCCAAAATGAGTAGTATACTTATTACTGGTGGATCAGGTTTCCTTGGTGAAGGCCTTACCAAGGCGCTATTAAATAATTCATCTTATGAGCGAATTATCATACTATCTCGTAGTGAGTATAAACAGTTTCAGCTTTCACAACGGTTAAACGATCCAGATAAAAGACTTAGGTTTTTTATTGGAGATGTTAGAGATAAAGATCGGCTACGTAGGGCTTTTGATGGCGTTAACGATGTTATTCATGCTGCTGCACTGAAACGCATAGAGGTTGGTAATTATAACCCAATCGAGATGGTTAAGACTAACGTTAATGGCTCTATGAATGTTTTGGAGGCTGCTCAAGATATGGATGTGCGCCGTGTGGTAGGGGTATCGAGCGATAAGGCTTGGCGTCCGGTATCGCCATATGGTTATTCCAAGGCTATGATGGAGAGTCTTTTTTTGGCTGCTAATAACACTATGGGTTGGCGTGGGCCAAGATTTTCGTGTGTTCGATACGGTAACGTGTTTCGTTCTACCGGTTCTATTGTACCTGTTTGGGAGGAAATGATAGCTAAGCGTGGTGGCAAGTATGGACGGTTTCCTGTTACTGATCCTAATTGTACTAGATTTTTCATGCGCCGTAAGGAAGCTGTTAGCTTTGTTTTAAATACCTTGAACGATATGCAAGGTGGGGAATTGAACATTCCTAAGCTTCCGGCGTATGATATTGGAACATTGGCCAAGGCTATGAATCTTGAGATTGATATTGTTGGTCTTCCCCCATGGGAAAAGATGCATGAAGGTATGGATGATGGTAATACTTCAGATATTGTTAGTAGAATGTCTGTAGGGGAACTGCGTACTGCTTTGGAGGAAAAAGATGATTAATCTTGCACCATATACTCCTACTAATGCAGGTATGTTATCTCAAGCTGCTTGGAGAGTCGGTAACAATTCATTGTCTGGTTATCTCGGAGGTAAACAACACGGTGGTTATTTTTGTGAACAACTTGAAAGAATTATAGAGGAAAAATTAAAAGTAAGACATGCTATTGTCGTTAATAGTGCTACAACTGGTCTTTTAGCTGCTTGTGCTGTTGCTGGCTGCGTACCCGGCAGTATGGTGCATTCAACCGCTTATACAATGTCTGGAACTGCTGCGCCTGCTGGTTTACTGGGCGCTAAGTTTCAATGGAATGATATAGAAGATAAAACCTTTAATATGGATGGTGTTATATCTCTTAAGAAAGGTGATATAGTTATCGCTACTAGTATATTTGGGCATCCCGCGAATCTACACCAACTTCGTAACCAGTCCGATTTGTGCGGGGCTATTATGATCGAGGATGCTGCCCAATCCATCATGGCTATGGAACTTGGTAGATACGCCGGTACTGTTGGCCACATGGGCATCCTCAGTTTTAACGTGCATAAGCATATTCATGGTGGTGAAGGCGGTGCCGTATTAACCAACGATGATGGATTTGCGTACCTGCTACGTGAATTTCGCAACCATGGTGAGTTGTCACACGGCTCTTTTGGGCTTAACCTTCGAATGACTGAGATAACCGCAGCGATCATATCAGAACAATTCGTAAAGGTTGAAAATTATGTTGCCTCGCGCCGTGAGTTGGCTGAGTTCTTTAATGAGTGTTTTAAGCCGTATAGTGATCAGGTTTCTATCCCACACGTTAGAGAAACTTGTACGCATTCATACTATGTTTATGCCCTTAAATTCAAAGATAGGAAGAAAATAACTCCACTGTTACGCAAACACGGGATACCTATATATGATGGTTATGTTAATCCTTTATATAATCTTCCAGCATTTAAATCACGAACCATAGTCTCTACTAAATGTCCGGTCCTGGAAAGAGTTGATAAAGAACTAGCTTTTATCGAAATTTGCGGCATAAATCCGATCCAGGCGCAAAGAATACAAATTCGTGAAGTTATAGACGAGGTGCTTGGGAGTAACCAAAATGAAAGAAAAATATTGCCAGTGCGGGAGAAAGATACTAGTGAAGGTCAAGGGGCGATATAAAGGGGCCTCTGATGGTGATCATGATCTTTGTTTCAAGTGTTATAACTCTCACCGTAATAAAGAACGCGCAAGACGTTTAGCTGAGGAAATGGAAAATGGTAAAGAAGAAAGAAAAAATAGAGAAACCACCAGTTGATTTTGACAAAGAAATTATGGCTAATAATGAGTCGATTGAATTTAATAAGCGTATTACGGGACTTATTAACGAATTTATCACTCGTTGGAGTAAGGATGAAGACAAGTATCCTGCTGATCTTGTCAGTACAATACTTATCATGATGATGGTTAATGCCATGGTAGTTATTGGTGGTACTGCTGCATCAATATGGAGTGATCCGCTTGCCTTCTATCGTCATCTTATGTCTTCCTTGCCAGAACGTTGTATGATTAATTTTGAGAAAATATATACGGAATATATTCAATCTCCACAAGCCTCTCCAGAGGAAAAAGAAGCCTGGAGTATACTGAAGCGTAACCTACATTAAACAGGAGGATGCTATGGGACGCAGTGACCCTTACCAAGAGCGTGCTCGTGAGCTAGCCGTAGAGGCTGGTTTAGACCCTGATAGCCGTGTTGGTGAGGGGCGTGGGCAACCGGTTTGGTGTACGTTTCGTGATGCTGCAAGACAGGAGCATGTTGCACGTGAGCAAGATGAATTGGCTAAAAACATAGTCAATATGAGGCCACAAGATGAAAAATACAAAGATGCTCCACTTACCATCTTCGGCAACCATGAAGAGAACACGATTACTCAAATGCGTAACTGTATGGCTTTTGGTAATACTGTCGCGGGTGTTTTGTGTGCTGATGGGCACTTGGGTTATGCTCAACCTGTTGGCGGCGTTATTGCCTACGATAATCAAATCTCCGTTTCTGGAGTTGGTTTTGACATTGCTTGTGGTAATGCCGCTATGCGCCTTGACGTTAAATTTAGAGATATACAAGATGACGTACCGACTATCGCGAAAGATATTGCCAAGAACATCTCTTTCGGGGTTGGGCGCTCGAATAACGAGAAGGCTGAGCATGAGTTATTTGAATACCCTCATTGGCTCGATAGTGGCATGGAAGACTATAAAAAGAAGGCTCAGAATCAACTTGGAACGGTTGGTTCTGGCAATCATTACGTTGATCTATTCGTTGATGATATGGGGTATGTTTGGATCGGTGTTCATTTTGGCTCTCGTGGTTTGGGCCATACTACTGCTACACGAATGATCAAGAAGACTGGCGGTAAGGACGGTATTAATGTCGCTCCTGTTTTGGTGGACGTTGACACTGATTTAGGTAGGGAATACTTGATAGGTATGACGCTTGCTGGCATATATGCTTACGCCGGGCGTGATTGGGTACTTGATAAAGTACGTAGTATGATTGGTGGTAAGGAGACTGACTATGTTCACAATCATCACAACTTTGCTTGGAAAGAAGTACATAACGGAAGGTCTTTGTGGGTGGTACGAAAAGGTGCAACACCAGCTAATCCAGGCGAGCGTGGATTTGTGGGCGGCTCTATGGGGGATAACGCCGTCATTATTTGCGGTGTGGATGGACCAGAATCAAAACAAGCCCTCTACTCCACTATTCACGGAGCAGGACGAATCTTTGGCCGACAAGAAGCCAAGCGCCGGTTCAAGCAAAAAGAAATGGACACGTGGATCAAAGAAAAGAAAGTAACAGTAATAGGAGGAGGGTTGGATGAGTCTCCAATGGCATATCGGCGTCTCCCTGATGTTCTTGCTAGTCACGATCATACTATTCATGTTGAGCATACTCTTCGGCCTTTTATAGTAGTAATGGCAGGAGAGGGAGAGATTGACCCATGGAAAGACTAAAACCATACCTTACTAAGGATACAGCGAGATATAGAGAGTTTGCTACTGAAACAAAACAGTGTCAAACTTGTACGATGTTTCGTGTACCAGATAAGTGTACCTTGGTACAAGGTCATATTAGCCGTACTGGAACGTGTGACCATTATAAGAGGAAAGCGAAATGACTTGGAACAGCGGAAAAGGTAGTTGGTATTCTTGGTATAAGGGTCATTATCGTTGGGAAGATAAGGGAGATAGGCCCAATAGTAATGCCTTGCAAGTGCCGGATGATTGCCAAGGTATTAGCTTTTTTAATCATAAAACACTAGGGGATTGGTTTTTGGTTAAGTTTCCTAACGGTAATGTGTCTATAGAGCAACAAACCGATCTTGGCCCTAATCCACGCACAGGCCGAAAAATTGATATCTCTGCTGCTTGTGCTGATCGTATGGGGTATTCTCCTCATAATTTCCCTACCGATGCTACGTTTTATTGGGAGCCATGTGATCCCCCTAAAGAGGTAGCAAAACTAATCCCGAGGAAACAGGCTATTAAATATAAGGAACTGAGAAAATGAAACAAGATCATGAGGATTTAAAAAGCAAGGAATATTTTGTTGAGGAAGTGTTATCAGAAAAATTAAGGGAAAAAAGAAAGAAGAATGGAGAAGACAATCCTAAGGACTCCCAAGGAATAGATAAGGTACCATTCTCGTATATTCCGCTACAGGTCATATTCGAAGCCGGATTGGGAATGATGGAGGGTGGACTTAAGTATGGTGCCCATAACTATCGTGAGATTGATATTAGGGATACTACGTATTTCGATGCCCTTATGCGCCATGTTGGTGCGTATATGGAGGGTGAGGATATTGATCCTAAGAGCGGTATTAACCATCTTAGTAAGGCTATCGCTACCTTGTTGGTATGGCGTGATGCTACCATGAACGGTAGGTGTTTTGACGATAGACCAATCAGGCCTAAAGATAAGGAATGGTTGGAAAAACTCAACGATAAGGCTGCTGAGCTTAATAAAAAGTATCCAGTATCTAAATTACGTTTTATAGAAAAGGGAAAACAATGAGTAAGATATATTTGGCTGGTCCTATGAGTGGGATACCGGAGTTTAACTATCCCTTATTTAAGGAGGTTACGGCCAAACTTCGGGCGCAAGGTCATGAAGTTTTTAGCCCAGCGGAGGCCGATGATCGACGGCACGGAACAGATATTTCTAAGGGTAATAAGAATGGTGATCCTAAGCAGGCAGCTAAGGAACATGGTTTTAGCTTACGTGATGCTCTCTGTGAGGATTTAACCTATATCTGCAAAGAAGCTGATACTATCGTGTTGCTTCCGGGTTGGGAAAGGTCTTTCGGTAGCGGCGCAGAATGGGCTACCGCTCGTGCTCTTAATCTAAATTTCATATATTGGAGGGAATAATGCCATATATAACCAAAAAGGAGAGAGCGGCATTTGATCCTTGTTATCTTGAGCAATCAAGACAAGCTGGGCAACTCAACTACCAGATTACTAGACTCATATTTGAGTACTTTAAAGAGAACGGTGGTCGATACCAGCAAATCAACGATGTTTTAGGAGCTTTGGAGGGTGCTAAATTGGAGTTTTACCGGCGCATCGTAGCGCCCTACGAAGATAAAAAGATAATTGAAAACGGTGACGTGTATTAAAGCCTGAAACCATTGGAGATAGCTGCATCATAGTGCATTTGGCGCCGCTCTTCTTCTGGAACACGAAGCATTATAGACACTAATTCTACTAATCCAGGACTAGGTTTTCGTACACCATTAACTATTTGGTTAATATATGAGGGGGTAACCCCTAGGGTACGGGCTAGGATGCTTTGATTGATGCCGTTACGCTTGATTGTGGCCAATAATGCTGATCCAAATGGATTTTTGTTCATAGCGAAAGATTCCTGTTGACAACGATCTGGACATGGATGTATAAGCAACGTGCTTACGAAAGTCAATATCAGAGCGTGGGTCAGCGGTAGACCACTAGTTTTGGGTACTAGTTTACGCAGGTTCGAATCCTGCCGTTCTAACCAATAAAATAGGAGGTTTGTATGAGTAAAGAAAATGAAAAAACTGAAAAGAGTTTTAGTGATGAAGATGTTGTTACTGCATATAGAGGTAGTAAACCATATGAAATGATTGTGTTTTATACTGATCAAATACTTGAAAAGATTAATGAATTTGGTTTATCTATTCCTGTAGCACAGGATGTTGTCATGGCAACGCTTATTGCTGTGGTTGTTCAACATATCGAGCATGGATTGCCTGAAAACAAATCGTATAGTACTCCAGCCGAGTACGTTGCGCTTATTAACCATTGTATTAAAGAATCTGTACTTAAAAGCATTGAAATGAGTCAACAAAAGAATAATTAGCATGAGTCTTATATTCGCCTTCATATCAACAGTAGTAACTATATGCACTGTAGCTCTATGGCTTACAGGTCTTCATATAGATATTGATTGGTGGCGATTTATAATGGTAGTTGATATAATATCGTTTTCATGTTTTGGTGCAATTTTGTTTTTAGAATTCTCATAGGAGAGATAAAATGTGTGTATATTGCTATTGTGGAGATTGGATATTTCAGAATAGACCGCCATGGAAACCTACCGAGTATCCTCTATGGCCTAAATCTGTTCCTATGCCAATTTCGCCTTATGCGCCACTTCCAATGGATGTAGATCAGCTTAAGAAGCTGCAAGACCTTCTTAAACGAGTGAAAGATTTGGAAGATAGGTTAGGATGTGAATGTGATCCGAATAAGGATGCGGATTATATTAATCTGCTGGAGAAACGTATTGAGTATTTGGAGAAACAAAATAAAGGAGGGTAAGATGGCAATTGCAAATGGATACTCAAAGGAAGTTAAGGCTACTTGGAACAATGAACCAAATAAGGATAAAATGGTAGATATCTCATATATGTCATTTGACGAAGCTTATCACGAGGCTCATAATTGGCCATCTTATGACCAACTTAAGGAAACTAACGTTAAGCTGAATCGTAAGATAAGTGAGCTATCTGCTCCTACCCAACAAGCTGTTATGGTAGCACAACGTGATTTACGTTATGCGCAAGAGCTAATTACCGATCTTATGGACCGGCTGGATAGATCACAACAAAGTGATACTAAAAGGAACTTGCAGTACTGGGACTTGTTTGACGAATTTGCGAAATTTAAACAAAAAAATGCTTTCATGCAAGCATCGTATTGGGCATGGGTGCTGCTAGCTGCTGGTATGACTTGTATGTTTCTAGACCAGTACTTCGGTGGTGCGCACAATGTTCTAACTATTTTTGGTTTACACTAATAGGAGGGTAACATGTATACTTATAAAGATTGGAGAAAAATCAAGGATGGTGAAATCCTTAAGATTACTGGAGATAGTTTTGTTGAGGATGGTACCTATCAAGTAATTAAATCTTATCCGGAGATATTGGTGTGGGGGCGACCTAATAAAACCATGGGTGGTGGGTGCGTAGATTTATGGGGTTTGGAGCTTGGTAAAACTTTTAAAGCCGTAAAAGGCAAAAAGAAAGATATTAAATATCGTGTAATAAAAGGTAAAAAACGGGTTATTGATGGATATAATTTTTATATTATAGTTACTAAACGCGGTAGCGAAAGACGTTATTATATTAAGGCTGGATGTAGGTTCTTTAGTCCAAAACAAGCGAAAATCCATTGGAGTTGTAGTCCTGAATGGTGGGGAGAGTTAAACTCCAGTTATAGAGCTTTAAGAGTTTTAAAGAATGAATGGTCACTTAAGGAAGTTGATCGTCTAGCTCAAGAAGCAAAGCGTGTTCGGTTATGAAGCTAATAGTATGTGGTGGAAGAACGTTTAATGATTGGCAATATGTGCGCCATGAGTTGGATGATCTACATGATATGTGTAGAATTACGCTAATTATCCACGGCAACGCAACAGGCGCAGATACGCTTGGCAATAGATGGGCAAAAGAAAACGGTATTCCACTTTCGGTTTATTCTGCTGATTGGAAAAGTTTTGGTAGGCTAGCTGGTCCTATTCGAAACAGAGAAATGGCTATGCAGGCTGATAGCTGTATAGCCTTTCCTGGTGGAAGAGGAACCAATGATATGGTAAAAGTAGCACGAAACAAAGGATTAACTGTATATGATAGAAGAGGAGGGCAGTATGGAATGCAAGTTTAAACCAGGAGACAAAGTGACCACAATCTACGATTGGCGCCCGAGAGGGAACAACGGTGAGATTTTCCCTAAGAAAGGGGAAGTTTATACCGTGCGCGATGTGGTTATGGGACACGCCTTTATTTGTGGTTCTATAAGAGAAATGCCATCGTTATTGTTTGAGGAAATAAGAAATGTACCACAAAAATATATTCTTGATGGTTGGTCGGAAATAGCTTTCGCTCATTTTGCCTTTAAAAAGGTTGATCCTGTTGATCAAGTTGAAAAACTTAAAGATTTGCTCAAACCGGGCGCTAAGGTAACCGAGACTTTCGATGAACCAAAGCGAAAAACCAAGGTTAAAAAGAAGGAAGATGCATGAGCGCTGGTCATAGAAACAAGCAGATTCATTCCGATACCGATAGGCGTGAACTAAGAAGTTTATTGAGTGATAAGGATGTCAAAGCTTATTTGACAAAACCGTACACAGTTGACACTTCAAAACATATTCCATTGACAGGTGGTTCCAACATAGCTGGTAATAAATACTACATTGATCGTAGTGTTCCTAAGAGATTACAGCACTATATTTTGTGGCACGAGAGAGTGGAGAAAGCCCTTCGCGCCGTCAAAGGAATGAGTTATGATCGGGCGCATACGTTGGCTACACTGGCAGAAAAGATCAAAGTCGAGGCTCATGGTCATAATTGGATCAAATATAAAGATGAATGTGAGAGTTTGGTAAGGAAGGATGAAAAAGAGGGTGGTAGGGGACCAAAAGACCTGGACCCAGTACCACACAAGGGATAGCTAATCACATGATTATTAAAGCATTAACTATTATAATTATATTACTAATATCTCCTGCCATGGCACAGCACCCGCCAGAAGACATGGAGATACACGAAAAGTTCTACTCGCACTGGAATAGACCGGCATTCAGGGATATTAACGGTAATAGGACTGAATCGTGTTGTAACAATACGGACTGTTATCCGGCGCAGATTAAGAAAGAGTTAGGAAGATATTGGTATAAGCGCCGTGAGGACGGGCAATGGAGGATAATTCCAGAGGAAATACTAGAACATAATCAAGTGGATGCTAGAGAAAGTCCGGATGGTAGGAATCATGTTTGCGCACAACCGCCTGGAATGAGTGATATGGTGTTTTGTGCAGTCTTAGGTTCCGGACAATAGATAGTTGTGGTATGATTTGAAATGCAGAAGATTCGCAACATGGTACGGGCTATTTCGATTCTGCCCAGAATAGTCCATCAACTGGAGATTATTATGCTCAATATTGAGAAACTTACTCAGGACGTTTCGGCACAGACTACTGTGGTTGTCAGCGCGGTTGAACTGTTGACCGGGCTTACCAAGGCTATTGGTGACCTTAAGTCACAGCTAGCTCAGGCTATTGCGGCTAACGATCCAGCGGCTATTGCTGCCGTGCAGGCTGCTATTGACACTTTGGATGCTCAGCTTAGTGATAATACTACTAAGCTTGCTACTGCGGTGCAGGCTAATACGGTAGCTTCTTCCACCACAGCTTCAAGCTAAGGAAGTAACATGAAATATCTTGTCGCAATTCTGATCGCTTTGGGTATCATCTTCGGCGGGCTTTGCGCCACGCAGGCCAATGCTGGTAAACGGGATCGGTACCTGTACGACTATCATTACTGTGATGTTGGCTTTCGCTGTGGCGGGAGTTAACAACTAGGTTTTGCGGGTTGGAGGAGTGGTTGCCTTGCTAGCCTCATACGCTGGAGACATTGGTTCGAATCCAATACCCGCTACCAATTACACTGGAGGATAAAATGAGTAATATATCTACAATAGATTACGATACGCACTTTGCGGTTGACATTGAGTTGATGAAGGAACTATTTCTAGATCAGGTTGTAGCTAATCTGGTTAGAGAGTTTGTTAATAAACATAAAATAAGTAATCCTGATGATATTGATTATAAAATTGATGATGCCTTAAATCTTGTAGAGGATTTATGTGAGCTTGTGGGATATCATCAGGAATAAACTATTTGGAGGAGGATGTAATGAGTAGCGCAATTAAATACTTTTATGTTCCCGTCAAAATAACATCCTCGGGGGATAATTGGGGCCGTATTTATGAAGAATTGAAGAAAGCTGATGTGGCTGTATGCGCCGAATTCGATGCATGGCGTGATGCTAAGAAGATATTAGCGATAGAATTTAATCGAATCATAGGAAGTACAGCTAAGGATGACTATGGCTCGGAAATTCGAGTTCTTTATGAACAAGATGATTATAAGCATTACTAAAAAATGGGAGGATATAATGACTGCATTTAAGAAAAGTGTAAAGTTTAATGAAAACCTTGCAGCTATTAAAGCTGGTAAGAAAATAAAATCAATAGATAGTAATGATCCAATAATATTGTTGTTGTTGGAGATTTTGAGTGAAATTCCAGACGATGAAGCTTTTGATAATGAAAACATTATTGATCTAGCTGTGCAAATTATAACTATATGTCAAGACAACCCTAAAATGGCGCTTGATACGATAGTTGCATGTCATTCCAAAGGAATTAAACTTCTTCGTAAGTTAGGGGAGGTATGAATGTCACTTACTAAGGAACAAATTGAAACATTACTTAATGATCGAAAACGATTCATAGTCTTTGCTAAATTGAAACCTCCGGAAGAAGAATATAATTTTTGTGACGCTAGGAACTGTGCTATGGCACAATATCTAAAGGCTTTTGGCGCCGAAGGTGACGAGTGTGTGGTTAGTGTTTGCGTCGAAGTACTTAATCGTGTAATGGCGCCAATTTGGTTGTCGTCAGCCGTTGGTGAGCGTGGAGCACCCAGGACGTGGGGTAAGCTAGTGGAAAGATTAGAAACAGTAGAACGATTAGGAGGATAAAATGATACCGGCAAGCATGGGCGGTGGCAGAGTAGACAAGACTAGGGATGACCTACCGGCATGGGAGCAGGCAGACCGTAACGATTATACCAGACGGTTAAAGGTGCCCGGTGGCTGGCTCTATATGACCTGGGAGTACCAAGGTATTAAAAGAGGCGCCATAGCAATGGCTTTCGTGCCTGAAGTGTATGTAAATAGGCAAATCCCTGTGCAAGAGCCGTTGAAGTATCCATATTATCAAGAGCTAAATCATCCCATTGGTACTAACGGTGATGTGACGGGGCCATGGGAACATCCATTAACATGAGTAAGAGGATTAACGTGCAATGTATAATAATGAATTTCCGCTAAGGATGACTAGAGAGGAACTGGAGCGCCGGGTAGCTAGGTCAATTCTAAATACCATAAAGGAAGACGGTGATAACGTCTGGGTGCAGGGCTTAGCCAACCTGATGGAGGAGGTAGGGTTAGTTGATACTAGACCCAATATGATTTGCGAGACAGATAATCTATACGAGAGCCGGAACTATGGCGCGGAAAAAGCAAATAGTAGAACCACCCCAGATAGATCGTAGAACCTTCCTTAAAGGAACAGTAGCTATAGTCATAGCTCCTATCATACCCCTTCCAGCTATAGAGATGGCTGGAGAACGTATCTGGCTAGGAGACTTGATAGTGCGAAAAGGTGGTAAGTATTATCGCGCCACAGAGGAAAATTTAAGAAATGAACATGAGTTAATGGTATCCGTATCCAATATGGAACCAGATATCGTAGTGGACCCGAAATGGGTATTTAGGCTGAAAGACGGTCATAGAATACATTAGGTTTTACCCCCTATTGATTCTATTGAATAAATCGGTTTTATCTAATGATTTCAATGACCCCCTTTTATGTGGATGTTAAGTAAATGAATCATACCACCCTTTCTGGGTGGTTTTTTTTATATATAACGCCATATACGAAATGAATCATATATAAAGATGGGACCAAATTTTTTGTATATAACGTGTGGTTACAGTAAGCTTAAGCTGGGGCCCCGCCCCCCTGGCCCGGTGGTAGGGGGTATGCACCGGACCCCTTTGTTAATATTAATATTTAGTTAGCAGCAGCACAAAACGCGAACAAACCGCGAACAAAGCAAGAACATTGCAGAACACAAGAGGAACGCGCAATAGTATTTCACGCCATAATTAATACTAAGCTAACCAGGATGGTGGGGGTGTGTCCCAACATGGACCACAACAGAACAAACCATGAACATGTTCCATAATACACATTATGCGAATGGTTGCCATAGCTACCTAGTGGTATTCCAGTATGGCTTGGCTAGATGATTATCACGTCGCGCGCTAACAATCGCTCCA